>Ga0137395_10000455_pt1 | contig 16982 bp, 15 predicted proteins | sample czobulk216metaG_FD_108283 | JGI IMG/M metagenome (GOLD analysis project Ga0137395, IMG submission 108283) | Vadose zone soil microbial communities from Angelo Coast Range Reserve, California, USA - czobulk2.16 metaG | ecosystem: Environmental > Terrestrial > Soil > Vadose zone | place: USA...
GGAAGATTGTCCACGCAGTAGAAGCCCATGTCTTCGAAGGCATGCAGGACGGTGCTTTTCCCTGAGCCGGAAAGGCCGGTGAGGATAACGAGTTGCCTGGCGTCGTGTCGCGCTTGCGGCTTCACGGGCGATGCCGCTCAGCTCTTTTCCCGGCGTTGGTGGGTGCTGGGAATTCTCATGTCTTCGCGGTATTTCGCGACCGTGCGGCGGGTGACGTGGATACCGGCGTCATCCAGTTTCTTGGCAATCTGTTCGTCGGTCAGGGGATGCGCGGCGTCTTCCTCTTCGATCATTTTCTTGACGAGCCGTTTGAGCGTCAGCAGCGACATCCCGCCGCCTTCCGGCCCGTTCACAGACTCGCTGAAAAATGAGCGCAGTTCCAGCACGCCCTGCGACGTGTGCGCGTACTTGCTGGCCACCGCGCGGCTTACCGTGGAGGGATGCACGCCGACTTCTTCCGCGACTTCCTTGATCATCATGGGCTTCAGCGCATCCTGGCCGTGATCGAGGAATTCGCCCTGGCGCGCGATGATGGACTGGCAAACGCGCAAGATGGTGTGCTTGCGCTGTTCGATGTTCTTCATCAACTGCACCGCGGCCGTGAAACGTTCTTTCACGTAGTTGCGCACGTCGCGATCGGCAGCATCTTTAACGAGCAGGCGGCGATAGGTGGGGCTCAGCCGCAGTTGCGGCATGTCGTCTTCATTCAGGAAGGCCTGCCACTGGTCATCCACTTTGCGGAAGTAGACGTCGGGCTCGACCAGGCGCGGTTCCGTTTTGTTATAACGCAGGCCGGGCCGCGGATCCAGCTTCTTGATCACGTCCAGAGCGCGCTTCACAACCTCCAATGGCCGGTTCAGCGCACGCGCCACTTCCTTCAGTTGATTGGACTGCACCTGCTTCAAGTGTTCGGAAACGATCTGCTGAGCCAGGGTGTTCTGCGGATCAAACGCTTTCAATTGCCGCAGCAAGCATTCGCGCAAATCCCGGGTGCCCACTCCGATGGGGTCGAAGTCCTGCACTACGGCAAGGGCATCCTCAAGATCATCCTGCGAATACTTCCCGTTCTGCGTCAGCTCTTCCTGGGAAGCCGTCAGGTAGCCGTTCTCATCCAGATTGCCAATAATGCTGTCTGCAATCTCCTTCACCGTGTCCGAACAAATTGTTACGCTCAGTTGCCACTGGAGATGGTCACTCAACCCGCTCGGCGAGGAGAGAAACTTCTCGAACGACGGCCGCTCGGAAACTTCACGCTCCTGCGATTGCCCGCCGTCGCCGCCGGTATCCAGGTACTGGTTGAAGAAAGTTCCGACATCGAATTCGTCAAATGGATTGGCTTCGGGCTTCTCGGGAACTTTTTCGGTTTCTGCTTTCAGGAAGGTTTCGTCGCTGTAGTTGTCCGTTTGAGTGGGTTCTTCGCTCTGTTCTTCAAGGACCGGGTTGGCGATCATCTCCTGGTTGATCATTTCGCGTAGCTCAAGGCGGTTCAGCGCGAGGACACTCACCATCTGCACCAGGCCGGGCGTCAGAATCTGCTTCTGCGCCACGCGAAGATTGAGTTTGAGTCCTTGCCAGGCCATGGATGCTACGTGTCCCTCTTCTAATCCTAGTTCAGGCGGAAATGATCGCCAAGATAAACGCGCCGGACCTCGGCATCGTTGCTTAACTCGTCCGGGCGGCCCTTCCGGAATATCTTGCCACTTTTCAGGATGTAAGCGCGATCCGTAACGCTAAGGGTTTCCCGGACGTTATGATCCGTAATCAGCACGCCAATTCCCGATGAAGCCAGTTCCCGAATAATTTCCTGAAGATCCTTGACGGTTAGAGGGTCGATTCCCGAAAAAGGTTCGTCGAGAAGAATAAAGGAAGGCTGCAGAGTCAGAGAGCGCGCTATCTCCAGCCGGCGGCGCTCTCCGCCGGAGAGCGTATACGCCTTGCTGGTCCTCACCGTTTCCAGCCCCATTTGCACCAGGAGCTCCTCCAGCCGGTCGCGCTGCTGTTCCGGGGTCAGCGGAAGTGTTTCCAGCACCGCGAGCAGATTCTCTTCGCTGGTCAATTGGCGAAAGACCGAGGGTTCCTGAGGAAGATAGCTGATTCCGCTGCGGGCCCGGAGGTACATGGGGAGGTCCGTGATTTCGTCGTCGTTCAGGAGCACGCGGCCGGAGTCGGGCCGGGCGAGACCTACGAGGATATAAAACGTCGTCGTCTTGCCTGCGCCATTGGGGCCGAGCAGCCCGACGACTTCACCCTGTCCAATCTCCAGTTCAACGTCATCAACAACCTTACGGCCACGGTACGATTTGCTTAGATCGACGGCCTGGAGCTTCAGCATACCTCTTCACGGGCGGCCGCGGAGCAGTGGCGTCACTTCTCGACTCGGTGCTTCGTCAACGTCCGCGATCCATTTTCTGAGTCGACGATGATCGTATCATCCGCTAAAAAGAAGGTCAATTGAAGGCCGGTTGTGGTCCCTTCGGCACCGTCAAAAATCGTGGGATTTCCACCGCTCATTATGAATTTACCGTCAGTAGCGTGGTACTCGCCGCGCTCTGCCGTGGCTTTCCTCGACCCTTGTTCCACGATCACTCCGCCCGTGCCAATCGCCCGGGTGATCTGCTGGGCTCCAAGCGGTGAATTTGCCGTAAGGGAACCGTTCGCCGAATTCGAATTGGGCTTCTCAGAGCGCGTAAAATATAAATCTACTACCGCGGCCCGCATTTTTTGCTCGGCCGATTGCGCCACTACGCTTTTTTCCAGGTGCGCGCGGCTCTCCGCGTCATGGTAAGACAGCGTCCCCGCCGTTACATGCCACAATCTCGCCTTCCTCGGCCCGGCTTGCACGGCAATCGCCTGCGGCGCCGATGGACCGGCGGCTTGGGGAAATACGGCACGCACATTCCCAGTGGCATTCATGACCCGCGCCTCACGCAGCAGCTCGATGGAATCCGCTTCCATCACCGAATCACCCTGCCATAGGCGTGCATGCCCGGTGTACACTGCCCTGCCCGCCTTCGCATTCGCCTGCATCGTGTTCGCGGAAATGTTTGCCGGCGCCGGCGCAAGCTGCGCTCCGCTTCCCTTAGCCGAAAAATCCGTTGAGCGGACGCCTCCTTCGGCGCGAATCTCTCCGGAAGTTTGGGCAAAGGTGATTCGCGGGGCCTGCGTCTCCGTGTTTGCGTCGCGCGCAAGCGCTTTTCCCGTGAGCACAGCCGTCTGCGTTGCCCGCACAAACGTCGCGTGGTCCGCTTGTCCGCTCCGGTCACCTTCCTTCAGTCTTACATTTCCCTGCAGGTCCATTTGTGACCATCCGCCGCTTGGCAACAGTTGCGCCACTCCGCTCTGCGCCATCGCCGTCTGCGTGCGTCTCCCGCTCACGGTCCGCTCCGTCAAAACATTGCCGGTCGCAACCAACCGCCTCGCCTTGCCCTCATCTCCGAATTCCATCTCGAGCTTGTCCGCCTGCAGTTTTGTGCGCGCAGCATCGCTGTTCGCGGCCAGTCCCGAAGTCCCGCCTTGCGCCGCCGCGTCCGTCCATTCGATGCTCCCGGCCCCCAGGGTCTCCGCTCGCCGGAGTCTGCTACCCTCGCCTTTTTCTCCACTGGCGAATTCCACGAGCAATTCGCTTGTCTGCAGCATTCGCGACTCGCCGTTCGCACCGGCCAGCGTTTTCAACTCCGCGCCGCCTTTCAAATCCAATTCTTTCGGCTGGTTTACCTTTGGCCACAGTTCCATCGCGCCGTGCTCCGCCTGAAAGTCATCTACCTCTTTTCCGGTGCGCCGCGAACCACGCACGTTTCCTGCTCCCTCGATTTTCGTCAGCCACCCCTCGGGTGCGAATTGTGCAGTGATTGTCTCCGCACTCAGATGGGTCGAGCCTTCCGCGCTCCGAGCTTCCAATTCCGGGTTTTTCTTATCTAGTCCTGGCGTAACCATCATTTTCTCCGCGCGGAACGCAGCGTCCAGCGTGAGCGTCAGCTTTCCCGCGTGCAAATGTGCCGCGCGAGTTTCCGCTTCCACCGGTCCATACAATTGCATTGTTCGGGACGCTCGCTCAAAATCGAGTCTCTTCCCCGTCACGCGAATGGGATCTTTGCCACCTCCGCTCGCCGTCTTTTTCACCGCGGCAGCTTTTTCTGGCGCCATCAGAGAAAACCGCACATTTCCCAGGAGCCGGACTGTTCCTTCTTCGGAGTGGTATTCGACTCCCAGGGCTTCCCCAGTACCGTTCGGAAAGACAAACTTTACCGGCTGGTCCGTCCTAGCCATCCCATTGGCACGGTTAAACACCACGCCGCGCGTCTCCACATGTACCTTCTCCACAACTTTCCCGTCCGGATTCCCTGCCGCCCGTTCGGCCTCCGCACGGCTCTCCAGGTCGAACTGCACTTCGCCGCTGCAAATAATATTTCCGCCCGTTCTCTCGTATTGGCAGCTTTGCGTATGAATGGTGTCGTGCCGCTCTCCCTCTTTTCCGAAGATGGTAATTTTCACGTCTTCCAGCAAACTGGCGTCCTGGTCCCTGAAATCCGTGGCCTTCGAAGCCTCCACAGTGAAAATTTTCTGGTTTCCATCCATCTTGGAAAAAGTGAGGCCGTTCGAACTGCGCGTTACATCCTGGGGAGCCGGCGGTGGCGCCTTTTGCTGCTCCCTATAAGCGACCCACTTGCGCTCGAGATACACTCCTACCGTCAGACTTGCCAGCAACAACGCTGTCGCCGCCGACCAGCGCGCATACTTCGCCGCTTCGCTTCGCTTCATGTCTTCAGTTAAGCAAAATTTCGCAGGAGTGTATAGAAGCGGGAACGCGCGGTCAAAGGTCCTTTACTGAAGGCGGGGATTACCCGGCGGATTCAGCGGTCGCCACGTTCGGCAATATCCCGATATTCGCCGCTGCCACGCTGTCGCGCTTCGTATTTTTCACCAGGTACATGGCCTCGTCGGCGAGGTGGAGCAAGCCTTCCTTGGTCCGCGAATCCACAGGATACGATGCAACACCTACACTGGGCGTCAGCTTGATGTTCAATCCTTCCGGCACAAGCCAAGTGGCTTCGCGCACCAGTTTGTGCAAACGGCGCGCCACGTTCAATGCGTTTTCTTTCGAAGTCTGCGGCAATAGGATCACAAATTCATCCCCGCCATAACGAAACGCGAAATCAATCAGCCGGCAATGCTCCTTGAGCGCATTTCCGATCTCCGCCAGCAGCCGGGAGCCGACCAGGTGCCCGTGCGTATCATTCACCTGCTTGAAATGGTCCAGATCGATGAAAACGATCGAAAATTCGTAGTTGTAGCGCTGCGAGCGGTAAATCTCCGTCTCCAGGATGAAGCCCATGTGCCGCGCGTTATAGAGTGACGTGCAGTCGTCCGTGATGGTCAGTTCGTGAATTTTCTTAACGTGCCGCGCATTTTCCAGCGCAATCGCGGCGAAGTCCGAAAGCGCTTCGAGCAGCTTTAGATCGCGAGGATCGAATCCATCCGGCCCCATGCAATTGATCAGCTCGATGACCCCGAGGCAAGTGTCACGGAATCTCACCGGCACAGCGACGATCGACTGCGTCTCGGTCTTGGTCTTCTCATCCACCTTCGCAAAAAACCGCGTGTCCTTTGTCGTGTCCGGCACCACCACGGTTTCACCATGCTGCGCGACCCAGCCCGCGATGCCCTGCCCCATCTTGATGCGCACGTCTTTCAGCGCTTGCGAAGCTTTTCCCACGGCCAGCTCAAAGTACAATTCCTGCTTGGCCTCATCAAGCAGCAGGAGCGACCAGTTGTCCGGGCGAAGAAATTCGTCGATCTTCTCCATAATCGTGCGGAGAACCTGGTCAAGTTGCAGCGAAGACGTTAGCGCCTTCCCCAACTCCTGGAAGACTGCAATCTCCCCCTTGACGCGTTGGTCGGACGCCACCACAGGATTGCGGCGCCGCTCAACGGCCGGAAACTGATTTACATCCTCCACTCGGTCTTTTTCCTCTCGCCAACAGATTCTAAGCCAGGCAATGCTCGCGCACGCCTTGGGCATCCTACTTTCGCCGAGAAACACAAATTCGCACGATTCTCGCGCACGTCGGCGAACCTCTGCCAGTATAGGCCCCCGGCAAAAAGGTGCGCAACCCGCTCTTGGTACAGGTGTGGCCACCTCGCCATCCTGACCTGGTACCGTAGGCAGGGTTGTCATCCTACGGTTGCATTCTAACGCTGTCCCTGCACTTTCCTGTCTGTTTGACAGCGTTGGATTGCTCCGCCTATAGTCCGTTGAGGGATCCCGAGTTGCTTTTTTCGCGAGCGCCCGCCTTGTCAACCGCTGTCCGGTTGGACTTGAAATCGACTGCTGTGGGGTTGCGCTTGGGTCGTTAAGGATTGGTTCTAGTTCATGGCCAAGGGGAATTTTGGTGAACGCCTGAAGCGCGAGCGCGAACTGCGCGAAGTTTCCATGGAGGAACTCACCAAGGCCACGCGCATCAGCGCCCGTTTTGTCCAAGCCCTCGAAAATGAAGATTGGGCCAAGCTGCCCGGGGGAGTCTTTGGACACGGTTTTGTGCGCACCATTGCGCGTTATCTGGGCCTCAATGAAGAAGCACTGCTTGGCGAGTATGACTCGGCCCGCGCCGAACATTCGGCCCCGGCGCCTCCAAGGGTCGAGGAACGCATTCCCTCCCTGCCGAAGTGGCTTCCGGCCGCGGCGGCTCTCGTGGCACTTCTTCTGGTCGCGGCATTCTTTTTCACCGTCCGTTACGTCTGGCACCGCTACGCGGCGCATCGCGCCGAAAAAGAATCCGCGGCTGCTTCCCTGTCCCCGCAGCGACAGCCTCAATCCAGTTCCCCATCAACAAGCTCAACGGAGCAGCCTTCGACCGCGGCCCTTCTCGATCTTTCTGTCTCCACTTTTGCCGCCACCCACATCCGCATTGTGGCCGATAACAAGCTTCTTTTCGACGGGGAGTTGCCTGCCTGGAAGAATCGTCACTTTCCAGCCCGCCAACAGTTCGAGGTGACCGCCGGGGACTCTACGGCGGTGTTGCTGGAATTGAACGGGAAGGCCATGCCGCCTCTTGGCGCACCAGGCGCCTCCGGTACAATGGTGCTAAGTCAGAAGGACTTGAGGCCGTAATCCAGTGGAAGCTCTGAGCCCTGAAGTTCTCGAAGATCTGCGCCATGGCCGGGCCACGCGCGAGCGAAAGATGGCTGTCTGCACCGGCGGCGCTCATCTCGCACCCGCGGATCGTGCGGAGATTCTTGCGGTTCTCGCTGGTGACGCTGACGAAATGGTCGCCTCCCGCGCGCAGGATGCGATTCTCTCGCAACCTATCGAATCCTTCGTGGAGGCGCTGAAACGGGAGCAGGCTATCCCCCCGCTTTTCTTTTACGCCGCAAGGAATCTTGCGGACAAGCCCGGCGTGTGTGACGCCATGGTGCAAAACAAAAACTGTTCGGCAGAGTATCTCGTACCGGTTGTTCGTCACCTCTCGACGCTGGGGATCCAGGCGCTGATGGAAGAGCTCGAACGCGTGAGCGAATCTCCCGCGCTCGCCGCCGCTCTCGAGCATTCCACTTCGCTAACCGTCGATCAGAAAAACCAGCTCCATGAACTTCACGGCCCCGGCAACCCTATCGATGAAGCGGCGCTTGCCGAGGCTGCGGCTGCGATTGAACCGGACATTGCCAGGCGCCAGACCCTGATTCAGCGCCTGGCGAAAATGACCGTAGCCCAGCGCGTGCAATTCGCCATGAAGGGGGGATCCGAAGCGCGACGTACGCTCATCCGCGATACCAACAAAGTTGTGCAGCGTGCGGTGTTGCAATCTCCCCGCCTCACCGATCAGGAAGTGGAGGCCTTTGCTGCGATGTCCAGCCTTACGGATGAAATCCTTCGCCTCATCGCCAGCAACCGCAATTTCCGCAAGAACTATACCGTCGTCCGCAATCTCATCAACAATCCCAAGGCGCCGCTGGACGTCACCCTGCACATGCTCCCCATGCTCAATGCTGTCGACCTCAAGCGGCTTACCTCCAACAAAAACGTCCCCGAGACTCTCCGCACCACCGCCGCGAAGCTTCAACGCACCCGCGCCGAACTCAAGAAATAGGGGGCAATTTCCTTGAATCCACAAATCCATTCGTTCAAGCGTGGGGGCGTTTCTCCGAGGAATTCCGTGCCGCCGGAAGCAAGCCGTCTCCCATCTGTTTTTTGGGCTTCATCCGTTGCTGTTTTGTTGGCTGTATCCGCGGCGCTCCTCTCCGTTCCAGCGATCCGAGGGCGGGAAAAGCAGTCGCTGGATCCATGGACGGCGGCGCAAAGTCTCCAGCCGGGCGAACTTGCTCGTGAACTCGCGGATAAGAACGAAACGCCACCCACCATTGTCTACGTGGGGTTTCGCACGCTTTTCGCGGGCGGTCACATACCTGGGGCTACATTCCATGGCTCCGCATCCACGGAGCAAGGTTTCTCCGATTTGAAAAAATGGGCCGAGGAGCTTCCGCGAACGACGAATCTGGTCATTTACTGCGGCTGCTGTCCGCTCGAAAAATGTCCCAACATTCGGCCTGCGTTCGCCGCTCTCGACAAGATGGGATTCAAGAAATTGCGGATCCTCGTCCTTCCCACAAACTTTGCGACGGACTGGGCTGACAAAGGCTATCCCCTCCAGAAGGGGATGTAGACCGGCGCCGCTGCAGTCCATTCGATAGGATCACGACGCTGGCATCAGCTTGGGATGCTGGAGATGGAAACCCGTAGCTTCCTGGTAGGCGCGCGCGAAAGCAAGCAGTTCCGCCTCGCCGTACAATTTTCCAAGAAAGGTCAGGCTGGTGGGTGTGCCGGGGCCGCCCGCGTTCTGGAAATCGCTCGGGTCATCCGAAGGATATTGGGGCGCGTCACTTCCGCGCAAACCGTTCGGCAAGATTACCGCTGGGTGGCCGGTCAGATTTGTAATTACTAATTGTTGGCCGCTTGTCGGGGCTACGATCACTTCGAAATCGCCGAACACTCTTGCGACGGCGTCCATTGCCATCCTGCGCGCACGCGCGGCCTGGATATATTCGACGGCCGGGATGAACCGCGCCGTTCGAAACGTATTCGGCCAGTCATAGTCTTTCTGCGAAGTCAACAGCTTGTCTTTTCCGGTACGCGTCAGCTCATCGAAGGCCGCCGCGGATTCCGCTGTCAGCATTGTCACCATGGCGTCATAGGGAAACTTGGGCATCTCCACGGGCAGAAGATTCACCCTCATTTCGCGCAGTTTCGCGAGGGCCGCATCGTTGTATTTTCTGTCGTATTCCGCCCGTATGCGCGCCGCCTCCCGCCGCTTCTTCCGCTCTTCGCGCTTCTTTTGTTCTTCGGGACTCGCTGGTGGTTCTTCCTTTGCGGTTTCTTCTTGCTCATTCGGTTTGCGTTCGAAGGCGGATTTCAAATACCCAACCCGCAGTTTTCGCCAATCCAGATTCGCGTCCCAATTGAAAGCCGCGGCTTGCACCGTGCGGTCTTTGCCATCGCGCCCGTAAATTGCGTCCAGGACGAGAGCGCAATCTTCCACGGTTCGGCAAATTGGCCCCAGCTTGTCCATGCTCCAGGAAAGCGCCATCGCCCCGGTCCTCGGCACCAGACCGAAGGACGGCCGGAGTCCAGTGCATCCGCAGCGCGTGGATGGCGACGAAATCGAACCCAGCGTTTCGGACCCGATGCTGAAGACCACACATCCTGCCGCGGTTGCGGAAGCCGGACCTGCGGACGAGCCGCTCGACCCCTGATTGGTGTTCCAGGGATTTCGCGTGATGCCGCCGAACCACACATCACCGAGCGCCAGCGCGCCCAGCGTTAGTTTTGCGACCAGCACTGCGCCCGCTTCGTCGAGCCGTTTCACAACGGTCGCGTCTTCCTCGATCATCTGGCTTTCAAATCCGCCTGCGCCCCACGTGGTTCGACAGCCCTTTGTGGCCAGCAAGTCCTTCGCGCCCCACGGTAAACCGTGCAGGGGCCCTCGGTATTTTCCCGCGGCAATTTCGGCGTCGGCCTTCTGGGCCTGCGCAAGCGCTCGCTCTTCCGTTAGCGTCACCACAAACTTCAGCGCCGGGTCGTACCTTCTCAACCGTCCGAGATACATTTCTGTCAGCGCGAGCGAGGAAACTTTTTTCGTTCGAACGAGCTCCGCGAGTTCCCGCACGCTCGCAAATGCCAAATCCTCAAGGTTCCCCGAAGCGCTTGCAGTGGCGGAAGTTACAGCTTTGGAAATCTTCATCGGCTTTCGTTCAGTTTCGAATTTCATCCCCGGAAGCACCGGGTCAAAAATCAGCGCCGGGTCGATGGAATTGGGAATGTGCAGCTTGTAAATCTCCTCGTAACCTTTCGCGTGGTCGTTCAGGTTTTCGACCATTGTCTCTTTGTATTCTTCGGAAATTGGCACGTCCGCGATGGCCGCGGCATTCTCAATCATTTCCTTGGTGATTTTCTTCGCACCTTCGGCTTTTGCTTGTGCCCACAACACTCCCGGAAAGAGCGTTCCGGCCAAACCCAACCCCGAGCACGTCTTCATGAAATTTCGCCGATCCAGCATTCTTATCCTCCAGATTGTGCAATCCCGCAGGCGCGCGCGTAAGATATCACAGCACCCATCGGCATGGTCGTGGGTTCTTCCGTTCTTATAAGTGCGGGGAATCAGAGCGGCGTCGTTCGTGATCGTTTTTTTCTGAAGCGAAAAGAAATGTTGTACGATGCACGCATCCTCAAAGGAGCCTTCATGGCGCGCTTCGCAAGATACTTTGTCGTGCTGTCCGTAATGCTGACATTTTCCATACGGCATCTGCAAACGGCGATGGCCGGCAATCCTCCCCCCGAGGGGAAGGAAGTTATCCTCAAGGCGGCGGACATTACGACGAAAATTTTCCCGGAACGCGTTTTCTTCCGCGGCCAGAGCGCACCGGTGCAGTTCCGTAATAGCGGCGGCGTGCACTTCGCCGACGATCTCTTTGTTCTCGCGGGCATGGTTGACAGTTCCGGGTACTCCACGGCCATCAAGGAGAAATACCAGGCTTATCTGCTTAATGAAGTCACGCTCGAAATCGGCGGTCAAACTTTGAAGCCCGGCGCGTACGGGATCGGTTTCCTCAACGGCGGAAAGTTTGTGGTGATGGACCTCGGAGCCAATGACGTGTTACAGGCCCCCTCACAGCGCGACGCGGAGATGAAGCGGCCCGTGCCGCTGCAAGTCGTTGCCTCCCCCACTGCAGGAAGCTACCGGCTGTACGCGGGCCGCGATTACGTGGAGTTTCGCCGCGCCCGCTAGCTCGAACATTCGTCCCTGAAATGAAAAGCCCGGACCGAACATGAGTTCAGTCCGGGCTTTTTGTTCGAGATTGGTTTAACACAGATGCGGCAGATTCTCCCTGAAGTTTAGTCTTTGTCGAACTTTAAGCAGAGCTCCGCGAGCGACGTCCGACCTCGATGTGCTGTTGATCGCGCCGCAGGAACAGCGCGCCCAGCCGCTTGAACTTCGCGAGCGCGGCAGTGCGCTTCAACGAAAGTACAAAATCTACCTGGATAAGGAACGCTACGAAAAAGAACTCCGCTGGCAGCTCGGAACCCGGAACGCGAAGACCTAACCTTGAAACTCTGGACCGAAATGATCGAAGAGGCGAGAAGCTGAAACCGCGGGCCGCAGCAAGCCTTGAAAGATTTTCTCCGCCTATTTTCCTTTGCATCCCCGCGAAGTGCGTCATAGGATAGCGCCCACCGTTTCCCTCATCGCCTGACAGGAGAGAACATCCATGCACCTGCAAATGCACCACTTGAATTGGCTCGCGATCCTCGTAGCTGCGATGTCCACCATGGTCGTCGGGTTTTTGTGGTACTCGCCGCTGCTCTTCGCGAAAGCCTGGATGCGGGAGATGGGCTACGATCCAAACGATAAAGCTCGCATGGAAGAAATGAAGAAGACCGCTGGACCGGCCTACGCTGGCTCCTTTGTTGCCAGCGTGTTGTCCGCCTTTACGCTGGCGCTGCTCCTTCACGGGCTTGGCGCGGAGGACCTGCACTTCGGCCTGATGGCCAGCTTCCATGTGTGGCTTGGATTCGTGGCCACCGTGCAGTTTACTGGCGCGCTCTTCGGCAAGCAGAGCATGAAGCTATTCGGCATTAACACCGGCTACCAACTCGTTTGCTATCTCGTGATGGGCAGCATCCTGACGCTCTGGCGCTAACCGCCCGGCATATATTCTTTTGCTGCCAGAATTCCCTTGCTAGCTGGATAGGTGCGCCGGCCGGGGACAGGGCGCTTGCGTAAGCTTGGCTCGAACAAAGGCTTGCCTTAGTACCGCCGCTGGCGCGCCGTCCAAGTACCCCCTGGGGTTGCGGCCCTCTCCTCCTGCCTCTTCTGCTCACACAGTTCAAACCGACCAGCGGGGATGGGATCTCTACCCCGGTTTTTCCAGCCCTGCGTGGTGAACTTGCTGGCCCCAACGGCCCTATTGCCCAATAGGGAACATAGCCATGTATGCCCTTGCAGAGGGGAGACCGTCTCAGGATGATGGAGGTAGGCCCAGCAGAGTCATCTTAGGAGGGAAGATGCGTAAATTACTGATTCTTGGAGTATTTATCCTCGCGGTCGTGGTACCAGTTAGGGCCCAGGACTACCCCAAGGCCGAAGTATTCGGGGGCTATCAGTACGTTCGGCTTAACCCCGGCGGAACGAGTTGCCAGGGTTTTGGCGGCGCAGCTGCCGGGAACGTGAACAACTGGCTCGGGGTGGCCGGGGATTTCGGATACTGCAAGGTCACCGGGCTGCCGTCTGGTGTGAGCGCTCACGCGGTCAACTATATGTTCGGGCCTAGGGTGACGTATCGGTCCTATGGCTCTTTGACCCCGTTCGCCCATGTCCTATTCGGCGGGCAGCACTTCGGAGGCACCGGCGGCGGCACCGCGAACTCCTTCGCGATGGCGCTGGGAGGCGGCGCTGATTACAAGTTGACTCAGCATCTCGCCTGGCGATTGATCCAAGTCGAGTATCTGTACACTCACTTTGGCGGCGTCAGACAGAATAATGCCCGGATCGAATCGGGCATCGTCTACCGCTGGGGTGGCAGGTAACCTCGCTAACTCGGTGAAGGGCTCGGCTTTCGCAGCCGGGCCCTTCGTCTTGTATTGCCTGCTCCATTCTCCTTCCTCCGCGCCTCGGTTTCACAACTTCAAATACGTTCTCCGGCCTCTTGGCAAACTCAGAAAACTAGATTCCGTTCCCGAAGAAGCCGCTTGCAACATCCCATGCCGATAGAGAGAATGTCCGCCGACAGCACTTGCCCTCCGGAATCGACAACGCAAGCAGCCAAGGTTCGCGCGCCGGCAACCGCGTAATCGCTTTGCTGGCCTTGGCCGCCCTGATCAACTACATCGATCGCGGCAATCTCTCCATCGCCTCATCGTTGCTGAAAGACGAGCTGAACTTATCCGCCTCGCAGCTTGGGATCCTGTTGTCCTCGTTTTTCTGGACATACTCTCTCTTCCTTCCAGTTTCCGGCTGGCTGGCGGACCGCTTCGACGCCAAATGGGTAATGGCTCTTGGTTTTTTCCTCTGGTCCGGCGCTACCGCTGCCACCGGCGGCTTGCATGCCTTCGCGGCGTTGCTTGCCGCGCGCCTTATTCTGGGAATGGGAGAGTCCGTCGCCTACCCCTGCTACGCGAGGACGCTGATCCACCACGTTCCGGAAGTGGGCCGCGGGTTCGCAAACGCGCTCATCGCTGCCGGAGTCGGATGCGGTCCAGCCCTGGGAACTTTTTTCGGCGGGACCCTGATGGCGCGTTACGGATGGCGCCCTTTCTTCATCGTCCTGGGTCTCGTCAGCATGGCCTGGCTGATTCCCTGGTTTGCATGGATGCCGCGGAGCAACGCGACAACTGTTTCGCCTAGGAAGGAAAGTGGCGCAGGGTTTCTTGAACTCCTAAAGCAGCGTTCCATGTGGGGGACATGCGGCGGCCTGTTTGGCGCAAACTACGTTCTCTATTTCGAGATTACCTGGCTGCCGTACTACCTGGAACGAGAACGGCACTTTCCGGTGAGCACGATGGTTCGAATCGTTGGCCTCGGATACTTGTGCTATTCGGCAGGCGCCGCGATGTTCGGCTGGATCTCCGACCGCTGGATCGCCGCCGGTGGAACGCCCACATTGGTTCGCAAAACGTTTGCTGGGATGGGAGCGGGAAGCGCCGGGCTGCTCCTCCTTGGCTGCGCGCTCGCTGGCCCAACGATTTCGGTGATCCTGCTGTTGCTGGCGTTCGTAGCGGGCGGGATGTGCGGGTCCAATATCTGGGCGATCACGCAAACGCTTGCGGGGCCGCGAATGGCGGGCCGCTGGACTGGTTTCCAGAATTTTCTCGGGAATCTTGCGGGCATCATTGCGCCGGCCATAACCGGATTCGTCGTCGATTTCACCGGACGTTTTTTCGTTGCCTTCGTGATTATGGCCATCGTCGCGATGCTCGCCGCTCTTTCTTATTTTTTTGTGATCGGCCCAGTACAGGAAATCGTCTGGAAAGGGGAACCGGCAGGCGGAGGCACTTAAGCTGCCCCGTCTCATTCGTTGAGGCCGGCACCCTCTTCGTCCTAGAATCGTGCTCATGAACGTTGATCGGCTGCGCGAGGTTTGCCTTTCGTTTCCGGGTGTCACGGAACAAATCCAGTGGGGCTATGACTTGCTCTTCAAAGTCGGCGGCAAGATGTTCGCCCTGACGCCGCTGGAACCGGCTCCCGTGTGTCTCTCGTTCAAAGCCTCGCCGGAAAATTTTGCTGAGCTCACGGAGCGGCCCAACATCATCCCCGCCCCTTACCTAGCTCGCGCGCAATGGGTAGCGCTCCAAACCAGGGATGCTTTGCCGGCGGAAGAACTCGCGCGCTTGCTCCGCGAATCGTACGACATGGTGTTCGCGAAGCTCTCCAAGAAAACGCGCGATGCCGTCTCTCGAGCACGATTGGTCGCGCCGAAGGTTCGCGGCAAAAACACGGCGAAGAAGAAACGTAGACGTAGCCGCTGACTCTGGGAGAAGTTATACTTCGCTGAGTTCAGAACGTTTGGAAGAGTAGATGCTTCGTCGAGGTGCGCCATGCTCCCACGCTTGTCACTGCTTTTTGCTTTCATGATGTTCCTAACTTCAGGTGTGCTCCGCGTTGCAAAACCTGCGCCGTCCGTCGGCGGTCTGCTTGTCGTGGCAAATCAAAAAGAGCACACGCTGCTCCTAGTCGACCCCGAGAATCGCCGCGAGCTGGCAAAGATCGTTGTCGGAGTGAACGGCCATGAAGTCATGGCCTCGAAAGATGGCCGCTTCGCCTACGTTCCAATCTACGGGAACTCCGGCGTCGGGAGGCCCGGGACGGATGGCAGCACGATTGACGTCATTGATTTGCAGGCGCGCAAACTAGCCGCCACGATCGATTTGGGCAAACCGCTCCGCCCGCATCGCGCGGAATTCGGACCAGACGGGCTACTGTATGTCACCGCCGAACTGGCGAATGCCGTCGACGTCATCGATCCTGGGACGCGCAAGGTCCTCGCAGAAATCCCCACGGGCGAGCCGCAATCCCACATGCTGGCGCTATCCAGCGACGGCCGGCGCGGTTACACCGCCAACGTCAGCGCCGGAAGCGTGAGCGTGCTGGACTTGCCGAAGCGCACTCTCATCACCACGATTCCTGTGGCGAAGACCGTTCAGCGAATTTCCATTTTACCGGATGGCCGCCACGTTTTTACTCATGACCAGGATGCGCCCCGCATCGCCGTCATCGACGCTGCCACAAATAAAATCGCGAACTGGATCGAATTGCCGGCCGTGGCCTATGCGTCAGAGTCAACTCCCGATGGCCGTTGGCTTCTGGCGGTCAGCATGACGGCGAACAAACTCTTCATCGTCGATTTGCAATCGCTGAAAGTGGTGCGTTCGTTTGAGACTCCGGAGAGGTCGTCGGAAATCCTGATTCGTCCGGACGGGGGTATCGCGTACGTCAGTGGGACCGGCGCGGGAAAGATCGCCGTGCTCGACCTGCTCTCCTGGAAAATGCAGCCGTCGATTGACCTCACTCCTGGCGTCGATGGTATGGTTTGGGTCGGCGCTTCCCAAAAGCGACACTAGATATTGGGCGCCTCCAGGTCCACGAACTCTACGTCATACGCAGTTCCCTCCAGCTGCAGACGCGCCACCGCGATCGGTAGATGAAATCTGCGCGGGCCCGCGCTTCCCGGATTGATGTACAGCACTCCATCACGCTCCGACTTTCCAGGTTTGTGAGAATGGCCGCTAACGACAATGTGAAAACCTGATGCAGCAGGATTCAAATCCAGAGCATTCACATCGTGCAGGATGTAAATCAAGACCGCCCCAGCCTGTGTTACAGCCGTCTCCGGCAGCGCTTTTGCCCAGGGATCGGTATCCACGTTTCCGCGCACCGCCACCACCGGCGCTATCTTTTTCAATTCTTCTAGAATCTCCCGCTTGCCTACATCCCCGGCATGCAGGATCAGCTCCGACTCACGCAGGGCTTCCACTGCTTCTTTACGCAGCAAGCCATGGGTATCCGAAATCAGACCGATCCGTTTTACTTCATTTGTCATCGGCAGATCGTACCGCGGAACGAATGGAATCGCCCGGTTCCCGCCCGACCAAACCTCTCCTCTTGACAATCTAGGGTAACGATGCCATCTTCCTCTGGGCAGTCGAGAGGAGCGCATTTCATGGCAGACAAACCGAGCGACCTGGTTCAGGGCACATTGGACATGCTGATCCTGAAAACACTGGAGCTGGAAGCCATACATGGCTACGGAATCGCCATGCGCATCGAGCAGATCAGCAAGGGCGTCTTCCAGGTGAATCCGGGATCACTGTTTCCGGCATTCCGCAGGCTGGAGCGGGCTGGCTGGCTCAAAAGCGAATGGCGTGACACAGAGAATAACCGGCGCGCGAAATATTACTTGCTGACGGCGCAAGGGCGCAAACAACTCAAGGGCGAGAC
>Ga0137395_10000460_pt1 | contig 16863 bp, 18 predicted proteins | sample czobulk216metaG_FD_108283 | JGI IMG/M metagenome (GOLD analysis project Ga0137395, IMG submission 108283) | Vadose zone soil microbial communities from Angelo Coast Range Reserve, California, USA - czobulk2.16 metaG | ecosystem: Environmental > Terrestrial > Soil > Vadose zone | place: USA...
GAGGACGGCGACGACCGTGAAGCCCGGGTTCTTGCGGAGCTGTCGCAGGGCGTAGCGGCTGTCGGCGAGTGTGGACGGAAGCCAGCCGCCGAGCCGCTCTTCGCGAACCTGTTCTTTCACCTGTTCGACGCCGTTCAATTCGATTCGCGCGGCGCGTTGCGCTTCGTGCGCCGTCATGCCTGCCCGAATGTTTTCCTCCGTCATCATTTCGAGGTGCGAATGAACCTCCTGGTCGAGGTCTGCTTCCACACGCCGGGATAAAAAGAGATTTCTCAGAAAACTTCGGACTTTCACAAGGAGCGGCATGCTAAACACCTCGCTAGGATGCTTCCAAGGCTTGAGCAATAGCCCAGGAAACGCGGCCCCATCGTTCGGTTTCGACTTCCAGTTGCTTCCGCCCAGGCTTGGTCAACCTGTAGTATTTGGCGCGGCGATTCTTCTCGGACTCTCCCCAAAAAGACGAAATCCAACCCTCTTCTTCCATGCGGTGCAGGGCGGGGAAGAGCGAACCTGGCTTAACGGCAAAAGTGCCGCCGGTAATCTGCTGGATCCTGCGTGAGATTCCCAATCCGTGCATCTCGCCGGCGATCAGCGATTTGAGGATCAGCAGGTCCAATGTTCCTTGCAAAAGGCTTGTCGGTTCCGGGCTCAATTCATCCCTCCTATCGAGTCTCTATAGGGATAGTAGGGCTCTACATATAGAGTGTCAATAGGAACATGCCAGTGGACGATGAGTGGGACCGCCGAAGATCCGCCGAGGCCAGCGATTTCACACGTCTATTTCGCAAACCGCCTAACGCTGAAGGAAATCGGCAGTCCGACCACGACCATGTGCACCAGCAGCCCTAGAATCAGGTCATGGAGTTTGTAAGGGCCCCTGGCGTGAAGCGCGGAGAGCGGCAAAACGACAAGATTCATGACCTCTTCTACGGCGGCGCCAAAGAACAAGCCGCACACCAGCGGGTGCTCCGTCATAAAACTCAGCTTGCGGCTTGCCGCGTAGTAAACAGCCGCTGCGGAGCAGGCGATAAAGAAGTGCAGGAGGACACCAAGAACATACGTGCCGGCGCCTCCATGAAAAGCCTGCCGCCCCAGCAGGCCCCCGGCAATCGCGAGCGGAATGTTCCAGCCAAACAGGATCGAGGCTTGTAGAAGGTCCAAAGTTCCGGCAACCCCGCCGCCCACCGCGATTGCCAATAGAGCGTTCCTTTTCCCCAATGGCCGCGGTGCAGAATCTCCAGTCATCCGATGTCCTTTCTTTCGGGTCTGACTTGTTCCGAATCTCCGGTGCCACGTTACCCAAGCGAGACCCGGGAAGTCCTGAGCTTGGCCTGAAATATCCTGAATAGTTCTGAATTTTCTGCTGCACCGAAGCGTTTTCTAGCCGCCCTAGCTTTCCCGTTTTCCGGAGCTAGCCAGGGTCATTCGCGGGCGGCCTGCTACCGATTCTTTGGCCCAATCGTCTACATCTTCGAGCCTTTAGATAAACCACAAACAGAACAAGAGGTTACAACGCACATGCTTACTCGAAGAGAAGCGGCTCGCCCGATCATGTTGAAGTGTTGGTTGATTTACAGCGGACTGGCACTATTAGCAGCTTGTTGAAAAAGAGCTCCGAACCCTTCATTCCGAGCGCAGCGACGAACCTCTCTTTGACAAAAGCCAAGGAAAGGAGAGATTCCTCGTCGCCCCGCTCTTCGGAATGACAAGCTAAAAGAGTTTTTCAACAAACTGTTAGTGGCTAGCTGCCTATATGCCAAGACACTGCCGCAAGTGCAAACTTTTCCTCTTCGCGATACCGCCGGCCTGCTTGCGCCGAAGATGAAGGCAGAAGCAGTGGATTATCTGGGACGCAAATCCGTACGCATCACCATGGATGGGGAGGATCACGAGGGTCTCGCGCTGCTCCCGGGAACCGACTTTCAAGATGGAGTGATCGAGGCGGATATCGCGCTGAAGACTACGGTGCCGCCGGGTGTCCGGTATCCAGGGTTTGTCGGGATTGCCTTCCGCGTCAGGCCGGATGCGTCGCATTACGAGCTGTTCTACTTGAGGCCGGGAAACTCGGACGCTGGGGATCAGGCAATGCGAAACCACTCGGTCCAGTACGTCTCGGCGCCCGAGTTCGGATGGTATCGCCTGCGCCGGGAATGGCCGTCGGTTTATGAGTCTCACGCGGAACTAGCGATGGAGACTTGGACAAAGGCGCGCATCGAGGTAGCCGGCCGCGCCGCGAAACTTTATCTAAATGGATCCCCCAAGCCAAGTCTCGTGGTAGATGGTCTGAAGGGCGAAGATTTGCACGGCGCCGTCGGGCTGTGGAGCTTCACGGACGAGGAGGCCTATTTTTCCAACGTGCGGATTACGCCGGCCGTGCCTCAGAACCTGAAAAACGGATCCGACGTCGCTGGTCCGTGGGAAATGCGTTATTCAAGCGACGCAGGCGGAATGGGGGCGTCAATGGTATTGCATCGCGACGGAAACAAAGTGACCGGAACATGGTCCGGCCCACTCGGAGTGGGCCGGGCCATAACCGGCACCTGGCGGAACGGCTATGTGGAACTCTCGTTCACGGGTGAGTGGCCGAAGGAAAGCCGGCAAGGAGCTCCGGGTCCGGTCAATGCGTTCCTGACCGGTTGGATTGACGGCGATTCCGGCAAGGGGCGCATGCGCGTCGAGGGCCGTTCCGATGGCGCATGGATAGCGAAGCGGAAGGAGTAAGCGGCTACGCCGCCACCAGGTGGAACGCCCGACCATGACAATGATTCGCATCGGCGCTTGGTGCGTCAATCCGGCGTCCGGCCAGATTTCTCGAGATGGAGAGACGGCGCGCGTCGAAGTGCGGACCATGCGGCTGCTGCTGTGCCTCGCCGAGCACGCCGGCAAAGTCGTCAGCAGCGACGACTTGCTCAACCAGGTCTGGTCTGGCGTCTTCGTCAATCAAGACTCCGTCTACCAGGCTGTAGCATCGCTCCGCCGTCTGCTGGGCGACGATCCCAAGCAGCCCGCTTACATCGAGACAGTGCCGCGACTAGGGTATCGGTTGGTGGCGACGGTCAGCCCCTGGGTGGATCAGTCCGCCGCCCAGACGGGCACTCCGCTGGTTTCGGACAGCGCCCAAGCGAGTTTGGCGACCTCCGATACATGCGATGCGCAGAAAAAGCCCAGCGCAGGCATCAGAGCGATCTTTATGTGGGCTGCGGGTGCAGCGCTTGGCCTCGCGCTCGTTGGTGCATTCCTACTCCACGGCAAGTTCCCGAACGGCAATCACTCGACCTCAGCCGCTATTGCTTCGCCACCGCAGAAATCCATGGCCGTGCTGCCATTTCTCGACTTGACCGATACGATGAGCCAGGAGCCCTTCGCCGACGGCATGACCGAGGAGCTGATCGACAAACTCAGTAAGATCCCGGGTCTTCAAGTACCGCCCCCGACGTCATCGTTCTCATTCAAGAGCAAACTATGGCCGCGGTCGCATGGGAATCCGCAACTAACCATCGCCGATATCGCCAAGACGCTGGGTGTCGCTTATGTACTCGATGGGAGTGTACGCAAGTCCGGGGCAAGGGTGCGGGTTGACGCGCGTTTGATTCGTGCGGACAACGGGTACGTTGTCTGGTCTGAAACCTACGACCGGCCATTCGGCGATATCTTGATGGTTCAGGACGACATCGCTGGCGAAGTAACGAAAGCGCTGAGGACATCTATCGAGGCCAGACCGGACCACTAGCCTCGACACGGCCGGCAATCTTTCTCCGCCACCACGTGACATGGTACCCCTGGTTCCACCTGTTAAGTGCGTCGAGTGGATGCACCATTCATAGAAGTGGTTTCAGCTCTGATTCAATGACGTTCGTGTATTCAAACCCTATGACCTTTTTTCGCAGTATTCCTTGGCGGTCGTACAGCATGGTGGTCGGTAAACCTTCAATGCGGCCAAACTTGTGCTTCAAATCATCATCAGCTACCGCCAGCGGATAATGGACTCCGATTTTCTTTGCAAACGTGACCGGGTCTTCCGTATCCATCATGGTGTCAAATTTGAACCCTATAACCGCGAATCCGCGAGAGCCATAGGTATCAACAAGTTTCTGATAACCCGGCATCTCCTTTTTGCACGGTTGGCACCAAGTGGCCCAAAAATCAATCAGCACCACCTTGCTCCGAATATCAGCCGAGGAAACCTCGCGCCCTTGCAAATCCTTCATGGCGAAATCAGGCAACCGTGAACCTATCTCACCTGCCGCGATTGCGGCTTCCTCTTTTGGCTGAGGGAGACTTGCCGAATGCTGATTGCATCCGACAAGGCCGACCCCAGCTAGGCTCAGAACCCATAGACGTTTTCTTAGCATTTATTCCTTCTTCTGCACTTCCAGAATCAGCAGCCTCATGGGTGCCGAAGGGTCTGCTTTCTTTTTCCCCGCTGGCTTTTTGTACAACTGACCACGAACTGTGACCATCGTTTGGGTATCCGCAAGGGCTTCAAGTCCTTTCGACAACTCATTGGGCGAAAGCACGAAAGACCGATTCGGTTCAACTTGTAAGGCAAAGCTACCCGAAGAGTCTTTCACGATTTTTCCGCGTGCAGTCATATTCATCTCCGCAGCGGTCACTCCACTGTCGTATGTCGCCTTTAGAAGCTGGCCTGGGTCAATCTGCCCGTCCTCTTTAGGCGTGACCTCAACCTTTCCATCCAGCAAGCTGACTTCAACTGTTTGAACGCCAGACTGGCGTCCGAGGTGTTGCTTCACCCCGTAGGCTCAAAAGTTTCATGTCATACCTTCAACGCGCATTTCAATATGCCTGATTTGCGCTTGAGCCACTGGCACAAGCATCGAACCGAACAGAACAAGTAACGCAAATTGTTTCAGTTTCATTGTTCCTCCTTTCCTTAACGGTGCATCCGAAACTGCTGTGTTATACCAAAACTGACGTGACGGTGAACCGGCATGAAGGCCGTCCCCATCGAGTGCCCCACGTCCCAATCCATTCCGAGCCAAACATGCAATCCGGGGCGTACTCCCACATAGGTGGTCATTCCGGCCAGTAGAACATCGCCGCCGCTCCCGCTCTGAGTAACACCTCCGATGCCATCATCCTGAGAATGCAGCCAAGTCAGCGCCGGGCCAATGAACCATTCACGGGCCACGTTCTTCGATTCATAGGGTCTGTACGACAGCCAGAAGCGCGATTCGATGTCGCTGCCGAGGCGTGTTGCCTGCGTTCCCTGTGACCGGATAAGGGAATGGAAGTTTTCATCAGCAACAAGACGCTTCAAATTGAACAGCCCGGTGTAAGTCCAATTTGCGGCGAGGAACAGATCGGTAGAACCAGAGCCCGGTTGCAGACCTGCAGGCAGTCGTCGTCCGTTTGTGTCCGTCAAGTCCGCTCGCCCTGTGGGGATCTTGGGGCCAAATGTGACGGATGCCTGGGTGGTGCCGCGTTCCGAATCTCGCCGATAGAAGCGATACTTCACGAGCACCATGCCATCGCCAAGCCCCGTTCCCCCAGCCGCTGGTACGTTCACGGTATCAAAGTGATTCGTCACCACCGGAACGAGAACGGCCAAATCAAAATTGCGGTGGAACCCCCACGTGAAGATGAAATCGGCCTCGTGAGAGAACGAAGGAAGGGCTGTTAAAGGAATGCCGCCAAACACTCCCGGTGCCTGGGCTCGAGTGGTGATGATCGAGTTGTAAGAGATTAGTCCGCCGCCGGGGAATAGGGGCGGAGCCGTCTCAGGGGCCGGACCTTGCGCTGTAGCTGCTGAAACACAAACGAACGAGAGGAACGACAGACCCACACGTGTCAAACGGCCAATGGGAAATGAATTTCCAATCCTCACAGACATTTCCTCCAGTAGATAGGAGTATTCCCAAGCACACCAATGCTGCAAGTCGGGAACCGACTGGAGGACGGGCTAAATGCGAAGAGGAGGCGGGGCCGCAGCGTAAGGGATCGGAGGAGCGTGACCGTTCGCTGCAATGGCACGATCGGAGAGATCGAGGCCCTGGGATTCTCCGCTCGCCGGCAGGGCTGCGAATACAAAGGGCGAGTAGGAAGCGCCAGGCGCGGAAGTGGGTTGCACAAAAGGAGCGTGCACGGATTGCATGGTTTTGCAGCAATCCTGCGCGTGATGGCCGTGCGACGAGCAGTGCATGGAATCGCAGCACTGCATGGCCTGTTCTGGCGTCATCGCCGCCCCGCAGTCGAATGCATACGCTGCAAGAGCGACTGCGAGCACCGCCAGAAAAATTGCGTTAGCCAAACGCATTATTAACTAATTTAGACGCCCAAGGGGTCCGAGTCAAGCAAGCACCTGCTTATTGACGGCTGGCGCCCACACACATTCAGCGCACAGCAGCCGCTATAGAGGAAAGATTTCGCCGGAGAAAAATCTGTAAGCGGGGGATGAACCAAGTTTTGCGAAGAAGCAGAATTGGCAGCGGCGGAGGAGTACGTTGCGAAGAAAGCGAGGACGCGGCGGCGAAATTCCTCCGGAGCGAAGCCGTAGGCGGCGGTGTGGAAGGCGCGGGGGACGATCCACAATTGTTTCGGGCCGCGGGCGGCGGCGTAAATCATTTCGGAGTGGCGGCAGGGAAGCGCTTCGTCCTCTTCGTCACAAATCAGAAGCACGGGAAAGGCGCGGGCGGCGACGGATTTCTGCGGCGAGACTTCCGCAACGGGAAAGCCGGCGAGTTTTTCGTCCCGATAGAGCAGCGTCCAGGTGCCGGGAGCGAAAAGAGTTTTTCCGAGCCAGGGATATTTTCGCAGGCCGGCGTAGTCGTAGGATGCTTCGCGCAGGTTGGCGAAAGATGCTTCGGCGACAACGGCTTCGATGCGCGGATCGGCGGCCGCGGATTGCAGCACGATGCCCGCGCCCATGGATTCGCCGAGAGCAAAGATATGTTTTGGCGGCGCACAGTCCGGCCGGCCGGGCCCATGTTCTTGGATTGAGAGACAGGGACTTATTGAGGAATGAAGCAGGGCGTCGATGATGGCGCGGGTGTCGTTTCGTTCGAGCCAGCCGTAGGTGGCGATGGGGCCGCCGCTGGCGCCGTGCGCGCGGGCGTCCATCATGACGACGCTGTAGCCGGCGCGGAGGAGAAATTCCGACTGGCCGGTGACGCCGACGCGGTTGTCGGCGACGCCGTGAAAGAGAAGGACCCAGTTGCCGTTGGGATTCTTCGGGCGGACTTTCCAGCCGCGGAGAAAGACACCATCCGGGGCGCGAACGTCGAAATCCTCGCGCGTGGAACCGGTAACGGCAAAAGAAGAGTCGGCTTCGCGGATGAGATCGGGCGTCAGCGCGCGGCGAATCGGATGGAGAAACGCAGGGCCGGCAAGCCATCCGGCGACGGCCGCCAAGAGCGGAGGCAAGAGCAACAAAATCAGAGCAATGCGAATCAGACGGCGGCGCATGGGTCCTATCCGAAGATACGACAATGAGGGCACTCCTGTTCGAACAATCGTTGGGGCTTCCATTAGCAAGCCCCTGTGTTTTTGTAAGTGTTGCATCTAAAGGAGTTAGGGTCTTTGCAAGTCTTTGTTTTCACATCCGCAGGTCGAGGCATTCGTCCGGGCAGAACCGTCCGGGGCACAGAAAGCGTGCAGTGACGGTGTGGAATTGGGCGCTCGAGGAACTGACCCGAGCCCAGAGCGAACAGATGTGCCGCGCCTACGGCGCTTGGGGTTTTCTTTGAAACCTTCCCAGCGTGGGTGCGGTACCCTACAATCACCAAGCTGCCACGGGATTAAGGAGGGGCTGTGAATCTGGTAGACGGAATCCCCGTCTGGGGCGCACCCGATGAGAGAGCTGTAGCGCAGATCAAAACGTGCGCGAGGACGGCCGATAAGGTGGCATTGATGGCGGACCACCACAAGGGATATGCCGTGCCCATCGGCGGAGTGGTGGCCTACCGGGATTCCGTCAGCCCAAGCGGCGTTGGCTACGATATTGCGTGCGGCAACAAAGCCGTGCTGCTTGACATGCCGGGAGCAACGCTGCGCGCGGACATCAAGAAAATCATGGACGAGGTTTGGAACACCATCAGCTTTGGTGTTGGACGGCGCAATGCGGAGAGGGTCGATGACTCCCTGTTTGATCGCGGCGCCTGGAAATGCGAAGCGGTGGCGCCACTGAAGGAAATGGCGCGGCAGCAACTAGGCACCGTGGGCAGCGGAAACCACTACGTCGATCTCTTTACCGATGAGCAAGACCGCGTGTGGGTTGGTGTCCATTTTGGTTCGCGCGGATTGGGGCACAAGACGGCAACGTGGTTTTTGAAAGAAGCGGGGGCGAAAGACGGTATGGATGTGGAGCCGTGCGTTATCTTCGCGGGCTCCGACCTCGGCGCTCAGTATTTGGAATGCATGAGCTTGGCCGGAGAATACGCCTACGCCGGACGCGATTGGGTGTGCAAAAAAGTCGCGGGCATTCTAGGCGCTTCCATCCTCGAGGAAGTTCACAACCATCACAATTTCGCGTGGCGGGAGAAGCACGGCGGCGAAGAGTATTGGGTGGTGCGCAAGGGAGCGACTCCAGCGTTCCCTGGCCAGAAGGGATTTGTCGGCGGAACGATGGGAGAAACATCGGTGATCCTCGAAGGCGTCGAAAATGAATCGGCGAAGTATTCGCTTTACAGCACGGTCCACGGCGCGGGCCGCGTGATGGGCCGGATGGAGGCCAAGGGAAAGGTGGATAGGAAAACCGGAGAAGTGAAGCGAGCCGGAAGGGTGACGCAGGAAATGATGGACGGCTGGCTCAAACGCGCGAATGTTGAATTGCGCGGAGCGGGTTTGGATGAATCGCCGGACTGCTACAAGCGCCTTCCAGAAGTGTTGTCCGAGCACAGAGACTCCATCAAGATTTTGCACACGCTTACGCCGATCGGCGTGGCAATGGCCGGCGCGAATGAGTTTGATCCGTACAAGGATTGAGCGGGGATGCGGAAGAAAAAAGTTGGCCTGCTCCGTTCGATCCCGCAAATTCGTCCGGGATGCAAAATGCGCAAATGACGGTGGTGTAAAGTGGGCGATGGGTGGATTGAAAGGTGTTGCGGGTGCGAGAGGAGCAAGAAAAAGCAAAGTCAAAGGCGCCGCCCTCCAGAACCGAGGACGGGGCACACGGCACTCACAAAGATGACCGTGATGCAGGTCGCTGACAAGGAGCTATCGTCCTTCCGCGAAGACCGTCAAAACCTGCATGAGATCAGGCATTCTGTTCATCCTTGTCGTCCTCCTTTCGTCCGCCGCTTGCTCCCAGGAGTTGCGGTTCGTCTATCCGGTACCCGCGCCGACGGACTTTACTCAGCGCAAACTCATCTACAAGCAGGCCGGCCAGACCGGGTTGTCTCTCGACCTGTTTCTCCCCACTGCCTCCGCTCGCTTAAAGCCATTGCCCCTGTTCATAATTTTCAATGGTTTTGGTGGGGAGTTCATGCGGACTTCGGCGCAAGCTCAAGGTTGGGCGAAAGCGGCGACTGCACATGGGTTCGCAGCGATTACGACCGAGAGTACGGCTGAACACGTCGCCGAAGACTTTGACTCGCTTGCCTTGTACCTCAGACAGCACGCTGAGGATCTGCGTATCGACCCTGAGCGCCTTGTGGTTATCGCTTGGTCCGGCAATGTGTCCGCAGGACTCCCAGCAGTCGAGGACCCGCAACGCAAAGCCATCAAGGCTGCGGTGATCTATTATGGATCGGCGGATGTCTCCCAGGTCCGTCTCGATCTGCCTGTTCTTTTTGTGCGCGCGGGCCTTGATCAGCCATTAACAAATCAATCTTTCGATAGGAGGATTGCTGCGGGCATCGCCGCGAACGCGCCCTGGACTGTGCTGAATTATCCTGGCGGCCACCATGGCTTTGACGTTTTAGACGATAACGATCTGTCTCGCGAAATTATCAATGAGACGTTCCGTTTCGCCGAGCTCGCAATCTCCGGCTCTCACCAATCCGCCATGCAGGGTGGGCTCGCCGAAGCGAGTGCGGCAGGAGCGATGTTCACCGGAGACTTTGCCAGGGCGGCCGCACGCTATCACGAGATCGTCGCCGTCCATCCTCAGGATGCTCGCCTGCTGCTCGCGTATGGAAACGCTCTGAGCGGGTCGAAGCAGTACAAGGAGGCGCGCGCACAATTCGATCGCGCAAAAGCGATCGGTGGTCTTGGCCAGCGCGATCTCGGCTTACCGGCAGCCAAGGCCTGCGCGCTCGACCACGATCCGGAAGCCGCCATGGCCTGGCTCAAGACGATTCCTCCTCAGTTTCTCCCGGCATCTATTCAGTCGGATCCCGACTTCGCCTCTTTAAAGGACCGCGCGGACTTTCAGTCGGTGTTCCGTAGCCACTAAGCTGAGACTTTGCGCTAACTCCTGGTTGGTCGGACAACCGGATTTACCGAGGCCAACTCATCCTGCTTTTGTTGAACGCAGGTTCTCCGAGCGGTTTCTCGCCTGCAAATCTCTGTAGACACGCAGTTGAAATTTCGATTTGCCCCGTCATTACACAAAATCAAGGGCACGAGGAGCGTTCGGAGAGCTGCAGCTGTTGAGGAATTATTTTGTTGTGGTGACGAGTTTCGAGGCGGAGGAAGTGGCGCGTTGTTCGGCGCGGCGTTCTTGTTCGACGTGCTGGGTAAAATCGGCAATCTGGTCGTCGAGGTCTTTGATTTCGCGAGCGAGATGGATATTTTGAGGGTCTTTTGTGTAGGTTTCAAAGAGAGCGTTTCTTTTTGATTTCAAGTCGTCGCGTTTCTTTTTCCAAACACCGGCGGTAGCAACCATAGGTATGACCTCGAGACTAGTGTGCGCCTTTTTGGGGCCTGGCGATAGAGGGGAGATTGAGAGCGTCGTGGATTTGTACACCGGCGATAACCGAGAAGCCTTGCGAGCTGAAACCTTGCCAAGCAGGGGCGCCGGCCATGGCGGAGGCCCCTACGAGGAGGGAAAGCTAGGAGCGGAAGAGGACGGATTCGCGTTGGAACATTTTGATGGCGATGAAGAGGGCGGCGGCGGCATAGACACTGGTGGACGCGAATATGATGGCGATGTAATTCCAGTGATAGGTGCCGGCGACGAGTTCTTTGCAGAGCAGGCTGACGTTCAGAATCGGTATGAGAGAAAGCTTCGGAGTGAGTTCGACACCGGGGAGCATGGCGGCAATGGCGGGGATGATGACGACGAAGGTCATCGGCGTCAGGTAGCTTTGCGCTTCTTTGTAGGTCTTGGCAAAGAGGGCGATGGTCATGAGAACGGCAGAGAAAAGGACGGCGACAGGAAGGGCCATGAGGAAGACAGACAGCACCGTTTTGGGGCCAAGTTTGAGTACGAGTGCGGCCGCTTCACTGCCGCCTTTGCCAGCTTGCCCGGTGTAGTGACCTAAAACGTTGAAAGAAAGGCCCATGGACAGGACGGAAAGAGCGGCGGTGCTCAGAGCGGCGGTGAGGATCAGAAAGAATTTGCCGAGGACCAGGTGCATGCGGGAAATGGGGCTGGAAAGGATGGTTTCCATGGTGCCGCGCTCTTTTTCGCCGGCAGTCAGGTCCATGGCGGGATACATCGCGCCGGTCATGCAAAGAAGAATGACCATGTAGCCGATGATGCCGCCGAAAGCGGCGCCGCTGACCTTTTCGGGCGGGGCCACGTTTTCGCGCGTTACTTCAAAAGGCCTGAGGACAGTTTCCGGCAGATTTTTGGCGGCAAGACGGTCTTTGACGACGCGGTCGCGGTATTCCTTCATGTAGGTTTCGACCTTCTCGGTGGCAAACTCGGATTTCATTTCTCCTTCATAGTTGTAAACCTTGACGGTGTCTGATTTTTGTTCAGCGACGTCGGATTGGAAGCCGGCGGGGATTTCGACGGCGGCGCGGATTTCCTTGTTGATGATCTGGTCTTTCCAGTCGGCGGTATCCGGAACGATCTGGATTTTGTCGAGTTTCTTGAGGCCTTCGACAACGGCGGGAGAGTCGTTACCGCCGCGAAGCATAACTTTAGGGACTTCCTCTTTTGCTTTACCAACCAGGCTGACGGCCAATGCGCCGAAACCCACGCTGAGCACGGGAAACAGGAAGAGCGGGACAATGATGGTGGAGATGAGAGTGCGGCGGTCGCGAAGGGCTTCGGTCAATTCCTTGCGATAGACGATGCCGACGTTGCGCAGGGACATGTCAGTTGGCCTCCGCGGCCGTGTAGTGGGGAGTGACGACTTTGATAAAGATCTCTTCGAGGTCCTGTTCGCGATGCTGGTCGCGAAGCTGGGCGAGAGTGCCTTCGGCGAGGAGTTTACCGGACTGGATGATGCCGATGGTGTCGCATAGCTTTTCGACTTCGCTCATGATGTGAGTGGAGAAGATGACGGTCTTACCGTTGTTGCGGCATTCGCGAATGAAGGAGGTGATGGTGCGGGCGGTCATGATGTCGAGGCCATTGGTAGGTTCGTCGAAGATCATGACTGGGGGATCGTGGACGAGAGTGCGGGCGATGGAGGTTTTCTGCATCATGCCGGTGGAGAGCTTGTCGCACCGGCGGTCGCGGAAGCCGTTCATGTCGAGGCGATTGAAGATGTCGTCCACACGCTTTTTCAAGGTGGCTTCGTCTAAACCATTGAGGCGGCCGAAGTATTCGACGAACTCCTGGGCGGTGAGGCGGCGATAGAGGGCGGTGGCGGTGGAAAGGAAGCCGACGTTGGCGCGGACTTTTTCGGGCTGCTCGACGACGTCGTGGCCGCAGATGGTGGCGGTACCGTCGGTGGGCTCGAGAATAGTGGCGAGCATGCGGAGAGTCGTGGTTTTGCCGGCGCCATTGGCGCCGAGGAGGCCGTAGATTTTGCCGGGCTGGCAGGTAAAGCTGACGTTATCCACGGCGCGGATTTCACCGCGCTTTTTGTCCTGGAAGCGTTTGGACAGGCCACGAGCTTCGATCATTGAGGAACCCCTTGATGGGAAATCATGAGACAGGGCAAAGAGCGTTCACAGTGTACTACGCAGAGCGCGAGAAAATGTTACCGGGACAAGACAAAGGAGAATACGAAGCAGGAACGGAGCGGCTGTCAACCCTTGTGACAGGTGGGGCACTGCTTGGCATCAAATCTATCGGGAGTAACGCGGAACATGTTGTTGCACTGGATGCAGACGCGGTGGATGACGGGACTGACAACGGCACCGGGTTGCAGCGGTTTGGGCGAGCCACCCGGAGCTGGAGCAGCGGTTTTTTCGGAGGCGCTTTCAGCGGACATGGGCGAATTCTATCATGACGAGGCCGGGCGTCCATAGGGAGTCAACGGCATCCCATGGATAGAAAGGACGCATCTCTTAGAAGGGAATGGTGGAAGAGAGCAGGGCGCGGGATAAGCAACGTCCGCAAGGAATGTATAGAAAGCCGCACTGCTCTTGCTAGAATGAAGGCCTTGGCGCCTACCTGACAGGGGTCAAGCAAGCCACGGACAAGTAGGAGAAACGCTGCGCCAGAGGGATGCGCCCTTGCGTCTCGCGGAGTGCGAAAAGCGGGACCGCGCAGAATAGGAAAATATGGATCGCAGGCTGCGAAACCGGATTTTGCTCTACCTGGCGCTGGCGGGAGCGCTGGCGTACGCGGGAATTGAACTTAGCGGGCGAAAGCCGGTGCCGAAGATTTCGGCGGTGATGCCGATGCGGGAAAATTTGGTGTCGTCGATCAGCAGCAATGGAAAGGTTGAACCCATCGCGCCATACGTGATGCGGGCGCAACTCGATACGTTTGTGGATCGAGTACGGGCGACGGAAGGGCAGAGCGTCAAGAAGGGGCAAGTGATTCTGGAATTGGACGTGAAGGATGCGGCGGCGCGGCTCTCCGAGGCCAAAGGGAAGCTCCTGAAGGCACAGGATGATTTGCGGGCCGCTAAAGCGGGCGGGAGAGCAGACGAGGCGGCACGGGTTGCGGGGGATCTTGCAAAGATGCAGGCGGAACGCGACCGTCTTCAGAAGAATCGTGAGGGGCTGCAGCGGCTGATTAAGCAGCAAGCCGCGACACGGGACGAGCTGGCGGCGAACGACCTGGCACTGACGAAGGCGCAAGCGGAAGTGACACGGCTGACCGCGGTGAAGCAGGAATTTGAACGGAGCGTGAAGCTGGACACCGACGAGGCCGCGCTGCGCGTGCAACAAATTCAAAATGAAGCAGCGGCGCTCGAGGACAAGGTGAGGCAAGGACGAATTACCGCGCCCGCGGATGGAACGCTGTATTCCATGCCGGTGAAGGCCGGTGATTATGTGAAATTGGGAGATCTGCTGGCGGAAATGGCGGACCTGCACAAAGTTCGCGTGCGAGTGTTTATTGATGAGCCGGAGCTGGGGGCGCTCGAAGCGAATGAACCGGTGAAGATCAGCTGGGATGCGCTGCCAAGCAAGACGTGGATGGGAAAAACCGAAATCATTCCAAAACAGGTGGTACCGCATGGAACGCGAAGCGTGGGCGAGTTACTCTGCGCGGTAAACAATGACAAGCTGGAATTGCTGCCGAATATTAACGTGAACGTGCGCATCAATTCGCGCGAGCGCATCGGGGTTCTGTCCGTACCGCGCGGCGCCGTGGCAGCGGAGGGCGGAAGACGCTACGTTTTTGTCGTGAAAAGAAATCAGCTGGGCGTAAGCAAAGGCACGCTGGAGAAACGCGAGATTCGCGTGGGTATCGCGGATGCCACGAACTACGAAGTAGTGAGCGGGCTTCAAGAAAGCGATCTGGTGGCGCTTCCAGGGGATGTGGATTTGCGCGATGGAATGACGGTCACGGTGATTACCACCGAAGTTTTCGTTTTTCCGGGAAGGATGGAATGGTTAGCAGGATGAGATGGCTGCTCGCAGCCCTTTGCATTGCGAGCACGGCGATCGCCGGAACAACGGTGAAGCAGGATGGTGTTCTCGAAGCAGGACGGCGCGCTTACGAAGCCAGCGAATACGTGCAGGCCATTCAGGCGCTGCAGACGGCCGCCGCGAAAGATCCGCAAAATGGCGACGTGCAACTGCTGCTGGCGAAAAGTTACCTCGAACTCCAGGAGCACGACCCGGCGATCAAAAGCGCGGAGAAGGCCGTGACGATCGATCCGCAGAATTCGATCTACCACGAATGGCTGGGGAGAGCGTACGGCGAGAAGGCGGATCACGCGAGCTGGTTCTCCGCAATCTCGCTGGCTAAGAAGACCCGCAAGGAATTCGAGACGGCGGTACACCTTGACGAGAAAAATTATTCGGCGCGGCAGGCGCTGATTGAATTCGATTGCAGCGCCCCGGGCATCGTGGGGGGCGGCGAAGACAAGGCCCTGCCGCAGATCAAGCATTTGGCGGATCTGGATGCCGCTGAGGGGCACTACGCGGCGGGGAATTGCCGGCGGCAGAAAAAAGATTTCGCGGCGGCGGACGAGGAATTCACGAAAGCGTTGGAGAGCCATCCGAAATCGGTGGAACTCATTTACGACATTGGGGATTACGCCGTGAAGCGGGGCCAGCCGGACAGACTGCTGGCGATCGCCGAAACCGGGGAGCGCATGGCACCCGCCGATCCCAGGGCGAAGTTTTACCATGCTGTGGCCCTGGTCCTGAAAAAAGAAGACTTCGTGGCAGCCGAACGACTGCTGAAGGAATATGCGAAGAAAGCGCCGACGCGTTCGGGATATCCAAGACCGGCCGCGGCGCACGCGTGGCTGGGGCGCCTCTACGAAGAACAAGACATGAGAGAAGAGGCCCAGAAGGAATTTGAGAGCGCTCTGCAACTGGATCCCAAAAACAAAATGGCGCAGGAAGCGTTGAAGCGGCTGAAGAAGGGCTGAGAATTTCAGCGGCTGCCGCCGGAAAATTCCAGCCAGGGGTCAACGATGGACATCCGCGAAACGATATCGGTGGCAATCGACGCATTGCGCGCGAATAAGTTGCGCGCGATCCTGACTTCGCTGGGCGTGATTATCGGGAGCGCTTCCATTGTTCTGGTCGTTACTGTGGCCCTCACCAGCAAGACTTTCATCCTTGCGCAAATCGAAAGTGTCGGCTCGAACCTAGTGTGGGTGGAACTGGTACAACGGCCGGATAAACCGCAACCACTGAGTTATGAAATGACACTAGAAGACCTGGATGCGGTCAAGGCTATTCCTAACGTTATCCAGGTGGCCGGAACGCGCGAACTGCCCATGAGCGTTGTGGCCGGCGGCGTGGAACTTCAAGTGAACCTCGTAGGAGTGACGGAAGGGTATCAGGAAATTCGCCGGTTGCTGATTTTGAAGGGAAGATATTTTGATTCCGCGGACATGGAGATGCGAAGCAAGGCCTGCCTGATCACGACGCAGCTCGCCGACCGGATCTTCGGACAGGAAAATCCAGTTGGCAGGCCCGTGCGTATGGGCGAATTGACGTTCACGGTAATCGGAGTGTTCCGCGAGCGCGTCGAGACGTTTGGGCTTTCCGACATTCAGGAAAATTCCGTGCTGATTCCGTTTACCTTGATGAAGTATTACACGGGAATAGAAGTCGTCCGTCTGCTGGACGCGCAGGCCGCGCGTGCCGAGGACATGCCGTCCGTGGAACGGCAGGTGGGGCAGATGCTGCGGAGCCGGCACCCGTCCGGGGCGGAATACAGAGTGCAGACGCTGACGGCAATTTTGGGCGCGGCGAGGAGCATTTCGCTGGCGTTGACGATCGTGCTGATCATTATTGCGTTTATCGCGCTGGTGATCAGCGGAATCGGGATCATGAACATCATGCTGGTGACGGTGAAAGAACGGACGCGGGAGATTGGGATCCGCAAAGCGATTGGAGCGGCGCGGCGCGAGATCATGTATCAGTTTTTGATTGAGTCGTTCGTGATCAGCGGAGGCGGGGCGGTCATCGGGATTTTGATTGGGA
>Ga0137395_10000462_pt1 | contig 16848 bp, 13 predicted proteins | sample czobulk216metaG_FD_108283 | JGI IMG/M metagenome (GOLD analysis project Ga0137395, IMG submission 108283) | Vadose zone soil microbial communities from Angelo Coast Range Reserve, California, USA - czobulk2.16 metaG | ecosystem: Environmental > Terrestrial > Soil > Vadose zone | place: USA...
CGTCCGGAATCAACTCTTCCAAGGTGACCGGAAAGAGGGTTGCTTGGGTCCGGCCTTCGCCCTGCACATAGCCCATAAAAAAGATGCCCTCGCTTTCACGAAGGCATCTTCTCATTTATTTTCGGACGGTCAACAGAGTTTCGTAACAATCTGGGAAGCGGGGGGCCTTTTTCTTTGTCTTAAGAACTGGAATGGAATCCGAATTAGGCCATCAATTGCCGTTTGGCCAGCGGAACCATAGACACTGCCCGCCGCGGCGGGGGATAGTTTTTTTCCACTGGTGCAAAAGCGCGTGTTTCCCGGGTCGCCGCCGGCATGGGCACGGGTATGGCGCCTGCGGTCTGCCGCGAAGCCTCACGGACCAGCTCCATGCGGCCGCGCACGCGGAACTTCGCGAGCAGCGACGAGACATGGAACTTTACGGTGCGCTCGGACAGATTCAGGTTGCTGGCGATTTCTTTGTTTGCGAGGCTCTTCATTAGCCCGCAGAGAACTTCTTCTTCCCGGCGTGTCAGTTTCACTTGGCCGCGGACTGATTTCCCCGCCTCCAAGAGCTTGTCCGCTTTCGCATTGAGGCCGTCGAGGAGTTCTTCTTCGGCCTGGACCATCACAACGTAATCGCTCGTTAACTGGCCCCGCACCATGCAATGCATTGCCAGCAGCCCGGCGGCCTGGTCTACGGGGAACCTGCCGTCTGGTCCGGCGCTCACATGAAAGTGTGCGACTCCAGTGTTTTTTTCGTAAAAAAAGAAAACATCGCGAGGAAAAGCCGTACGGGAATTCGTCAATTGTTGCGGTTGTTCATTTCTTCGCATCACCTTCACATGCACCCCCTCAGAATGCAGCCTCGTGACGGTACCGAAGCCTGTTGAGTTTTCTGTTTTCGCCCCTCGACGAGGCGTATTCCCCCATGCGGTAAACAGTCAGGCAAGAAGTCAAAAAAAGCTGATGGCTCGGTTGACCCATGCCCACTGCTACTGAACGGCAACTGCCAGGCGAGGGCGAGGACTCCCTGAAAGGCACCTGGGACAGTTGGTTTTGCCGGACATCATCTACTGGCATGTATTCTTCCGAAGGGGATAATCCGCAACTTACTCAAAAATTGAGGGTTTACATCATGGTTCAAATACCGTGGAACTCATTTGACGGTAGGAATTGCACGGTACGCGAATTTTTTCCCCTCACATTTAGAGTCTTAAAAGTCTTAAACGCAGGTAAGTCTGTATACCACGCATTGCTCTAGGCCTTGTGGAAAAACGGCGAGGGCTCAGTCCCCCAATTGAGAAGCTCACAATGGGACTATGCGCGTCTGCCCCGGGCCAATCAATTCGTATGCCATACCCCGCCAGCGAATCTTGCGTGTGACGAGAGAGTTCACAAAATTAACGACGTATAGGAACGGGACGAGGACCGTTAAAAGGACGTAGATCCAGGCTTGCCCGGTGATCTGGGATCGTCCGGCAGGGAGGGCCTCCGTCACACCGATGAGCCGGATGGCACTCCGGATCGAGGAAAGTAGAACGGGGAGAAAAGTCAGCGTGGCGATGTGAAAGGCGGGTCTCTGTTCGAGAAAGTTACTCAGGATTAGAATCACGCCCAGCAAAAGCGTCATACAGTACAAAAGATGCGTGACCGCTGCGGCCGCCCAGACTTTCTCTGCGTAGACGCGAGTGATCAGGACTTGGCGGTTTGTAAATTCCAGCAACCCTTTGAAATCAGTCTCGACGTAGGAAGGAGTCAAGCACTCCGGCACGAAAACGATCGAGCGATTGTTGCGATCCAGCGCACGCGTCAAGGAATAATCGTCGCTGACCGAGTTTCTCCACTCGTCCATGACACCCGATTGTTCGAAGATGCTCCGGCGAATCGCGGTGCCACCGCCCCAGCAAAAGTTTTTCCCTTTCTCGCTCAGCATGGTGACCACAGGAGCATTCCACGCGGAAAGGAGCGCGGTCGGAAGATTGCTCCGATTGGGAATCAGCCAGCGCATGGTGGTCGTCGCGCCGATCCGCACATCACCGAGCGGCGCCACAAGGTGATGCAACCAGCTCTTGCCTGGACGCCCGTCGGAATCGGTGAAGACGAGCACTTCAAATTCCGGCGGCAGTTGTTCTACGACGACCCTCAAGTTGTTCACCTTCTCGCTAGAGTTGCTCGGGCTCCCCGCGATGACCACGCGGGCTTTCACTTTCGAGCTTGCGGCTATCCGCTCGACGGCGCTGCGCGCGGCATCCGATCCCGCGGCGAGAATAAAAAAAATCTCGTAATTCTGGCGTTCGAATTCCGTGAGCGCCAAGAGATTGCGCTCGAGGCCCGGCTCCATGCCTTTACAGGGACAAAGCAGGGCCACACGCGGTGCATAGAATCCTGGATCCATGTGCAGGCGCCGCCGCACGTAGCCGAGCCACTGGATACCCTGCCAGATGAGGTAAATCCCAATCAAGATCTGCAAGAACGCCAGTAAATTGAAGAGTGTCTCCACGTTCCCTGAGAATAGCAGAGGAAGATTGTTCGCGGAGCGCCGATTGAACGGTTAGAATCGCAGCGGTAAACGCCCGTTCTAAGGAGAACAAAAATGCCACTAGTGGATTTTGGAATGGTGACTTCAGCGTTCGAACTTCCCGGCTATCGGATCGTCCGGAATTTTGGAATCGTGCGCGGAATTATCGTGCGCTCGCGGAGCGTGATCGGGAATCTCGGAGCCGCGCTTCAGACCATTGTCGGTGGAAACATCACCATTCTGACAAACCTCTGCGAGAAGACGCGTGAGGATGCTTTTGAACTGCTGTTGCAGCACGCCGGCGAACACGGTGCCAACGCCGTGATCGGAATGCGCTATGACGCCACCGAGGTGATGCAAGGTGTCACCGAAGTGCTCGCCTACGGCACAGCCGTGCAGGTTGAGCGTATTTCCTAGCCACCAGTGATAGAATCCCGGCCTCCATGTTTTGCTCAAAATGCGGTGCACAAGTTTCGCCGAAGGGAAGGTTCTGCTCCGCGTGTGGAGAAGTGGTCGATCCGGACGCGGGCGCAACTCTGCTTGGGGATGAAGCCAGCCTCGAAGGAGCAACGATAGCCCCGCCGGCTCCCGCCCCGCGAAAAACTCCCGCATCCCCTTCTTCACCGCGAACTCCTCGCCCACTGGCAAGCAGCAATCCGCTGACGAGCTCCGACCCCATCGGCGGCGGCCGCTTTACGCCGGGGCAAATCATCGCGGAACGTTACCGCGTGGTGGCGCTGGCGGGCCGCGGAGGAATGGGCGAGGTGTACCGCGCGGAAGATTTGACTCTCGGCCAGGTCGTCGCATTGAAGTTTCTTCCCGAGGCACTCTCCCAGGATGCCGCTGGGCTGGCACGGTTTCACGCTGAAGTGCGCACCGGTCGGCAAGTCTCCCATCCCAACGTCTGCCGCGTGTTTGACATTGGTGAAACTGAAGGAACTCTATTCTTGACGATGGAGTATGTCGACGGAGAAGACCTCGCTTCGGTCGTCCGCCGAATTGGCAGGCTTTGGCCGGACAAGGCCACGGAGATTGCGCGGCAGATCTGCGCGGGTCTCGCGGCGGCCCACGAACGTGGAGTGATTCACCGCGACCTCAAGCCCGCGAACGTGATGCTCGATGGCGCCGGCAAGATCCGCATCACTGATTTTGGTTTGGCGAGCATCGCCGCGAGCATTCAGGGCGCGGAAGTCCGTGCCGGGACCCCCGCGTACATGGCGCCGGAACAGCTTGCCGGACGCGAAGTCAGCACGAAGAGCGATATCTATTCGCTCGGCTTGATTCTCTACGAAATCCTCACGGGTAAGCGCGCCTTCGAAGCCTCCACGCTCCCGGAGTTGATGAAGCAGCGCGAGTCAGGCGCGATCACCAATCCCTCGACGCTCGTTCGCGATCTCGATCCTCTGATTGAGCGCGTCATCCTTCGCTGCCTGGAGACCGACCCGGGGAAACGTCCGGCCACGGCGCTGCAAGTTGCAGCGGCGCTTCCCGGTGGCGATCCTTTGGCCGCCGCCCTTGCCGCCGGGGAAACACCTTCTCCACAAATGGTCGCCGCCGCCGGAGAAAACACGGGCCTCGCGCCGCGCATCGCCCTCGCGTGCTTCGCGGCCGTGATCCTGGGAGTGATTCTCTATGTGGCTTTGGGAATCAGGGAAAACGGGCTCGCGCTCATCCATCCGGAGAATTCACCCGAAGTGCTCGCTAAAAAGTCCCGCGAAATCATTTCGAGCCTCGGCTACACCGGCCAGCCGGTTGACTGGGCCGGCGGTTTTTCGTACGACTACGATTTTCTCAGTTTCCTCAGCAAGAGCAATTCACCGCATCCACAATGGGATCGCGTGCTTTCCGAACGGCCGTCACTTCTTCGCTACTGGTATCGGCAAAGCCCGCTCGAACTCAGCCCGGACGGCTTCTGGAATCTTTCCTTCACGCCGGGCGTCGTTACGTTTACGGATCCGCCCGTCACCCACTCCGGCATGATTGCTGTTCAACTCGATCCGGATGGCCGTTTGCTCGATTTCCTGGCCATGCCGCCCGAGAAGGAAGATTCCCCACAGTCCTCACGCCCTGCCGATTGGCATCCGCCTTTCACCGCTGCGGGACTCGATCTCGCGCAATTTCGCCCCGCCGAGCCCGTATGGAACTCGCTTGCCGCCGCGGACTCGCGCGCGGCCTGGGACGGCGTCATGCCCGGCAGCGGCCGTCCTCTGCACGTCGAGGCCTCTGCCTTGCATGGCAAGCTGGTGGCTTTTTCCCTGAGTGGTGCATGGACGAAATCCTCGCGCATGAACCAGGCCGAAAAGACGCGCGCGGACAAGACCAGGCAGATCATTGGTCTCGGCGTGGCCCTGGTCATCATCAGTGCGGGCTTGTTCCTGGCCTATCGCAATCATTCGCGCGGCAAAAGCGACCGGCAGGGCGCGTTACGCCTGGCCGCTCTCGTATTTGCTCTCGAACTGTCGATTTGTTTGTTCCGTTCCCACTTCGTACTGACCATGGACACCATCGCAATATTGACCTTTGCCGTCAGCACCGGCCTGTTCGTTTCCGGTTTCATATGGGTGCTCTATCTCGCACTGGAACCCTACGTGCGCCGCAATTGGCCGCAGATGATCATTTCCTGGACGCGCTTCATTAGTGGACGCTTGCGTGACCCGCTGGTCGGACGCGACCTTCTCTTTGGCATTCTTCTCGGCATCATTTGGGTGTTTGTTTTTGCCGTAGGCAGCTTCTTTTTGATTCGGGCGGGCGATCGTCCCCTGCTTGCAAACACTGACATCCTCGAAGGATTTCGCGAGTCGGTAGCCGTCGGCCTTCTCAATATTGTCAGCTCCATCCAAACGACGCTGATCTTTTTCTTTCTTCTCGTTCTATTGCGGGTGTTGGTGAAGAATCGCTGGTTGGCTGCGGCAGTATTTACGCTGATTTTTACGTTGCCGAAAGTGCTGGGCAGCGATCATCCTTACATAGAAACACCGATTTGGCTGGCCATCTACGGCATTGCTGCCTTCACTGTCGTGCGCTTCGGATTAATCGTTCTGGCGATGGGCGTTCTGACCGTCGACATCCTCCTCAATGTTCCGATCACCCTGGACTTTTCCAATTGGTATGCCGGACGCTCCCTGAGCGTGTTGCTCGGATTTGTGGTCGTTGCTGCCTGGGGTTTCTATACTTCGCTCGCAGGTCAACGTTTTTGGAAGGACGATCTCTTCGAATAGCGCGCTTTTTTCGCTCTTTTGAGAGACTCATTCGCCTCGAACCTACTGCGTTACGGATGCAGCCAATTCCTCGATTCTTGTCAGCGCCTTGCTTGCCGCGAGCCTTGCCTTTTCCATGAACGAGGAATCCAGCAGGAAGGCGCACCGGTCGACGAAGGGATGGTCGGCCGCTTCGAAGGGCTTGCGACTGCGGCGCTTTGCAGCGGCACGCGCCAGCAACTCCTCATACATATGCAGGTCTCGCTGAAAATCGAGTGCGTCGCCCGCGGTCCAGCCCCGCTGCCGCGTCAGTGACGCCAGAAACTTTCTGCGGAACGCCGTGGCATCCCGGCGCAGCATGGGACGCGGTTTGGATTTGCCTGCGGGCCGCGGCTCGTTGCAAACGATAGCCAGGGCCCGCACTGTCAAAGCCAGCAGCGCCTCCCGCTGCAGCAGACCCAGAAGATCGCGGTAAAGCGAGGCGTGGACTTGCAGGGCGTGGCGTCCGTTCTCGACGACGTAGGAATCCACAAAGCGCGGCACTACGCGCTCCCGAACCAGCGCCTCGGTAATGCGCCGAGCGAGTTCCCCCGGTTCATCTGTTGCAATCTGTTTTTCGCGCGGCATGTTCCAGGAAATATGTTAGCAGGAGTTTGTTTCCGGGCCGCCCAGAGTCCGTGAAAATGAAAAAGGCCCCCGAGTTGATCGGGGGCCTGCGACAGACTTTTTGCAGTAAGGGCACGATATATCGTGCCCTTACTGCCGCGATTAGACGTTTCCTTAGTGAATCGCCCGAGGAATATCCGGGCCAACGCGCTTCGGTTTTGGTTCAGGTTGCGGCACGATGGGGGGCGTTACCGCTTCCTTCTGGAGCGCGTGCTCCAAGACCTCGTCCAGCGTGCGCACGTAAGTGATCTTGATGTCGCCGAGAATCTCCGGAGTGAGATCCGCCACGACATTCGGTTCGTTGTCTGCAGGAAGCAGAACGTGCGTGATGCCTGCGCGTTTCGCTCCCAGCACTTTTTCCTTTACGCCGCCGATGGGCAGAACCACTCCCGACAGCGTCATTTCTCCGGTCATCGCCAGACGATCTTTTATCGGACGCCCGCTGAGCAAGCTCACCAGGGCGGTCACCATGGCCGCACCGGCGGACGGGCCGTCCTTCGGCACCGCGCCGGACGGCACGTGGATGTGGATGTCCTGCTTGCGGAAGAAGTCCGGATCGATGCCGTAGCGCTCGCCATTCGCGCGCGTCCAGGTTAGTGCCGCGGTCATCGATTCCTGCATGACTTCGCCCAGATGCCCGGTCATGGTGAACTGCTTCCCGCCGCGCATGCGCGTGGCCTCGATGAAGATGATGTCGCCGCCCACCGGCGTCCAGACGAGTCCGACGGCGACGCCGGGCCTCTTGACGCGCTCCTCGACTTCCTTCTCCGTGCGGAATTTCGGCACGCCCAGGAATTCGCGAACCACTTCCGGTGTCACGACCATCTTTTCCATCTTGCCTTCGGCGATGCGCCGCGCCTGTTTGCGCGTGATCGTGGCGATCTCGCGCTCCAGGTTGCGCACGCCAGCTTCCCGCGTGAAGCTGTGAATGATTTCCCGCAGCCCCTCGTCGGTGAATTCGATCTGCTCCCCCGCTTTTATGCCGTTTTCGGCGGTCTGCTTGGGGATCAAGTACTTGTGCGCGATGTGCAGTTTCTCCTCGCCCGTGTAACCGGGCAATTCGATGATTTCCATGCGGTCCCGCAGCGGCTCAGGGATGGGATCCATCCAGTTCGCCGTGGCGATGAACAGCACCTTCGAAAGATCGAACGGCACATCCAGATAGTGATCGCGGAACGCGTTGTTTTGCTCGGGATCGAGAACTTCCATCAGCGCCGATGACGGATCGCCGCGGAAATCACGCCCGAGCTTGTCGACCTCGTCGAGCATCATGACCGGGTCGTTCGTTTCTCCGCGTTTCAGGCCCTGAATAATTTGTCCGGGCAAAGCGCCGATGTAGGTGCGCCGGTGGCCGCGAATTTCGGCTTCGTCGTGCATGCCGCCAAGAGCGATGCGCACGAACTTGCGTCCTAGCGAACGCGCGATGGACTTGCCGAGGGAAGTCTTGCCCACGCCCGGAGGCCCGATAAAGCAAAGGATCGGCCCCTTCATGCCTGGCTGAAGTTTCTTCACTGCCAGGTAATCGAGGATGCGCTCCTTCACCTTCTGCAGATCGTAATGATCTTCGTCGAGAATCTCGTGTGCCTTGGTAATGTCGATTTCCGAGCTGCCCGAGGATTTGCTCCACGGCAGGGAGGTCATCCATTCCAGATAGGTCCGTGAAACCATGTACTCCGCGGAGGCCGGCGTCATTTTTGACAGCCGCTTTATCTCGCGGTCGCACTCTTTCTTGGCTTCGGCAGACATGGCCGCGTCTTCCACTTTTTTGCGCAGCTCGTCGATCTCCTGCATCGAATCGTCGGATTCGCCGAGTTCCTTCTGGATGGCCTTCATTTGTTCGCGCAAGAGGTATTCGCGCTGGTTCTGGCTGACTTGCTCCTGCACCTGCTCGTGGATTTTCGAACGAAGCTCCAGAACCTCAAGCTCCTTCGATAGTTCGCGGATCAAGGATTCGAGCCTCTTCCGCACGCTGGGGGTCTCGATCAACTCCTGGCGCAGCAGCGTCGAAAGCGACGGCAGAGTGCCGGCAATGAAATCCGTCAAGCGGCCAGGATGATCGATGTTCATGGCCACGGATTGCAAATCGTCGGATAGCTGCGGCGAGTGGCTCACCACGTCGCGGAAAAGATCCTGCGCATTTCGCTGCAGGGCTTCCAGTTCCGTATCCGCTTCGCCGATGATGTCCGGTTCCGCTTGCACGCGGGCCTGCAGAAACGGACGCAAACCGATCAGGTCGAGCACCTGGATGCGTTGGAGGCCTTCCAGGAAAATGACTACGTTGCCGTTCGGCATTTTGACGGTCTTATGCACCTTGGCCAGCGTCCCCACTTTGTGGAGGTCGGCGGCCGCGGGGTCCTCGACTCTCGGATCGAGCTGCGCAACTACGCCCAAAAACTTCTCGTCGCCCTGTAAACTATTCACTAACGCCAGCGAACTTTCCCGTCCCACGGTCAAAGGCAGGACAGCGCCCGGAAACAGGACGGTGTCACGAACCGGCAGGATGGGAAGAACCTCTGGCACCACAATTTTTTTCTCAGCCATGATGTCCCCTAAGTTATCGGCGTGGCCAAAAGAAGCCGCGCGATAAGATTTTAGATGCAGGCGTGGCGGAAAGGGTGCGCAAAAGTACAAAAGTTGTTAGCACAAAATCTTAGTACTCTACGCTCACATTCTACCAGACATCCCGCTTCACCCGGCACCGTGGAATAAAGCGCTTGTGCTCAATAAATTACAGTCTCCTTGAGGGGCTGTAGGCGTGCCTTGTTGCCACCCTTCCCTTATCGGCCACACCCTCAATCGCTTGAAACTCCACGCTTTTTCGAGCCAAAGTTGCTCAAAACGTACTCCTCTGCTTCCGCGCGCGTCCTGATCTGCCCCTCCAGTTGCATGTCTTCAAGGGCACGCAATATCTGTGCAAATAGGGGGCCGGGCCGGAACCCCATTGCTTGGAGGTCATCGCCCGTCAAAAGTCGCTCCGGGCGGACCTGCTCCGGAGGCGTCACCTCAAGGAACCGCCTTACGAATTCATAGGATGCGAGGTGGCGGTGGCTGGAAAGACAGTCGAGTCGATGCAGAGCCAGGTGTTCCTCAAAGCGGGGGAGCCGCACAAACTTCTTCAGGGTGGAGGTACGCATTTCCTCGACGGCCCCGAACTTCATGTGATTGTCCACCAGCGCAAGGATCTGATCGGTGTCCTCGTTGGAGAAGCGCAATCGTCTGCAGATGGCCTCAGCCATGCGCACCCCGACTTCGACGTGATTGTTGAAACGAATCCGGTCTCCCGTCTCTGCGGCGGATTGAAACGTCGGCGGCTTGCCGACGTCGTGGAGCAGGACGCCCCATGCCAGAGTCGGTGCCGTGCCGGCCGGAAGTCCTTCCAGCATCATGAGCGTGTGAATCCAAACGTCCCCTTCCGGATGATATTGGTGAGGTTGCTCGACGCCCTTCATCGCCCCGACTTCCGGAAGAACTTGCTGGAGAAGCCAGGTCTCATCCAGTAGCTCGAAGGCCCGCCGCGCCGCACCCTCGGTAAGAAGTTTGGTGAGCTCTTCGCGGAGGCGCTCCGGAGAAACTTGGTGGATCTCCCCGACGTGGCGGCGTATGGCCCGAAACGTGGCGGCTTCGATTTCGAAGCCGAAGCGCGCCGCAAATCGCACCGCGCGCATCATGCGGAGTTTGTCTTCCGCGAAACGACGGTCGGGCTCGCCGATGGCTCGAATGACTTTCGCCTCCAGGTCCGACTGCCCGCCCACGAAATCGAGCACTTCTTCCGTGTCGTGCCGCATCAGCAAGCCGTTGATGGTAAAGTCGCGGCGCTGCACATCTTCCTGCGCAGTCTTTGAGTACACGACGCGGTCCGGATGGCGGCCATCACTGTAGCCCACGTCCGAGCGGAACGTGGCAACTTCGACTTTGAGGCCATCACGCGGAATCAAGATCACTCCGAACTGCGCACCGACCGCGATGCTCTCGGGGAACAACCTCGCCACCTCTTCCGGCGTGGCATCGGTGGTCACGTCGTAGTCGGCGGGCTCGCGGCCGAGAAGCACGTCGCGCACGCATCCGCCAACCAGCAGCGCCTGATAACCGTTGCCGCGGAGTGTGTCGCAGATCGAGTTGGCCATTTCGCGCAGGCTCACGCTGTGATTATGCGACAGTCGGGGCCGCGAGGGGAGATCGGTGTTCTCGATAGTTTCCGTAAGCTCTTGTAGGGCCTGCCTTCTGAGGCGGGCCGTTCTTCGGCGCGAGAAAGAGATTCCCACCGACATAAGGTCCTCTTTTCTCTTACTGAGAACTGAAAACTGACAACTGAGAACGAATTAAAACAACTGAACCCGGTATTCGTTGTCAAGGGATCGAATCTGCTTCAAGCGGCCACACGACGCTACTTGCTGCGGAAGACGAGGCAAGTTATGTCGTCGGATTGCCGCGTGGCGCCCACGAATTCATCCACGCGCTTCATCAAGAATTGAAGGGTTTGCTGAGCATCCCAATCCGGCAGATTGCGAATGGCGCTGAGCCAGCGGGCGTTGCCAAATTCTTCTCCCGATTCGTTGAAAGCCTCGACAACGCCATCGGTGAAGAAAATCAACGCATCGCCCGGTTTGAGCTCCAGTGAAGCAGTTTCATACTTCACGGACGATTGGATTCCAAGGGGCAGACCGCCGGCTTCCAGTGTTTCTAGCGTGCCATTGGCGCGGCGTAGAATCGGGGCGTTATGGCCGGCATTGACGTAGGTCAGATTCCGTGACAACGGATTGTATTCCGAGAGAACCGCGGTCGTGAAGCGCAGGCCATTCAAACTGTGCGCGCAAGCATAGCGGTTCAGCCGCGCCACCAGATCCACAAGCGGAGCATTTTCTCCGGCAATGGTTCGCAGGCTTGCCTGCAGAGTGGCCATTAGCAGCGCGGCGGGAACGCTTTTGCCGGCCACATCGGCGATCACCACCATTAGTTTCTCGCGATCTTCCGGGTTCGGATAGAACGCGTCGTAATAATCACCGGCGACAGAATTTTGCGGGCGCGTCGCGAAGGCGATGTTCGCGCCCGTAATTTCGGGCGGTTGCGAAGGCACAAGCCAGGTTTGAATCTCTCTCGCGATTTCCAGGTCGCGTTTCATCGTCACCTTGTCCGCCAGTTCCAGCGAAAGCAAGAGCAGGAAGACAAAGGCGGCGATAACTTCGAAATTCACATCGAAAGCAAAGTTCCGCCCCACCTGAAGTTTGATTCCGGACATTACCAACATCAGAAACGCCACAAGCAACAGCACTCGTCGCGCCGGCGTCATCTTCATCAACAACGACCAGAAGAGCGTTTTCGCTATCCGGAACCAGCGCTTGAATCCGCGATGGGTTTCCAGTTCCTCCGAGTCCGCCTCTTTCATGTAAAAGCCATAACTTGCGCGGGCATCGGCCGTAAATTGCGACCACAATTCATCAATCTGGCGGCCTTCGCTGACGCGCTGCCAGAATTGGCGCACGCGACCCAGCGCATGGAGCGGAGGGGGTGAGGAGGAGACACCGGGAGTCGGAGGTGCGCTCATGGATGATCGCTCAAGGAAGATAGAGTATAGGTCATTCGGCTGAGGTTTCGCTGAAAGTTACGAATCGTCGCGATCATGTCCCGGTTCATCGCGGCGAAGCGAGCCGCCGAATTGCACTTTGCCGAAACCAAAACGGTCGCGGAGACGGTCCGTGGCGCTGGTGAGTTTTTCCAATTTCGCGCGGCGCTCGGCGTCGAGCAAATCAAGTTGCTGGCCGCCGTGAGTAAGTCCGCTGAGGCTCACTCCGAGCAGCCGGACTTTTCTTTTCACATCTCGATGGGCGCGGAAGAGTTCTTGAAACACCGCAAAAATGTCGGAATCCAGCCGCGTGGGCTCCCCGAGCGTTTTGGAGCGCGTATGCGTTTCGAATCCGGCGTAGCGAATCGTCAGTGTGAGCGTTCGCGTGGCCAGACCTGCTTCGCGGAGCCGCTTGCAGGCTTTCTGCGAAAGATGGCTGAGCATCGCGGACAGGACGTCCACGTTGTCGGTGTCTTCTCCGAACGTGTGATTGTGCGAGATGGATTTCGGCTCCGCATCGATAACGAATTCGTAGGAATCGCCGCCGCGCGACTTGCGATAGAGCGCCGTGCCCCACTGGCCGAAAATGCTTTCCAGTTTTTCCTGCGACATGGCCGCGATCTGCTCGACGGTTTCGATGCCGAGAGCGCGCAGCGCGCGCTCCGTAACTTCGCCGATGCCCGGAATTTTTCTCACTGGCAGCGGCGCGAGGAATCGCTGTTCGCTGCCCGCAGGGACCCAGACGAGACCGCGCGGCTTGGCCTGGTCCGACGCAACTTTCGCGACGAGCCGTGTCGTAGCGAGTCCGCCGGAGCAGGGGAGAGCAGTGGTGTGTGTGATCGTTCGAAGCAACTTGTCGGCGGCAGCGAGAGGTGGACCGTGCAGGCGTTCGGTGCCTGCGAGATCGAGATAGGCTTCATCGATCGAAACCATTTCCACGATCGGGGAGAATTTCGCGAGGATAGTCGCGACGCGGTCGCTCCACTCCCCGTATTTTTCGTGGTGCCCATCCAAAAAGATCGCGTGAGGGCAGAGACGTCCGGCGGTACGCAGTGGCATCGCCGAGTGAATGCCGTACTTGCGAGCTTCATAGCTCGCTGCGGAAACGACGCCGCGCTGGTCCGGCTGCCCTCCCACGACGACGGGCTTGCCGCGCAGTTCCGGCCGATCCAGCAATTCCACGGACACGAAGAACGCGTCCATGTCTACGTGCAGAATCGAAGACGCCTCTTCGGCGGACCGCTCGTCGAGCGGCCCATGCTTCGCGCGGAATCGCGCCATATCGGGCATGGCCCTAGCCTACGCTTCCCCCCAAAACCTGCAACAATTCCGATTTGGCTGTGCCGGTGGAACTAGAATGGATACGGTGAGGATCCCAGGACGAACAGAAAATCGCGCGGCGTGACGACGCGTACGCCATGGAATTGCGCTGGAAAGTCCCGAATATTTCCTGTAACGATAAAATCAGCGCCGGCTTCGAGCGCGCGCTCCATCACTCTATCGTCATCTGGATCCCGCGCTACGGCTACTTTTTTTCGAGGCACAACGAATATGGCAGCCTCTCGAAGGTCTCTAATGAACCTTGCTGCCTGTGCTGATTCAGCCCAAGGTAGTCGCGAGTCAGCACTTCGCGGTATTCATCGAGGAGAGATTCCGAGATATGACAGCGAAACTGTTTCGAGGTCGCCGCATCCAGGATGGTTGCCGGAGCGCCTTTTTGATGCAGAAGTCCCGAAACAACGACGTTTGTGTCCAAAACTATCCTAAGCATTCTTCAACTTCTGCTTGTGCTTGCCCTCGCGGCGGTAGCGTTTGATCTCCCGGTTTATTTCTCGCATTGTTAAACGGTCTAGCCCCTTGGTTTTGGCCTCGCGTCGAATTTCTTCAACGACGGGAAGAGGCTTCGCAAAGTTTCTCAAATACTCCTCGATGCCCATAATTACCACTTGCGGCTCACCGCGTTTGCCGACGACGAACCTTTCCTGGTTCTGCCCCGCTCGTTTGAGTATCTGACCGAATTGCGTACGCGCGGTCAGCGCCGACACTATCTGCGCAACAGACCGCGATCCCGTTGATCGTCGTTTTGCCATTTGTCCATCCCATCTTCTCTGAACTGATTAATTAGTTCAGCCACTATTCTAGCGTCCAAAGCCACCGTGCTCAAGTGCGTTCTGCGGCGAGGACGCGGGGGATTCCGGCGAGATCGTTAGTTACGCCTACATTTGTCCAGGCGGGAGCGTCGAGGAGCGGCTGGACTGCCGGCAAACTGCTGTGGCCGAGTTCGAGGACCAGGATGCCGCCAGGCTTGAGATGCGTGGCGGCTTGCGCGATGAGATCGGCGTAGAGTTCGTAGCCTTCTTCGCCGCCGTAGAGAGCGACTTCCGGTTCGTGATCGCGGACTTCGCGCATGAGGGTTGCGGCTTCGCGGCGGCCGATGTAGGGCGGGTTGCTGACGATGAGATCCAGAAGAGGTGACTGGTGACTCGTGACTGGCGGTTGGCGGGGAGTTGAGGATGAGTCGGTGCCAAGCAAGGGCGCAGCATGCTGCGCCACTACAAGGGAGACTTGGTCGAGCAGGTTGGATTCAAGGAAATGGATGCGGTCGGAAACAGAATGGCGTTTGGCGTTGCGTTTGGCCACGGTGAGTGTGGCAGGGGAAACATCGGTGGCGTAAATCGTTGCGCTCGGCAATTCCTTTGCAAGCGCTATGGCGATGCAGCCGGAGCCGGTGCCGATATCGGCGATTTGCAAGCCTTCGCCGGTGAGCGTCTGTTTGCGGCCGGCGCGGCGTTCGCGGACGGCGAGCCGGTCGAGGGCGACTTCGATGACGTGCTCGGTTTCGGGGCGAGGAATCAAAACGTCGGGTGTAACTTCAAACTCGAGGCCCCAGAATTCTTGTTTGCGGGTGAGATGCTGCGTTGGTTCGCCATTCGTGCGGCGGGCAATCAGCGCGAAGAAGCGCTCGGCGTTGGCGCTGGAGACCGGTTCTTCGGGATGCGCGTAGAGCCAAGTGCGGTCGCGGCCGAGGACATGGAGCAGCAGGAGTTCCGCGGCGAGCGTGTAGGAAGGAATGTGCGATTCGCGCAGTTGGGCGAGCCCTTGCTTCAGTGCGGTGCGTACGTCGATCTGCGATTCGCTGGCACTCATTGAGGCACGATACGGTTAGAAAGAGTTGAAAGAATTAACACAGAGAGCACAGAGAACGCAGAGTTCACAGAGAAGAGAAAGCGGCCGAAAAAAGAAGGAATTCTGCCCGGCGCGCGAATTCGATGAGTCGTACGACATCACGCGGTGGCGAGTTCCTGCTGGAGGCGCTCGGATTCATAGTGCTCGACGAGGGCATCGACGAGCGGGGCGAGTTTTCCTTCCATCACCTCGGTTAACTGATGGAGTGTCAGGCCGATGCGGTGATCGGTTACGCGATTCTGCGGGAAATTGTAGGTGCGGATTTTTTCGGAGCGGTCGCCGGTTTTGATTTGGCCACGGCGTTCGGCGGAGAGCGCGGCCTGCCGCTTCTCCTGCTCTTGTTCGTACAGGCGCGCGCGGAGAACGCGCATAGCTTTCGCGCGATTCTTGATTTGGGATTTTTCGTCCTGCTGCGAGACGACCAATCCGCTGGGGATATGCGTGATGCGGACGGCGGAATAGGTGGTGTTAACGGACTGGCCGCCGGGGCCGGAAGAGCAGAACGTATCGACGCGCAAATCTTTTGCTTCAATCTTGATGTCGATTTCGTCGGCTTCGGGGAGCACCGCGACGGTTGCGGCAGAAGTATGAATGCGGCCCTGCGTTTCCGTGGCGGGAACGCGCTGAACACGATGCACGCCGCTTTCGTATTTTAGTTTGGAATAGACCTTCTGCCCTTGAATCGCGGCGACGACTTCCTTGAGGCCGCCGATGGAAGACGGAGAGCTTTCGAGGATTTCGACTTTCCAGCCCTGCGTTTCGGCGTAGCGCGAATACATGCGAAAGAGTTCGGCGGCGAAGAGAGCGGCTTCGTCGCCGCCGGTGCCGGCGCGGATTTCCACGATTACGCTCTTTTCGTCGAGGGGATCTTTCGGGAGGAGCAGGAGTTTCAGTTCGCGCTCAGCCACTTCCTTGCGCGCGGAGAGTTCTTTTTCTTCGTCGTGGGCCATCTGTTTCATTTCGGCGTCTTCCGCTTCGAGAAACATCTGGTGGGCGCCGGCAAGGTCTTTTTCAATCTGTTTGAATTCGCGGTGCCTGGCGACGATTTCACCGAGCTCGGATTGCTGCTTGGCGACCTTTTGGAAGCGCGAGGAGTCCGAGACGATCTCCGCCGAGGAAAGTTCCTGCGTGAGCTCGTCGTAGCGCGTGCCCAGCTGGTCCAATTTTTCAGATAACGTCAGTGCGGCCATTGCAAAACCTCTGTAGTTCTTAGTCGTTAGTTCTAAGTTCTTAGTAAGAAAAAGGAAAGAAAGTTGAATCTAGTTTACGGACAAGTGCGGGCTCCCGGAGAAGGAGCGAGAAGCAAGTCAGCTAATAGAAGGTGGCGTACATCGATTTGCCCTGTACTAAGAATACCGCCGAATTCCAAATCGCGCAAATCGGGCCTCGATAGTAAGCGCTCAATCACCGGAAAATCACGTTCATCGACTCTCCGATGCATTTTGTGAACTGCCCCGGAGCCGCCAAATCAAACGAATGAGCCATGCATTCCCAATCAGCAAACCAACCGTCATTACGAACAGGAGGATCCTAATTCCGATGTGCTCGTGCAAAAACTGTTCAATCTCTTGGCTGAGAAGTGGGTGCGTTATCGGTGTCCAGTCATTCGATCTCGCGAAAATATCTGGGATGTGATCGTCAATAGCGCGCCGCCACGTATCAGGGATGAATACTATGCATAAATAGACCTCGAACAGCACTAATGGAATCAACGCAGCCGATAAGATGGTCTTTTCACA
>Ga0137395_10000463_pt1 | contig 16847 bp, 12 predicted proteins | sample czobulk216metaG_FD_108283 | JGI IMG/M metagenome (GOLD analysis project Ga0137395, IMG submission 108283) | Vadose zone soil microbial communities from Angelo Coast Range Reserve, California, USA - czobulk2.16 metaG | ecosystem: Environmental > Terrestrial > Soil > Vadose zone | place: USA...
GCCAGCCAATCAGCTTCGGCTGAGCTTTACAGGTTCAGAAGACGGTGAAGCCGCAACGGAAACCTGCAGAGCGGCGAAGCCCTTGTGGCGAACGACGACTCGAACCTCACGGCCCGTCAGGGCTCAACTCACTGAACCGCCGTATGCGGACCCGCATGTACGGTGGTGTGGCAGGGGAGGACCGGCAACCGTCCCCCCTATGCCGATTTTGGCCAGTTTGTTGAATCTATGGAGCGCTTCAGGCCGTATCAGGAAGCAGGTGGGTCGGTTTCAGGTATTTCCGCTTTGTCTTCAGTTCGCCGGCGGAACCACAACCACAGCGCAACAAAAGCCGCAAAAGCGCCGACCGAGTCGAGCAGGGAATCGTAAGGCGAAGCGGTTCGGCTGGCCACGAACGCCTGGTGAATTTCATCCAGCGCCGAATATCCTGCGGCACAGAAAACCGCCGCGATGCCCCACGTCCAGCGCCACCCTTTGCGGTCGCCGCGCACGCCGCGGTAAAGCAACAGGAAAAAAATAAAATATTCCATGAAGTGCGCGCACTTGCGGATGATGTGATGGATGAGTTCGAATTGGCGGGGCGTCAGCGAAGGATCCAGCCAGCGCAGAATCGGTTCAAACACCCAGCGCGTGTGCTCTGCGGAAAAAGTGTCCGTGGACATCGTGAAGATGAAGCACGCCCATACCACGACCGGCCACCAGGCGCGCACCCAGGCGCGTACTCGCGGCGGCTGCAAGCGCGCCTGAATCTCTGGCAATTGGGGAGCAGGGCGCGGATTGCGCCACGGTTGGAGTTCCGCCACTAAGAATTGGCTCCTTGTTTTCTCTTTCTTCAGGCTAATTCGCGTGTTCTGGTCCGCTGCGCTCTTGTTCCGTACGCCTTATTCCATTCGATAGTTCGGCGCTTCTTTCGTGATGATGACGTCATGCACGTGGCTCTCGCGCAATCCCGCCGCGGTGATTCGAACGAACCGGCTCTTCTCTGTGAATTCTTTCAGCGTGGCCGCTCCCACGTAGCCCATCCCGCTCCTGAGCCCACCGACGAGTTGGTCGGTCAGCGCGCCCAACTGGCCTTTGTAGGGCACGCGGCCCTCGACTCCTTCCGGAACGGACTTGCTGCGCTCCCCGGAATCCTGCACCAGCGCGTAGCGGTCCGAGCCCGATTCCATCGCCCCGGTCGAACCCATCCCACGGTAGGACTTAAACGTGCGGCCCTGGTAAAGAATAGTTTCTCCGGGAGACTCTTCCGTGCCCGCGAAAAGGCTGCCAATCATCACGCACGACGCGCCCGCCGCAAGCGCTTTGGAAATGTCGCCAGAATATTTGATGCCGCCGTCGGCAATAATGGCCACGTCCGTGCCTTTCGCGGCCCTCGCAGCTTCCATGATCGCGGTCAGTTGCGGCACGCCCGCGCCGGTCACCACGCGCGTCGTGCAGATGGAGCCCGGTCCGATGCCCACTTTCAGCCCGTCGATGCCCAGCGAAATCAATTCCTTCGCGCCATCGTAGGTAGCCACGTTGCCGGCCACGAGTTGCATTTCCGGCAAGCGGTGACGAATGGCCTTGATCGCTTCCATCACTCGCTCGGAGTGCCCGTGCGCAGTATCGATGGCCAGCACGTCAGCCTTTGCCTTGGACATTTCCACGGCGCGTTCCAGAAAATCCCCAGTCGCGCCAACTGCCGCGCCCACACGCAATCGCCCATGTTCGTCTTTCGCCGCGCGCGGATACTCCAGTTTTTTCTGGATGTCTTTGACGGTGATCAGGCCCTTCAGGTTGAAGTCCTGATCCACGACCAGCAGCTTCTCGATGCGGTGCTTTTGCAGGATGCGCTCGGCTTCTTCCAGCGTGGTGCCCACCGGCACCGTCACCAGATTGTCTTTGGTCATCACTGAGCCGACCAGCTGCGCGTGATTCTTCTCGAATCGCAGGTCGCGGTTGGTCAGGATTCCCGTCAGCCGCGACCCACGCGTCACCGGCAAACCGGAAATCTTGTACTTGTTCATGATTTCCAGCGCCTGCCGTAGCGTGATGTCCGGCGAAATCGTCACTGGATCGACGATCATGCCGCTTTCGGAGCGCTTTACCCGGTCGACTTCTTCGCCCTGGCGGTCGATAGGCATGTTGCGGTGCACCATTCCGATGCCGCCCTGCCTGGCGATGGCGATGGCCAGCCGCGATTCCGTCACCGTGTCCATGGCCGCCGACGCCAGCGGAATGTTCACCGTCAACTTGCGCGCGAACTTCGTGGTCGTGTCCACATCGGTCGGCAGCACGGCCGACCGGCCCGGCAAGAGCAGCACGTCGTCAAACGTAAGACCTTCGGGAATAGCACTGTCCATCATTCCAGCCTCACACAAAAACACAGGACGCGCAAACGGGCGCCCTAAAGCAGCGCAGCCCAGCGGGCACCCGCTGGGCTGTCACATAATTCCATCAAATTGAAAAAATGAATCACCGTGAATCTTTAATTCTAAGCGGCATTGCGATTTCGGTCAAGTTGACCTCGAAATCCTCCAACGACAACAGTGTGTCCATTGAGACATCTAGGCAAGCTATTGAAAAACAATAACGTGGCACCAGATGCCGCGGGCGCTTAGTCAGAATATAGAAGAAAGTATTGCGAAATATACGAAAAATCATATCTGGCCGACGCCAGTGCTCCTCTTTATCTTGCTTGCGCCGGGCCCGTGAAATACAGTCTCGATGTGGATTTTGTCCTCTCGCCCTTTGAACCGCATCCGCTATTGAAGAACGGCCACGCAATGACTATCGTCTCGGCTTTTGTCCCCAGGCGGTTCGATATCCCGCCCGCCGAAGCAAGGCTCTTCCAGGTCGATCCGGAATCCCGCTTGCTCGCCCATTGCCATTGGCAACCAGGGAAGCGCAAGGACGCGCCCGTCATCGTCATCGTTCATGGCCTTGAGGGCTCCAGCGATGGAAATTACGTCCACGGCATCGCGGAGAAGGCCTTCCATCGCGGCTTCCACGTCGTGCGAATGAATCAGCGGAATTGCGGCGGCACGGAAGCCCTGACGCCTACCTTGTACAACTCCGGCATGAGCGCGGACTACCGCGCTGTCTTCGAGGAGCTTTCAAACTCCGACGGCTTCGAGCAGATTTTCTTCGCCGGCTATTCGATGGGCGGAAACCTGGTGACCAAGATGGCGGGAGAGTTTGGCGCAACCGTACCGAAAGCGTTGCGCGGTGCCTGTTCGGTGTGCCCAGCCATTGACCTCGCGGCTTGTGCCGACGCGCTCGAGCGCATAGACAACTATATTTACCAGCGCCGCTTTGTGAACGGGCTGATGTCGCGCTACGCCAGAAAGCGTGAATTGTTTCCAGAGCGCTATCCGCTGGATGGCCTGGGGCCAGTTCGAACCGTCCGCCAATTTGATGACGTGATCACCGCGCCCCAGTTTGGCTACCGCGACGCCCAAGACTATTACGAGAGCGTCGGCGCGAAACGCGTCGCCGCTCAAGTTCGCGTGCCCATGCTGATGATCACCGCGCAGGACGACCCCTTCGTCCCCTTCGCTTCATTCCTGGCCGCCAAAATCAGCGAGAATCCCGCCATTCAATTTGTCGCGCCTCAGCACGGCGGTCATTGCGGCTTTATTTCCAAACATCCCGGAAGCGAGCGTTTCTGGGCCGAGCAGCGCATCGTCGATTTCTGCGGCTCCATCGCAGCATGCAAGTGAAGCGATGATCGCAACCTCATCCCAACGGCTTTTCCAACGACACCGCAAATCCCTGCGTCAAAAGCTTCGCCGGCCCCTCCGCCGCAATCACCATGTCATCTTCGCAGCGCATCCCAAACTCACCCCGAATATAGATTCCCGGCTCATTCGAAAACGTCATGCCTGGTTTCAGCAAGGTCTTGCTTCCTCGCACCAGATAAGGATGCTCGTGGCCGTCGAGTCCGATGCCGTGGCCGAGACGATGCGTGAAATACTTGTAATCCGGTCCATACCCGGCGTCAGTGATCACCTTGCGCGCAGCGTCATCCACTGTGCCTGATAACCTTCCAGCCCGTGCCGCATCGAGCCGCGCGTCCTGCGCTCTGCGCACGGTTTCGTAAACGCGCGCCACTTTTTCCAGAGCCTTGCCGAAAACGCCCGTGCGCGTCACGTCCGACTGGTAGCCATCCACGGCGCAGCCTCCGTCGATCAACACCACGTCGCCCTCTTTCAGTTTTTGCGGCTTAATCGTGCCGTGCGGTAGCGCCGCGGATGCGCCCAGTAGAACCAGCGCTCCGCCGTGTAAGCCCATTTTAGAAAAACCCGCCTCTGTCAGCTTGCCGATATCTTCTTGCGACATTCCTTCCTTCAGTGAAGCAAACACCGCTCGAAAAACGTCAAACGTCGCCTCGCAGGCCAGCCGCATCAACTCGAGTTCATGATCCGATTTGCGTCCCCGGCAGGCGATCGTTACCGGGTCGGCGGAAACGAATTGCAACCCCGAAGCCACCGCGTGAAAATGATCGAAAAACGTGAACGCCGCTGTCTCCTCAACGCCTACATGTCCCGTTCGAATCCCCCGGTCCCCCAACGCCGCCGCCGCGATTTTCGTCGGGCTTTCGTCTTCTTGCCACGCGCGCACTTCCGCGGCGAACGTCAACTTCTCCCGCATTCGTCCCTCTTCAAATGCAGGTACGACCACGATTGGTTCTCCAGTGCGCGGGAGCACCAGCGCTAGCAGCCTCTCGCTGATTCCCCAGCGGATGCCGGTGAAGTAGTAGAGCGATGTTCCGGGAGCAATGAACAAAGCATCGTATTTCGGTGCCTGCTCCGACATTAATTTTTGCGCCTGCAGCATCCGGCCGTGAAACTCATCGGCCGTGATCGGCCGCACTCGTCCACCCAACGGCTTCAGTCCATCAAACGCCTTTGGCAGTCCCTCGGACACGCCTTCCTCTTTGCTGGCGCGCGCCACTGGAGTCAGCCCCAGTACGGAAGCGGCCGCTGCGCCAATCAATACCTGGCGGCGAGAAGTTCGGTAACTGCGTTCTTGGTTTTGTTTGCGCATGGCAGGGAAGAGGTTTATCTGTCCGGAGCGCAGCTTGTCAAGGCGGATCGAGCGCAGAAAACACGAGAGGGACAGAGTCGACTCTGTCCCTCTCGTGAACCGCTTTCTTACTGCGTTTAATTCGACGGCGGATTTTGCGAATTCGGATCGGCTGGGGCCTGGTCAGCACTGGAATGCTGCCGCGATCTCTTCCCCGGCAGGTAAGTAATGTCCAACGGCTGTTGCAGCGTGAAGTCCAGCCGCGTTTCCGACGGAATCTTCACTTGCTGCCCTTTAGTGAAGACCTGCACTCCCGTGCCGGCTCCGCCGCCGACGGCCGCGCCAATCGCGGCGCCTTTTCCACCTCCAGCCACTGCGCCAATCAGCGCTCCCAGCGCCGCTCCGCCGCCAATTCTTTCCGCGGATTGCTTGCCGCGGGAAGTTCCGGACTGCTTCACGTCGCTGCTGACCACATTATACGTCTTTCCCTGAAAGACGATGCTGTTCAACTCGAGGCCTAGTTCGCTGCGGCCTGTTACGCGGCCTGCCGACTTCGCATTCACAAGCTTGACGTAAGCATCGGCCCCGGCGGACACTATCACTTTGTTATCCACGACGATCGGCGCGTCGAGCGACGCCTTGAACACCTGTCCCGCCTGGTTCGTTTTCGAGTCAATGCTGTCGATCGTTCGAACCGTCACAATCGTATTCGCCGGCACTGTCACGGTTACTGGCTCCGGTGGCGGAGGGGGCACTGGTGCCGCAGGAGGCGTAGCTGCGGGCACGGGCTCCGCCATCGAACCTGCTTGCGAAGCAGCCGCAGTTTCTCTTGGTTTTTCCGCCTTGGGGGAGATTTTTGCTTTTGCTGCACGTTTTGCGGGTGCGGCTTGTGCAGCTGGAGCGGCGGCCTGGGGCACCGAAATCTGCGCTGCGGCCACGCTCATCTGATCGTTTACGCGGCTCACGCCTTTGGTTTCCGATGCAATCTTGTAAGCCGCTAGCCTGGCTGCGTCGTCCGGCACTTGTCCGGTCAGAGTTACTTCTCCCTGCTTGCTCACCACGTCCACCGTCGCTGCCTTCAGCGCCGGCTCAGAAAACATCTTTGCTTTGATGTCCGTCGCGATCGCGTCATCGCTCGGCCTGCCGATGCGCGAGCACGATACGCTCATCGTCAGCATCAGCATCAAAGCCAGAGCGCCGATCTTTTTCTTACGCATTTCTTCCTCCGCGTTGGCAGCTTCAAAACGGTCGGGAGGACTGGGGGTGGCCCGAAGTGACGTGAGTCTTCTTCCGCATGCACCATAAGTGCACGACATACCACATCCCGTTAGGATGCGGCGGAACGATAATCTGCTGCCTTTATTGAGATTGTGGGGGAACTAGGCCAAAAATGCAATTCAGTTGCTCCGTTGCTGCGAAGCGGCTCCGCGCAAAAAAAGCGGGAGGTGCTCAACGAGCACCTCCCGGAATGTACACCCTGAACTGACGTCTAGAACACTAACTTCAACCCTAGAGTCATGGATCGGAACCCACCGCTGAAGAGTGTTCTCGCATCCAAGAAGTTCGGATCACTTGGGATTACATATCCAGGCGTTGTTGTAGCCGTCGTAACGCCCGCTGTGCTGAAAACATTTCCATTGCTCAGGGCGTAATTGGGGTGGTTTAGGATGTTGAAAACGTCTACCTTGGCGAGCAAGTATGTTCCTTCGGTGAAGTGGAACTTCTTGCCAGCCGAAAGGTTGAAAATGCCAAATCCCGGTCCGATGAAACTGTTGCGGGCCAGGTTGGACCTCGCGCCAAATCCAGTAATAATGTATTTGGCGCTGTAGTTTACGGGCGTGTAGCCGATTGCCGCGCCAGGGCACGTCCCGCCTCCAGCCACACCGGTACTGGAGAGCCCGACAGCTCCGCCAGCTAGTTCGCACACTGCAAAAACATCCGATCCTGTAGAAAGAGTTCCGGAGGCATTAAGCGACGCGCGGTCACCCGCCGAATCGCCATTGCGGTTTGAATCGATTCCGCCGGATTGCAGTGTCACGGGCTGGCCGGTCTGTGCAAGGTAAGTGGAACCAATCTGGAATCCATTCACCAACGTCTTGACGAAGCGATTATCCGACTTAACGTTGGGTACCTGGTACGTGAGAGAAAGCGCGAACTTATGGCGCACGTCCAAGTCTGAGTTTCCCCGGTCCTCATTAATGCGGTTCGTGTCCTGAGCCCGGCGTGGATTCAGGAGGCTCGTAAAGAATTCGTTAGTCGAATTGTCGATCGTGTGGGCGTAGGTGTAGTTCGCGTTAAATGTGAGCCCATAACGCGCACGCTGGGTGAGGCTGATCGAACCCGCGTGATAGATGCTGCTGCCAAACGGCGGATCAGACGTAATGTTCGCCTTGAACCCAAGCGGCCTGTAGACGTTGGACTGGAAACTTTTGAAAGGAGCGTCCGTCGGCGTGCTGGCGTTCCATGAAGTCGGAACGTCCGATTGTTTGAAGAATGTGGGCAAGGGAGTCAGTCCGCCATCAAACGCACTGATGCGGTTCCGGCGGAACTGCACCGGCAATTCGAGGCCACGTGTTCCCAGGTAGCGCACTTCGACCGTGGTGTTTTTGGCAACCTCATGTTGCACGCCCAAAGACCAAGTCAAGATCTTAGGCATGACCGTGTCGTCGATATAGGAAGTAGTTAGGGCGCGTGCCGCCGCTTGGTCCGCGGGCGGAATGTAAGCTTGTGGCAAGCCGCCGCCCAGGAGAAACCCTTGGTTATTGGGCGTGGAGCACCAGGAAGGCTGCGGCGTCAGAGTGCATGCCGAGTTCGGATCCAGTTCGCTCTGCAGTTGGGGCGGAAGGGTAATGGACGCAAAATTCTGGAATTTTACGTCATAGGCGATTCCAAACCCGCCGCGAATCGCCGTCTTACCGTTCCCCCGGGGGTCATAGGCAAAGCCGATGCGTGGAGCGATGTTGTTCTTGTCGGTCTTGGGGTCCCCAAAAGTGACCACTCCTGGCGCATTGGAGATCGCATTCAGGATCTGCGTGCTCGATCCCACAGGATTTGTCCAATATTCATAGCGGACACCCAGGTTCACCGTCAAACGCGGCGAAAACTTAAAGTCGTCCTGGGCAAACACATAAAACGCGCTCTGTGTACCGAGGAAGCTCCCAGTTCCAGCATTGCGCAGGGTTCTTCCCGGATTGTCCGGAAGGACATCGTTAACGAATGCGTTGGCCGACACGTATTGATTGTCTCCATTGCTGCGCGGCAGAAAGAACTGCGGGTAGATAAAGTGATTGTATTGACCGCCGAACTTAAAGCTGTGCTTGCCTTGTGACCAACTGAAACTGTCCGCAAGCTGGTAGCTGTTCTGCTTTTGAAACGTGTTGTCACCAGGCCCGACCGTCACGCCGCCCAGCAGGTCATTAATCGTAATGTCCGTTGGGCAAGTGGTGCAGGGATTCAGAGTCGAAAGGGAGAAAAACGAATACTGCACGCGCAGGTCGTTGACCAGCTTGCTATTGATGGTCCAAACGTCGTTCAAGGCAATCTTCCGGTTGTGAATAGGCTCGGCTTGGTTGAACTGCGCCTGTGTTGAATTGACTGGCAGGATGAAGTTTTCCTGATTGAACAGGAACCTGGCGCCCAATTGGTGCCGCCCCATCGTATAGTCGGCATTGACCTGCCCGTCGTGTTCCCTTTGAAAATTCGGGCTGAAGATGGTTATGTTGCCGATGGGAACAACTGCCGTTGTGGGGCTGGCCACGCCACCGGTGTGGATGGTAACGCTTCCGGCATCGTTCGCCAACGCCACAGGAAAATTGGCCAGCAGCGCCTTTACGGCGCTATCCGCAGCGTTGGCCTGCAGCGTCGCCATTCCGGCGGCCGTGGGTCCCGTGAAAGCAGTGGGGGTGCCTTGCCCGTGAAGATAGGTGTACTCATAGGCGCCGAACACGAACAGTTTGTTCTTGATGATTGGTCCGCCGACCGTGCCGCCAAAGCGGTTGTTGTCAAATGCTGGCTGACCTGGAAGGGATCCGTTCAGAATTGCGCCTTTGGTCAGATTGTCCAGTGAGTTGTAATTGCGATTCTGGTTATACCACTCTCCTGATCCGTGCCAGTTATTGGTGCCAGTCTTGGTCACCAAGCTGAATTGCCCGCCGGCGGAGTGTCCGTACTCCGCGCTGAACTGATTCGTCGTGAGATTGAATTCCGCGACCGCGTCGGGAATGACCGTCGAGTTGTTCCCCGTCACTCCCAGGTTGTTGTCATCGACGCCGTCCACTGTGAAGTTGTTGTCGCGTGGACGCGTTCCTCCAACAGAACCGCCAATTCCCGTTACACCGCCCGGCTGTGCCACAACATTGGGCGCCAGCACAGCCAGGTTGAGCGGACTGCCGTTCAGCGTTCCTGCCCCGTTCGGCAGCTCCATGGCACGCGAGTCATACGTGTTGTTCAGATCGGCAGACGTCGTCTGAATTGCAACGCTGCCGCCAGAAACTTCCACGACTTCCGTTGCCACGCCCAAGTCCATGCGTGCGTCCGCAACGTTATCCTGGTTGGCGATAACGCCGACCTCCGTCTTCAGGAAATTCTTAAAGCCCTTGGCTTCCACTTCTACTTTGTAAGTACCGGGAATCAGGCTCGGAAACGAATACGTTCCCGCCGAAGTTGTCGTAACCTTCACCGACACACCGGTTTCCTGATTCGTCGCCGTTACTTGCGCATCGGGAACCGCTGCGCCGGAAGGGTCCAAAACCTGGCCTCGCAGCGTTCCCGTAATTCTCTGCGCTGCCGTCGGCATCGAAAAAACCAAGGCCAATCCCAGAATCAACGCAGAATAAAGCAAACCTCTCACGCTGCTGAGCCCGAATCCAGATAGCCCATCATGCACGCGTCTATCAAATTTCATCATTTCCCCCTCAAAATTCGAACTGCCTTTGATTTGTCCCATATTTCTGAGGCTGCTATCCGGCGTGACCGCCCACGCGAATGGGAATAGCTAGCATCAGGGTTACACTTCGAAGTGCAGGTTGTTCGCCAATGCTTGGGTGGAGTAACCTGCTGTTGTTTCTATGACTTACGACACAAAACGGACCGCACGGACATTAAAATTCGATACTTCTGGATGGTTTATCTAATTTAGATTCAGGTATGCGTAACGGAGAAGCTGACGGGATAGGGGCGAATAGCAGTCTTTTACAAGGAGAATACAGAACCCGGTGAGTTTTACTCAGCTCTTACTGCGAGTATTTTTCTGCCTTCCACTCTTATTTCGATGCCCAGGGGCGGGCGTAGATCGGAGCCCTGAACAATCGCGCCGCGCGCCCAAACGCTTCCCGGAAGATTGCTCAACTTGAGCGGGTCGTATACCGTGCGGCTGCAGGGGTTTCCGACCATGGGATGTTTGGCGGCGCGGAAGCCGTAATCGTTTTTCAACTTGTCCAAGTCCGTGAGATATTCGAGCTGGCAATCTCCGAAAGGAGCCTTCTGCGCGAAGGCCCAGTAACCACTCGATTGGGAGGGAGAGCCTGCGGGCAGTCGAACGAGCAACCCCGAAGTGTTTTCGCCGTTGAGGCGATTGCGAATAAAAAATTCTTTCGAGGACCACGGCTTGGCCATCTCCGTCACGCTGGCGATGCCGGGATTCGCATCGGTCGCATGAGGCAAGAGCGTGCTTGGATCGGGCGCCGCCGAGGGAACTTCGATCTGCGGTTGCTGTTCGGCGACCTGTGGCACTACACGCTTCGGGCGAAGTGCCCAGCGCGCTCCTAGGAAGATGACAAGGAGGAGGGCGAGAAGTCCGATGACGAGTTTGACGGCGGGATTCGGCGGTGTGGATGCGCGCGAGCTGGAAACGCCGGGAATTTGCGGCATTTCGGATTTGAAGCGGTCCGATGGGGGCTGGTCGGTCATGTGGCTACGCTTTGATTCTATACTCAAAGAGGAGAAAGTTCACAGCCGACAAGTCGGGGTCTCCGATTTCTTCGGCCTCTTCTTCAGGGATCACAACTCACTGCGCATCTCCCCTTGAAGGTCGTGAGCGGGTTTCCAGTGAGGCGGTTGATAATGGAGCCGCCGCGCGAGTAGGCTTGAAGAGGTATGTGGATAAGGACGAACCACAGTGCAAAATCGCGGCGGCGTCGAGGAATACGACGATGCTGGCGGTTGTGCTGTGTTGCGTGCCTAGGGAGCGCGTTTTGGTGTCCCTTGACTGGGGCGCAGGAAGTGGCGCAAACCTCGCCGGCCGAAGCGGCCCCACGTAGCTCGGCAACAGCGGGAACGGAGCGCGAAGTTTCCTGGCACTCGCTGCCGCGAAACTTTTTGCAGGATCAAAAAGACGTCTGGCTCTTTCCGATGAGGGTTGTGCAGGGGCGGCACTGGCTGCCCACGTTAGCGGTGACGGGCGCGACGGCGGGACTGATCGCCGCCGATCCGCATGACACGCCGTACTTCCGGCGCACGGCACGATTCGAGGGCTTCAACGACGTCTTTTCCGGGCGCAACACGTCAGCGATGATGGCGTGTGTTCCCTCGGTGTTTCTGGTAGTGGGATATTTCCGGCACGATTCCTATGCGGAAAAGACCGCCCTGCTCGCCGCTGAAGCGTACGCGGACAGCGCTGTCGTTGACGTGGTGATGAAGATGACGACGCGGCGACTGCGTCCTTCGGACATCCCACCCAACGGCAATTTCTCCGATACTTTTTTCAACAATCATAAGGGTTTCAGCGGCACAAGCACGAGCTTTCCTTCGGGGCACGCGGCGGCCGCGTTTTCCATCGCCACGGTGTTCGCACATCGTTATCGGCAGCATCGCTGGGTGCCGTGGGTGGCGTACGGGATAGCCTCCACGATCGCGTTTTCGCGGTTGACGACACAGGCGCACTTTCCTTCGGACGTGTTTTTGGGTGCGGCGCTAGGTTATTCCATTGCGAGATTCGACGTGCTGAGGCCGCGATAGGGCGAGTGCAAACTGGGTTTGGGGCGAAGCCGGAGATTCGCCCCAACTTTTGCACTGTTTAGAGGCCGGGGGATTTAGGACTCGCTTTCTTTCATGTCGTCCGAGGCCTGTTTGTTGGCTTTCTTGGTTTCGGACTTGGTGTCAGCGTCGGGCGCGAGCGATTCGATGGCCTTGCCGAGACTCATGGCGCCTGTGCCGGTCACTTTAGCTTTGAGCGCGTCAAAGCCGCCGGGAATGTTCAGGTTCTTTGCCACATGTGCCGCTGCAACGCACTGGCCAAGGTTCTTGAAGCCGCTACATGCCGTCGCGGCGTCTTCGCCCGTCAGCGTCTTAATCTTGCCGGCGATGGCAGTGTTGTGGCTCAGGACAGTACTCGGGGAAGCGTGTGACATGTCGGTGTGCGAAGTGGCGCCGGCCTCATGGGATCCGCCCACGCTGGAACCGCTAGCGGCGCCATGTCCCGCAGGTGGTCCACCGCCGGGATGCGCGCGTTGAGCGAAAGCTGGAACGTTAAAGGCAAGGGCCGCAGCTGCGACGACAAGCAGACTCGAACGTTTCATGAGTTCCTCCTTCGATGGGCTGGAGGGGACAAGACAAGTTTACTCCTCTGTCTTGACCGTGGGACTGGTAGTTTGTTTCTTGGATGCGTCAAGCCTTAGTGGGGATGCCCTTGGTGCTCACGGGCAACAATGTTTCCAAAATGGTGCGGGAATCTGTTATTGAGATGAGTACAGGTGACGGCAGGAGGCTTGTCTCAGGGCCAGGGTAAATCTACTGTAAGGGAAGTGTAAGGAGGGGCAAGGTCCCAGCGCCGACGGCTATGATTCAGGAACAACGAGGCGGGGCGCGGGCGTTTGTCCGCAGCCTGAACATTCTGCTGAAATTCGCGCGTCTATACGAGTTTGGACACGCGAAGACCGCGCAGCAGTTTGAAACGACTTGGAAAGAGTTGCGCAACGCGCTAGAAGACAGCGGCGGCAGCGGAGTGCTTCTGGGCGCCTCAGGAACGCAGATCCTGCTGGATGGCGTGCCTCTTGGATCCGCTGCAGGCGAACGAAGTTTTGCGCAGCTTCTTACTTCGTCGGGCATCGCGAGCATACACTTTTCTCCCACGCTCACACAGCCGCAATTTGCGCGATTTGTGCGCGCCTTCCCCAGCGGAAACGCGAAGCCTTCTTCTCTTGCGGAACAGTTGAAAAGCGCTTTGGCGGGAGACACCAGCATCAAGGTGAATGAAATCCGCTATGTTGCGGAAGATTCGTCCGTGGCGGGGATCAAAGTTGCGGCGCAGCTTACGCAGAAAGTGCTGGGCGCGGCGGGTGACAAATTTAGAGATTTCTTTGAAGACCCAAATAAGATGCTGCAAATGATCCTGGCCGCCGAGAGCATGCGCGCCAGCGGCGGTGGTGGGGGCGGCATGGGCGGACCCGGGCACGGACCTGGAGGCGCGGGACCTGGTTTTGGGATGGGCGGTGGTGGAGGATCAGGCGGCGCAGGAACTGGTGGCGGCGGAACCGGCGGCTCTGGCGCGCCGGGAAGTGGCGGCGGGGGCTCCAGCTTGTGGGAGTCAGGGGGGTCGGGCGGTGGCGGCGGCACTGGGCCAGGAACTGGTGGTCCGGGTGGTGGCACAGGCGGCGGTGGATATGGCGGCGGAGGAACAGGAACCGGCGCGTCGGGCACCGGTGGGCCTGGTGGTGGAGGCGGAACCGGCAGTGGTGGCGGCACAGGTGGCGGTGGATATGGCGGTGGAGGAGGGACAGGAACTGGCACAGGTGGTGGAACGGGGACGGGTGCGGGCGGCCACGGTGGTGGAGCCGGGGCGGGCGGAAGTGGCGGCGTCGGCGGGGGGGTTGGAACTCCAGGTGCGGAAGGCGCAACGCTTGGAAAATGGCGGACGGCGTCAGCAATGTTGCACGCAGGGGGAGGCGCAGGGGTAGGCGGCGTACCGGGCCTCGGCGGAGGAGTAGGAGCGGGCGGCGGAGCATACAGCGTCGAGGAGGAGGATGTTCGCTCGATGCTGCAATTGTTCTCGCAACTGGGAAAGTCGCGGAAAGATTCCGAACACCGCATGGACGTGCCGACGTTCCAATCGCGCTTGAGCGCGATGCCAGTGCGAGCGCAATACACGCTGCAGCAAGCCCTCGCGGGACTCGCGGCGCAGGCCCCGGATGCCAAACCAGACAAGCCCATGCTGCTGAAGTTGGCGGAGCATGTGGCGATACGCTTCGCTTTGGACAGCTACGAAAAAGGTGAATTGCGCGTCAACGCGGTGAAACAATTGCTCGACCGCATGAATACGGAAATTGAAGCGCTGCGCAAAATTTTGTCGACGCAGGAAGAGATGATGTCGCAGGCCGGACTCTCCGTGCAGTCCTACACGGAGCTGCTGGACCAGGAATTCTGGGAACAAGTCCCGGAAGAGAACAAGAAAGAAGTGCTGACGTCGGACGAAGCTTGGTGCGTGCCGCCGAGAAACGTGCGCGCGTTCCTGGAAGACATGCTGCGGCGCGGGGAATTGAAGACCGTCAATGAAATTCTGATGAAGTACGCTTCGTGCGTGGGGCTGGAAGCGCCTGAAGCACGGCGAACGACGGCGATTGGGCTCTCGGATTTGGGCGAATTGTACGGCAGCGGGGACGGCAGCGCGCTGATGGAGGCGATCAAGAAGCTCGGCAACCAATTGGCTATCGAGCGCGAGCCGGAATTGCAGACGCTGGTGAGCGCTGCGTTTGTGCGCTTAAGCCAGGAAGCGGCCTCCAAGCGCTGCTACCCGGCGATGCAGCAAGCACTCTCGTCGTTGGAGAATGTGGAGACGCAGAGGCCAGGGTCGACACAGAGCCTGCGGCCACGCATCGGCGCGGAGGAACGGCTGCCGGAATTCATCGAGGAAGCGATGCGCAGCGGCCACATCGCTGACGGAATGATGGATATCCTCAACCTGATGCCCAAGGCCACGATCCACTACGTGACCAACCGGTTCGGGCATTGTGGATTCCGCGAGGACTGCGAGCTGCTTGCCACGATCATCCGCAACCTGGGAGAGGATGCCACGCAACGGCTTCTCGAAACATTGCAAACGGCTCCGGCAACGGAGGCCGTGGAAGCCATCGGGTTGGTGAGCCAGCTTTCTCCCGAAAACGTGGAGAAGATTCTGCCGGCGCGGCTTTCGCAATGGCCGCGGTCCTCGCACGACCGCACCGTCCGGCAACTTTCCGCAACTCCGGCGGAAGAGCGCGCGCGGCTGCTGGTTGCCATCTACGACTCACTGGACGCGCTGATTCGTCCGCTGGCCATCGACGAAATGGGGATGAGCGGGCAGGCCAGTGGCATTCCGAAATTGATCGAACTCGTGCAGAACGATTCAACTCCAGGCTTTACGAGACTCAAAGCCATTGAGGCCCTCGGCCGATTGCGCGCTTCGGGTTCCAGCCAGCTTTTTCAGCACATTCTGGACACCCGGCAGGTTTGGCGCTGGGTATATCCAAATGAATTGAGAATTGCCGCGGCGCAAGCGCTGATGCGCGTGGAACCTACGATGGGTATGGAAAAAGTTGCCGCCAGCGGGATCGACCGCAAGGAACTGACTCTCGAACCAGCCGATCCAGAAGCCAACGCCTCCGTGATCCGCCAGAGGCGCTACGCGCGCTTGAAGCTTGCGCGCAACCTTATTGCGGTGACGACGAATTTGCGCGGGAATTTCAGGCTTTCCATACCTGAATTGAATCTCGGCGGTGGAATCGGCTCCGGAGAGCGCCATCTGGCTCCGGGCTCGCTGCTGTCGCTGAAATTCTCGCACGGCGTGCGCACCATCAAAGCGCAAGCGATCGTTCGCGGCGCCCGGCCGCAGGCGATGGCATTCGAATTCGTGGATATGGACCTTGATGAGCGCTACCGCCTGCGAAAATTGTTGCTGGAGCTTGGCGGTCTGCCGCTGGTTGCGCAGGTCACAAATCGCACGCGGCGCCGCGGACGCGTGGCGCTGGCGAAGAGCTAGATTCGCGCAAGCTGATTTTCTTTCACGATGGGGACACACTCCCTTCCCACCTGTCCTCCCTTTCCGTGCGCCCGTACGACTGGTCAGGGGATCTACCCGTCCTTTAGTGGCTTGACCGCCGGGACACATGGACCGGCTGTACCATTGCGGCGAACAGACGCTGGCCCTACGGTACTAGTGAGGGAGTCCCATTGCAGGAAGAAATCGGCGCAGGATGAAAGCAGATCCAAAAACAGCGTCCGGACGCGCATTCGTAAGAAGCCTGAACATTCTCCTGAAGTTTGCCCGCCTGTACGGCTATGAGCATGCCCGGACCATCGAACAGCTGCAAATCGCCTGGCAGGAACTTCGCGCCGCCATCCCTCTGGGGACGGAGGCGGGGCTTTTGCTTGGAGCAACGAATTCGCAGCTTTTGCTCGATGGCGTGCCCCTGGAAGGCTTGCCCGCTGAGAAGCAATTCGCGCAGTTGCTCTCGGCGGCGGGACTCGCCAGCATTCAATTTTTCTCGAGCGTCACCGAGGAAGAGATTGGCCGATTCGCGCGCGCCTTTCCCACCGGCAAAGCCAAACCGGCAGAACTCGCATTGCAACTGAAAGACGCGCTCACCGGCGCCCAAGGAATCCGCATCAATGAGATTTGCTTTGTGGCCACGGATTCGCGGCTGAAGGAAGCGAGCATGGCCGCTCAGCTTGCGGCGGCGTCGCTTGGCGGCGAACAGGACGAATTCAAGAAGTGGTTGAACGATCCGCAGAAGCTGCTGGAATTGATTGCGGCCGCGCAGGGATCCAAGGGTGGGCGTGTTGCCGGGCCCGGATCGGGAGGGTTGGCAGGTGCGGGAGTTTCCGATGAGGCAGGAAGCGGCGGAGGGGCCTCAGGAGCGGGCGGCGGTTCA
>Ga0137395_10000464_pt1 | contig 16840 bp, 15 predicted proteins | sample czobulk216metaG_FD_108283 | JGI IMG/M metagenome (GOLD analysis project Ga0137395, IMG submission 108283) | Vadose zone soil microbial communities from Angelo Coast Range Reserve, California, USA - czobulk2.16 metaG | ecosystem: Environmental > Terrestrial > Soil > Vadose zone | place: USA...
ACCTTCATTGCCCGCTCCATCGCGGCCCTCGGATAAGCTTCCATGCTTCGCATGGTCTCCTATCCTCACCGCCCGCAAAGCGGACATATCATGTGCTATCTCAACCGGACATATCATGTGCTATCTCAACCGGACATATCATGTGCTACCGACAAGTGTTCCTATAGTCCTTGACACCCTGCACCTTGTGGAGGATACTTCCCCCGTTTAATCAGCGCTGGCTTCCCCAACCCTGAGTTCCGTCACTCTCGTCGCCCGATGCCACAGGAGGCGTTATGAAGAAAATCGCAGTTCTGTTCTTCCTGCTCTTCCTTATCACTTCAATTGCGTCCGCCGATAACATCCCGATTTATTACGGCTTCGGCACACTTTACGCTGGGACCGCCACGAATACTCCCTACTATACCTTCACGTTCATTGCGGGAAACTATGTGGTGACAGCAGGTCCGGATGTGCTGGATGACCTGACTCTGTCTCCGGGACTGCAGCACTGCACCCCGTGCGATCCCAGGCAGAACGGCACACTGCTCTATGATGTCGGCATCACCCAGCATGGGAATCAGATTCTGCAGGGCCGAATCAGCTTCGACTCGATCAGCTATACGTGGACGTTGCGCCCGGGCGGCGTTTTGCGAGTGAACTATCTAGCACTGCCATTTATCTCCCTTGCCTGGTGCAATGACTTTAATTGCAGCCCTGCGACCCATACATTCGATTTCAGCCGCACTAAGAAGTGGGATGTCACGGCTTACTTCACACCAGACGCATCTGGTGGTTGGGACTTCAATCACGCAAGTTTTTTCGGGGTGGCGACTCCTGAACCGTCCAGCATTTTGCTCTTCGGAACTGGTTTGGGTCTGGTGTTCTCCCGGGTTCGCAAGGCGCGCGGCCTGTGAGTTCTTAATAGCGAACTGCGCCCGCCTAGCTCTTCCTCGTAATATTAAGGCTTCGCTCGCGACTCTGGCAGGGCGTTACGCGAGGGAACTCGCCTTTGTATCAGGCTTCCTTTCTTGCCAGGAATCTCTCGATAAATCCGGTGTCGAAATTGCCGGCGCGAAATTCCGGGTCGGCCAGAATCCGCCGGTGCAACGGAATCGTCGTATAGATTCCTTCCACGATAAACATGCCGAGGGCGCGGCTCATGCGCGAGATGGCTTCGCTGCGATCCTTGCCGCGCACCACCAGCTTGGCAATCAGCGAATCATAATATGGAGGAATCGTGCCTTCAGCGTAAGCGGCCGTGTCGATACGCACGCCGGTCCCGCCCGGCGGATTGAAGGTTGTGATCTTACCTGCCGAAGGTGTGAACTTCTCCGGATGCTCAGCGTTGATGCGGCATTCGATCGCGTGTCCGCGATGGACGATGGGGCCTTGCAAAACGTCTGAGAGTCTTGCGCCGGCGGCGATCATCAGCTGACTTTTCACCAGGTCGACATCCGTGACCATCTCTGTGACCGGATGCTCAACCTGGATGCGAGTGTTCATCTCAATGAAGTAAAGCCGGCGCTGCTGGTCCATTAAGAATTCGATGGTGCCAGCATTGTGATAGCCAACTTTACTCAGCGTTTTGCTAAGGACGTCTCCAATTTCCTTACGTAATTCAGGAGTTACGCGCACCGATGGCGACTCTTCCAGCAACTTCTGGTGCCTTCGTTGAATAGAGCACTCGCGCTCCCCGAGGCTGACGACATTACCGTGTTCGTCGCCCAGCACTTGAAACTCGATGTGGCGCGGATTCTCGACGTAACGCTCTAGATAAAGATCGCCGTTGCCGAAGGCAGACGCCGCTTCCGATTGTGCCTGGCGGTAGAGGGTGGGCAATTCGTCTTCGTTGCGCACAATGCGCATGCCGCGCCCGCCGCCGCCCGCCGTAGCTTTCAGGATGACTGGAAATTCCACCTTCCGAGCCCATTCAAGCGCCTCTTCCTCGGAGGCGACCACGCCGTCGGAGCCGGGAAGGATGGGGACTCCATGCTCTTTCATTGCCGCGCGCGCTTTTTCCTTTTCCCCCATCAGCCGAATGACATCGGGAGTCGGGCCGATGAACTTTATGTGGCAGGCTTCGCAAACGGCTGCGAAGTTGGCGTTTTCCGAGAGCAAACCATAGCCAGGATGGATGGCGTCGACGTTCGCGATTTCAGCCGCGCTGATTACCGCCGGAATATTGAGATAGCTCTGCGCCAGTTGAGGCGGGCCAATGCATATCGCTTCATCGGCAAAGCGCACGTGCAGAGAATTTCGGTCTGCCTCGCTATAGATTGCGACCGAGCGAATGCCCAGTTCCTTGCATGCGCAAATGACGCGCAGGGCAATCTCGCCGCGATTAGCTACCAGAATTTTCTTGAACATGATCTGCCTGGATTGATTCCTGCCGGATAGCCCGCCCCGGGATCCGGGACCGGCGTCCGTAGCGCAACCTCTATCATTTCGACGGCCGCAGAGCGAATAGTTCCTGGCCGTACTCGATGGGTTGGCCGTTGGCGACTAGCTTTTTTACCAATTCTCCCGCCATGTCGCATTCGATATCGTTCATTAACTTCATCGCTTCGACAATGCACAAAACCTGGCCCACTTCGAGAGTGTCGCCAACTTTGACAAAGGGTGGCGAGCCAGGCGAGGGCGATTCGTAAAATGTTCCGACGATCGGTGACTTAACAATGTGCAAGCCTTCGTCGGGTGCAGGAGCAGTCGCATTCGCGGTCAGATCAACTGTACCAGCGACAGGGGCCGGGGCAATCGCAGGAGCAGCAACGGAGACGGGATGAACCGCTATGTAACGTGAGTCCGGCACGGCCGCGGGCACTGGTTCCGCGGCACGCTTGATCCTAACTTTGACATCGCCACGCTCCAATTCAAATTCGGCGATGTCCTTTTCGATCAAAAATTCAATGAGTTCTTTGAGCTCTTTTTGATTCATGTATGCGGCAGGTTTAGATTTGCTTTCGTTCTGCTGTTGCGTCTCTAAAGACCAAATGTAAAGGCCGAATGTAAAAACCGGAGTCTGCTCCGTCTCAATCTGTGGTGGGAGACGTGGCAAGCCACGTCTCTACGGGAACACACTTTAAATGACAACCAGCTCTTTGTCTGCGGGAGTCAAGACTTCACATCCCGAGGAAGTAACCAGAACCACATCCTCGATCCGCACTCCCCATTGCCCAGGGATATACACCCCCGGCTCGATCGTAATAACCATGCCGGGCTCGAGTTTCTGGGTCTGCCCAACTGCCAATCGCGGCGGTTCGTGTATTTCCAATCCTAAACCATGCCCGGTCGAGTGGGTAAAATACTGCGCCAGCTTTCGCTTGCGGAGCACCCGTCTGGCCGCGCCATCGACTTCGGCTGCGGTCACGCCGGGCCGAACTGCGCCAATGGCCGTCTGTTGCGCTTCGAGCACCGACTGATAGAGATGTTGAGCTGCTTTGTACGGTTGTCCAACGTGCACAGTTCGGGTGCGATCCGAGCAATAACCGGCGAGTATAACACCAAAATCGCAGACCACGAAGCCGCTGGCGGGAATGCCTGCCCGCGATGCGCGGCCATGCACAAGTGCCGAACGGAACCCGGATGCGATGATTGTGGGGAAAGACATGCCCTCGGCCCCGGCACGACGGGCTTCATATTCCATGGCGCCGGCAACTTCGATCTCAGTGACACCCGGCCGAATTTTTTCTCGGGCGATGTTAAATAAGCTGGCGCCGAGTGTGACCGCCTGCCGAATGCAATGGATTTCTGCTGCGTCCTTCACCATGCGGGCGTGCTCCACCAATGCCGGCGCGGAACGCAAGCGCGCCTTCCCTTTCAGCAGAGTCGACAGACGGTCGCGAGCTCCGGCGGTGAGCGACTCCGGTTCGATACCAACTGACGTTAAAGATCCTGACGTCGCCGATCTCGATGAAACCCCTCGACGCGTCGCCAGCCACTCTCCCGCCGCTACCAGCGGCGGCTTGCGAGCAATGACGATCCTGATACCCTTTGTCTCCTGCGCAGCCTGTGCGCGGTAGCGTCCATCGGTAAACAAAATGCAACCATGCGCCGTCACCATCAGCACGGCTGCGCTCCCGGCAAAGCCACAAAGATAATGAACATTTGGAAGGTGGGTGATTAGCAGGCAGCCAAGCTTATGGCTTGCAAGCGAGGCCTGGAGGCGTTGGAGCCGCGCGGCATAATCCATGTCTATGGGCTCCAGCAAAGTTGAGGTCATCGTGATGGAGTGTAACAGGGGGCTTATATCGAAGGGTTTCGAGTTTCAATGGGAAAGAACAAACTTAGTCATAAAAAGCGAAACCGCCGTACTCTTCGGCAGGTTCTCCGAGAGTACGGCGGCTGTAGCTTAGGTAACTGCGCGCTAGTTTTCGACTTATGTTTATGTCTGAACAATGCGCGGAGTGATGAAGAAAATCAGCTCCTGGTTTGAAGTCTGCACGGTGCGGTGTTTGAACAGATTGCCAAGGTAGGGGATATCCCCGAGCACTGGAACCTGCGAAATACTGAGCGAGTTTTGAGTTTGAATGACGCCGCCAATCACGACCGTTCCGCCGTCGGTGACCAGTACCTGCGTCGTCGCCTGCTGCGTGATTAGAGTTGGGTTGCCATTCACTGCGTTGCCGAAATCGGGAAGCGTGTTTTCCACGTCGACATTCAGGAAGATGGTTCCCTCCGATGTGATCTGTGGAGTCACTGTGAGCCGCAGGAAGGCGTCAACGTAGCTGACGGTTGGAGGGCCACCCAACTGAGCGGCCGTCACTACTGGCACTTTCACGCCCTGCTTAACCACGGCCTGAATATTGTTTTGCGTTACCACCCGCGGACGGGAAAGCACTTTCAGCAAGCCACGCGACTCGGCCATCGTAAGAATAAGGTCGATCCGCATGTTGTTGGTGGCATTGACGAGTTGCAGGCCACTGGTCGGTCCCGTTGCGCCCAGGTTCGAAAACAACGGAATTGTAGTTCCGCCCGAGCCACCCCCATTAATGATGTATGACGGGGTAAGGCCGTTGACAGCAGTCGGGGTGCTACCAACGCCTTGGGCGCCGCCAACCGCAGACGGACCATTGCCCCAGCCAAATCCCATTTGCACGCCAATGTCACGTGCGAAGCTACGGGTGGCCGCCACGACGCGGGCTTCAATTTCGACTTCCTGCGTCTTACGATCCATCTGCTGGATGATGCGGTCGATTTGCGGCAGGACCGACGGAATGTCGGAGACAATCAGCGAGTTCGTGCGTTCATCGGCGACTACATCGCCACGCTGACTCAGGAATTTCTTGATCGGTATAAGAACGTCTTTTGCGTGTGCGTAGCTAAGGAAGCGAGTGATGCTCACTTTATCTACAGCAAGCGCCTCGGCGTCGATTTGGGCGCGGCGGCCCTCGGCTTCCTTCTTCAACGTCTCAACGGTGGCGATGCGCAGTACATTGCCGTCCAGTTGGCGGGACAAGTCGTTATTCTTGAGCACGATGTCCAGCGCCTGATCCCACGGCACGTCGTCGAGCACGATTGTCAGATTGCCGTGGACCATGGGATCTAGTACAACGTTCAAACCGCTGATCTCGTGAATCAGGCGGAAGAAGTCTTTCAGATCCACATCCTTCAAATTGACCGAGATGGGTTCGCCCGTGTACTTCGCCCCGGTCGAAGCCGGCTTCTGTTCCATCTGCGTTTTCTGTTCGGCAGCGAGATTTACGGCAGGCTGGATGCCTTGCGAACCGCCCGCAGCCTGAGCCATGGCAGCATTGCTGTTGGTAGCCACCAGTTCCGCCGCCGTCTTGTCGGCAAAGCGACTTGCTGCTTCTTGGGCTTTCACAATGGGCGTCGCCGATACGTCGTCTTTATTGTCATCCTTGACGGAGTATTTGGGCTCGACGAAGGCAAAATCCGAGGGTTTCTCGGAGTTCTGTGCCGAGGCCGGAGCGGAAGCCACCATTGCCGGTGCCGGAGCCAAAGGAGCCGGAGCCGAAACGACGGGAGCCGAAGCCCGCGCCATTTGCGGAGCCACGCTGTCAGCTACTGCCTTTGTGGCAGGAGCCGCCTGGCGATGAGCGACAGCAGAGTCGTGGATCGTGAGCACAAAGCTGCCATTGGGACCCGCCACTAATTCATGCTGGCCACGAGCGTTAGACCCGGCGCCCTCAAGATCAATGACGACACGCGTGGATGGCGGGACTTGCCCATCCATTCCGACGCGGACATCCTTAACACCGTCGCTTCCGACCCTGATGTGGCTCTGCCCCGTAGCCATCACCGTGTTTGGGAAATCGACGACGAGGCGAGCCGGCGAATCAAGCGTCGTGACTTTAGGCGCCAGAGTACCCTTCGCCTTGAACTCGACACGCAATCCGTCCTGGCTGTGCGTGACCTCGAGCCTCTGCAATGCAGCGCTCGCGGCCAAACCATTGCCCGTCATGTCAGCCGCGTCAGCGATCAGCACGAACGCCATCAGCGGAACCAATAGACCCAGCAGTTGCTTTCGCATTTCCCTATCTCCCCATGCGAGGCCGTTTCGCCTCCATGTGCTTCTTCGAAGTCATTTATCCCCGGGCCTAGACCGCCGGAGTCGTAATTTTCTTCACTACTTCCCGCGTAAAACTCTTACCCAAACGGTCCTGCAGCGTTTCCTGGAAAACGATGGAGTCGCCCGTGATCTTCATCACGTAGCCGTTAAACACCGGATCGTTCTCCCGCAGAAAATAAGCCTTATTCAACCCATTGCTGACCACCGCGATATATCCGCTTTGGCCGTGCACTATTCCACGCAGGTTGACCGTTCCGATTTCCAAACACTTTTTTCCGGAGGTGCAACTCGGACCGCCCGCATGGCTCACAACCGGGCTGATAAACGGATCCCGCCGCCCATTCGCGGCATACTTGCTGTCTGGCACCAGGGATGTGTCACTCCCAGCGCTTTCCTCGGTTGCCGCGGCCACGCTGACCGTTGCCACTGCTCCCGGGCGCGCCGTCGCTGGATTTTTTTTCGGAGCCACTACTGGTGCCTTCGGCTTCGCGGCAGCTCGGACCCCAACCACTGGAACTTTCTTCGCTTCAGTCGACGGCTTTATCACTGGACCAGCGGCCTTCGGCTTCGCTGGCGTCGCTGGCGCAGTCCCGTTCGCCTTAACCGAAGTATGCGCAATCGAAATATGCGCAGCCGGAGTGTGCGCGACGACTGGGGCATGCGCTCGAGTCACTGCCACCGGTTCGGATTGCTGATTTCCCAAAGCTTCATTGGAGGCGGCTGTGGAGTTACTGCTTACCGCATTCATCGTGTTACGCGTGTTCTGAATAATGCTGGGACTTTGGGCCCATGCCGAACCCGCGGCGAGTACGCAAACCAGAATTTTCAGTGTCGGCTTCATCTTCATAGCGTCCCTCCCCTACTTCTTCCCCGGTGTTCCGGGCTTGCCAGCCGGGGTAGCCGGTTCCAGATCATGGCTGAAATACGTAGTCGTTAAGCAAGTGGCCACCACACTCTCATTGGACGCGTACTGATAGACATGCTTCGCTCCCGCGTCCGACGGCTTCCGGACTGTAGCCACCAACAGATTCGAAACATTCACGATACGCTCGACTTTTCCCAGGCGGTTGAAGAACCCAAGCATCGAGTAGTAGGGGCCGTCCAACTCCACTTCGAATGGCACTTCGGTGTAAAAATCTTTGTTGACGTAAGGTTTGGAGGTATAGCGCCGGACTTCCACGCCCGACTTGCGCGCCTCTCCACTCACCATGCGCATGAAATTGTCGACTTCTTTTTCATCGGGCACGATGCGCCGCTCGATTTCAAGTTGCTGCTTCAGGTTAGAGAGCTGGCGCTCAATGTCAGCCAGTTTCGGCCGGTAAGCCTCGAGTTCCGCGTTCTCGCGCAATTTGGCCTGCAGTTTGACGCGATCCGCCGCATTCTGATCGCGTTGCGATTTGAATACCGTGTAGTAAAGGGCGCCAGTCCCGACTGCTGCCGTCAGCACCAGAGTCCCCAACAGCTTCACACCTGATAATTCGCCAAGATTCATAGTCGGTTCCGCCTTTACGACTTCGCCTTTTCGCAGGTCAGCCTGAATTGAAAAGCCTGCATATCCTTTACCGATTCATCCTGAAAACTTTCCTTGATCTCGATGTTGCGGAAGTAACCCGTCTTCTGCAGATTCGAAATCAGGTTGGCTACGGCATCGCTGCTGAGAGCCGTGCCATCGATCGCAATGCTCGCACCCTGGTCCAACATGCTGTTGAGCCAGACCGCTTCCGTGCCGTTGATGGTGTCGCCGATCGTCGACAGCAGATTGACCGGGCCGGATTGGTTGGCGCGCAACTGGTCAATCACATCGACGCGCCGCTTGTAAGAGTCGGCTTGCCGCTGCCGTTCCAGGTAGCGCACCTTGATGTCGGCCAGTTCGCGATTTTTCTGTTCGGCTACGCGGGCTTTGAGCTCAATTGATTTATGATCGCGATCGAGCTGATACCAGTAACCGGCGTTGAGGGCGCCTGCGATGAGAAACACCGCTGCCCCCTGGACTATAGGGCCGCCCAGGTTGCCGAAGTCGAAACTCGGCATGCTGATCGCAGGACCTTTCTTGCCTTTCGGTTTTGGAGAGCCCAGCAGATTGATTCGGATCATAGCTTTTCAAAGCTCCTCAGGGCCAAACCTACGGCCACTGCCAACTGGCCAGCATTCTGTTCGACCAGTTCGGCTCCGGCGCCATCCGCGGGCGCCAGTACTTTCTGGAACGGATTGAATAATTCAACGGGCATCGAGAACTCATGGCGCAGAGCTTCAACCAGGCCGGGCACCTTGGCCGACCCGCCGGCTAGATAAATCTTCTCGATGTGTTCTCCCGCGGCACTGGCGCGGAAGAAGTCGAAAGTCTTCTGAATTTCCAGCACGATGATTTCTGTTACCTGTTGCAAAATCGGCGTCTTAGCGTCGTCCTGGACTGTGCCCACCTTGCGCCCCAACTTGAGCGATTCCGCGTCATCGAAGCTCAGGTCCAATTCTTTCTGCAGCGAATCGGTGTACTGGTGACCGCCCACTGAAACGTCACGCGGGAACAGCGGCGTGGTCCCTTTGACGATGTTGATGTTCATCACGCTCGCACCCAGGTTGAGCAACGCAACCACCTGCGTGGGGGCCGGCTCGTAATTGAACTCGTAACAATTCTGCAAGGCGAGCGCATCGATATCCACAATAGCGGGAGTTCGGCCGGCCATCGAGAGTACGTTGGTGTAATTCAGAATCTTGTCTTTCTTCACCGCCACGAGCAATACATCCATGGAGGGGCTGCTGGCATCGTCGGACAGAATTTGGTAATCGAGGTTCACATCGGCAAGATCGAAGGGAATGTGCTGCGCCGCTTCCTTCTGGATGGTCTCTGCCAGTTCCTGATCGCTCATCGATGGCAGCGAGATCTTCTTAACGATCACCGAGTGTCCGCTAACTGCCGTGGCCACTGCTTTTGACTTGATCTGCGTATCGGTGAAGAGCTTGGCGATGGCGGCTGAAACCGTACCCGAATCCACGATCATCGAATCGACAACGATGTCGGGAGCGATCGGCTCCAGGCCCAGGTGCGCCACTTCGATTCCCGTCCGTGTCTTCCTGAGTTCGACCGCCTTGATGCTTGAAGAACCCACATCCAGGCCTACTATCGTTTTCGATCCCATTCCAAACATGTGCCCGCCTTTTTCTACGAACTTCTTTTTCCCGAAGCTCGTTAAACAAGTTCGTTAAGCAAGTTCGTTAAAACCAATTCTTTGAACCCGTTCGTCTACAGAGTTCCGGCAGCCTTCACCGCCGCCTTGATTTTTTTCTTGCCCTTCGCTTCCATTTCCATGGACTGCTCTTCCATCCACTGATCAAGCTTCGATTTCTTGAAGCGCCAGCGATTGCCCAGCTTGAACGCTGGAATCTTCTGTTCGTTCACATACTTGTAAAGCGTGTCCGGACTCACTCCCAGATACTGGGAAGCCTGCCTAATGTTCATCACTTCTCGCGAGTCGGCCATAACTTTTCCACTCCCGAACCTGCATTCCAGCCCAGCCTCTCTCTTAACCAGCACAGCGGCAATCGAGAGAACCAAGCCCTCAATCCAAATGCATTCGAGGGTATTTTGGTGTGCTGAGCATATCGCAACCGCTGCTGACGGCTGTCAGCGTGGATATGCCGATATTGCTGGGTTTTATAGGGTTTCTCTGGAATTCACAAAAGACGGACTTGTAGTGCATGTCGACATATTGTGGTCAACTTGCTTGGAACTTCTATAGGTTGTATCCAAACGTTCGTTAGGTCACCCGTCACTCAGATTTGAGTAACTAAGGTACTAGAGACGGTACGGAGGTACCGGAACGGCCGCGCATGTCTTTGAAAACACAATCGCAATAGGCACTCGGGGCGCGATCAAAATGCTTTGTTAATTACAACTTTTTGCTGGAATCAATCGCAAATCAGCCGTGCATTCGCAACCGCCGCTTTACCACGGCTCGCCAACCACCGTCATTTTGCTGTCGGTGCGAAATTTCTTGTAATTGCGATAGGTCTGTTCGACGTTCTCGTTATAACTCTTGAACAATGCAACCCTCGCGTCGAAATGCAACTGCACTCTCTTGGGCAACCAGACTTCATCGTTCACTCGGGTCATGTCAATGACGAAATGAGTGCCTTTATGTATCCGTGCCAGTAGAAATCCGATCGCCACAGTATCAATCGCCGTGATATCGAGTTTGACCCATTGCGCGTCAGTCTTGTCGATCCAGACGCGGCTTCTAAATTTGCGAAGTATTCTGGCGTCGCGGTGCTTTGGCTCGTAGTCGGGACGCGGGTCTGCCTCGAGCACCCAAGCATCGCGCCCATCGATAGATTCTGATCCAAGTAAACGAAAGCTGAAGGCGTCGGCAATTTCGAGAACAAACCTACGGTCTTCTTCCCGAGCCTTTTCTTCCCTTTCCAGTCGCCTGCGACGGTCCGCTTCGGATTCATTCTTGCGTTTGTCGATAATTTTCTGAATTTTGTCGTCTTCCTTCTTATCTTCATCTGCCGACAACGGCTTGTCATCTCTGCCGGTCATCCGCACGACCGGCTCGCCATAAATCTCGAGAACCTCAGAAGTCGAGGTTTCAGTTTTCTTCACCTTTCCGTTGCCATCAAGCTTGTGGCGTTCTACGCGTTCGATATACGTGTAATCGCGTTGCCGCTTGTCATTCTCCAAATCTTTTGCTTCAGCGCTCTGCAGAAGTTGACGGATCTGTTCTGGGGGGACGACCCCGCCGGCGTCTGGCCTCAGATGAATGGGCTCAGAAGCTGCCCCTGCCGGCGTTTCAGTTCCAGGAGGAACCTGGGCGGCAGCAAAACTCGGCAAGAACGCAACCGCCAAGATGAAACCGAAAAAGAAATGCATAACAGGATGATGCAAACATCAACAACACCGAAAGTAGCAGGGTTTTCCCCTCGGTGAGTCCCTGTGAAACCCCCTGTGCTCCCTGTGGTTAAGATTTTTTCTCCGCCCGCTCCAAGCAGCCAGCCCGAAACGACCGCCCATCGAGCCGATGCAGCCGCTTCGCCTGGACGCGATTGATGAGCGGATAATGCGAGATCGTCAGCAAATATTCCGCCACAAACCAAACTGGCTGTTCGGATGTCATCCAGTGCAATGAATCAAAGCGCCGCATGTGAACGGGACGGGAAAAAGTCCGCAGGGTTCGCTCTCCGCGCAAATTAAAATAAGTATCGAAATAGCTGAGCGCCAGTTCGCGCAGCGAGCGATACACGGGTTCACGATAGCGGCAGCCGGTGTAGTTCGATTTCGCCAAGGCCCCCCAGTGTCCATCGATGCGATACATGGCGATTACATGATCGGTGTCATGCTCAGCTTCCAGATCGAGAATCAGCGGAGGGTAACCTATAACGCGCAGCGCCGCCGCCGCAAAAAGGGCGCCTTCGTAGCAATGCGAAGTGTTTTCTCGCAGGACCTTTCGTGGAGACCAAGCACTGCCAGCCAAGTGGTAAGGCATGTCGTCAAGAGCCCGCTGAATGCCATGCGGAGTTTTTAGCGCACGCAATTTGCGGAATTCGGCAGGGTTCAAGCCCCACTCATTCATTTTAGTTTCCTGTTAAGACACGGTGACTCGCTGATCCCTGCAGATGGCGCTCCTCTGAAACTAGCAGGAGAACGGGAAGATTGGGAATAAAAAGCGCGGGGTTCGCGGGTGGCTCACTTCTAGCAACATGGGCGCAAGGAATGTTTGGAAATGGACGTTGGCTCAGATTAAGATGTTGCTGGTTTTACGTCGCCTATGACGGTTGTCCGGTTGATCGTTATCATCGCATTGCTGCTCGTGCTGCAAGAAAACACCCTGCGCGCCGACGACGCGCAGAAAACGGCCGAGGGAATGATGGATCGAGCACGGCAACTCTCGGACATCCGCGCAGAGAATGCTCCCGGATTTCGCTTGCAGCTCGTGTTTTCATATGTAGGAAAAGATCTGGAAACTTTGCAAACCTATACCGAGGTATGGAACTCCAATTCGCAGTGGCGACGCGAGATTGTGGTTGGCAATTTTCGTCGCGTTGAAATAGGAGGAACCAAACGGCACTGGCTTCTGGACAACGACAGTAGTTTCCCGGAGGAAGCGGAGCGGGTCTTGGCGGTCGCTGATATGTTCCCGCCACGGAGTGCGAAATTTAAGTTTGAATCGTTAGCCTCGCCGGACGCTGCGACACGATGCGCGGTCACCGAGGGGACGGGAGAGCAGCATGCGAAACACGCTTTCTGCTTCGATCAGGACCAAGGTGCTCTAGTGGAGAATATCTCCCCGCAGCTAGTGGGACGACGTATGGGCGACTTCGCTTGTTCGTTCAGCGCCTTTCGCAAATTTGGCGCTTGTAGGTTCCCACGCGAGATGAAGTGCTTGCAGGAGGGACACAGCAAAATGGAGGCAAAGGTTGTTGAGTTAATCTCGTCACAACCGAACCCGGCAGAGTTCCAACCACCGGCGGGAGCTGTGGAAATGGGAACGTGCTCCCTAAATTTGGTGCCGCCCAAGGCCATCTCCAATCCTTATTTTGGTTTAGATTTAGAGATGCAGCATTACCTCGCCCCGGTCGAAGTTTGGCTGGTTGTCGACATAAAAGGCCATCCGCAAAATCTCAAAATCATCAAATCGGCAGCGAACAAATCGGATGATTCGGCTCTGTTGAGATTGCGGAATTGGAGATTCAAACCCGCGACGTGTAACGGAGAACCAATGCCAATGCCGATTACGGTAAAAATGAATTTTGGCCCTCGATAGTCAGCTAGTCTATTCATTCACCTAGTCCAGCAATAATTAATGGAGCTTAGTAGACCGCGAGATTGTTGTGTTGCAGAGTTGCGGCGGTTTCCTCCTGTTGGCCTTCGGATTCTTGCCACCCCGGCGGTGAGGTTGTAGTCCTGAATCCAAGGTCCTCGCTATTCCATCCCCAACTCTTTCGCCAAAGCCTTCCACTTGCCATCTACCAGAGCGCGAGTCTTGGCATCCATCACAATCTCATCCGGCCATGGACGCGCAAATCCCTCGGTTGACCATTTGCGTGTGGCATCGATGCCCATCTTTGACCCGTAGTTCGCGAGACGGGCGGCATGGTCGAGCGAATCGACCGGGCCGAGCGTGAACTGGATGTCCCGCTCTGGGTCGATATTGTTCAGCACCTTCAGCGTGACATCGGCTATATCCTGCACGTCTACGTCTTCATCCACCACGATGATGCACTTGGTAAACATCGCTTGCCCCAGCGACCAGATCGCGTTCATCACCTTGCGCGCCTGCCCCGGATAGGACTTTCGAATGGAAACGAGCATCAGGTTATGGAATACGCCTTCAATCGGCAGGTTGATGTCCACCAGTTCAGGGATGGTTAGCTTCATTAGGGGCAGAAAAATGCGTTCGACCGCCTTGCCCATCCAGGCATCTTCTTGCGGCGGCTTGCCGACGACTGTGGTTGCATAGATTGGGTCCTTGCGGTGCGTCACACAGGTGACGTGAAAGACCGGATACTCGTCTTCCAGAGAGTAGAAGCCGGTATGATCGCCGAACGGGCCTTCCATGCGGAGTTCGTCGAGACTGACGTAGCCTTCGAGAATGATTTCGGCGTGAGCTGGAACTTCGAGATCGACGGTTTCGCACTTCACCAACTCGATCGGCTTCTGGCGCAGAAAACCGGCGATGATGAATTCCTCGACATCGGGCGGGGCGGGTACGATAGCGGAAAAGGTCAGCGCGGGCTCCGTGCCAATCGCCACGGCAACTTCCATCCGACCGGACGGGCGATCGCCGGCGGCTAGCATTGCGCCTCCGGATGAACGCGCCATGATGTCTACCGCCTTGGCCGCCTCGCTGCGCTTGGCTGGACGGACGAATGCGTCCGTCCCTACGTGGTCTGGCCCTACGTGGTCTGGAAAGATAGCGGCATTTCTGATCGCGTCGCGGTAATGTTCGGCGGCCACTTTCTGTCTTTGCCAATGCATGCCGGTGGTGCGCTCGTCGTAAATTTGCATGCGATACATGCCGACATTGCGTTTTCCCGTTTTCGGATCGCGCGTGATTACGCAGGGGAGGGTAATGAAGCGCCCGGCATCTTTCGGCCAACACTGCAGGATGGGAAAATCGAGCAAGGAGAGATTATCGCGCTTGATCACTTCCTTGCACGGGCCCGTAGGCACGGTCTTCGGAAAAAACTTGCCCATTTCCGCGAGCATTGGCAGCATCTTCACTTTGTCGAGGAAGCCCTGGGGAGACTTCACGTCCATGAAGGCGCGAATGCGGTCGGCGATTTCATCGAGCGCATCGACTTCGAGGGCAAGCTTCATGCGGCGGGCTGATCCGAACTGGTTAATGAGGAGCCGGGTGCCCGGATAGCCTTTGAGATTTTCGAACAGCAGGGCTTTGCCGCCTACACTTCCCAGCCCGTCGTTGTCCGTAGCTTTGTCCGTAACTTTGTCTGTAACTTTGCTTTTTGAAACTCGGTCGGCAATTTCGGTAACTTCCAAAATGGGATCCGCTTCGGTGCGGATGCGCTTCAGCTCACCAGCCTGGTCCAGCGCTTTGATCCAGTCCCGCAGATCGTTGTAGGCCAAAATTCCTCCCAGTGATCGATAGACGATTGATGGACAGACGATTATATGATGGCGCTGACGGAAACCTTTAACCACAGGGAGCACAGGGGAATCACGGGGAAAAAAGCACAGGGAGTGGCTTTCGTCGGCCGCTCTCTCTTCCACATTTCGCAGAGTACGACTAGGATATGGAAATCATTTCTGCAGCGTCCATGTTTCGGCAACGTGATTCGGCAGTCGTGCTTCGGCAGTCTCAACCCAGCTTTCGTGGTTGATTGGAGGATAAATGGTCCGCTTCAAAGTTAACGGGAAAGAGCAGACGTTTGATGGCGATCCTGAAATGCCCTTGTTGTGGTACCTGCGTGACGTAGCTGCTTTGACTGGAACGAAGTTCGGCTGCGGCATGGCCTTGTGCGGCGCATGTACTGTCCACCAGAACGGCGCGGCAATTCGCTCTTGCACCACGGCAATGAGTGAGGTCGGTGGCTCCGAGATCACGACCATCGAAGGCATCGCGCCGATGCATCCGGTGCAGAAGGCATGGATGGAAATCCGGGTTCCGCAGTGCGGCTACTGCCAGACAGGCCAGATCATGCAGGCGATTGCGCTGCTGAAAGACAATAAGAATCCCAGCGATCAGGATATCGACACAGCCATGTCCGGCAACATTTGCCGCTGCGGGACATACCAGCGCATTCGGGCGGCGATCCATCAGGCTGCGAAGGAGACGGCATGAAAATCATTGAGAATGTAAGCCGTGAGAACGTAAGCCGCCGAGGATTTTTGCAGGGAGCTTTGGCTAGCGGCGTTTTTATATTGAGTGCGCGCTTTATTCCGCTACCCGCATTCGCTGCCGAAGGAGAAGCCGCCAAGACTGAGTTTGAACCAAGTTTGTGGATGTCGATTGCGCCCGACGGCATCGTCACCATCGTCGCTCATCGTTCGGAGATGGGATGCGGCAGCCGCACCGCTTTGCCGCTCGTGGTGGCAGATGAACTTGATGCCGATTGGTCGAAGGTAAAAATTGATCAAGCGATCGGTGATCCTAAATATGGCGATCAGGATACGGATGGCTCCCACTCCGTTCGCAGCAACTTCGATTTGATGAGGAAAGTTGGCGCCACAGGACGCCTCATGTTGATTACGGCAGCGGCCAATCGGTGGAAAGTCCCGCTGAAAGAATGCTCCACTGAACCTCATTTCGTCGTACACGGTGTCAGTGGCCGCAAGATCGGCTACGGCGAAATTGCCGCCGACGCAGCCAAACTTCCAGTTCCTCGCACGGAAAATGTTCCCCTCCCGCTCAAGAAGCGTTCTGAGTGGAGATACATCGGCAAGGAAAATAATTCTCTGTTCGACCTTCCTGAGATGGTCACCGGCAAAGCCGCGTTTGGGATGGATGCCACTATGCCCGGCATGCTCTTCGCTTCGGTGGAGCATCCTCCTGTACTCGGGCAGAAAATCAAATCCTATGACGATAAGGCCGCATTGAAAGTGCCCGGCGTGCGAAAGACTCTGACCATTGATACTTTTAAACCGCCTCATCAGTTCCAGCCTTTAGGCGGTGTTGCGGTGATTGCCGACAATACGTTTGCTGCATTCAAGGGACGCAAGAGCCTGAAGATCGAGTGGGACAGCAGTCCGAATTCCGCTTACAACTCTGGACCATATCGCAAAATTCTCGAAGACACTTCGCGGCAGCCGGGCAAAGTCGTGCGCAACGTCGGAGATGTTGACTCCGCATTTGCGAAGAGTGGTGCAAACGGCGG
>Ga0137395_10000469_pt1 | contig 16777 bp, 14 predicted proteins | sample czobulk216metaG_FD_108283 | JGI IMG/M metagenome (GOLD analysis project Ga0137395, IMG submission 108283) | Vadose zone soil microbial communities from Angelo Coast Range Reserve, California, USA - czobulk2.16 metaG | ecosystem: Environmental > Terrestrial > Soil > Vadose zone | place: USA...
CGAGCAACATCACCATGGCAAGGAGCAGAAGGAGGCGTTTCATTTGTTTTCTCCCTGCACAGAAGTTCGCAATCGCTGTAGGCCGAATTATGACCCCATGTTGTCTTCGATTGGAAAACGAATCGGACGTGCTCATTCTCACCGACGCGATAAGGATGCGATCGTCGAAAGCGCCATCGACCGGATCGGCGTCGCCATGGATGCGGCGTTATCCCGGCGCTGCCGCGGCGAAAATCGAAACCCACACAATCAAGACAGGCATCAAGCCATCACTTCAGGTGAGGTGGCACCGTAGTCGAGCTATCGCCCCAAGTTGGAATGATGCTGACAATATTACGGTGGGAATTGCGGTGGTGCATCCAACTCACGGGCACGACGGTGGGAATGCGTCTGATTCAATTAACGCTTCGGCAATAGCGAGCCGCGCGCGCGGGTGCGAGGGCCGCAGCCCGTCGGGATCGGACGGCCTGGTGAGATGACCGGCGAGAGAAGGCGATGGCGTCGCCCGCGCGCAGCGGCGAGAAGTGCGCGGGAAAACCGCGGCGCCAAACCTTCAGCGCAGCGGCTTTTTCAGCAGCGAAAAGCGGTCGGGATCGAGACCCATCGATGGCTGCAGCATCGGTGCCTCCACCGTGCGTGCGGCTGGCCGGTCGTTGAGGCCGGGATCGTTGGGAACGTCGCGTTGCGAAGTAGCTCCGCGCCAGCGCTCGAGCACGGCGCCGACGAAGTGCATGTCGTGGCCCGCGGCGACCGACGAAACCGTTGCAATCGTGGCTTCGCTGCGCGGCAATTGATGCGACGGCACTTCCTTGAAGCGCAGCCGGGTCGGAAGCGCCACGCCTTCGCCGAAGGCCAGGACTTCGCGGGTACCGAGCGAGGGAACGAACGACAGCAGGTTTGCCGCGGCATCGGAGACCGCCGAACGCAGCAGTGCCTGGTCGCGTTCGTTGGCCAGCCGCATCGCAAACAGGGTATTGCACTGGGAAATGATGGTGGCATCGAGTTCGGCGGGACGCTGGGTGACGAGGCCGAGATATACGCCGTATTTGCGGCCTTCCTTGGCGATGCGCGAGACCGCCTTGCGCGTCGGTCCAAAACCGATGCTGCGATCGGCCGAGGCGTAGCGATGGGCCTCTTCGCAGACGAACAGCATCGGCGAAACGCCGTCGCTCCACAAGCCGAAATCGAACGCCATGCGGCACAGCACGGAGACCACGGAGTCGACGACTTCGGCGGGGAAGCCGGCAAGCTGCATGATGGTCATCGGCCGGCCATTGGCCGGCAGCCGGAACAGATAACTGATCACTTCCGCCATGGTGTCGCCGCCGACATTGGCGTTATCGAACATGAACGCATAGCGCGGATCGTTGCGCACGGTTTCGATGCGTGAAATCAGCTTGTGATAGAGGATGCGCGATGAGCGGTTCTCGAGCTTGCCCATGCGCTCATCGATCAGCGAAATCAGGTCGACCAGGCGGTAGGGTACCGGCGTATCGACGGTGTAGCCGACCGCTTTGGGATCGGCGCGCTTCAATCCCATCCGATCGCTGTTCTGGTACTGGGTATAGATTCCCTTCGCCGTCGGAATGACTTCGGCGAGAATGTCGAGTTCCTCGGGCACGCCGGGCCGGCCCGCGAACAGCACGTCGACGATCTCTTCGAAATTGAACAACCAGAACGGCAGCTTCAGATTGCGCGGATTGAGTACCAGCGCGCGGTCGCCGAAACTGCGGCCATATTCGTTGTGAACGTCGAGCAGGAAAACCCGCAAGCTCGGCCTTGCCTTGAGAATTTCATTCAGCAGCAGCGATACGCCGCTCGATTTGCCGACGCCGGTAGAGCCGAGCACCGCGAAGTGTTTCGAGAGCATCTCCTCGACGTCGACATAGGCGATGACGGAGGGATCCTGCTGCAAGGTGCCGACATTGATCTGATCCGAGCCGGTCGGGGCATAGACCGTGCGCAGTTCCTGATTGGTGATCAGCTCGACGGCATCGCCGATGGTGGGATAGTTGGTGACACCGCGCTGGAATTTGGGGCGGTCCGGGCCGCCGAGGATTTCGCCGAGCAGATCGACCGATGCGCTGGCAATATAGGTGTCGGACGTCGGCAGATCTTCGCAGGATACCTCCGTGATCATGGCGACGATGGTCGAATTTGCACAGCGGATGCTGACGAACCGTCCGACGGTCGCCCTTATTTCCGAGGCGGGTATCTGGCCCACCGCCAGCAGTCCAACCCGGGCGAGGGATCCACGCACCGAAATTACGCGTCCGAAGGATGTCACAGTGATCAAATCCGGCATGTCATGAATTCACATCTGTGCATGACTATGCAGGTTCGGGTTGGAGAAACGGTTAAGCGCGGCGAACCCCGGGTTCGTCAAATCCGCGACATCTTGGTCAGTATTTCGATTTTGCCGGGCCGCCCCGGCGGGTCTTTATCGGTGGATTCTGCTGGAAACTCGGTGTTTTTGACCTCCGTCCGTCGGCGCCGCCGGCGCGTCGGGTTTAACGCCTGGTTTACCAATGGCTGAGGACGGCGGTTCGATGCAAACGTTCAGATGGTCGGTGGGTCGATCGCGTGGTCGCGATAATATCGAAACAAATGACAGGAGGTTGCTGTATTCGGCGCGCTGTTCGACCATCGTCTGATATACATCAAAGTTCGCTTCTGCCCGCTTGGAATCGCGGCAGCACGTCGGTGCATACAAGACTGCTCAGGCAGCGCTCGGTAAAGTGACTAGATGATTCTGTGGCCCATTTTGACGTTGATGACGCTCGGGGCGGTCATCGCTGTGTGGTGGCCGTTCGCGCGGCGGCCGGGGTCTGTCCGCTCTGGAAGCGACATTGCCGTCTATCGCGACCAGCTCGACGAGATTGACCGCGATCAGGCTGCGAGCCTGATCGGGAACGTCGAGGCTGAAGCGGCGAGGGTCGAAGTTTCACGCCGCTTGATCGCAGCAGCAGGGACCGCAAAAGCCAGATCCGTCGCGCCGGCGCCTGGCCCGGCCGGCTGGTACCGCCGGGCAACGCTGGCCGCCGCCATCGTGCTGCTCCCGGTCGGCGCCGGTGCCGTTTATCTCTCGCTCGGATCGCCTGGTCTCGTTTCCGTATCGATGAACGCGTCAACCGACGGGCGACCTCTTCCGGCCGGAATCGAGCATACCGTCGCCGAGGTCGAGACCTATATGGAGAGCAATCCCAGGAACGGACGGGGCTGGGAATTGCTGGCGCCGGTCTATCTTCGCCTTGGACGCTTCGACGATGCCGTAAGGGCGCGACGGAATACACTGGAGATATTCGGTCCGGACGCCGCGCATTTGGGGGATCTTGGCGAAGCGATGGTGATGGCTTCGGGCGGCGCAGTCACCGCGGAGGCAAAGAGCCTGTTCGAGCGCGCCAATGCTGCCGATCCCGACGACGTGATGGCGCAATATTATCTCGGGCTCGGCGCCAAGCAGGACGGCCGTCGCGACGAGGCGGAGAAGCGATGGCGCGCGCTCGTGTCTAGGGCCGGGGAGGGCGCAGAGTGGCTGCCGGTGGTCAAGGATGCGCTCGCGCGGATCGACGAGAAGAGCCCATCGGTCGTTGTCGCGGCCCCGGCATCGGGCGCGGCAAAGGTCGCACCGAAGGGGCCGAGCGCGCGCGAGGTCGCCGCCGCAGCCCAATTGGCGCCGGCCGAGCGCAACGGAATGATCGAAGGCATGGTCGCTCGCCTGGCCCAGAAGATGGCTGAGAACGGCTCCGACGTCGAGGGATGGCTTCGCCTGATCAAGGCCTATTCGGTGCTCGGCGAGCGTGACAAGGCGCTCACTGCTGCGGCGAATGCCCGCAGCGCGCTCGCCGGCAACAATGACAATCTGCGCCGCATCGGTGAATTGGCGAAAGAGCTGGGACTGGAAGGCTCATGACACGGAAGCAGCGGCGCCTCATCTTGATTGGCTCAAGTCTCGGCGTGCTGGCCTTCGCAGTGGCGCTGGTGCTGAACTCGCTGCGCGAGTCGATCGTGTTTTTCAATTCGCCGACCGACATCGCCGAGAAAAAGTCCGCGGCAGGCACCCGCGTTCGCCTCGGCGGCATGGTGAAGGTCGGCAGCCTTGTGCGCGGCGACAATCTGCAGCTTCGCTTTGAGGTGACCGATGGCAACAAGGACATTCCAGTCAGCTACCACGGCATCGTGCCCGACCTGTTTCGCGAAGGGCAGGGCGTGGTCGCCGAGGGACGCATCGAGCCGGGAGGCACCTTTATGGCGGACACCGTGCTCGCCAAGCATGACGAGAATTACATGCCGCGCGAGGTGGTCGAAACCTTGAAGAAGCAGGGACACTGGCAGGAGACCGCGGCGCCAAACCCTGTCCCGATCAAGGCAAGTCCAAAGTGAGCGGCGACACGCCGGACGAGAACTCGGAGCCATCGACATGATCGCCGAACTTGGCCACTACGCGCTGGTACTGGCGCTTGCATTGGCGCTGATCCAATCGTCGTCGCCGGTGATCGGTGCGCGCAAGGGCGATGTTGCGCTGATGAAACTCGCCGACTCCACCGCGCTGGCGCAATTTGCCTTCGTTGTGCTGGCCTTTGGCGCGCTCACCATCTGCTACGTCACGTCGGATTTCTCGGTCGCCAATGTCTACGAAAATTCCCATTCGCAGATGCCGCTGGTCTACAAATTCACCAGCGTGTGGGGCAACCACGAGGGCTCCATGCTGTTGTGGGTGCTGATCCTCGCGATATTCGGCGCGTTGTTCGCGTTGTTCGGCACCAACCTGCCGGCGACCCTGAAGGCCAACGTGCTCGCGGTGCAGTCCTGGATCGCGTCCGCCTTCTACCTTTTCATCCTCTTCACTTCGAATCCGTTTCGGCGGCTGGCCGAGGTGCCGGTCGAGGGCCGCGATCTCAATCCGATCCTGCAGGATTTCGGCCTCGCCGTGCATCCTCCGATGCTCTACCTCGGCTATGTCGGTTTCTCCATTGCATTCTCGTTTGCGGTGGCGGCGCTGATCGATGGCCGCATCGATGCGGCGTGGGCACGCTGGGTCCGGCCGTGGACGCTGCTCGCCTGGATGTGCCTGACGCTGGGCATCGCGATGGGGTCCTATTGGGCCTATTACGAACTCGGCTGGGGCGGCTGGTGGTTCTGGGATCCGGTGGAGAACGCCTCGCTGATGCCGTGGCTCGCCGGCACTGCATTGCTGCATTCGGCGGTGGTGATGGAAAAGCGAAATGCGCTGAAGGTGTGGACCATTCTGCTGGCCATTCTCACCTTCTCGCTGTCGCTGATCGGCACCTTCCTGGTGCGCTCGGGAGTGCTGACGTCGGTCCACACCTTCTCGAGCGATCCCGCGCGCGGCGTTTTCATCCTGTTGATCCTTGTGCTGTTCATAGGCGGCAGCCTCGCGCTGTTTGCCTGGCGCGCGCCGCTGCTCAAGCAGGGCGGCCTGTTTGCGCCGATCTCCCGCGAGAGCGCGTTGTTGTTCAACAACCTGTTTCTCGCAACGGCTTGCGCCACGGTGTTCGTCGGCACACTTTATCCGCTGGTGCTGGAGGCGCTCACCGGGGACAAGATTTCGGTCGGCGCGCCGTTCTTCAATCTTACATTCGGGCCGCTGTTCGTGCCGCTGCTGATGGCGGTGCCGTTCGGACCGGTGCTGGCATGGAAGCGCGGCGATCTTTACGGGGTTGCGCAGCGTTTGCTCGCGGCGGGAGGTGTTGCGGCGGTGGGCCTCGCGACGACTTTTGCCTTCGCCGGCACCAAGGCCGCGTTCGCGCCGTTTGGAATAGGGCTTGCCCTTTTTGTGATGGCTGGCGCCATCACCGACATTGCCGAACGCGTCGATCTGCGGAGCATGTCTGTTGAGAACATCGGGCGTCGCGCGGGCGGATTGCCGCGGTCGGCCTGGGGAACGGCGGTGGCGCATTTTGCGCTCGGCATGACGCTGCTCGGAATTGTCTGCGAGACCAACTGGAGCAGCGAGCGTATCGTCGCGCTCAAGCCGACGCAGACGGTTTCCATCAGCGGCTACGATCTGACTTTCGACGGCATGGTGAGCCGGGATGGGGCGAACTATCGCGAGACAGCCGCGCGCTTTACCGTGCGCAAGGCCGGCGCGGTGATCGGCGTCATGGAGCCGTCGAAACGCATCTTTCCGTCACGCGATGGCATGTCGACCACCGAGGCGGCGCTGCTGACGCGCGGTGCCAGCCAGCTTTATCTGTCGCTCGGCGACAACAATGCCGACGGGTCGATCGCGATGTGGCTCTATTACAAGCCGATGGTGCTGATGATCTGGCTCGGCGCGATGGTGATGGCGATCGGCGGCGCGCTGTCGTTGTCGGACCGCAGATTGCGGATCGGCGCGCCGAAGCCGGCGGCGAGGATTTTGGCGCAGCCTGCTGAATAGTTTTCTCTTCCAGCCGCGGGGGTTGCGGCGCGGCCGGCTGCGGCGCCGCTCTGGCCTGATTCCGCAAGCTGTCCCAAAACGAGCGCCTGGCTGCGGTGATCGATTACCACAGGCGCCTTCTCCTCCCGCCGAGAACCCGAAGCGACGAGACTGTTAGCCCGCCATTAATGGCTTGCTAACCGCAACTCGTAACGTCGTTTCCATCTGTGATCGGTAACGCTGTCACGATCGGGGGAGGCATGAGCGAAGTAGATCCTGACAGCGACTATGGATTCCTGGGCGGCGATGTCGATCGGCGGCTGACTTTTTGCGGCATTTTTTCGGTCTCGATCATCGCAACGGTGTCGTTGGCGTGGGTGCATGGGGGGCAACCAACCAAATTGCTGATCGGTGCGATCGTTCTTTGCGCGCTCGTGATCGCCTTCATTGCTGCTTCGATCGCTCGTCTCTGGCTGAAGCACCAATCGTCCAACCGAAGGCTGGCTGTGGAACGGCGCGAGCTCAGCGTCGCCGTGAACAATATCCCGCAAGGCCTTGTTCTTTACGACAATGCGTCACGGGTTACCGTTTGCAACCAGCGCTACATTGAAATGTTTGGGCTGTCTCCGGATGTGGCCAAGCCGGGCTGCACCATGTACGAGCTGATTTCGCATCGGAAAGAGACAGGATCCTTTAGCGGGGATGTCGGCGAATTTTGCGACTCTATCAGACGCAACGTGGCGCTCGGCAAGATTACTCATCAGATCGTGGATACCGCAGACGGCAGGGCGATCCAGATTATCAACCAGCCGCTGGAAGCGGGCGGGTGGGTGGCCACGATCGAGGATGTCACGGAGCGCAAACGCTCGGACGAGAAAATCGTCCATTTGGCGCATTACGACGCGCTCACCGATCTGCCTAACCGGGTGTTGTTTCGAGAGCAACTCGAACGCGCCCTCGAGAACGTGCGGCCCGACCAACAGTTGGCGGTTCTGTACATCGATATCGACGAGTTCAAGAGCGTCAATGACGCTCTGGGCCATTCGGTCGGTGATGAACTCCTGAAAGCGGTGGCTGGTCGGCTGCGCGGCTGTCTCGGAGGGGCCGATGTCGCGGCCCGGCTCGGCGGTGACGAATTTGCCATCATTCAGACCGCGATAAAACATCCGTCGGATACGACGCATCTGGTCGAAAGAATTTATGAAGCGATCCGGAAACCCTACGATTGCGGTGGCCATCATATCACGACGGACGCCAGCATCGGCATTGCTCTGGCTCAGCAGCAGGGGGCGGATCTGGATCAACTGCTGAAGAACGCGGACATGGCCATGTACGAGGCCAAGGCCGACGGACGCCGCACCTATCGATTCTTTGAACTGAGCATGGATGCCCGCGTCAAGACGCGGCGAATATTGGAACTTGAGCTGCGTCAGGCGATCATGGATGGCGGGTTCGAGGTCTACTATCAGCCGTTGGTGAATCTCAGGGATAACAAGATCAGCAGCTGCGAAGCGCTGCTGCGTTGGCGCCACCCCAAGCGGGGCATGATATCGCCCGCGGAATTCATTCCGATCGCCGAAGAGACCGGTCTCATCAACCAGCTCGGTGACTGGGTACTCAACACCGCGTGCATCGAGGCCGCGAGCTGGCCGGATCACATCCGGGTCGCGGTCAATGTCTCGCCGATTCAGTTCAAGAGTGAGACCCTGGCGCTGAATGTGGCCACGGCACTCGCAACCTCCGGCCTCGCGCCGTGCAGGTTGGAACTTGAGATTACCGAGGCGATCCTGATCCGTGACGATGAAGTGGCGCTCGCCCTGCTGCACCAGCTGCGAGAGTTGGGGGTAAGGATAGCGCTGGACGACTTTGGCACCGGCTATTCCTCACTGAGCTATCTGCAGCGTTTTCCCTTCGACAAGATCAAGATCGATCGCTGCTTTGTCAAAGACATTGCCGGCCCGGCTGGATCATCCTCGATTGTCCAGGCCATCGTGAACATAGCTGCCGCGAGCAACATGACGACGACGGCCGAGGGCGTGGAGACGGTGCCGCAAATGGAATTGCTGCGCGAACTGGGTTGTACCGAGATGCAGGGGTATCTGTTCAGCCCGGCGATCCCCTGCGCCGAGATACAGCGGTTGTTGCACGCGCGCCGCGATGAGGCCGTGTCCGCGGCCTGAACCGCCGGCGGCGGCGGGCGATTGACCGTGTTTTGCGACGCGGCAGGGCTGGCCCCGGCGGCCGCCAGGCTGTAGATCTGGTCCCAACAAGAAACAGGGCAGGGGTGGAACGCGATGAAACGCGGCTTCGGATTTTGAGTGACTTCGCGCGGCCTTCCGCGCTCGCCCCCTTCCGTATCAGGAACTACCGTTTCCAGTGGCCCGCCGACCTGCTCACCTCGTGGGCTTTCGAGATGGAGACGCTCATTCTCGGCTGGTACGTGCTGGTCGAGACCCGATCGGTGCTGCTGCTGACAGTGTTCGCCTCGCTCAGCTACGTCGGCACGCTGATTGCCCCGTTGTTTGGCGTGGTCGGCGATCGCATCGGTCACCGCGACCTGCTCGCCATGATGCGCGCGACCTATGCGCTGCTGGCGGCCATGCTGATGACCCTGGCGCTGACCGGGCATTTGAGTCCGCTCTCAGTCCTCGTGATCGTGGCCGTCATGGGCCTGGTTCGGCCGTCGGATCTCGGGGTGCGCGGGGCGTTGGTCGCGACCATCATGCCGCATCACCAGTTGATCGGCGCGATCAGCATTTCCAGAACCACGATGGACACCGCGCGCATCGCGGGCGCGCTGAGCGGCGCCGGGCTGTTCGCCGCACTCGGCATGGGACAGGCTTATGTGGCGATCGTGAGCCTTTATGTCGTCAGCACGCTGCTGACCCTCGGCGTCGTGGCGCCGTCGAAACCGCACCCGATCGATGAAGCGGCGGATGGCGTCCAGCGCCGCTCGCCGATGCGCGACCTCCGGGAGGGCGTGGCCTATGTCTGGACCACGCCGCGGATGCGCGCGGCGATGTGGATCGCGTTCCTCGCCAACCTGACCGCCTATCCCCTGTCCAACGGATTGCTGCCCTATGTCGCGCGCGAGATTTACGGCACCAGCCAGACCGGGCTCGGCTATCTGTCGGCCAGTTTCGCGGCAGGCTCGCTGGTCGGTTCGATCGCCTTGAGCCTGGTCGGCGGCGTCAGGGTAGCGCGGCTTTTGATCGGTGCGACGATCATGTGGTACGGCACGCTGTTGGTGTTTGCGCAAATGCAAACCGTGCCGGCCGCGATGGCGTGCCTGCTGCTGGCCGGTTTCTCGCAAAGCCTTTGCATGATTTCGATCGCGGTGATCCTGATGCGGAGCTCGAGCGAACATTTTCGCGGCCGGGTGATGGGCGTGCGCATGATGGTGATCTATGGTCTGCCGCTCGGCCTGCTGGCGGCCGGCAGCCTGATCGACGGGATCGGATTTGCCGCGACCGGCACCCTTTACGCGGCGGCCGGGATGGCGTTGATGATGGCCATCGTGCTGCACTGGCGCGCCGATCTTTGGCATGTCCATGCGCCGGCGAATGCCAGGTGAGCGCGGCCTCAGCCTCGGCCCCTGCGGCTTGAATCTGATAGGATGTCTCTGGCTCTAGCATGATCCGGAAAAGTGGGTACCGGTTTTCCGAAAAGATCATGCTCAAACAAAAAGATAGAGCGGGATGACGATTCGAAGAAAAATCATCCCGCTCTGGGTCCATAAGTTTGGAGGAACTGGCATGAAGACGGTCGTTGTCCGCAACATCAAACGGGCCGACGCGGCGGTCGTCAAACGGCTCGGCGCGCTCGGCGCTTCGACCGTGCACGAAGCATGCGGCCGTGATGGGCTGATGAAGCCCTATCTGCGCCCGGTGTGGGCGGGCGGCGAGGCGGCCGGCACCGCCGTCACTGTGCTGGTACAGCCCGGCGACAACTGGATGATCCATGTGGCGGTCGAACAGTGCCGGCCGGGCGACATTCTGGTGGTCGGATGCAGCGCCGACAATACCGACGGCATGTTCGGCGATCTGCTGGCGACCTCGCTGATGGCGCGCGGCGTCACCGGCCTCGTCATCGATGCCGGCTGCCGCGACGTGAAATCGCTGCGCGAGATGGGCTTTCCGGTGTGGTCGAAGGCGATTTCGGCCAAGGGCACGGTCAAGGCGACGCTGGGCGCGGTCAACATTCCCGTGGTCTGCGCCGGAATCAATGTGTTGCCGGGCGACGCCGTGGTCGCCGATGACGATGGCGTCGTGGTCGTGCGCCGGCAGGATGCCGCCGAGGTCGCGGCCAAGGGCGAACAACGCCAGGCCGACGAAGAGGGCAAGCGCAAGCAGCTTGCCGCTGGCGCGCTCGGGCTCGACATGTACAATATGCGCGAGCCGCTGAAGAAGGCGGGCCTTATCTATCTCGATGAACCCCTGTCCGATTGAAATGACGATGCGCTTACGCACCTTGCTTGGCGACCATCCCGGCACATCGGCGCTGAAGAACGGCTCGATCAAGTCGGATCTGGTCACGCTGGATTTCGCCGAGTATTCGCCGACCAACAAGGGTTTCAAGCCGATGGTGCGCGACGGGGCTTTTGACGTCTCGGAGATGGCCATCGTCACCTATCTGATGGCCAAAAGCTTTGGCAAGCCGATGGTGCTGCTGCCGAACGTGGTGCTGGCGCGGTTCCAGCACGCCTATGCCGTCTACCGGGCCGAACTGGGAAGTCTGCGGCCGCGCGATCTCGAGGGCCGGCGCGTCGGCATCCGTTCCTTCACCACCACGACCGGTGCGTGGCTGCGCGGCATTCTCGCCAATGACTATGGCATCGACCTCAATTCGATAAACTGGGTCACGTTCGAGGACGCCCATGTCGCCGAATTTCGCGATACCACCCAGCGTGCGCCACAGGGCAAGCAGATCATCCAGATGCTGCTCGACGGCGAACTCGATGCGGTGCTCGGGGAGAAGGTGGAGCGTCCCGGCCTGAAGCCGCTGTTCGCCGATGCCGCCACAGAAGAGCGATCATGGTTTGCAAAACACAAGGTACGGCCGATCAACCATATGGCAGTGGTCAGCGCGAACCTGTCCAAGGATCACCCCGAGGCGGTGCGGGAAGTTTTCCGGCTGCTGCAGGCGAGCGCGGCGCTGGCGCCGCCGGCCGCCGCGCCGCACTTCAGCGCCGAAGCCATCCGCCGATAGCTAGAATTGATTCTCCAATATACCGCGGAGCAGGGGCTCATTCCCCGTGCCTTCGCGGTCGACGAATTGTTCGACGACCTGACGCGGTCGCTGCGCTGAATGGAGAGATAGCGAATGAACCCCGAGCCGATCTTCGATCTTGCCCATCTTGGCCACATGGAATTGCTGACGCCGAAACCCGAGGAAAGTGAAAGGTTTTTCGTCGATGTGATGGGGATGACCGTCAGCGGCCGCAAGGGCTCGTCGGTCTACCTGCGCGGCTGGGACGATTACGAGCGCTATTCGCTCAAGCTGACCGCCTCGAAAACCTCGGGCATGGAGCACATGGCGCTGCGGGCACGCAGCCCGCAGGCACTGGAACGCCGCGTCGCCGCGCTGAAGGGATCGGGGTTCGAAATCGGCTGGACCGATGGCGACATGGGGCAGGGCCCGGCGTTCCGCTGCCGCGATCCCGACGGCCACATCGTCGAGCTCTATTACGAGACCGAATGGTACGCGGCGCCGCCCGACCAAAAACCCGCGCTGAAAAATCAGGCGCAGCGCTTTCCCGCGCGCGGCGTCAATGTCCGCCGCCTAGATCACCTCAATTGCCTCGCCGTCGACATCAAGGCCAACCGCATCTTCTTTGAAAAATACCTCGGCTGCCGGCTCACCGAACAGATCGTGCTCAACGACGGCACCGAAGCCGCGATGTGGATGACGATGTCGAACAAGAGTTACGACTTTGCCTATTCGCGCGATCACTCCAATACGCCGGGACGTTTCCATCACGTTACCTACGCGCTCGACAGCCGCGAGGAGATTTTGCGCGCCGCCGACATTTTCCTGGAAAACGGCGTCTACATCGAAACCGGCCCGCACAAGCACGCGATCCAGCAGACGTTCTTCCTCTACGTCTATGAACCCGGCGGCAACCGCGTCGAAGTCGCCAACGCCGGCGCCCGCCTCATCCTCGCCCCCGACTGGAAGCCGATCGTCTGGACCGAGGAAGAGCGCAAGAAGGGCCAGGCGTGGGGGCTGAAAACGATCGAGTCGTTTCATACCCACGGCACGCCGCCGGTTGGGGAGTGAGGTGGGGGATAGCGAACTCGGCTTCCGCCGTTACAAAAATCAAGGCCGCCGCGGACCTCGACAACAAGCCCGGCCAAGGCAGAACAAGATGGTGGCAAAGCTGGTAGGCGCGAGCGTCCTGGCGGGCCTGGTAGCTCTTCGTGGTGCCGCAGGCGCGGAGCCCGCGCTGTTCGAGAGCCGTCAGCTTACTCCGCCCGGTGAATATACAGGCGGCATCGAGGGACCTGCCGTCGACGCCGCTGGCACCCTGTATGTCGTGAATTTCGGGCGGCAGGGTACGATCGGAAAATTGCGTCCGGGCGCGACGCGGTCGGAATTATTCACGACGCTTCCTGGCGGCAGCATCGGCAACGGCATTCGCTTCGATCGGGAAGGGCGGATGTATATCGCCGACTTCAGGAAGCACAACGTGCTCGTGATTGAAGCCGGTCAATCCACGCCGCAAGTCTATTTTCATTCTGATCGTTTCAACCAGCCAAACGATCTTGCTGTCGCGAGCGACGGCACACTCTTTGCCAGTGATCCGCGCTTTCCGCACTCCGGCCAGATTTGGCGCATTGTACGGGGTCGCGACGGAACGGGTAGCGGCGAGGTGATGTCGAGCGAGCGAACGATGGGTGCCACCAACGGCATTGACCTGAGCCCGGACGGCGCCACGCTCTACGTCAGCGAGGCCGACACCCGCGAGGTGTGGGCTTATCGGCTCGACGGGGCGAAGCTCGCCGCGCCGCGCCTGGTGAAAAAATTCGATGCGTTCGAACTGGATGGACTGCGCACCGATCTTGACGGCAACATCTTTGTGGCGCGGCCCTTGAACGGCACCATCGCTATCCTCGCGCCGGACAAAACGCCCGATAAAGCGCTGGTGCGTGAAGTTTCCCTGCGCGGAAAAGTGCCGACCAACCTCACCTTCGGTGGGCCCGACGGCAGGTCGGTGTTCGTCACACAGAAGGACGGCAAATTCATAGAAACCTTCCGCGTCGACAGGCCCGGACGCGAACCGTGCCTGCAAGCTTCAACCGCTTGCTAGCAAGCGTTGCTGGAATGCATTGATTTGAAACGAAAAATCTTGGCTGGGGCTCCTGGATGCTTATAGAACTCTCTGCTTGGCTCCACCAGCCGAAATTCTTGCCTTGTTTGAGTAGCTTAGGCTCAATTCTTGAAGCGGTCGGCGATCGGAGAATTGATAACACGGTGGCGCGATCGCTTGCTCTCGGCGAATCCACTTCGGAAACTTCTCGCCGCCGCCGCCGATCACTGTAACCCAGTTGAAGCCGGTATTGAAGACCCAACGTGCGCTTCATTCGAAAAGCAAACGTGTAAGCCCGTGGTAGGCGGCCTTCGCGGGCACGATCCGCACACGCTGGTTTATGAATCATGCCCGCTTGGTCCTTAGCGCTTTGATTTGAAAAGCCTATTTTTCTCTTGTGTTAGATGTACCATTTTTGGTACACTCGTAAGCAGGAGAAATATGAAACGACTGCCTGCTGCCTTCTATCAGTTAGCCTCCGGACGCGAACCGGTTCGTGAGTGGCTGAAGCTTCTGCCCGAAGAAGATCGCAAGATTGTCGGGGAAGACATCAAGGATGTGGAGTTTTCTCGGCCGATCGGAATGCCGCTTTGCCGGGCTTTAGGGAAAGGGTTGTGGGAGGTCAGGAGCGAGCTTGGTGGCAGCCGTATCGCGCGGGTGCTGTTTTGTGTTCACGATGGCCGAATGGTTCTTCTGCACGCCTTTATCAAGAAGACGCAGAAAACACCTCAGGCCGAGCTTGAACTGGCGCAGAAGCGCCGAAAGGAGATCATATGAAGAAGAAAGGTCGCATCGGATCGTCCTTCGACAATTTTCTGAAGGAAGAGGGGATCTATAACGAGGTAACGGTGCGTGCGATCAAGCGCGTCATTGCTCGTCAGCTTGATGCCCTCATGCAGGATGAGGGACTAACCAAATCCGCGCTCGCCAAACGCATGAATACCAGCCGTGCGCAACTCGATCGGCTCCTTGATCCGGACAATGAGTCTGTAACGCTTGCGACGCTCACGCGTGCCGCACAGGCTGTGGGACGCCATTTGAAGATGGAACTGGTTTAAAGATGAAACTGAAAAAAGGGATTGGTCGGCGTGATAAGCGAATCTGAGATCAAAGGATTCGTCATCGATATCGAGCAGCTGCCCACGAATTTCCCAACCCATCGGCATAATGCCGCGTTCTGGGAAGCTCTGGGGCGCGCCGTCGCTACTTTCGGATTTCTTGAGGAGGTTTTAGGAAGAGCCATATTCGCTTTCACGGCTACGCGTGAGATTCCTCCCGATCAAATTGAGACAGAATACGCGAAATGGCTTCCAGCCTTAGAAAGAGCGCTCGTTGATCCGCTAGGTGGCCTTGTTGATTCTTACAGCAGCTCAGCACGCAAACATCAAAACGCGCCCCCTTATCTTGATGACTTGTTGAATAAGCTTCGTGAAGCAGCGGTTTGGCGAAACACGATTTGCCACGGTTCATGGAGAACGCCCGATGAGCAAGGACGTTCTCTTCCGCTTTACGTCGATAAAAAACGAGGCGTTTTTGAAACCCCAATTGACATTGCAACCCTACTGCAATTGCAGCGGCATGTCGTCGAGTTGGCGTGTGCAATCATGAATACTGTAACGCAGATGGGCTATCAGTTTCCTGGATCGAGTGGTCCCGGCAAGCCTATATTTGGCGGTCCCTAACCGCGTGAGGATCAGTATTCTCCACATGACACACGATATGTCCGGTGCGATCTTGTCTCACGTTTCGAATTTTGCGGTGGGCTTGGTCATTATAGAAGAAGGAAGGGGGAGTAAAGTTCTCGGATCTGGTGTCCTTGTTTCCATCGAGGGCCGCCGCGGGATCCTGACTTGCGGCCACGTTGCGGAGGCATATGAGAGACTTCCCGAAATTGGCTTGATCCGGTTCGTTGCCGGTGGCCAACAAAGACGGATGCTCAAGCTGGGCGATACGCAAACAATAATCGTACAAAGCAGCGACACGTTTACAGAGAAGAAGGAGGTCCTGGACCTCGCTTTTACGGCTCTTACGCCCGATGCAGCATCCGCCATCGAGGCTCAAAGTGTTTTTCTAAATATCGAGAAGAACCGGGCAAAGATGGAAGCCTTAGCACCTGCTGAAGGGAGTCATGTCGACGCCATGCTTGGTCTGGTCGCGGAGTTCTCGGAAGAACCGTTCATTGAAGGAAGGGAGTTCATCAGTCCCATGCGCGGTGTCCTTCACTCCGGGCACATTTGTGCCCAGGAGAACGGTCTCCTGAGGTTTAAGGCAATGGACTATAATCTTCATGAGCTGCCTAAATCGTTTTGGGGCATGAGTGGCGGCGGGCTATGGCGCATCTATTTCGTTGAAGGCGAGCAAGAATCCAAAATTGTCGCGACGATGCTCTGCGGTCTTGCCTCATGGCAGATCGACGACAATAAGATTGCATGTCAAGGATGGGATAGAATTGACCAAGCATTAGTCCCGGCGGTCCGCGAGAAAATCCAGCTCTGATCACGGCAAGCGATTCTCTCGACATCGAAACGAGCTACGGCGGTGTGGGTGTCCAATGCTCAACTTGATTAATTGATCTTCGTAATGCCCAGTCCCGGCGTTTTTCGGGTAACGAATTAATCCCAGGGCGATTTTTGATGACGCGTCGATTCTCAGAAAAGAAATATCCGCTTTTGCCAATTTAGCGATCAGCTTATCGATAACACGCTTGCCATTTGGCAACCGCGTTCTCCACGTCGAAAGCTAACGGAAGAGTACGCGCGGGAGATCATCAGCAACCTCACTGGTCTTTTCCAGGTGCTGCGTAAGTGGGATCAAGCGGAGTGGCGGCGGATCTTTGAACGCTGTTGCGGCCGCTCCCTCCGCCGTTGCTGCGATCAAGCTGCTTTCGCATGCGCGGGGAGCTAAGCCGGATCAAATTACAAGAACTGGGGCCGTTCAACGTGTAGACGGACCGTTCTTAGTTACCGAAGCTCGCATGAGCGAGCCCGGTGATGCAGGAGCGCCAGTTCTCAATGCAGATGGCGAACTAGTTTTTTATGGGCTATAGGCGTTCCGGAAGAAAGCAGGTTACTCCTGGTCAATTGGGC
>Ga0137395_10000470_pt1 | contig 16776 bp, 11 predicted proteins | sample czobulk216metaG_FD_108283 | JGI IMG/M metagenome (GOLD analysis project Ga0137395, IMG submission 108283) | Vadose zone soil microbial communities from Angelo Coast Range Reserve, California, USA - czobulk2.16 metaG | ecosystem: Environmental > Terrestrial > Soil > Vadose zone | place: USA...
CTCTTCTCAATGCCGCACAAAGAGGCGGCTGAATGTGGAGCGGCCGCACCCCTGGCCGCAGCAATGCATTTCATCAAGTGACACGCCTGCGCAATCGATGCATACGACGATCGATGGGTTCGCCAGTTTTGGAACGCTCTCAGGTTGTACAGGGCTCATAATAATGTTGTCAAGAATCCAAGTTTGGGCGACCTATTGTTATCTTGTCTCGATGGCCCGGAGGTCATCGTCCTCCCCTAAATATTCCCAGCGTTGCAGCGCGATCGGCACATTTCCATTGAGCCAGAGAAAATCATGAAACGATCGCAGGTTGAACCGATCGCCCTGCGCCAGCCGTGCGTCGGCGAGAAAATGCAGTATCTGGTTCTTTCCCACCTGATAGCTGATGGCTTGGCCCGGCGTCGTGGCAAAGAGTGCCGCTTCCGCCTCTGCGGATTTCTTGTCCATAGGAACATGTTGGGCTAGGTAGGCGGCGGCTTCCGGGATGGTAAATGACCCAAGCGCAAGTTTTACATCCACTTCCACTCGCAAGGCACGCAAGCGCATGAAGTTATAGATGATCTCCCGAGTCCGTGGACGGTCGTCGAACAGGCCCGCCTGCAGCATCATTTCTTCGCCGTAAAACCCAATTCCTTCATTGGCTCCAGAGTCATAATAGTGGCGGCGAACGGGGTCGGGGTGCATCCACGACAAGCGCATTTGAAAATAATGTCCGGGTACGCCCTCGTGCACGATTTCCGGCCGAGGATCTTTGGCCACCGCCAGCCAAAAATATCCCAATTGCGGCGATGGAGGACTAGCCCAACGCACGCCATTTTCCTTTAGCCTCGACGGGCCGGTGAAGTCGTCCAGTTCGCCAAAGTCGGAGAGTGCGTCGAGGTAGTCAGGCGTCGGTCGCAACGTGTAATGGCCGATATTGGCTGGAACGGTGAGAATGCCCTTTTCTTCAAGGAACTTGCGGATCTCGATTTCATTCTGCCTGGCTCCGTCGATTTCATCTTCCAAATTCGTAGCCATCTTCAGTTCAGGCAGACCCTGGTTCCGTTGTCTCTCGTATTGCTCAAACGCAATCGACCGGTCCCATTCCTGGCGGCTAAGCGAAAGCAGTTGTTCCGGGGTGTACGGAAGCAGTGCCACGTGGTGGAGAAAGAATTCGTAGTTCTGCCGGCCGACAGCAGAGTTCACGGCAGAATCCTTAGGCAACGAGTCGAGCTGCGCCTGAAGCCAAGTTCGATAGGATTCCAGGGCGAGAATCGCTTTCTCGCTCGCGGCTTGAAACTGTTCCGCCAGTTTTTGGTCCCCATCGCTCGCTGACTCGTCACGAAGCATGGGAGCAACTTCGCGCTTCACTCGCTCGAGCTTCGGTCGAATCTGCTCCAGGTCTGCGATTGCCAGAGCGGCAAACGGGCGAACGGGGTGAAGATTCGTCTTTCCTTCGTCAAGGATCCTCGGAATCTGCTCCATTCGCTCGACAATGTCGTGGCTACGCGGTGCACTGAATGGCGGCGGTTGCACCAGTGACTCCAGCAGAGCGGTCAACGTCTGGTCAACATAGAACGACGGATCGCGTTGCCAACGCGGATTAATCTCCAGCTCCCAACGCACTCTTGCGAGCGCAGAACCTAGCAGGCGGTAGTCAACCTGTTGGGCCACGCTCCAACCCTTCGAGTCGATAAGTTTCCACCGCTTTTCGAAAGCTTCCAGAGTCGTTTTTTGCCGGGCAATCGAAGCGGATGACCAATCCCTTGGGCCCTTAGGCCGCTCGATGCGGGGAATGTCATCCTGTGAAAATGGCTGATAACGCGACCGCCATTGCCAGAAGTCATCGGATAGTGATTCGAGGGATAGTGGTTCGAGCGCGAGCGCTTTGTCCGACGAGGTCGCGCTCTGTGCTAACAGCGGTGTCGCCCGCAAACCCGCGAGAGCAAAGACGGCAACGACAGCAGCTAGTATAACTCGTCTGTCCGAAAAACGTGGCTTTATCATGAGTGGCATCTTAAATCACTTATACGCGGAGTGATTCTGCGCAGCGCTGGATAATCGTTCAGTTAAAAAAACGTCCCGGAGTTCATCCGGGACGTTTTTGTATTTTTGGAGTGGCGCTGCGTCTTGGTATACCAACCACTTTGAACTTCGCGATGTATCCTCAGTGGGAAACGGCGGCGAACAGTGGCGAATGCATTAACGATTGAAACTTCTGGTCATCGGTTTTGAAGTGAAGTTGCAGGTTCGCGCTATCGGAATCGACGGTAGTCGCATCCAGGGCGGTTTTCTCAATCGGCGTGGCGTTCAGCTTCTTGTAAAGCATTCCCGCCTTGACGATTGTGGCCAGAGTTGCGGCAGTCATCGAATCGGCGGTGAGCACGCTCAGATCGAAATTCACTCCGCTCTGGAAATTCATGGTGTACCGGGAAGCCAGAATTCGTTTCTTCAGGCTTTCATAGTCGGCGACCTTGGCAGCATCGCCCAGCGCCGACAACATCATAGCCTGAGTTCCCTGCTGGTCGAGGATGCTCCACACCGAGGCACCATCGACAGCAGCCATCTGGTCGGCCATCTGCGGATTGGAATCGAGCGACGGACGTTTGCCGTCGCGGGTATCGAGCGCGCTATGCAACGAGGCCGGCGTGCCGAAAGCGAGCGTATTGTCGTCGAGGAAAGTCATCACCAAACCGTTGTCCATCGGATAGATGTCGGTCGTACCGTATTTGGTCGGCGTAATTTTCTTGAACTTCAACTTCTTGAGCACGGCCTTGGCCGAGAACGAGCCCTGCGCGACACCAATGGTCTGAATGCCTTTTTTGTCGGTGCGAAAGGAGGCGAAGTTGAGTTGGTCCAGATCGCGCTCAGCGTCAATGCCGACACCTTTCAGGGCGGTCTCGAGTTCCTTCAGGTTGTCGGGCAGGACCTGTTGTTTGAGCGCCTGCGCTGTAGGCGAGTCTTTGAGGGCGCGGTAGTCGACGCCGATCAGTTGCTGAATTTCAGAAGGCACCATGGAACGCGCCGACGACGCAATCGGCATAGCATAGCCAGAGGTCACACACAAAAGCAAAACTGCAAAACACAATTTCTTCATAGAGGCCTCAAGATAGCTTCTTAATATGTCTTTAAATGGGTCTACCCAGTTAGATGCAAACCCTAGACCTTACGTTGGGGCACTAGCCGTCCTTTGGCTATGCCAAGTATTTTAGTCCCAAATTGCTTAGCCGTACGGTGACTAAAGGGCGACCTCAAAACATGGCATTACACTTATCTCACATCAGCAAATTGCATGAGATCGCTTGAAGCCCGCAACAATTAGCCGCGAAGACCAGCCTTCGGATTATCCAGAGGTTTTCAGTGCGTCCGAACGCTTGCGCGTTTCGCTGACGAACTGCGAATCCTTAGGCGAATCGTTCTTCAACGAGTCGAGGTTTATCTCCACGTTCGCGAGCGCGCCTTCGAGCGCGGCTTTTGCCAAGGCGATCGCAGTGGTCAAATCGGACTTCATATTCGGATTTGTAATCGGCTTCAGACTACCGGCAATCTTCGCTACCTCGACTACTCTTTCCGCGACGCCCATGGGGACGCTTGTCGCTTGCTTTAGGGCATCGCTGATAGCGCCGCTGCCATCGGCTGAAGTTTTGGCCGACTTATAAGCCTTCATGACAACATTGTAGGATTCGGCATCAGCGTCGATTGCGGCCATGAGTTCCTCGCGAAGCTGGGCGAGTCGTGCGATCGCTTCGCTGAGCTTGCTTTCATGGTGCAAATAAGCCTTCTTGCCGCGCGACATGGACGCTACCATGGTTGCAAGTCCGGCAGCCATGGCGCCACTGGCAGCGGCGGCGCTGCCTCCTCCGGGAGTCGCAGTGGGAGCGGCCAGTTGCTCAATAAACGGCTCGACGCCGGCGCGCAGGCCGCCCACCGCCATCTTTCCTCCCATCACCGCGGTCAGGCGGTTTTCCAGGATCAGCGACGAATCGAAATTTTCTACCTGTAGAAACCACTCTGCTGATTGCTCGAGCGCTTTCTTCGGTATCAATCCGACGATCTCGCTTGAGACAGGGAGAACTCCGTGGCGCGCCGCCTCGCGCTTTACGAATTCGAAGACGCGGTGAACGGGCGTCTGCTCAAAGTCGGTCAGGTTCATCGACACCTGGGCCATGCCGCGCACGAGAAACCCCGCGCCCTTGACAAAGCGCAAGCCGCCACTTGAAAAGCGCACGGCCTTCGCAATTTTCTTAGCGATATCGACATCGGGCGTATTAAGAAAGACGTTGTAGGCAATTAGAGCTTTGCGCGCGCCAACCACAGTTGCGCCGGCCGTTGGGTGTACGCGGCAGTCGCCGAAGTCGGGCTTGCGCGCGGGATTGGTCGCTATATCGGCACGAATGCCTTCGAACTGACCGTGGCGAATATTCTCCAGGTTCTGGCGCTCAGGAGTGGCCGCGGCAGCTTCATAGAGATAAACCGGGATCTGGAAGCGCTTCGAGATCTCAGCTCCCACATGGCGTGCCATGGTGACGCAGTCTTCAATGGTGACGCCGTCAATCGGAATAAAGGGCACAACGTCGGCAGCGCCCATGCGCGGGTGCGCGCCTTGATGTTTGGTGAGATCGATCAACTCGGCGGCTTTCCCTACTCCGCGAATGGCGGCTTCCTGAATCGCTTCGCGCTCGCCGACCAGGGTGATGACGCAGCGGTTGTGGTCGGAATCCATTTCGCGGTCGAGGAGATAGACGCCCGGGATTTTCATGGCTTCGACAATCGCATCAACTTTGGCCGGATCGCGGCCTTCCGAAAAATTGGGTACACATTCGACAAGAGTGCTGGCCATGGCGAGAAGGATAACGGTCGGTGGATGAGTCAGGCAACTACGCGTGGCATTTTCCGGTGCTATCCAATGCAGCAACGGTCATCTACATCTCTATCTCTCTGGATTTGACAGCGCTCAGCATTAAGGTGCAGACTTCGAAACTGCAGTCCTGATATATGCGGCGCACCCCTCGACTCTCCGGCCGTGGTTTTACTTGACGATAGTTCTGCCTAAAACGTCCGTCGGCCGTTTCCCTGCTCATCAATGGTTATCAGTCATCAGTCATACAGCTACGAGAAGACGATTACTCGTCGAAAGGATGCGCCATGCTGCGTCGGTCCCTACTGCCCCTGCTGCTCCTAGTTCTATCTCTGCCCACTCTCGCCCAAAATCAACGCCATTTCAATTTTCATTACACGTTCACCGTTAAAAATGTCAGTCCTGGAGAACGTGTCCGGATCTGGATTCCGCTGGCGCATTCCGACGCCTTTCAGGATGTAAAGGTCACATCGAAGAGCGGCGACCTGAAAATGAAAGAGGTTCACCAGCCCGAATACGACAACGAGGTTCTTTACGCCGAGAGTTCCAAGGCGGATAAGGACGAGTACAATTTCTCCGTGGAGTATGACGTGGTGCGTAGAGAACATGTTGTACTAATTAACGGAAAACCGGTTACGGACACGCCATTTACGAAAACTTCGCAAGTCGAGTTGGCGCGCTTTCTTCAGGCGGAGCGACTGGTACCCGTGACGGGGCTTCCCGCCCAACTAGCTGCGCAGGAAACGAAAGGCTCGACTACGCAGCTCGAAAAAGCTAAGGACATTTACGAGTACGTTTTTCGCACCATGAAATATGACAAGACCGGCACGGGATGGGGTCACGGCGATACGCTCTGGGCCTGCGATTCGAAGCACGGCAATTGTACCGATTTCCATTCGGTGTTTATTTCGATGGCGCGGGCGGAGAAAATTCCAGCCCGGTTTGAGATTGGCTTTCCGCTTCCATCCGACAAACACTCGGCCGAAATTCCTGGCTACCATTGTTGGGCGGAGTTCTATCTGGATTCCGCCGGCTGGGTCCCGGTAGACATTTCCGAAGCATGGAAGCATCAGGAAAAGCATGATTACTTTTTCGGCGCGCATGATGTGAATCGAATGCAGTTTACCCAAGGCCGCGATCTGAAACTGGCTCCGTCCCAGGAAGGACCGCCTTTAAATTATTTTGTTTATCCTTACGTGGAGATCGGCGGAAAGGAATATCCGAATGTTTCGATCGCGTTCTCGTTTGAAGATGCCGGATCGACGGCCACCAAGGTGAGCGCCGCGCGCTAGAGGTTTGTCGCCCGGTTACATGGGCTCGAATGCGGGGTCAGTGCTAAAATCCGGTGGCATATGCAGAACTAAAACTAAAGGAGCGCAGCGTGCCTAAATATGTTATTGAGCGTGAGATTCCCAACGCAGGAAAACTGACTCAACAGGAACTCCAAGCCATCTCGCAAAAGTCTTGCGGCGTTCTGCAAAAACTTGGACCTCAGGTCCAATGGGTTGAGAGCTTCGTGACTGACGACAAGATTTACTGCGTTTATATTGCGCCAAATGAAGAGATGGTCCGAGAACATGCCCGCCAAGGAGGGTTTCCGGCAAATCGAGTTGCGGCAATACGGTCGGTCATCGGCCCGACCACTGCGGAAGGCTGAACTCTGAACACGGTTCCCAACGTAGGCAGGCCGACGATCGGCCTTTTTGACTCAGGTGTGGGCGGACTTACTGTTCTTCGCGCGCTGCTCGACCACGTTCCCAACGCTAACTATCTCTACTTTGGAGATACCGCGCGCCTTCCCTACGGATCCAAATCAGCGGCCACGGTTGCGCATTATGCTGTGGGGGCGGTGCGCTTTCTGCAAGACCATGGCGCGGAACTGTTGGTTATCGCCTGCAATACCGCCACCGCCTTGGCGTTAGATGAGATTAAGGCAGCGGCGAATGTGGAAGTGATCGGCGTTGTTGAGCCCGGAGCCGACGTGGCGGCGACGGAAAGTTCAAGCAAGAAAGTTGTCGTCATCGGCACTGAGGCGACGATCAGCAGCCATGCCTATCGACGCGCTCTAGAAGTCCGAAACGTTGAAGCGCGCGAGAAGGCTTGCCCCTTATTTGTGCCACTGGTCGAAGAGGGATGGGTGGATCATCCGGTGACGGAGCAGGTGGCGGGAATTTATCTCTCGGAAGCTTTTTCGGGAGACGCGCGGGATGCCGACGTCTTGGTGCTTGGCTGCACTCACTACCCGCTGATCAAGCCGCTGTTACGGCGAGTCGCACCCAAGCACGTTGCCATTGTGGATTCGGCGGAATCGACGGCGCAACGCGTGTCATGGCAAATAAGGCAGGGGCAGAATATCGACCTCCGGCCGCATTGCGCGAGCCCATCGAAAGTCAGGTCGAAGATTAGATTCTTTGCGACCGACTCGGCTGAGAAATTCAAGATAATGGGAACGCGTTTCTTGGGACTTCCAGTTGAAGGCGTGACACACGTCGATTTGAAGGAGTAAACCAGGAAACTGGGCACACTAGTTCAGGAACACGGGAAAGAGTTCAGTACAGGTGAAAATTAACTTCGATGTTCACCTGGACCGCGACCGGTTTGCCATCTTTGAGCGCCGGCTCGAAGCGCCAATTCTTTACAGCCTCAATGGCCTTCTCGTCCAGCCCCAATCCCAAAGTTCGAACTACCCGGATGTCGCGGGGTTTACCGTCTGGGCCGACGACCAGCCACAATACAACCACCCCCATGTGCTTAACCTTGCGCGCTTCTTCCGAGTACTCCGGGTCCGGCGCATAGATAGCTTTAGGAGCCGAGACGCCGCCGCCAACGCGGAATGCTCCGCCGCCGGTGCCGCCGCCGTGGCCAGCGCCGAAGCCGGGGCCCTCTCCAACTCCCACACCGCCGCCGCTACCGGAGCCAATCCCGCTACCGGAGCCAGTTCCGTTCGAAGGCACCGACGGTAAATGCGAAAGGGGGTCGCCGAGGTCGGGCAGGTTGGGCTGCTGAAGATGGACCTGTGGTGGAACCACTATGGTCGGAGCAACTTCAAGTTTCGGCTGCTGGTTGCGCACGACTGCCATCGGCGGAGTAATCTGCTCCATCGACTGCTTGGGTAAGCGTCCCGGCGATGCTTGCAGCTTGTCCCGATCGCCGCCGCCGCCGCCACCGCCGCTCAAGGTTTTCGACGGTTCCAGGACCGGAATATCATCGGGCGCGATTAAAAGTACACTCTCTTTCGGCTTGGCAACCTCGACAATTCTTCTTCCCAAGTAGGTGGCTAGGATGATCGCCGCAACGGCAAGTATGTGGACAACGGTTGAGCCCAGCGCCCCGCGTTTCTTGTAGTCGTAGAAGCCCCAGATGTCCCTGACCGGGACAGGTTTCGAAGTCAGGACCAGCGGAGGAAGCTTCTTGGGAAAGAAGAATTCGTCGACATTCCGAAACAAGGAGCGCCAGATCGGCTCGTCCAGAGTTTGATTGTGCAGGAGAAGATGCAGCTCGGGCTCTTGGCCCAACGAATTCTGCGGCGTTTCCAGTTCTGCCATATGTTCCCGAGCGGTAACCGAAATTCAAACAACCGGCGATGCCGATTTAGATGCGCAAGCACTGCTTGAAGCTTGTGAAAAAAGGAAGCCGAAATCGAACATGGCTATCGCCCCAGGTTTTCGCCTCATGCTGCAGCCCAATATTGCTTCTTTATTGGATGCTTGGTGACTTCGATCTATTGAAAATTGTACACGTTTTTTTCCGGCCCGATGCAGTACTTTTTGAATTCGCGGGCTGAATAACCGCGCAATAGGCGTCACTTTTAGTGCTGGCTATATAATTAAAGATTCAATCAGTTGGGAGAACGTTGCCAGTGCCGATGGATCTGAAATCCACCATTAATTTGCCCAAAACCGGCTTCCCCATGAAGGCCGGGCTGCCCCAGAATGAGCCCAAAATCCTGGCTCGTTGGGAAGAGCAGCGGATCTATGACCGCATCCGGGAGGCGCGGGAGGGCGCGCCGACTTACGTGCTGCACGATGGGCCTCCGTACGCCAACGGACCAATCCATCTCGGCACCGCCATGAACAAATGCCTCAAGGATTTCATCGTCAAGTCGAAGAACATGGCTGGCTTCGATTCCCCCTACGTTCCGGGATGGGATTGCCACGGGCTGCCGATCGAAATCAAGGTCGACCAGATGCTGGGCGGCAAAAAGTTGCAGATGGCCGCGGTCGATGTGCGCGCCGAATGCCGAAAGTATGCCGAAAAGTTTCTTGACTTGCAGCGCTCCCAGTTCAAACGCATCGGCGTTTTTGGCCGCTTCGACCAGCCCTATTCCACGATGACGCCGCAATATGAAGCTGCGGTGCTCGGCATTCTCTATCGATTTCTCGAGAATGACTTCGTCTATAAAGGCTTGCGTCCGGTCTACTGGTGCATGTTCGACGAGACGGCACTGGCGGAGGCGGAAGTCGAATATGAAAATCACACCAGCCCAACGGTGTGGGTCAAATATCCGTTCGCGGGCGATCCTGCGAGGCTCGACCCGGCGCTCAAGGGCAAGAAGGTTTCGACGATCATCTGGACCACTACTCCGTGGACACTGCCCGCCTCCATGGCAGTCGCCTTTCATCCAGAGGAAGAATATGTTGCTCTTGAACATGAGGATCACGTTTTTATTGTGGGGGCCCGTCTCGCGGCGGTTGTACAAGAGAAAACCGGATTGCAATCGGCGCGGGAGATCGCGCGCTTCCTAGGCCGCAAAATGGAATATACGGAGTTCCGGCATCCGTTTCTTGATCGCAAAATCGTCGGAGTGCTAGCCGATTACGTCACCATGGATCAAGGGACCGGCGTTGTGCATACGGCTCCCGCGCACGGCGCGGAAGATTTCTTCACCGGGCAGAAGTACAAAATTGATCCTACTTGCAACGTGGACAAAGCAGGAATTCTCCGTAATGGCCTTCCGGAGTACGAAGGCAAGCGAGTACTCGAGGCGAATGCTTCGATCATCGAGTTGCTGAAGTCGCGCGGGGTTTTACTGCACTCGGACAAAACGGAGCATTCCTATCCGCATTGCTGGCGCTGCCACAACCCGGTGATCTTTCGCGCGACCGAGCAGTGGTTCATCGGTATGGAGACACCGATGAAGCCTCCGCCCAAGGGCAGCTCTTCTTCACATGGGACGACTTCACATGAAACGATCGGCGAGACGATGCGCAGCCGCACATTGCACGAGATTGCCAAGGTGAAATGGGACCCGGCATGGGGCGAGGAGCGCATCTCGAACATGATCGCTACCCGACCCGACTGGTGCATCTCGCGGCAGCGGGTATGGGGAGTGCCGATTGCTGTATTTTTATGCGACGCCTGTGGCAAGCCGGTGAATGACCCGCATATCAATCGCAAGGTGGTGCAATTCATTTCGCAGCATGGCGCCGACGCCTGGTATGGGCCCGACGCCGATGCGATTCTTTCGGCTGGCCACAAGTGCGCTCACTGCGACCGCACCAAATTCAAAAAAGAAACTGACATTCTCGATGTGTGGTTCGAGTCGGGATCAAGCCATGCCGCTGTGCTTGGCCACGAACCGAATCTTCCCTGGCCCGCCGACCTTTATCTCGAGGGCGGCGACCAGCATCGTGGATGGTTCCATTCTTCCCTGCTATGCGCGATCGGCTACGAAGGCAGCGCTCCATATCGCATGGTCGCGACCAGCGGATGGACGCTCGACGAGCAGGGCCGCGCCATGTCGAAGTCGCTCGGCAACACGGTCGATCCCGTGGGGATCGCTGATACGCTCGGCGGCGAGATCGTGCGCATGTGGGTAGCCTCGGTTGACTTCCGCGAAGATGTCGCCTGCTCGCCTCAGATCATGCAGCGGGTCGCTGGAATCTATCGCGACATTCGCAACACGTTCCGCTTCATACTAGGCAATCTTGCCCGCTTTGACGCGATCAAAGATGCAGTCGCCTTCGCTGATTTGCAACCGATCGACCAGTACATGCTTCGACAGGCCGTCGAAGTATCGACCGACGTCCAACGATGGTACGAAGAGTTTGCGTTCCACAAGATCTATCACCGCATCAATAACTTCTGCGGCGTGGAACTGAGCGCCTTCTATTTCGACGTATTGAAAGACCGGCTCTACACTTCCGCTCCGAAATCTGTTTCGCGTCGCGCGGCGCAAACCGCGATCTGGCGCACCGGTGAAGCCCTCGTTCGACTACTTGCACCGATCATGAGCTTTACCTGCGAAGAAGTGTGGCAGTATTTGCCTCCAGTCGAAGGACGGCTCGCAAGCGTGCACCTGACAACCTTCCCTGAGGCTGAGGATCTGTTTGGCGACGCCGATGCAAGTGAAACCGACGCAAAGCAAACTGGCTCTAATCAGGAAGACTGGAAGGCGATTCGGGCGGTACGCGAAACTGTGCTGAAGTCGCTCGAAGAGGCTCGCAACCAGAAGCTAATCGGCGGCAATTTGCAGGCGCAAGTTACATTGACCGCAGCCGAGCCAGTGTTCTCCGTGCTGCAGCGATTCAAGAACGATTTGCGCTACTTCTTCATCGTCTCCGCCGTCGAAATAAAAAAGAGTTCCGGAAATGGGGATGCGCCGGTAACTGTGAAAGTCAGCAAAGCTCCGGGACAGAAGTGCGAGCGCTGCTGGAATTTCTCGACGCACGTCGGCGAAGATAAGAATTATCCGGCGGTGTGCGAACGCTGCAGCGCCGTGCTCAAGGAAATTGAAGGAAGCTCATGACAACGATTTTCGAACACGCATAAACTTACGCGGATTTAGATTTTGCTTTGAAAGGGACGCGGCTTCCGCCGCGCCGTACGTTGTCACGAAACTAATGGTGGCTTATAGTCGCTGACTTGAATCGCGCTACAAATTGAAGATAAAAACTTTCGGTAATGCGCAAATATCATTTTCTAATCTCATTATTCGTAATCGCTCTCGATCGCGTCACCAAGTGGATGATCGCACGGCGGCTTTCCCTGCATGACAGCATCCAGATTATTCCGGGACTTTTTCGTATCATCCATGCCGAGAATCCAGGTGCTGCGTTTGGCATTTTTGCCGACTCACCTTCGCAATGGAAGGTCGGGATGCTAATCGGATTTTCTATCATCGCTTTAGTGATCGTATCAGCGCTGCTTTGGAAAAACAGCCACACTATGACGTCGACCGGCATCGGCTTGGCATTGATTCTTGGCGGCGCGGTAGGCAATTTGTGGGACCGGTTAGTCAGCCGTCAGGTTGTCGATTTTCTGCTCTTTTATGTGGGCCCACACCAATGGCCAGCCTTCAACGTCGCCGATAGCGCAATCGTAGTGGGAGCGGGCCTGCTGGTGTTTGAGATCTTATTTACGAAGTCGCCGCGCCAGGAGTCGGCCTAGCGTTGATTTTCCCCGTGTTCCGTGCGTGTGTCGCCTGTGCTCCCTGTGGTTAAGATCTCTACGGCGTCCCATACAGCTTCCGATACACATTGGCGTTTCGCAGAATGGCTTGTACGTACTCGCGGGTTTCGGTGAATGGGATGGACTCCACGAATTCCTGCGCATCGCGATAATGGCCTTGGCCTAGCCAATCTCCGACGCGGTCGGTGCCGGCGTTGTAAGCGGCCAGGGCGTACTCGAACTGTCCGTTATATTTGTTCACCATTTCTTTGAAGTAGTGCGTGCCTAGTTGGAGGTTTATCGCGGGCGTAAAAAGTTGCCCGTTGTTATAACCTTTCAATTTGACTTGCTTGGCGACAGTCTTGCCAGTCTTCGGCATGAGTTGCATCAGGCCCACGGCGCTGACGCGGGAGAGCGCGAGCGCGTTAAATTCAGATTCCTGCCGGATGAGCGATGCGACCAGATAAGGATCGAGCCCATTCGCTATTGAATATTTTCGCAGATCGCTCCAGTACGCTTTAGGAAAGAGCGCTTCCCAATACGGCCGCGGCAGATCGGGAATGTCAACGGCGAAATAGTTGGGCGTGGAGCGCTTCATGATTTCAATGGCGCGATCGTAGCGTCCGCCATCCTGATATACACGCGCCATTTCCGGGGGCGCCCAAGCTCCGCCCTCCTGGCTGGCGGCTGCTTGCAGTTCGCGCACCGCCATATCGGCGAGCGCCCCATTGGATAACAAACGCGCCCGCTCGACGCGGAGGTTGTCATCTGGAGGTTCGGACGCGGTTATTCTTCCTTTGGATGAAAGCGAAGCAACGCGATCCAACAATGCGTAATAAGTCGGATCGTCCTTCTTCAAATCATCTGTCCTTGCGGGATCTCTTGGCGCGTCTTCTCTCGGCGGATCTTGCTTTACCAGATCTTGTTTTACCAGATCCTGTTTTGTCAGATCGTCTTTTGCTACGTCTGCTACATCTTGCTTAGGAGGATCTTCCTTGGACGCGTCCGGCTTGGAAGTTTCCGGCTTTATCGCATCACCCTTTGCGGCCAGGATCGCCGGTTGAACTGCTTGGGCACCCGCCTCAGCTCGATTCAGGTCCTTCAGCCGCTGGCGTGCGAGTTCCGCATAATAGTAATTGTGAAAGCGGTCGGAAAGTTTCTGGTAAAAGGCCCACGCCATCGCGGGATCGCTCTGTTCCTCGGCGACACGCGCGCGCCAATAAAGCGCGGCCGGAATTTCCGCGGAATCGGGATAGAGAGCAATTTGCTCTTCGAAAGCTTGCAGTGCCTGCGCGGTACGGCCCTGGCGAAATGTAAGCCATGCGGCTTTCCAGTGGGCGTAGGATGCGCGGGTTCCGGTTGGAAACCGCTGCTGCAATTCACGGAAATAATCGATAGCGTGATCGTAATCCCGCTTCAGCAAATACATGTTCCCGGCGGAAAGCAAAGCCTTTTCCAGCCACGGACTCGTCGGACCAAATTGCCGCAGTTCGTTCAGGGTGCGCTGTACTGCCTCCTCATCGTTGGAGGTATGCTCAGTCTCACTCAACAGGTAAAGGCGTTCGGCCTCAGCGTCTCCGGTTTGCGCGCCCATAGAGGTGAGAATCTGTCGAGCCTCTTTATCTCCGCTGCTTTTGTCGAGAGCACTCGCCAGCGCCAGCTGCACAGCGGCGCGATCAGCCGCGCTCACCTCTGCCACTAGATCGCGGTATTCATGCGCCGCCTCGCTGTAGTGTTTGGCTTTGAAAAGAAGATCGGCTCGGGTGCGGCGTTCCGCGACGGACCCTGATATGCCGAGCTTGCGTAATTCCGTCCCCGCCATCTCCGCCTCAAAACTGTTTGGAAAATTGAAGTAAAGATTGCGAAAAGCCTCTGCCGCTTTTTGTTTGTCCCCTGCATTTTCATAGGCACGGCCGATTGCCAGTTCAAAGTCGCTTCGAACCGGCAGGCGATCTTTTTCCAATAGCGCCGCTGCATCCGATGCTCGGCCCTCGTCAAACAGCGCATTCGCGTAGACAAGATGGGCATCGCGGATGAGAAGCGAGTCCGGAAAGGTGTTGGCGAAATCGGCGAGCGTGGCTAGCGCCTCAGCATTGTGTCCGGTTCTCTGATAGGCGTCCCCGAGGTAATACGCAACATAATCTCCCAATTCGCTGGCGCCTGATTTCGCGCGGCTGAAGGGCACGATCGCCTTGGCGTAGTCGTGATCAAGGGTACGGGCGTAGCCGACAACGAGCCAGGCCAGAGCTCCAGCATCTTCCTTTGCGTGACTGCGCGCATAACCCTCGATTCCAGCATAAGCGACTGGCGTGCGATCAAGCAATAGCTGCTGCGCCATAGGTCGAAGACTGGCCGACGCGACGAAGGCGCGGCGCACCCGGCGGACCCGAGGCGAGGCGGCTCTATGTTTTTTCTTGCTGCCGGCAGCGGTGCTCCGACTGGAAGAAACAGGTTTTTTTGTGGCTGGCTTTGTGGCCGACTTCGCAGACGGCGCTTTACCTAGTCCCTTGGTCGATGCGGATGCAGCCGACGCTTTCGATGGCGCACGCTTGGCTGGAGCTGGAGCTTTCTTGACCTTGGGATGGTCTGTTGCGGTGGACGGCTGAGACTGAGCAACTGCGGACGGCAAAAAGCCGAGCGAGAGGATGAAGAAAATTCCAGCGAATCCTGCGACTACAAAACGGCGCACTCAACCCCTACCTACTGCCGAAAGTTAGCACCCATGATCGACAGGTCGTCTTCTGCGAGACTTCTTATTATTTCATGATGAAAGTAATTGCTGGAGGCTGCAACCGTACTCCCGTAACGCTTCTGGTACGTGATGCGACTCTTGTCGATCGTGTCTTTAAGACGATCATAGAGATCCTTATTCTTGCGTCCTTCCGCTACCTTGGCCTGGTTGTAGAGCTTGATTTCGTCGACCAGGAGGCGGGCAAAACGCTGCGCTTTGCGATGAACGTCCTGATCCTCGGAGGAAATCCCCGCAGGCGGGGCCGTTTCGGAAGGTGCAGGAATTGTCTGACTGACCGGCAACGGCTCAGCCAGACCTGAATCAGCTAGACCGGGGTCAGGTGCAAGAGCAGAACCTTCCATGGCGGGAGGGGCAACTGCTGTCGAAGCCGCTGCGGCCATTGCGTGGCCAGGAGAGTGCGAGGCGAAAGGATCGAAAGCGGATACGGCTTCCACCCGAGGGGACGGCGATGCATCCGCAGCTGCAGCGCTAGCCGAGGATTGCGATGGCTCTTTTTGCGCCTGCTTACGAAGTGAATTGACCTCGAGCCATGCGCTCGTCGAAAGCACGAGCAACTCAAGCGCGGCCACGTCGAGCGAACCCTCGGTGCCTGCGCCGCTGTCCGCGTAAACCAGGGCGGCAACTTTGTCTTTCAACATTAAAGGAAGAAGGCAGCCTTCTTCGGTAGCGGGCGCGCCAAACTCTTTAAGGAAGCGTGCGTCCTGATCGGCGACCGGAACACTCGCCACGGCGCGGGTTCCAATGGCACGGACAACGGCGGGAGCTTTATCATCCAAAGCGAAATCTTTTAAAGCAGCATCGTTGGCAAAGCCACGGCCCTGCCATCCCGCGGCATGACTGCCTTTTACGACGAAGAGTGCGACACGAGCCGCGTAGCGGGAACTCGCCTCCAGCAAAGCGCGAAGAATTTCGCGTTGCGACGAGCCCATTTGAATTTCATTGACGGCGCGAGCAAGTTCCGCCGGGCCGGATGGCGAGTCGGCCGCGGTGCTCCGTCCCGCAATCGCGGGAGCGGCTGCAATCTCTTCCACTACTTGCCGGACAATCTCGGCGCGTAGTTGGCCCATGTGGTTGTCCAGAACCCGGCCAACCACCCTTTCCACGATGGGTTCAATCCAATCGCGCTCCTTCATTCATACTCCGAAGAAAAGCTGCTCAGGGGGAAGAAGGGCGTAACCCTTCTAACCTCTGATTATATGGCCGTTTGCGGGTGTTCCCGAAAACCTTGGTAACGTGCGATGGCCGGTGCCAGGTTTACTGCGGCCCTGCCGGCACAAGAAGCCCACTTGGGCCACGGATACGTCAATCAACGCAGCGAAAATTGCAGCCAGCAAGTACAATAGCACTGGGAATTCAATCACGCGGTCGGAAAAATCTGCATCAAGTTACGAATGAGTACCATCCAACCAAACATAGAGCAACCGGTCAGCGAAGAAATGCAGCTGGTCCGGCGAGCCAAGCGCGGAGACGATCAAGCGTTTGAAGAATTGGTACGGCGCTACGATCGCAACGTTTTTCGCATTGCGCAGCATATTACGCAGAATCGCGAGGATGCCGAGGATGTGGTTCAAGAGGCGTTCCTCAAGGCGTATCGCAATCTGGAAAAGTTCCAGGAACAGTCCAAGTTTTATACCTGGCTGGTGCGAATTGCGGTAAATGAAGCGCTAATGAAGTTGCGACGGAGGAAACCGGAACGCACGGTTTCTCTCGACGAGGACGTAAAAACTGAAGATGACTCGCTTCCCCGCGAGGTTGCGGATTGGAGTCCCAATCCGGAGCAGATGTACAACCAGGAGGA
>Ga0137395_10000471_pt1 | contig 16767 bp, 15 predicted proteins | sample czobulk216metaG_FD_108283 | JGI IMG/M metagenome (GOLD analysis project Ga0137395, IMG submission 108283) | Vadose zone soil microbial communities from Angelo Coast Range Reserve, California, USA - czobulk2.16 metaG | ecosystem: Environmental > Terrestrial > Soil > Vadose zone | place: USA...
CATCGTCACCCACGCGAGCGCCTTGTTGCTGCCCTTCGGCAGCAGCACGTCGGCAATGAGCACGACGAGCGCTCCGCCCGTGAGCACCAGCTCGGGCAGGATGTAGTAGAAGTCGGTGAGGGACAGGCCTGCGGGCATTACCGCGGCACTCCCGGTTCGGCCGGCGGAGGCGCCAGGGGCTTACCGTCAGGCCCGCACGGCGCGGCCGTCAGGAATCGTGCGACGCCCGACGAATCCGCAATGGCGGCTGCGGTCGGTACGCCGCCACCGCACGCCGACGCGTACTGCGAATTCACTCGAAGCACGATGCGGTTGACCGACGACTCGAGCCGGCGCACAAACGGCGCCGGATAAATTCCCATCCACACCGCCAGCACGAGCAGCGGCGCGAACGTCGCGAACTCGCGGTGGTTCAGATCGAGCAGGTGCTCGTTCTTCGGGTTTTCGATCTTGCCGAACATCGTCCGCTGGTAGAGATAGAGCATGTAAGCGGCGCCGAGGACGACGCCGCTCGCGGCAAACGCCGCCCACATCTTGTTGGCGGTGAAGACGCCCGCCAGGATGAACAACTCGCCGATGAACCCGTTGAGCATCGGCAGCCCGATCGACGACATCGTCATGACCAGGAAGATGGCGGCATACACCGGCATGACTTTGGACAGACCGCCGTACTCGGAGATCTCGCGCGTGTGGCGCCGCTCGTACACGATGCCGACAATCAGGAAGAGCGCGCCGGTCGAGATGCCGTGGTTCAGCTGCTGGATCATGCTGCCGGTGATGCCGAGCGGATTGAGCGCGAACATGCCGAGCATGACCATCGCCATGTGGCTGACGGATGAGTACGCCACCAGCCGCTTCCAGTCTTTCTGGGCGAGCGCCACGAGCGCGCCGTACACGATGCCGATGATGCACAGCGTCGCGACGTACGGCACGAAGTGTTTCGTCGCGTCCGGCAGAATCGGCAGGCTGAACCGAAGGAAGCCGTACGTGCCCATCTTCAGCAGGACCGCCGCCAGGATCACCGACCCAGCCGTCGGCGCGTCCGTGTGGGCATCGGGCAGCCACGTGTGAAACGGGAACATCGGGACTTTGATCGCAAAGCCCAGGAAGAACGCCAGGAAGATCCACCATTGCAGGTTGAACGGCACGGACAGCTTCTGGAACGCCGTGACGTCGAACGTGTATACGCCCGTCACCGAGTGGCTGTAGAAGTAGAGCGCCAGGATGCCGAGCAGCATGACGACGCTGCCGACCAGCGTGTACAGGAAGAACTTGATCGCCGAGTACAGGCGGTTGGAGCTGCCCCAGATGCCGATGAGGAAGTACATCGGCACCAGCATCACTTCCCAGAACAGGAAGAACAACAGGAAGTCGAGCGACATGAATGCGCCCAGCATCCCGGTTTGCAGCACGAGCAGGAAGATGTAGTACTCCTTCACCCGCTCGGTAATCGCCGTCCACGACGACAGGATCGCGATGAACCCCATCATCGTCGTCAGCAGAATCAGCAGCGTGCTGAGGCCGTCGACGCCGAGGAAGTACTCCGCGCCGACTGAGGGAATCCACGGCGCCCGCTCGACGAACTGGAAGTCGGCGCCCGACGGCTGATACCAGAACCACAGCGGCACCGAAACGGCGAACCCGATCAGCGCGACCAGGTTGGCGATCCAGCGGATCGCGTTCTCGTTCTTCTTGTTGATCAGCAGAAGAATGAGCGCCCCGGCAAGCGGCGTGAAGAGGATGATCGAAAGGTAATGTTGATTCATATCAACGCATGAACAGGTAGATACTCACGAACGCGAAGATGCCGGCGAGCATCCACATCGCGTAATTCTGCACGAGACCCGTCTGCAGCTTGCGGAACCAGAAGCTGCCTTCCTCGCAGATGCGACCGACAAGATTCACCAGGCCGTCGACGACCGTGCGATCGGCCAGGCCCGAGAACCAGGCGCTGACAATCGTGAACCAGCCGCTGCCGTTGACGACACCGTCGACGACGCGGCGGTCGAATGTCCACAGTCCCCTGCCGGCGCCGAACGTTCCCGAGATCACCGTCGCGTCATACGCCTCGTCGACGTAGTACTTGTTCGAGAGGACGCGATGCGGGCCGGCCCACTGATCCGCCAGCCGGTCTGAAATCTCCGGGCTCGTCACGTAGAACTTCCGCGCGAGCAGGATGCCGATAATCGCAACAGCAAGCGAGAACACCATCAGCCCGCGCTCGACGTTCACAGAGACGTGCGACTCCTCGTGTTCAGCCAGGTCCGCCTGAAGGCTAGTGTCCGGCTTCAGCCGGACCTCTTGTGCTGTGAAGCTGGGCTCGAGGAACTTCTCGATCGAGTTCCCGCCGCCGATGGCCGCAGGAATGCCGACGAAGCCGGCGACGATCGCGCCAACCGCGAGCGCCATGAGCGGGAACGTCATCGGCGTCGGCGACTCGTGCGGTCCATGCCACGGACCGTGGCCGTGGCTGTCGTCATGAGCGCCGGCATGTGCGTGGGGGTCGGCGTCCCAGGCGGGACCGTGATAGCCGCCGAAAAACGTCATCGACATCAGGCGATACATGTAGAACGCCGTCATGAACGCCGTGATGACGGCGAGGACCCAGATCGCCTTGTTCGCGACGAACGCGCGGAACAGAATCTCGTCCTTGCTGAAGAACCCTGCCAGGGGGAAGATGCCGGCGATCGCGAGCGTGCCGATCATCATGGTCGCGAACGTGACGGGCAGGTGCTTTTTCAGCCCGCCCATCTTCCGCATGTCCTGCTCGCCCGCCATCGCGTGAATCACGGAGCCGCTGCCGAGGAACAGGAGCGCCTTGAAGAACGCATGCGTCATCAGATGGAACGCGCCGGCTGAAAACGCGCCGACGCCCATCGCGGTGAACATGTAGCCGAGCTGCGACACCGTCGAATACGCCAGCACGCGTTTGATGTCGTACTGCACGAGACCGATGGTGGCGGCCATCAGCGCAGTCAGGACGCCGACAAACGCGACGATCGTCATCACATAGGGTGCGTGCGAGAACAGCACGGCGTTGCGACCGAGCATGTACACGCCCGCGGTGACCATCGTCGCCGCATGGATCAGCGCCGAGACGGGCGTCGGGCCTTCCATCGCGTCGGGCAGCCAGACGTACAGCGGAATCTGCGCGCTCTTCCCCGTCGCGCCGACGAAGAGGAACAGGCAGATGAACGACAGCACGCCGAAGTGCATCGTCTCGACGGGCATCATCGCCGCGGCGTTCTGCACCGCGCGGAAGTCCAGCGTGCCGAACGTCGAGTAGATGAGGAACACGCCGAGCACGAATCCCCAGTCGCCGATGCGGTTCGTGATGAACGCTTTCTTGCCCGCGTCGGCTGCGCTCTTCTTCTCGTACCAGTACCCGATGAGGAGGTACGAGCACAGACCCACGCCTTCCCAGCCCACGAACATCACCAGGAAGTTGTTTCCCAGGACGAGCATGAGCATGAAGAAGCAGAACAGATTGAGGTAGCAGAAGAATCGCGCGACGCCGGCGCGCGGCTCGTCGTGCATGTACGCCGTCGAGTAGACGTGAATCAGCGTGCCGATGCCGGTGACGACGAGGATCATCATCCCGGAGAGCGGATCGAGCCGGAATCCCCAGGGCGCCTGGAACATGCCGATGCCGCCGCGCGTAGCCAGCGGAATCGAGGGAATCCACTGCGCGACGACGACATCGAAGGCCCGCGCCTCGTTCGGCAGGCCGAGCAACTGCCAGAATGCGTACAGCGACACGCCGAGGGCCAGCGTCATCGTCGTGCACGCAATCGCTCCGGCCATCTTGCGCGAGAAGTACCGGATGCCCAGCAGGCCGTTGATCGCGGCGCCGATGGCCGGCAGCAGTGGAATGAGCCAGATATAACGCATATCGAATTGGATCATCTTGTCATTTGGTTATCTGGGCATTGTCGGAGCGTGATGACCAGATAACCAGACGACCAAATGAATCATTTCACCATCTCATCAGATTCATTTCGTCGATGTTGACGCTTTCCTTGTTGCGATAGAACGCGAGGATGATGCCGAGGCCGACAGCGGCCTCCGCCGCGGCCACCGCGATCACGAAGATCGCGAAGACCTGACCAACGAGGTTGTGGAGCTGGTACGAGAACGTCACGAGGTTGATGTTGACGGCGTTCAGAATCAGCTCGATCGACATGAAGATGATGATGATGTTGCGACGCACCATCACGCCGACCACGCCGATGATGAACAACGCGGCCGACAGCAACATGTAGTGGGTCGGGGTGATCATGATTCTCGAATCTGGTAATCAGTAATCGGGTAATCAGTAATCGGGTAATCGAGTAATTGGGTAATCGGGTAATTGAATCTGCTCATTTTTCAGCTCGATAGTCCAACCAATTACCCAATTACCAACTTACCCAATTACCCAATTTCACAGGTCTCGTTTCGCCAGCACGATGGCGCCAATCATGGCGACGAGCAGCAGCATCGAGGCGATTTCGAACGGAATGAGATAGCTGGTGTAGAGCAGCCAGCCGACCTGTTCGGTGTTGCCGCTGACCGGCAGCGCGGCGGCCGGCACGGTTGGCGCCGCAGCCTTCGCATAACCGGACGCCACGATGGCGCCCAGTTCCACCAGGACGGCAGCCGCGAGCGCGAGTCCCAGCTTGCTGCGCCGATGGGGATCCTGATGCGCTTCCGGCGGCCGCTTCAGGTTCACCAGCATGACGACGAACAGGTACAGCACGACGATGCCACCGGCGTAGACCAGCACCTGAATCACTGCGAGGAACTGCGCGCCGAGCATGACGTACAGGGCGGCGACGAAGAGGAAATCGAGCACCAGATACAGCACGCTGTGCACGGTATCTTTCGTCGTCACCACCAGCACCGCGAAGCCGAGGATGAACGCTGCAATCGTGTAGAACGCGATCGCCTCAGCCATCAGGACAGCAGCACTTTCACGATGCCCGTCACCACGAGGTTCACGATGGCAAGAGGAATCAGGACCTTCCACCCGAGCCGCATCAACTGATCGTAGCGGTAGCGCGGCAGCGTCGCGCGCACCCAGATGAAGATGTAGAGGAAGACGAACGACTTGAGCAGGAACCAGATCCAGCTCGGAATCACGTCCAGGAAATGCAGCGCGGCGACGTTCGGCAACGGCCGCAGCCACCCGCCGAAGAACAGCGTCGTCGCGACCGACGAGACGACAATCATGTTCGCGTATTCGGCGAGGAAGAAGAGCGCGAAACGCATGCCGCTGTATTCGGTGTGGAAGCCGCCGGTCAGTTCCTGCTCCGCTTCGGGCAGGTCGAACGGCGCGCGGTTGGTTTCCGCGAGGCCGCCGATGAAGAAGATCACGAACGCCACCGGCTGGATGAACGCGTACCAGAGCCGGCTGTTGTACTGCGCGTTGACGATGCCGACCATGCTCAGCGTGCCGGACATCAGGATGACGCTGACGAGCGTCATCGTGACGGCGATTTCGTACGAAATCAGCTGCGCCGACGCGCGCAGGCTCGCCAGCAGCGGGAACTTGCTGTTGCTCGAGTAGCCCGCGAGGATGATGCCGTAGACACCGACCGAGGCGACCGACACGATGTAGAGAAGCCCGACGTTGACGTCGGTGATGTAGAGCGAGACGCTCTTGCCGAAGATCTTGACGACCGGGCCGAACGGAATCACGGCGTACACGATGAGCGCGGGCACCATCGAGATGATCGGCGCCGCCGTGAACACCCACCGATCCGCTTTCCTCGGCGTGATGTCTTCCTTGAGCATCAGCTTGATCGCGTCGGCGACCGGCTGCAGCACGCCGTAGGGGCCGACGCGCATCGGGCCGAGGCGCGACTGCGCCCACGCAATCACCTTGCGCTCGAGCAGCACCATGTAGGTGACTGCCGGGAGCACGCCCGCGAACAGCACGATGAGAATCTTGAGCAGCGGAATGACGTACTGGTCGATCACCGGTCGACCTCTCCGAGAACGATATCGATGGAGCCGATGAGGGCGACGACGTCGGCGACCATGTGCCCGCGCACGAGACGCGGCAGCGCCTGCAGGTTGCAGAACGACGGCGGCCGCACGCGAAAACGATAAGGATTGGTCGACTTGCCGTCGCTGACGATGAAGTAGCCGAGCTCGCCCTTGGGCGATTCGATCGCGTGATACGTCTCGCCGGCCGCCGGCTTGATCAGGCGCGGCACCTTGCCGACGATCGGGCCTTCCGGAAGCCCTTCCGTCGCCTGGCGGATGATTCGCAGCGACTGCCGGAATTCCTCCATGCGCACGAGGTAGCGATCGTACGTGTCGCCGGCCGTCCCGATCGGGACGTCGAAGTTCATCTCGTCGTACGCGGCGTACGGCTCGTCTTTGCGCACGTCGCGCGCGACACCGGAGCCGCGCAGCGTCGGACCGCACATGCCGAGCGCGGTCGCTTCAGCGCCGCCGATCACGCCCACGCCCTTCGTCCGCTCGAGCCAGATGCGGTTGTGCGTCAGCAGCGTCTCGTACTCGTCGATCTTGACGTCCATGATCTTGCAGAACTCGAGCACCTTCTTGTCCCAGCCGGGCGGGATATCCAGCGGCAGGCCGCCGATGCGCATCGAGTTGTACGTCAGCCGCGCGCCGCAGAACTCTTCGAACAGATCCAGAATCAGCTCACGCTCGCGGAACGCGTAGAGGAACACCGTCATCGCGCCGATGTCCATCGCGTGCGTGCCGACCCAGAGGCAATGGCTGGCGATCCGCTGAAGCTCGCAGAGGATCGTCCGGACGTAGCGGGCGCGTCGCGGCACTTCGAGCTGGAGCAGCTTCTCTACCGTCTCGCAGTAGCCGACGTTGCTCGTGGCGGCCGCCACGTAGTCCATGCGGTCCGTCAGCAGGATGATCTGCGTCCAGTTGCGGTTCTCGCTCAGCTTTTCGATGCCGCGGTGCAGATACCCCATGACGACGTCGGCGTCGACGACCTTCTCGCCGTCGAGGCGCAGCACCACGCGCAGCACGCCGTGCGTGCTCGGATGCTGCGGGCCCATGTTGATCACGAGCTCGTTCGTGTCGAACATCGCGCCGTGGACCATTTGCGGCTGAATGGATGCCATTACCCGATTACCCAATTCCCCAATTACTCAATTACCCAATTCCCCAATTACTCAATGTCTGCTTCCTCCCGCGCCTGGCGCAGCTTCAGCCAGTCGAGCGGGTTTTCCATCAGGAGCTCGCCGGGGCCCTCGAGCGGGTAGTCCTTGCGCTGGGGATAGCCCTGCCAGTCCTCGGGCATGAGAATCCGCCGGCGATCCGGATGGCCGGTGAAGTTGACGCCGAACATGTCGAACACTTCGCGCTCGAGCCAGTTCGCGGCCGTCCACACGCCGGTGACGGAAGCCAGCGGCTGGTTCTCCGCGACCTTCACCTTCAGCCGGACGCGGTGGCGGTGACGCGTCGAGTACAGACAGTAGATGACGTCGAACCGCTCGGCGCGCGGCGGCCAGTCGGTGGCCGTCAGGTCCGAGCAATAGTCGAACGCCGCATCGGGTGCGTCGCGCAGATGCGTGGCGGCCGTGATGATCTCCGCCGCGGGGACGATGACCGTCCAGTCGCCCAGGTACAGGCTGAGCGTCGTGCCAGAAACGACCTGCTGCAGTGACGTGATGAATGGCGGAATCACCGCGTCAGCCGGCGGCGGTGGATCCGGCGGTCCGGTGGGCGCAGCCGCCTTCGGTACGTGCGCCTCACCTGCCGCAGCCGGCTTCGCCGCAGGCGCCGCCGGCCTTGCGGGGGCCGCAGGCTTGGGTGCGGTGTCGTCAGCCATCTACGCTAGACCCATTCGAGCGCGCCCTTTTGCCAGGCGTAGTAGTAGCCGACGACGAGGATGAAGATGAACACGAGCATCTCGATGAGCCCGAACAGCAGCAGCTTGTCGAAGATGACCGCCCACGGAAACATGAAGACCGTCTCGACGTCGAAGATCACGAACAGCATCGCGACGAGGTAATACCGGATGCTGTAGCGATCGCGCGCGTCGGTCAGCGGCTCGATGCCGCACTCGTACGGTTCGAGCTTGACCTTGTTGTAACGCTCCGAGCTGATGAGCCCGGACACCACCAGCGTGAACAACGCAAAACCCGTGGCGATGACCACGAAAATGGCAATGGGAATGTAGGCTGAAGGCATCCGGCGGCCGTGGAAAAGCCGTTGGTTTATAGCATGCGACCCATGGGGTGTCAAGAAACGCAGCCGCGCGAACCGCGGCGATCGTGATTCTCCGCAACCCACAGATTTCAAACCAGTTTTTGGCGCCAGCCTCCTTGACGCTGCTGAAAACCGAAGCCTATACTCAACGAATGTCCAACCAGCGTCTCGCCGTCGCTGCGGCCGTCCTTTTTTCAGTCGGGCTTCTGTGGACGGTTGCGCCCTCCGCGCAGGCGCTGCAACGCTCGATCTACACGAGCGTGCTCACCAAAGAGGGCGCTCCGGTCGCGGACCTCGGGCCGTCGGACTTCGTCGTGCGCGAAGACAATCTCTCGCGCGAAGTGCTGAAGGTCGAGCCGTCAACCGCGCCGATGCAGGTCGCGCTGCTCGTCGACAACAGTCAGGCGGCGCGCAACAACATTCGCGACATCCGCGAGGCCACCAACGACTTCATCAAGGGGATGACGGGCACTCCGGTCAAGAACGAAGTCGCCGTCATTGCCGTCGCCGAGCGGCCAACGATGATCGTCGACTACACGACCGATCAGGCGAAGCTCCTGAAGGGCGCCGGCAGCATCTTCTCGCAGTCCAACAGCGGCGCGTACATGCTCGACGGGATCTTCGAGACCGCACAGGGTTTCAAGAAGCGCGAGGCCGCGAGGCCGGTCATCGTCGCCATCGCGACCAACGGGCCCGAACTCAGCACTCGCTATCACGACCAGTTGCTCAGCTCGCTCCACGGAGTCGGGGCGTCGTTCCACCTGGTAATGGTCGGCACGCCGCCGACCGATATCCTGAGCTCTGAGGGCCGCGAGCGCGCAATGACGTTCTCACAGGGTACCGAAGCGACCGGCGGCCGCTACGACAACGTGCTCGCCGCCAGCGCGTTGCCCGATCGCCTCAAACAGGTCGCGAACGAGCTGACGCATCAGTATCTGGTGACGTACGCACGGCCGCAAACGCTGATTCCACCGGAACACGTCACCATCAGCGGCAAGAACCCGAATCTCGTCGTGCGCGGCTCGCCGGCACCTGAGAAAAAGGAGAGCCGTGGCGCGCGTTAACCATCGCAAATCGCTGCTTCTCGCCGCCCTCATCGGCGCCCCAATCGCGGTGGTGGCCGCCCTGGGCGCGGTCGAAGGGCAGCAAGCGCCGCTGCAGCCGTCGTTCCGGACCGGCGTCGAACTCGTCTCGCTCAACGTCACCGTGAGCGAGGCCCAGCACTACGTGACCGACCTCGAGCAGGCCGACTTCAACGTCTATGAAGACGGCGTGCAGCAGAACGTCACGTTCTTCAACAAGACCAACCTGCCCATTGCCCTTGCCCTGCTCATCGACACCAGCGCGAGCATGGACACGAAGCTGCCGACGGCGCAGGAAGCGGCCATCGGCTTCGCAAAACGGCTGCGCCCGCAGGACCTGGCGGAGGTTGTCGACTTCGACAACCGCATCACGCTCCTTCAGCAGTTCACCAACTCAGGCCAGGACATCGAGCAGGCGATTCGCAAGACATCGGCCGGCGGCTCCACCTCGCTTTACAACGCGATCTACTTCGCGCTGAAGGAATTGAAAAAGGCGGTCGCGAAGAATGTCGAGGAAATCCGCCGGCAGGCGATCGTGGTCCTCTCCGACGGGGAAGACACCTCGAGCCTGCTGCCGTTCGAAGAAGTGCTGGACCTGGCGAAGCGTTCGGAGACAGCCGTCTACTCCATCGGGTTGCGCGACAACGACTCGGGCGGCACGAAGCTCTTCAAGGAAGCGGAATTCGTGCTCAAGCAGTTCTCCCAGGAGACGGGCGGACGGGCGTTTTTTCCGAACCAGGTGTCGGACCTCGCCGGCGTCTACGGCCAGATCGCCGACGAACTGTCGAGTCAGTACACCGTCGGCTACACGTCGAAAAACCCAAAACGCGACGGTGCCTGGCGCCGCATCGTCGTCCGCGTGAATCGACCCAATACGACCACGCGTACAAAGACCGGATACTTCGGGCCGAGGCGCTGAGCTGACGGCCCCATGAACCTCGTTCCGCTCGCGCTCTACCTCGTCGCGTTCATCGCGTACGGGTGGCATTTCGCGAGGCGAACGCCCCCTGCCGGACGAACGGCGACGACGATCCTGGTCGCCGCCGCGCTCGCGCACACATTCATCATCGGCATGCAGACAATGGAGGCCGGCCAGGTGCCGGTGGGCGGCGCCGCATCGGCCAGCTCGATGTTCGCGTGGCTGCTGGCCGTCGCGTATCTGTACACCGAGGTCACCACCGACGAGCGATCGATGGGCGTCTTCATCCTGCCGCTGCTCATCGCGCTGCAGGCGATTCCCGCGCTGAGGTCGGACCCCGAGGTTCGTTCCTCGGTGCTGCGCGGCTGGCTCTTCGGCCTGCACGTCTCGTCGCTGCTCTTCGCCTACGCCAGCTTCGCGCTCGCCTGTGTGATCGGCATCACGTACATGCTGCTCTTCAAGGAAATCAAGACGAAGCACCTCGGCGTCTTTTACACGCGGCTGCCCTCGCTGCAGGTGCTCGACCAGATGAACCAGCGGGCCATCGTCGTCGGCTGGGTATTTCTCACCATCGGCCTCGTCGCCGGCGTCGTGTTCGCCGTCCAGGCCCAGATGTCTCTCGAAGATCCGAAGATCTTCGTCGCCCTCGTCTGCTGGGCGGTGTACTCGTTCGAGCTGTTCGCCGCGCGACGGATCGGCTGGGCCGGACGCAAGGCGGCGTACCTTTCCGCGCTGGGCTTCGCTATCGTGCTGCTGAATTTCGTGCCGATCAGCTATCTCACGACCAGCCACAAGTTCTGATGCATCTGCTCCTTGTCGGAATCAGCCACCGGACCGCGCCCGTCGAGCTGCGCGAACGCGTCGACTTCCAGGCGCGCGGGCTCGAGCTGACGCTGCGCACGCTGGCGTCGCGTCGGCCCGGCGGCGGCAGCGAAGTGGCCGTGCTCTCGACCTGCAACCGCGCCGAACTGTACGCCGCCTGCGACGATGTGGCGTCGGCGAAGGCCGAACTGGTGGCGTTTGTCGGCTCGTTCCACGACGTCGACATCGCGACGATCGAACCGCACATTTACGGCGTTTCCGATCTCGAGGCGGCCCGTCATCTGTTTCGCGTGGCCGCGGGTCTCGAATCGCTCGTCGTCGGTGAGCCCCAAATCCTCGGGCAGGTCAAGGAAGCACACCACGCGGCGAGGCAGGCCGAAACCTCGGGCCCTCTCCTCAACCGGCTGTTCCATTCGTGCTTCGCCGTCGGAAAGCGCGTGCGCGCGGAAACCGGTCTCGGCTCTGGAGCCGTGTCCGTCAGCTACGCCGCGGTCGCGCTGGCCCGAAAGATTTTCGGCAACCTCGAGGGGCGCAGCGTCGTCGTGCTCGGCGCGGGCGAAATGGGCAAGCTCACCGCGCAGCACATGAAGTCGCAGGGCGTGCGGAACGTGACGATTGTCAGCCGCACGATGGCGCATGCGGCGAGGACGGCCGAAGCGATCGGCGGCGCCACCGCCGCCCGATGGGACGACCTGGACAGCGCCCTCGAAGCAGCCGACATCGTGATCGCCGCAACGGGCGCCGCGACGCCGATCCTGACCAAGGCGCACATCGAAGCCGTCATGCGGCCGAGGCGCGGGCGGCCGCTCTTCATCATCGACATCGCCGTGCCGCGCGACGTCGAAGCCGCGGCGGGCGAGGTCGACCAGGTGTTTCTGTACAACATCGACGACCTGCAGGCGTCGGTCCGCGAGAACCTGGCGCGTCGCGCCAGCGAAGTAGCTCGCGCGGAGGCGATCGTCGACGAAGAGCTCGAGAAGTTCGCCACGTGGCTGCGATCGCGCGGCGTCATCCCGACGGTCGTCGCGCTGCGGCAGTCGTTCGAGGCGATCCGGCGCGCCGAACTGGATCGGCTGGACTTCAAGCTGTCGACGCTGCCGCCTGAAGCGCGCGACGAAGCGCGAACCCGGGTCGACGAAATCACACACCTGCTCATCGAGAAACTCCTCCTCACACCGACCGAGCAGCTCAAGTCGATTGCCGATCCCGAAGTGGCCACGGCGTACGCCGAAGCGATTGCCCGCGTCTTCAACCTCGCCGAACCCACGACGGAGAAGGAAGCCGAGACTCGACCCGACAATCGCGTCGAGCCGTTCTCGCGCGCGAAGTCGCGCCCCGGCCCGGGGCGATCGCGCTGACCGTGGCGCGAGCGCTCCGCGAGCTTCGCATCGGCACGCGCGGCAGCCAGCTCGCTTTGTGGCAGGCCAACACCGTCGCCGCGCGGCTTACCGAAAGCGGAGCTCCTCCCGTACGGATCGTTGTCATCAAGACGACCGGTGACCAGCTCCAGGATCGGCCGCTGTCGGAAGTCGGCGGCAAGCGGCTCTTCGTCAAGGAAATCGAGGACGCGCTGCTTTGCGGCGAGGTCGACCTCGCGGTGCACAGCAGCAAGGACATGCCCGCTGTGTTGCCCGCGGGGCTGGTGATCGGCGGGGTGCTGCCGCGGGAAGATCCGCGCGACGCAGTGGTGCTGCCGGCCGGATCCCTCAGCCCTCAGCCCTTAGCCCTGGACGATCTCGTTGCGGCGCTCGGGCCTTCGCCCTCAATCGGCACGGGAAGCATCCGGCGGGTCGCTCAGTTGCAGCGTGTGTTTACCGGCGCGCATTTCGCCCCTATTCGTGGCAATCTTGATACCCGCTTGCACAAGCTCGACAGCGGCCAGCATGCCGCGCTCGTGCTCGCGGCGGCAGGACTCCGCCGGCTCGGGTTCGCGTCGCGGATTTCGCTGACGCTGCCCGTGAGCGCGTGCGTGCCGGCGCCGGGACAGGGCATTGTGGCGATTGAGGTGCGAGATGATGACACGGAGATGCGAGGCCTCGTGGCGCGGATAAGCGATCCCGGCGCAAGCGCTGCGCTCGACGCCGAGCGCGCGCTCGTTGAAGCGCTGGGCGGCGGCTGTCAGACGCCTGTCGGCGCGCTCGCGTCGCCGGCCGGCGACGGCACGCTGGAGCTCGTCGGGGCGGTCGCCGCGCCTGACGGGAGCCGCGTAATCCGCGCGTCGGGGCGCGCTTCGCTCGACGAGGCGGCGGCGCTCGGCGCGCGCGTCGGCCGCGAGCTGATCGCGCAAGGCGCCGACGCCATCCTCGCCGAGGTCCGCCTGCCATGAGCATCGTCTATCTGATCGGCGCCGGTCCCGGGGATCCTGGACTGATCACCGTCCGTGGCCTGCAGTGCCTGATGGCGGCCGACGTCGTGGTGTACGACCACCTCGTGAACCCGCGTCTTCTGCGGCACGCGCGGCCGGACGCCGAGAGAATCGACGTCGGGGTCGCCGCGCCCCAGCCGAACGAACAGGACGCGATCTCCTATCTGCTCGTCGAGAAAGCGCGCGAAGGCAAGACCGTGGCACGGCTGAAATGGGGCGATCCGTTTGTGTTCGACACGGGCGGCGCCGAAGGACTGTTTCTGCACGAACAGGGCGTGCGCTTTGAAGTGGTGCCGGGCGTTCCGGTGTGTATTGCGGCGCCCTCGTACTCCGGCGTGCCCACCACCTATTCGGGCGGCGGCGACACGATCACCCTGATTCGCGGCTACGAAGACGGCAAGGCCCAACGGGACATCGACGTCGACTGGACGAGCCTGTCTCGTCTCGACGGCACGCTCATCTGCTACGCCGGCCCCCAGCAGATTCCGCGGATCGTCAACCAGCTCATCGCCCACGGACGCCCGCCCGGCGAGTCGGCCGCGGTCATCTACGACGGCACGCTGCCGACGCAGGAGTCGGTCGTCGGATCGCTTGCTGACATCGGCGACAAGCTGAAACGGTCGGCCGACCGGCGGCCCGGTGTGCTGATTGTCGGCCGCGTCGTCGCGCTGCGTGATCACCTGCGGTGGTTCGATTCGCGTCCCCTGTTCGGCAAACGCATTCTCGTGACGCGGCCTCGCGATCAGTCCGCGGATCTCGTCGAGCGCCTGGAAGCGATGGGCGCCGAGGCGATCGAAGCCCCCATGATCCGCATCGAGCCGCCCGACAACTACGATGCGCTGGACGATGCGTGCGGACGTGCGGACACGTTCGACTGGATCGTGTTCTCCAGCACCAACGCCGTCGACGCCTTCATCAGCCGGCTGCTGGAGTCGCCGTTCGATCTGCGGGCGCTCGGGAACGCGAAGCTCTGCGGCGTCGGCTCGGCCACCGCCGATCGGCTCGCCGGGCACGGGCTGAAAATCGACGTGATGCCGTCCGAGTATCGCGCCGAAGCCCTCATCCACGCGCTGACGCAGACGGGCGACCTCGCCGGCAGGAAGATCCTGCTCCCCCACGCGGACGTCGGCCGCGAGATCATCGCCGACGAGCTTCGCAAGCAGGGCGCGCAGGTCACAGAGGTCGTCGCCTACCGGACCGTCGCCACCGATCCGGAGCGCGAAGGACAGCCGGACGTCTACCGCCTCCTCCTCGAAGGCCGCATCGACATCGTCACGTTCACGAGTCCGTCGGCCGTGCTCAACATGGTGAGCGTGCTTGGGGCGGAGCCGGCTGTCGACTTGCTGCGAAAGACGGTCGTCGCTGCGATTGGCCCGGTGACGGCCGAAGCGGCGACGCGCTGCGGAATCGAGACGAGCGTGGTTCCGGACAAGTACACGGTGCCCGCCCTCGTCAGCGCAATCGTGAGATACGTCGAGACCGAAAACGGGCTCTCCGGGAGGCGAGCCCCGAGCCCCGAGTCCCGGGCAACTTTATGACCGCCACCACTTCGGCCACAACGTTGAAGCTCACCCGTCGTATGAGGCGGCTGCGGCAGAGCGATGCAATGCGCGCGCTCGTGCGCGAAACGCGCCTCGCGCCCGAGATGTTCATGCTGCCGCTCTTCATCTGCGAGGGCGAAGGCATCAGGCGCGAAGTCGGTTCGATGCCGGGCGTGTTCAACCTGTCGGTCGACGAGGCGGTGAAAGAAGTCGAGGGCGCGCGCGGCGACGGCATTCGCAGCGTCCTGCTCTTCGGTTTGCCCGAGTACAAGGACGCCGTCGGGTCGGCCTCGTACGATCCGGACGCGCCGGTGCAGGCGGCCGTTCGCGCGATCAAGCGCGCGTTGCCCGACGTGCTGGTCGCCACCGACGTCTGCCTTTGCGAGTACACCGATCACGGCCACTGCGGCATCATCGTCGGCAACGAAGTGGCGAACGATCCGACGGTGGAGCAGCTGGTGCGCGCGGCCGTCTCGCACGCAGCGGCCGGCGCCGACATCGTCGCGCCGTCGGACATGATGGACGGACGCGTGGCGGCAATCCGGAGCGCGCTCGACGAACGCGGGCACGACCAGACAGCCATCATGGCCTACGCCGCGAAGTACTGGTCGGCGTTCTACGGTCCGTTCCGCGAGGCCGCCGACTCAGCGCCGAAGTTCGGCGATCGGCAGTCGTATCAGATGGATCCCGCAAATGCCGACGAGGCGCTGCGGGAAGTGGCCCAGGATATCGAGGAAGGCGCCGACATCGTGATGGTGAAGCCCGCCCTTCCCTATCTCGATGTGCTCAGCCGCGTGAAGCGCGAGTTCAATTATCCGACGGCCGCGTATCACGTGAGCGGCGAGTACGCGATGCTCAAGGCCGCGGCGCGCAACGGCTGGATCGACGAGCGGCGCGCGATGATGGAGTGCCTGACGTCGATCCGCCGCGCCGGCGCCGATATTATCATCACGTATTTCGCGCGCGACGCCGCCCGCATTCTCTCGTAGCGCGGCCCTTTCAGGGCCGCGTCAACGCCTCCAGCAACGACCGCCGCCGGCCGGCGATTTCAGTCCACGAGCCCTCCAGCGGCAGCGCCGACGGCGAGTACCCCTGGAAGAAGGCCCGCAGGGCCGGCCGGCCCGCCTCGGCCTCTCTGAGCCTGGCCATCCGCTGATCGAGCGGTTGCGCAAGCGCGGCCACGACACGCTCGGTAAAGGCGTGGAACGCGGCGATGTCAGCGGCGGACGGCACCGTGAAGTCAGCCGGCACGGGCACCCCTCCCAATCTCGCGATGTATGCCTTCGGATCCGGCGCAGTTAGGAGCCGCTGAAGCGTGACCTCGAAGGAGGCAGCGTCGCGGCGCATCGCCGCGCTCCAGTCCAACCCATCCTCCGGCAGCGCACGAAGAACCTGTTCGATTCGCTTCTTCGCACCCAGATCGAGCGCCATGAGCACGGCATCACGATGAATCGCGCGGAGGCTCGGCTCCATGACGCGGCGTCCCGACAAGGCGTGGATCAGACTCCCGCCTTCCGCGATGTGCCGCGAGAATCGGACGCCGGCAAGCCACATGTCGACGGCCTGGGACAGCTGGCCTTGCGCCTGCAGCCGCTTCCCGGCGACGACGCTCAGCCGGCCGAGCGTCCGCGCCTTCGCAAGATGCGCAATCGGCGCTCTCGATCCGAGCTCGTATTCGAGCCCCCAGTCGCAGAACGTCAGCGACGATGCCCGCTGCATGATCGCGAGGGCCTCGCGATTGTCGTCAATGATCGGTCCCAGCTTCGCCTCGTCCCACGCCTCGGTCCCCTGGCTGACATGCTCGAGCAGGTCGGCGGTGGCTTTGTCCGCAGGCGGATCGCGCATGACCGCGAA
>Ga0137395_10000472_pt1 | contig 16764 bp, 17 predicted proteins | sample czobulk216metaG_FD_108283 | JGI IMG/M metagenome (GOLD analysis project Ga0137395, IMG submission 108283) | Vadose zone soil microbial communities from Angelo Coast Range Reserve, California, USA - czobulk2.16 metaG | ecosystem: Environmental > Terrestrial > Soil > Vadose zone | place: USA...
CAACCGGATCCTAGCTTTACGGGGCCATTCTGACTGGGCGCGTCCACGGCCATGCCCCCTAGTTCAGTCGCGATCGCGCGGCGCGATCGGTGCGCGCTCTGCGGTGGAGGGCTTGAAGCCGTATTGGACTTGCCCGGTTTGCCACTGACCGACACGTATTGCCGTGAGCCGGTGGAGAACCCATTGCCCGGTATCGATCAGAGGCTGCTGTTCTGCGCGGATTGCGGTCATGGGCAGCTCGAAACGCAGATCGCTCCACAAGTCTTGTACGGCGCGAATTACTGCTTCCGCACCTCTACCAGCGCAACTGCGAGAAAAGGAACGCAGTTCTTTCTTTCAGTTCTCGACGCAGTTGCTCCGAAGCGTCGATTCCGGTGCGTTCTGGATCTAGGATGCAATGACCTCTACCTTCTTTCGCAGCTCAAGGGCCGGGCGGACGTGCGTATCGGCATTGATCCAGTCTGGAAAGGCCGGGAATCGGAGCGCGAAGACTCCTCGATTGTCGTGCACGGCAGCAGCATTGAGGAATTTGCGCCGACGATGCTGCCCGAAAAACCGGACCTCGTGGTCTGCCGGCACACTCTCGAACATATTTTTGAGCCACGCGAGGTACTGAGTCTGCTGATGGAATTGGCTGCGCCAGACGCGTTGTTCATATTCGAGGTCCCGGGTTTCGATGGGCTGATCAGCAGGTTTCGTTTCGATCAGATTTTTCACCAACACTTGCAATACTTCTCCCGTGCTTCCTTTTTGCGACTGCTCCAGAACGTCGGTGCAAATTTCCTGTTGCGCCGGGAGAATTATCATGATTGGAGCGCGATGGCCGTGGCCTTCACGCGTTCGAGGTCAGGGGATGTTCCCCCGCAGAGTGCGGTTCGCCCCAGCCTGGAGGCGATTCAGAATAGGTATACTTTGTTCAAAGAGCAAATGGCTGCGACCAGCGCCGTGCTCGCGGCACTGGAGGACAGCAAGATCTACGGATACGGAGCCGCACAAATGCTCCCCGTACTCGCGTACCACCTGGAAACCGATTTCAGTCAGTTGATCGCAGTACTTGACGACGATCCGGCCAAGGATGGTCTCGGTTACTGGAATCTTCCAGTGAGAGTATTGCCGCCCAGCCGCGCGCCGGACATTTCCGAAGCGTCCGTCGTGATTACCGCAATAGACAACGTGGTGCCGATCATGACCAAGCTGTTGGCCAACCGTCCGCGACACATCCTTTGCCCGTCGTTCATCATTTGAACAAAGTGCGGTGTTAAGAGGGGCAGGGATTTTTCAAGTGGCGACAAGAACATGAATCTTCGTCAAGTCAAAAAAGCAACACTCCCTGTATTGGAAGCGCTCGGCATGAAAGGGGCGGCAATCGCGGTTAAGAGCAGATACGATCAGTTTAAGAACAGATATGTTCACAACAACAATGATATTTTTTATACACTTTCGCCTAATATTCTGCCCGCGATAGCTATGAGTTTTGAAATACTGGAAGCGGAATCTCCAGCTCTATTGGAAACGGGCGCGTACTACGAATTTGGTGTGTTCAAGGGATTTTCTACCTGGTTCGCTGAGGCCGTTTCGCGAAATAAGACTGCATCGGCCTTTAGGTTCTACGGTTTTGATTCTTTCGAGGGGCTTCCACACACCTCCGTTGACCGGAATCCTTGGTGGCTTCCAGGAAATTACGCTGCAAGTTATGAATCTGTGATGTCATCCATCAAGAGTCATGGCGGCGACGTTGAAAGAATCATTCTGGTAAAGGGTTTCTATTCGGCCGACCTGTTCGAGGGCTTTAGGAGAACGCACTCGATTCGACCGCCGGCAATTGTCGTGATCGATTCGGATATCTACGAATCGGCAAACTTGGTGTTGGATTTTTTCGGCGAGTATTTTCTTCCGGGAACAATATTGCTGTTTGACGATTACAACGTTTTTGATAAGAGTGACGCTCATGGCGAGCGCAGGGCGCTGAAGGATTTTGAATCGAAAAATCCTAGTTTTGCAAAGCGGCATCTTTTTGACTTTGGATGGCATGGCGCTGCATATGTCGTCGCCCATGGCATAACGCCCTAGCCTGTTTCCTCGGTCCCGATGTCGGAGAATCTGACGGTCATCGGTTTTTGCACTTTTTCCTATTCAGGTGAGTAAAATGGATTTGATGATTTCCGGACGACGCGCGCTGGTTACCGGTGCCGGACGCGGTATTGGACGAGCAATCGCGGAATGCCTGGCAAGAGAAGGGGGGCTCGTCGCCGCGGTATCGCGAACCAAGTCAGATATCGAATCGTTGGTTAAAAGCATCGGCGGCGAGACCAATGGCCACATCGGCGTCGCAATGGACCTCGTGCCAGAAGGAGCCCCAGGCAACCTTCTGGAAAAATTGAAAGGAGCCGATTTCGGCCCGATCGATATCGTCGTCCATAACATGGGCGGCACCTTGAATATTGCCGACCCGTATTGTTCGATAAGCGACTGGCGTCGCGTTTACCGCTTCAACTTCGAGGTCGGATTGGAGTTGAATCGCATGATTGTTCCAGATATGCAGCGCCAACACTGGGGGCGGGTTGTTCACGTGTCGTCGATATCGGCAATGGAAAACCACGGTCCAGTCACCTATTGTGCTATTAAGGCAGCCCTGACCGCGTACACGCGCAGTTTCGGAGGAGTCGTGGCTCCGGACGGAGTGGTTGTGTCGGCAATACTCCCAGGGGCCGTTTTCACTGAACAGGGTTATTGGGACGAGGCATCGAGGGAGCGACCCGATCACGTACAGAAATTTCTTACCGAGCGCCAGCGCATCGGACGATTCGGCCGGCCCGAAGAAATCGGAAATTACGTGGCCTACCTGTGCTCGGATCTGGCGTCCTTCAATACCGGGAGCATCGTTCCCATCGACGGGGGCCAGGGAAGGGGGTATTTCGGACAATGAGCCGGCCAGCAAACGCGGCACGCGCCGGAATGGGCGAGATTCTCAACAAGGACTTGCGCCGTCAAATCGTCGATATGGTGGTTGCCGGAAAGAACGGCCACATCCCGAGCGCTTTCTCCATCGTCGACATCGTGGCGCACCTGTACCGCCATGTTCTGAAAGTTGATCCCAAGAACCCGAAATGGCCGAAACGCGATTTTTTTATCCTCAGCAAAGGGCATGGCTGCCTGGGTCTGTACGTCAACCTTCATCGGCAGGGTTTCATCACGGACGACGATGTAGCCCAATTCTGCCGCAGGGGCGGGATGCTCGGCGAGCATCCTGATTCCCTCAAGGTCCCGGGAGCCGAAGCTTCTACCGGTTCACTCGGACACGGATTCAGCTACGCAGTTGGAATTGCGCTGGGACATCGGATCAAGGGCCGCGAAAACCGTATTTTCGTTCTTGTGGGTGACGGTGAATGCCACGAGGGGACAATTTGGGAAGCAGCGCATGTGGCGCGCAGCTACGAACTCGGCAAGCTTTGCGTGGTTGTGGACTGGAATCAGTCGGGCATGCAGCTTCTCCCGCACGACGACCTGCCGGCGAAATGGAAGGCGTTTGGCTGGAAAACGATGGTTATCGATGGCCACAACGACGCCGAACTCACGAGAGCATTCGACGATGTTCGCTTCGAGAGCAAGGGCGTGCCGACGGCGATCGTCGCAAGGACGGTAAAAGGCAAGGGGGTGCACATGCTGGAGGGACACGGTATCTGGCACCACCGCATTCCAAATGCCGAGGAATACGCCAAGATCATGGAGGCGTTGTCGTGAGCGAGAAGCAAGTGCGCCAACAGTTCGCCGACACGATGCTGGCCGTAGGTCTGGAGGACCCTGACCTGGTCGTAATGGTCGGCGACATCAGCCATGGCATTCTCCAGCCCTTCGCGAAGGCCTGTCCCGGAAGATATTACAACGTCGGTATCCTCGAACCGACGATGATGAGCATGGGCGCGGGCTTGGCACGGGCGGGCCTTTTTCCCGTGATTCATACTATTGCGCCATTTCTGATCGAACGAGCATTCGAGCAGATCAAGCTGGATTTTTGCTATCACGGCCTTCACGGAAACATCGTTACGGTCGGCAGCGCTTTTGACTACGCCTATCTCGGATGCACGCATCATTGCTACGGCGACTTTGCTCTCATGAAAACCCTACAAGGGGTGCAGATTACGTATCCTTCCGCGCCGATCGAGTTCGACACTCTCTTCCGCCAGGCGTATCGCAACAAAACCGTAACTGTTTACCGGGTGCCGGGAAGCCAGCACGGCATTGGTTTCGCCGCCAACGATATCCAGCTCGGCAAGGGAATCAAGGTGGCCGATGGGCGCGACGTCACTCTTGTAGCGACCGGGCCGCAGCTCAAAACCGCGATGAGTGCGCGCAGCCTACTGGCCGGAAGCGGGCGGGAGGCAGAAGTTCTCTATATTCACACGATCCGCCCTCTGGACGAAGAATTGATTCTGGCCAGCGTTTCCAAGACAAGGCATGTCGTCGTGATCGAGGAGCACATGCGATCCGGCGGTCTTGGCGATGATGTATTGCGCGCAACCCGGAACCTTCCCAATATCAGGTATGCATCCGCGTCAATTCCGGACACGTTCATCAGAGCGTATGGATCCTACGAAGATCACTGCGAATCCGTGGGTCTCACCCCAGGCAGAGTGGCGGCGCTGGTGGAAAGTGAATTCGCTAGGTAGCCGGGGAGGGCCATTCGGACGGAAATGCGCGTCGGGGGCCCCGAACGCATGACGAGGATCGCGGGCATCTGGGATTTGCGGCGGTCAGGCGGGTCGCTGGGTACGCTACTCATCCTTCTTGAAGAGCTGCAGATTCAGCGCCGGATACATGACGCCGATGCGATCCACATGGTCATCGTCCCCGACGCCGCCGATCTAGTCGGCGGCATGTCCTCCGAACTAGCCGACGGAACAGGCGATGCATTGCGCGGCTCCGACTTCGAAAAACTGGGCCTTATGGCCGAAGTCTCCCGCGCAATGTCCGGTGTGGCCGACTGCCACGTATGTATTGGGCAAGCAGCCATCCGGAACGTCAAGAATCTGATGAGGATAGGCTGTGTTCCGTGGCCCGACCCCGAGTTGCTCGTGCGAGGCAAGCACTGCTACGACAGTACACGCATGGTTCAGGATTTCTATTCGCATGCGGGAAGTATCCCCCGCCTCTCCATGCGCGCGGATTTGGTGGCGTGGGCGAACGCCTATATCAAGGAAAAAAGCCAGGGGCGATTGCCCGTAGCCGTACACCTAAAGAACAATCCGCAGATTTCTGGCCAGAGCAACGCAAACGTCGATTCGTGGTTTGCTTTTATGGCAGACTGCCAGAAGGAATACGAAGTCCAGTTTTTCCTTGTGGGCGACGACCCAACGGACGCACGATTCCGGGCCTTGCGGAACGTTACGATTGCACAGGAGGACCGATTGACTTTCGATCTCCATCTGGCGTTGATCCAGGTCGCCGGGCTCTTCATGGGCATGATGAGTGGGCCAGCTAACATGGCTTTGTTTGGCAAGAATCCCTATCTGATTTTCAAGAACCCCGATCACCATGTTCGGGAAATGGCGGTGGAACTCGGTGAGAGCGATCGCTACCCGTTCGCACTGCCTCACCAGCGCGTACTACGCGCATGGGACACTACCGAAAATTTGGTCTCTGCGTTCGACAACGTGATCAGACAGGTAGCAACCTGACGATGGCAAGAAATCACCGCGCAATACCCGCCGCTGGACGGAAATTTGCCTTCAGAGACAAGGTGGCGCTTGTTACCGGGAGTGCGCAGGGCATAGGAAAGACGATTGCAGCATCCTTCGGGGATGCGGGTGCACGGGTTGCGATCTGCGACATTGACCGGGAGAGATCCAATGCGACCGTGCTGGAGTTGCGAAAAGCGGGAATTGATGCCCGCTATCATGCGGTGGATTTGTCGAAGCGCGGAGAGCCGAGCCGCATGGTAGCCGAGGTCACGGAAAAATTCGGCCGGCTCGATATTCTGGTGAATAACGCGAGGGCCGGCACGCGCAGCGGATTGCTCGAAGAAACGGAAGAAAACTGGGATCTAACCATGTCTGTTGGCTTGAGGGCCGCCTTTTTCGCATCCAAAGAAGCAATTCCCGTGATGAGATCCGAAGGCGGCGGAAGCATCGTAAATATCTGCTCCATATCCGCGTTCTTGGTGTCACAGGAGTCTGCCTCCTACCATGCGGCAAAGGCAGGCATGATGCAGCTGACCAGGTATCTTGCGATGTACGCAGGCGATCGGCAGGTACGCGTGAATGCGGTACTTCCGGGTTTCATAGTCCAGGACGAAGACAGGAAGCGATACCTGCGCAACGATAATAATAGCTATCGCGCCCGGGCGGAGGGATGCCACCCCCTCAGAAAAGTGGGCAGCCCAGGCGACGTAGCTGACGCCACACTATTTTTCTGTTCAGATTCGGCCAATTTTATTACCGGGCAGACGATCATCGTTGACGGTGGACTAAGTATCCAGGATTCCTGGACCGCTGTCTCCGCAGCGGCAACCAGGTGGGAAAAGGAATGAAGCTCGAACTGAATGGTCGCGTCGCCTTGGTGACGGGCGGTAGCAAGGGGATAGGCCGAGCCATAGCAAAGGCGTTAGCCGAAGAGGGCGTGCAAGTAGCTGTAACGGCCCGGGGGGCTGAGGCTCTGCGAAAAACGGCGTTAGAGCTGTCTGCATTCAAGGTGTTGGCTGTACCCGCCGACGCAACGGATCCGCAAGCAACCAGCGCGGCAGTAGATCGGGTAGTTGATGTCTTCGGAGGGCTGGACATCTTGGTCAACAATGTCGGAGGGGCGGGCAAATTCGGCGGATTCGGCGATCTGACCGCCACTGACTGGCGCAACGCATTCGATCTGAACGTGGTCAGTCTTGTTCATTTCGTCCGTGCTGCGGAACAGTACCTGCGTAGGTCCAAGCAAGGGCGGATCATCAACATTTCTTCAATCTCGGGCCTGCAGCCAGGCGCATTCAACCCGCATTACGCGGTTACAAAAGCCGCGACGATAAACCTGAGCAAATTCCTCGCCGACTATTTCGTGAAGGACGGCGTGTTGGTAAATGTGCTGTGTCCGGGTCCGGTCCACAGTGACTCCTGGGATGGAAATGTTCGTCGCTTGGCGTTGGAGCGCGGTGTCGCGGTCGAAGTGGCCCGGCAGGAAGTGGAACGTGAAGAGTCTTCGAAGATACCGTTGGGTCGCGTTGGCGAGGGTGAGGATATTGCGGGGCTGGCGGTTTTTCTGGCCTCAGAACGGGCCAACTGGATTACGGGATCGTGTTTCCACGTAAACGGGGGCAAACTGAGAACAATTTGGTAAATCGAGCTTGCTCTCGGCGCGCAAATCCGTGGAGCGCAGACCACTGATCCAGTCCGCAATTCTTTCCATCAATTTGGGGCTACCTCCGTGAAGGGGAATAAACATCTAGGACATCCCCGTATTGGGCAGCGAGACGTGGTTTATGAAAATCCGCATCAACAGGTCTACAAGTTGCGATTGGATTTCGGGGACTTCTCCAAGGAAATATTCGTCACAGACTATGGCGACAGGGTCGGGGTAGTCGTCGAAGGCCCGGAGGGGATCCTTTTAGTGCGCCAATACCGACACCTGATAGACCGAGTTTCATGGGAAATACCCGGGGGGAAGGTTGACCAGACCGAATCCCTGGAAGAGGCAGCCCGGCGGGAATGCGTGGAGGAAACGGGAATTGTTTGTCGCGAGCTCTCGCCGTTACTGATGTTCCATCCGGGACTCGATACCTTGTACAACCCCACCCACCTTTTTCATTCCCATGAATTTGAGGAAAACCCCGAGACGGCGGTGTTTCACGGCGATGAAGTGAGCGGCCGAGATTGGATCCCTCTTAAACAGTGTATTTCCATGATATCGTCCTGCAAAATCGTGGACAGTCTCACGATAATAGGACTGCTGTCCTACCACACATTCATGAAGCAAAAGTGACGTTGTGTCGCAACAAACGCAAGCTGCGGTTCTCTTTGAGGCCGGCAAGCCACTCAGAGTACTGGAACTGTCTATTCCCGCTCTGAGACCCGGACAGGTCCTTGTGGACGTTGCGTATAGCGGTGTCTGCCATTCCCAGATCAATGAAGTGCGCGGCCTTCGCGGCCCAGATCGCTACCTCCCGCATACGCTCGGTCACGAGGGCTCGGGGACCGTGGTCGCTTCCGGGGAGGGGGTAACCAAGGTAAAACCCGGCGACAGAGTCGTCCTGTCCTGGCTGAAGGGGACCGGCGCTGACGTTCCAAATACCGGATATGAAAGCACCGAGGGGTCGATCAATTCAGGCGCCATATCGACGTTCATGCGACGCACCGTAACCTGTGAGAACAGAGTGACGGTCATACCCGACTCTATGCCTCTAAAACTGGCGGCCCTGCTGGGATGCGCGATCCCCACAGGAGCCGGCGTTGTGTTCAATACATCGGGCCTCGCGCACGGGGAAAGCATCGCTGTTTTCGGAGCCGGCGGAATCGGACAGAGCGCCATAATGGCCGCTGCTTCGATCGGTGCGGGACCGATAATCGCCGTAGACGTCGTCGCGGAAAAGCTTGCCAGGGCGCGCGATCTCGGCGCGACTCACACAGTCAACGCGGCCGAGGCCGATCCGGTGGCTGCAATTCGGAGCCTTACCGGGGGTAAGGGTGTGCGGGTTTCATTCGAGTGCGCGGGCCGGGTGGACGCCATGGAGGCTGCATTCGATTCGGCGATGCCCGGTGGCGGGCTTTGCATTGTCGCCGGCAACCCGCCCCAGGGTCAGACTATGCGCATCAATCCATTCGGCCTCATTGGCGGGAGGCGCCTCGTCGGGACCTGGGGCGGCGAGAGCCGGCCCGATATCGATATTCCTCGCTATGTCGACATGTTCATGAACGGCCGCCTGCCCCTCCGGCGACTGGGGACCAAGGAATATCCGCTCGATGAGATCAACCAAGCCCTCGATGCCCTGGAGTCCGGGCACCTCGTCCGCGCGATGATTCGCATGGGCGATGCCTAGGCGATGCCATCCCTTCGTCGCAGGATCCTGAATCGCGCAAGACAATGAATCTACGTTCCGAGTCACGGGCCGCTCTAGAAACGATTCGAAAAAAAGCCGGCGCTGGAAAACGCATGGTGTTCGTTTCCGGCACTTTCAACATCGTTCATCCGGGGCATTTGCGGCTGCTGCGCTTCGCGGCGGAGTGTGGCGACTACCTCGTTGTCGGCGTATTGGACGATCGGTTGTCCGACAATGCCCAGCTAAGCCACGATACGCGTCTGGAAGGCGTGGCTGCCATCAACTGGGTCAAATACGCGTTCATTTTGCACGATACTCCGGAAGACTTCATCGCCGAACTCCAACCGGCGGCGGTTGTAAAAGGGAAAGAGCACGAGGGCGGAAACAACCCTGAGCTTGCCGTTGTCCGATCTTACGGAGGAAAACTGTTGTTCGGCTCCGGGGATACGACGTTTTCTTCGCTGGAGCTGATTCGCAAAGAAACGGAGCTCATCAATCACTCCTCGATTATCAGGCCAAGGGGGTTCATCGAGCGGCACGGATTCAGCATTTCGGGGCTGGGGGCGGTGCTGGAGCAGATGCGCTCACTCAAGGTGTGCGTAATCGGGGACACGATCGTGGACGAGTATATTCAGTGCGACCCGCTCGGGATGTCACAGGAGGATCCGACGATCGTCGTGACACCGATCATCGCCGAGAAGTTCATAGGCGGGGCGGCCATTGTTGCGGGCCACGCACGGCATCTCGGTGCCTGTTCTGTCGATTTCATTTCCGTTATCGGCAACGACCCCATGGGGCGATATGTCGCCGAGAAGCTCGACTCATACGACGTCAATGCCAGCTTGATCATCGACGATAGCCGACCCACCACTCTCAAGCAACGCTACCGGGCGGGCAACAAGACTTTGCTGCGTGTGAGCCACCTGCGCCAGCACAAGCTCAGCAGGACCTTGCAGCAGCGGGCTCTTGAGCACATCAATATGTCTCTTGCGAACGTCAATCTCGTAGTTTTTTCAGATTTCAACTACGGTGCCTTGCCGCAGGAACTGGTGGACGAGGTCGCAAAAGAATGCCGTCGGCGGGACATCATGATGGTGGCGGACAGCCAGAGTTCATCCCAATTCGGCGACATCTCGCGTTTCAAGGACGCGGCTCTTCTCACCCCGACTGAACGCGAGGCGCGAATCGCTCTCGGGAACTATGAGGACGGCCTTGTGGTGCTGGCTGAAGCGTTGAGGCAAAGGGCGAGAGCTGAAAACATCGCGATTACGCTCGGGGCCGAAGGTCTTCTGATCCATGCCAAGGTAACCGGGCAGGGACAATGGCTCACCGACCGGCTCGCGGCGCTGAATACCGCTCCCAAGGACACGGCAGGCGCAGGTGACTGTCTTCTGATCTGCGCCGCCATGGCCATGGCGGTGGGCAGGTCTATCTGGGAAAGCATCTACGTCGGTTCACTGGCGGCCGCGTGCCAGGTGGGACGAATCGGAAACATTCCGTTGAGGGCGGAAGAGCTGGTCATCGAGATCAACAAGAGTGACAACTTCGTGAAGGGATGAAAATTGCGTGCTTTGCTTCTTGCCGCCGGGCTTGGCATGCGTCTGCGTCCGTTAACGAATTCGGTCCCCAAGTGTCTCGTCGAAATAAACGGTCGGCCGCTTCTGGACTACTGGATCGAGCTGCTGAGCAAGGGCGGCGTCGTCGACATGCTGATCAACCTTCACCACTTGCCGAAAGCCGTTAGATCGTATGTCGAAAGCTGCCGATACCCCGTGAGAATATCCACCGTGCACGAAGAGAGGCTGCTCGGAACGGGCGGGACACTGCTCAAGAACAAGGATTTCTTCCGAGGGGAACCCTCGATGCTCGTTCACGCGGACAACTTGTCTAGCTTCGACGCCCGTGCTTTTGTCCGGCGGTACGAGCAGAGGGAGGAAGGCGTCGATATAACGATGATGACCTTCAATACTACGGAGCCGGAGGCATGCGGGATAGTCGAGCTCGATGAACGCGGCTTGGTCAGAGCATTTCACGAAAAGGTCAGAAATCCCCCCGGAAATCTGGCCAATGCGGCCATATACATTTTGTCCCCGTCGGTGATGGATTTTCTTACCGGTCTCGGAAAGGAGGTTATCGATTTCAGCACCGAAGTCCTGCCCCACTTCATGGGGCGCATCAATGTGTTTCACAACGAGATATACCACCGGGACATTGGGACTGTGGAAAGCCTGTTGATTGCGCAGAACGAGTATCCCGCCGCGGTCGCCAGGCAACGCCTGAGCGATCTTGGCGAACTCTCCGCATAGCAATACCGGAATCGATCGGGTTTTTTGTCGAAAAATCTGGAGCACGCGCGCCGGCCTCGTCGCGAAGCCTGCCGATCTCCGTGTTCTTCACTCTGAGCCTCGAGGTATTACAGGACACGAATGCTCAGACGAATAGCCTGATCAAGCGTTTGCCAACAACTCGGAGACAGAATGCTTTGTCAGATGGGGATTTCTATTCGATAAACCTTGGCCATGGCGAACGATCCTTTGATAAACGAAACGGGCAATTGCCAAAAGCGGCGTATTCACAAGTAACGACTTAATCTTTTCTTTCGACAAGAACTTTTTCTCGAGACCCAAGGGGAGGCCCTGATTTTTCCACCTGTGGACATAGTCAGATTGTTGAACATCGTCGTGCGAGAATGACGTCATCCTTACGGTTCTAACCAGTATGGCTACCTCTTTATTGGATACCACATAGACTCGTTCACCATTCATGGGCCGCTTAACTTCATACCAATAATTTTCATTTGATTGGTCCGTCATGAATATCTGTGTCTCTTGGTAACCGTTCTTCTCTGAATAAAGGGAAAAAAATAGTTCAGGCGAAAATTGATAAAACCCATGCCCGCAAAAGTTATTTGCCGGAAGCAAGTGGAGAATTTGCCCTCCCGCTTTGCATATCTGTGAGAAGTTTCTCAGCGCCTGAGGCACGTTGTAAATGTGCTCCAGAGAGCCGCCATCAATGACGGTATCGTAACAATCCCGAATATCGATAGGCTTGTTCATATCCATGATATGGGTAGCGTTCTCGAAATCGGAGTTATCGATAGAGTCGACCGATACAGCGCCAAAGTGCTCGCGTAAGAGCCGCTCACAATACTCCCCGTATTCTTGCCCTCGAGGAAGATCCAGGATTCTTTCCAGAATGTGTTTGGGGACGAGCAATGATTGCCTTCCAATCGTCACGACACGGCCGAGATGTTTTTTCTTATGGGCCAATTTGATGAAATTTAAACTATGGACATCGATACCCATACACCCCTGCATTGAAGATTGCCGCCGCGACGAGCGGCGACTGGTTGACAAGGATCGTAATCGGGAAGAAAGCCGTCGCGGTTAACCGGCTTACCTCTGATATTCATTTTAACAGGCTGTTAAAATATCCCGCACTGCATAGCATGCTTACACTTAGTGCACTGAGACTTAAGATTCTGCAATCCCTGGAAATCGATCGCGCCGTGTTTTTTGCGATCATTGGCAAAATCTGGAGTATGTGCGCCGGAGTGATCACGGTCCTGCTGATCGTCGTATTTTTCTCTCCTGAGCTGCAGGGTTTTTACTATACCTTCAACTCGGTGCTTGCTTTTCAGGTGTTCGCGGAGCTGGGTCTAGGTACCGTTCTCACTTACTACGCCAGCCATGAGTGGGCGAAACTTGCGTTCGACGGGCACGGCCGGATGACCGGCGACGCGGATGCCTTGTCGAGGCTCATCAGCCTGGGCAGATTCGCGCTCAGGTGGTACTTGGCCGCCGGAGTTGCTACGACCCTGGTTCTCGCCGTCGGCGGACTCTATTTTTTTGGGGTGGCCGAGGACCGGGTACCTGGCTGGGAAGCGCCGTGGATCGTGCTGTGCGTGGTTACAGGCCTCAATTTATGCGTAGTGCCCATATGGGCTTTGATGGAGGGTTGCAACCAGGTTTCGAGCGTCTATGCCTACAGGCTTATTCAATACGTCGCATCCAGCGTCGCGGCTTGGATTGCGATTTATCTTGGTGCGGGGCTGTGGGTTGCGTCCATCATCGGTGTGACGGGCCTGCTGGCGATGATCCTCACGGTCGGCCGCCGCTATGGGGGGTTTGTCAGGACGATTCTGCTGGAGCATCCCAAAGGCCCAAAGTTAAGTTGGCGGGTCGATATATTGCCGATGCAGTGGCGCATCTCGCTAGGCTGGATCAGCGGATATTTCACCTTTTCCTGGTTTACCCCGGTGCTCTTCCACTATCAGGGGTCCGTGGTTGCGGGCCAGATGGGCATGACTTGCGTTTTCGCGCTCGGATTGGCGGCAGTGGCATCGAGTTGGGTGACACCGAGAGCGCCGCGTTTTGGCATACTTATCGCGCAGCAAAAGTATGTCGAGCTGGATCGGATGTTATGGCGGGTCACCGCAACCGTGATCGCCGTGACCGCAGTGGGCGCGCTTGGCATCTGGACCCTGGTCTATGTCCTGGGTCAGTTGCATCATCCCTTTGCCCACCGCCTGCTGCCACCCGCGGCAACGGGATACCTGCTTCTGGCCACGTTCTTCGCATCTGCTTCGCTGCCTATGGCTACTTATCTGCGTGCCCACAAGAAGGAACCGTTGCTGGCGCTGTCGGTCATCAACGGACTTCTCACCGGGATCGCAGTCGTGGTACTGGGCAAGTATTATTCCGCAGACGGTGTGGCGATCGGCTACCTTGCCGTGGTGATGACGTTGACGCCATTTGTCGCGTTGATCTGGTATCGGTGCCGCATTGAATGGCACGCTCCTGTTGCTCCTCCTTCTTACCCTCGTGAGGACAACGGTAACGGGCCCGCTTTGACCAAATGAACGCACGGTATTTTTCGTGAAATTTCGCGTCAACACCTTTGTGTCGTCGGGTCGAAGAACAGCCCGTCGAATTCTTGGCCCACTCTACAGGCCGCTCAGACGAGTGGCGCGTTTTCTCGCATGGATATTCCCGGCGTTAAGCGAGCTGCTGGCGCCTGCATCACCCGGTGAACGGCGCCTACTCGCGATCTACGATACTTCCTACCAACCTTTTAGCGTGGGCGATGTCTTGATCATTCAAGAGGCCTCGTTGGTGCTACGCGAAAAACACCACGCAGATACGGTGGATTTCGCTCTCCTGTACGATCCCAAGCATCCGGCCTCGTCGGATCCGGCATTCTCTAGCATCACGGAGAGCAATGCCCTTTATCACCTGGCTTCCATTCTGCCGATCGCACAGGTCAATCAGCATCTCGGCTCCGTGTTTGTCTTCAACTCTACCTCACACTTGCAGCGATTCATCGCCGATAACGCGGATCGCTATCACGTGTGGCCATCCGCGTGGAACTTTGCTTCCCGCGAGTACTTGTACTATGAGGTTTTCAATGACCTGCTATATCACCATTACGAGAAGTACGGGTCAATTCCGCATTTGACTTGTCGGCAGTTTCTGGTGGATTGGGCACAGGTTTTTTATCAAGAGAATATCTATCCGCAGGTTCCGGTCACGGTGAACGTACGTAACAACAAGGCTTTTCACGCGCACAGAAATCTGCAACTCGAATGCTGGTTGGAGTTCTTCAATCATTGCGAAACACGTTACCCGGCCAAGTTCGTCGTCATCTGCTCTCGGGCCGAGATTGACGATCGGCTGCGCCAATGCCCCAATGTGATCATAGCCAAGGACTATCACACCGGCATAGAACAGGACCTGGCTCTTATGCACCATGCGGCAATTCACATGGGTGCGGATTCCGGACCGGCGGTAATGGCCATATTCAATGACAAGCCGTATCTCATCGTCAACACGGTAGTGGGTCCTCATTATTTTTCGCGACCCGAAATGATCCAGCAGGAAGAACAGGATTTTCTGCGCTTTTGGTTTTCTGGCCCATTGCAGCGCTACGCGATGGGAATCGAAACAGCCGAACTCCTCATGAGAGAATTCGCGCGAATGTGGGCGAGTGTTGACGTTCGGCGCTGGCAAGCCCCGACGAATGGTGGGCAGAGTCCAAGAAGCGAAACGCCTACTTGGCTGCGCTAGGCGTCACATCCCATGATCGCCGATGAAATGAGCCAAATTTCCGCGGTGATCCCGAGTCGAATCGACGCTTGCTCTCGATGGTGAGAGAGGTGGAACCCCTGGTTTCCATCGTTATCCCTTGCTACAACCAAGGCAACTATTTGCAGCAGGCGATCGAAAGCGTGTTGTCGCAGGACTATTCGCACATCGAGCTGATCGTGCTTGATGACGGCTCAACGGATGATACGCGCGCCGTCCTGGCTCCTTACGCCGGAAAGTTCCACTACGGGACCCACGCAAACATGGGGCAAGCCAGGACCTTGAACAGAGGTTGGGGGATGTCGAAAGGCCGGTTTCTTTCCTATCTCGCAGCCGACGACTTTCTTCTGCCCGGGGCCGTCAGGACGTCGGTCGAGAAGCTCAGCGCGGATCCCAAGATCGTTCTCACTTACTGTGACTTCAATGTCATCGATCCGAAGTCACAGGTTTTGCGACTGGTTCGTACCCGGGAGTTCAGTTATCGGGATCTTGCCGTAAGCATAGTCTGCCAACCCGGACCGGGAGTCTTCTTTCGGCGCGACGCGTTCGAGCGCGCCGGATTGTGGGATGAGCTCTTGAGGCAGATCCCGGATTACGAGTATTGGCTGCGACTCGGATTGGAGGGCGCGTTCGTAAGAATCCCGGAAGTCCTCGCCGCATACCGGGTGCATGACCGGTCGCAATCGTTCGCCCCGGTGAGCGCAAGCGGGGCCGAAGAGATCGTGAACGTTATTTCCGCGCACTTCCGCAGTCCGCGCCTGCCACCGGAGATCGCTCGGGCAAGACCGGAGGCGATGAGCAACGCGCACGTCATTGCGGCACGCCTGCACCTGCGCTCCAGCCGCTATCTCGCTGCACTGAGGCACATGAGGCGGGCGTTCGTGCTTTATCCACGGGGCTATCTTCGCCCTCGGACTTGGCAATTGCTTGCAAATGGACTGCTCAACAGGATCGCCTACAAGCTTCTCTGGCAGTTCAAGCGGGCCTTCTCCAGAGGATGACCTGCGTGCGTGTTCGGCAGCCCCCACCCCATGGAAAGGACATGAGCGGTTCTCACGAAGATGGCGGCAGTCTACAATGCCGCAGGCCTCGATGGCCTTATGGGAGAAATTCAATCGGCGCGCGCCTGATTTCGAGAAAGACGGCTGCGGTACCCTCCGAAACGTTGCGATGAGAATCCTGGTTCTCGGCGGGGACGGGATGCTCGGGCACCAGTTGTTGCGGCAGTTGGCGACCCATCATGAGATCTATGTCACAGTCAGGCGAGACTCCAAGTCGTACGACGCCTTCGGCCTGTTCGACGGAAAGCGGACGCACTTCGGAGTGGATGCGGACTCGCCGGAGAGACTGCAAGAGATCATGGCGGCCCGCCGACCGGAGACCGTGATCAATGCGATCGGAGTCGTCAAGCAGCGCGCCGAGGCGAATGACGCGATTCAAAGCCTTGAGATCAATGCCCTGCTGCCGCACCGACTGGCCGTGCTGTGCGAGGCTGCCGGGGCAAGGCTCATCCACTTCAGCACCGATTGTGTCTTCTCCGGACGTCGCGGGAAATATCGCGAGACCGACTTTCCGGACGCCGAAGACCTCTACGGACGCGCCAAGTATCTGGGCGAACCCGGCGGCAAGCACTGCCTGACCCTGCGTACATCGTTCATCGGTCGC
>Ga0137395_10000474_pt1 | contig 16756 bp, 15 predicted proteins | sample czobulk216metaG_FD_108283 | JGI IMG/M metagenome (GOLD analysis project Ga0137395, IMG submission 108283) | Vadose zone soil microbial communities from Angelo Coast Range Reserve, California, USA - czobulk2.16 metaG | ecosystem: Environmental > Terrestrial > Soil > Vadose zone | place: USA...
AACTAACTGGTCAACGTATAATCGGGCGTCGGTTTGGCAGAAGAGACGGAAGTCAAGGGCAAGCTGATCGCTGGGTACAGGCGATCCGAGAAGGACACCGGTTCCCCCGAGGTCCAGATCGCGCTTTCCAACGCGCGCATCAGGGAGCTCACCGAGCACCTGAAGATTCACGCCAAGGACCACCACTCCCGCCGCGGCCTACTGCTCCTGGTTGGCAAGCAGCGGCGTCTGCTGAACTACCTGAGGGACATCGACGTGGAGCGCTACCGCGCCCTTGTCGGAAAGCTCGGGATCAGGAGATAAGAAGAAGCCCCACCAGGGCAATAAATAGAGGGAGGACTCCACGCTGGCGCGGGGTCAGCTCCTTATCCGCTCTCATCGAGCTTGCAAAAGGTTCGACGGCAGCGGCTAGGAATCTGACCTCATCGCACCTCGCGGAAGTCCTCCCACACATGGAGGTATTTGCGTGTCGATAACGACAAAGAATGTCGAGGTCGCCGGAAGGCGGCTGTCGATCGAGACCGGCCGGGTGGCCGAGCAGGCGAACGGAGCTGTGATCGTGCGCCAGGGCGACTCCGTCGTCCTCAGCACAGTGGTGATGTCGAAGGAGCCGCGGGAAGGCATCGACTTCTTCCCGCTCACCTGCGACTACGAGGAGAAGCTGTACGCAGCGGGCAAGATCCCCGGCGCCTTCATGCGCCGCGAGGGGAGGCCCAGCGAGGCCGCAATCCTCGCTTCGCGTCTGACGGACCGACCGCTGCGACCGCTGTTCCCAGACGGCTTCCGGCTGGACATACAGGTGGTGTCGACAGTGCTGTCAGTCGACCAGGAGAACGACCCCACGATCCTTTCGATCAACGGCGCCTCTACGGCGATCGTCATCTCGGATGTGCCGTGGGCCGGGCCCGTGGGCGCGGTCCGCATGGGCCTGCTGGACGGAAAGGTTGTCGTCAACCCGCCGATGGGCCGCATGGCCGAGTCGGAGCTCGACCTGGTGGTCGCCGGCACCGCCGACGCCATCCTCATGGTCGAGGCGGGCGCCAAGGGCGTGACCGAGCAGACCGTGCTCGAAGCGCTGGAAATGGCCCACGACGCGATCCGGCAAATCTGCGCCGCTCAGCTCGAGCTGCGAGAGCAGGTCGGCAGGGAGAAGCGCGAATTCATCCCAGCGACATATCCCGAGCAGGCCATCGAGGTGGTCAACGAATACCTCGCGATGCGCCTGGACGCCGTGCTGTTCAGCCCGGACAAGGCCGCCCGCGAGAAAGGCGTCGACGAGCTGCGGCGACTGACGATTGTCGACCTCGGCGCACGGTTTCCCGAGCACGTCGACATCATCGGCAAGCTGTTCGACAAGAAGGTCAAGGATCGCGTGCGGGAGCGCATCGTCGAGGAGGGCGTCCGGCCGGACGGCCGTGGCCTCAAGGACGTGCGCCAGATCAGCGTTGAGGTTGGTGTGCTGCCGCGCACTCATGGGTCAGGCCTCTTCACACGCGGCCAGACCCAGGCGCTGACCGTCGCGACCTTGGGCTCGATGTCCGACCAGCAGAAGCTCGATGGGCTGACCCTGGCCGACGAGTTCAAGCGCTACATGCACCACTACAACTTCCCCCCGTTCTCAGTAGGCGAGACGCGGCCGCTACGCGGTCCGGGCCGCCGCGAGATCGGTCACGGAGCGCTCGCGGAACGCGCTTTGCTGGCGGTCATTCCCCCCGTTGAGGAGTGGCCCTACACCATGAGGCTCGTGTCCGAGATCCTCAGCTCCAACGGCTCGACGTCGATGGCATCGGTTTGCGGCTCGACGCTCGCGCTGATGGACGCGGGTGTGCCGATCAAGTCACCGGTTGCCGGCATCGCCATGGGTCTGGTCACCCGGGAGGGTCGCTTCGCGGTCCTCACCGACATCCAGGGCGTCGAGGACAACCTCGGTGACATGGACTTCAAAGTCGCCGGAACCAGGGACGGCATCACCGCCCTGCAGATGGACATCAAGATCAAGGGCCTGACCCACGAGATCTTCGCGCAGGCACTGGAGCAGGCTCGTGAGGCAAGGCTGTTCGTGCTCGACAAGATGCTGGCGGTGCTCCCGAGGCCTCGCTCCGAGATGAGCGCCTACGCGCCTCGCATCACGACGATCATGATCAACCCCGACAAGATCCGCGACGTCATCGGCCCCGGAGGCAAGATGATCCGCAAGATCACCGAAGAGACCGGCGCGCAGATCGACGTTGAGGACGACGGTCGCGTCTTCATCGCCGCGGTCGACCAGGCCGCCGGACAGCGGGCCATAGATTGGATCAAAGGCCTTACCGACGAGGTCGAGGTCGGGAAGATCTACAAGGGCAAGGTCGTGCGCATCATGGCCTTCGGCGCATTCGTAGAGGTGATGCCCGGCCAGGACGGCCTCGTGCACATCTCGAAGCTCACAGACCACCGCGTAGAGCGCGTGGAAGAGGTGTGCAACGTTGGTGACGAGATCGTCGTCAAGGCGGTCGAGGTCGACAGCCAGGGCCGGCTGAACCTCAGCCGGCAGGCGGCGATCGAAGAGCTGACGGCGCAGGGTCTTCCAATCGAGGAGACGATCAACCCCGAGGTGATGGCGGCCGCCCTTGCGATGCCGCCCGCTCCAAGAGAAAGCAGCAGCTTCGGCGGCCGCGATCGCGGCGGCCGCAACGGTGGCGGCCGGAACCGAGGTAGGCGAGACTAACCGGGACATGAACGGGCAGATCCGGGTCGCGGTGGCAGGACACCGCGGCCGGGTCGGCTCGGTGCTCGTGCCTGTGCTGCAGAACGAGCCGGGCATCGAGTACGTCGGCGGAATCGATCGCGGCGACAACCTGGCCGACTTCCTGAAAGATCATCGGCCGCGCGTTCTGGTCGATTTCACGAAGCCCGCCGAGGCCCTGCACGTCGCGCTCGCCGCCGTGGCGGCCGGGGCTTCGCCGGTCGTCGGCACCACGGGCATCTCCGCAGAGGGGATCGACAAGCTCGAGACCGCATGCAAGGACAAGGGCCTGGGCGGGATCGTCGCGCCGAACTTCGCAGTCGGAGCGGTGTTGATGATGCACCTCGCGGAGATCGCGGCTCCTCATTTCGAGGCCGTCGAGGTGATCGAGATGCACCACGCCGGGAAGCTCGACGCACCATCCGGCACCGCACTTTCCACCGCGCGCCGCCTGGCGTCGAAGCGCGGTGAGAAGCCTTTCGCGCATCGCAAGGCCGAAAAGGAGACTCTCGCCGGCACGCGAGGCGGGGAGGAGGGCAACATTGCTGTGCACTCGGTGCGGCTGCCAGGCTTCGTCGCCGACCAGGAGGTCATCTTCGGTCTCCCGGGTCAGACGCTGACCATCACCCACCGCACCACGAGTCGCGAGGCTTACGCGCCAGGGGTGCTGCTGGCAATCCGGCGCGTGGTCGAATCACCGCGCTTCTATCGAGGCCTGGACGAGCTGCTGGGGCTTTGATTCACACGTCTGTATACAAGCGCGTGAGTCCGACGCCACAATTTGCATCGTTTGTATACAAACGAGTGGAACTCGGCGGCCTCTGGCGAAACTAGCCACGTCGAACTAAACTGAGGCCGTGCCTACCTCCAAGCGATTAAACGTGGCCGTCGTCGGGGCGACGGGGATGGTCGGCCAGGAGACGCTCAGAATCCTGGCCCAGCGCAACTTCCCCGCCGACAAGGTGATCGCGCTCGCTTCCGAGCGATCGGCAGGCTTGACCGTGCCGTACAACGGGTCGCAACTGCAGATTCAGCCTATATCGGAGGGCGCGTTCAACGGGATCGACCTCGCGCTTTTCGCGGCCAGCGCCGACATCGCTTTGATGTACGCGCCCATCGCCGCAGAGAAGGGCGCCCTGGTGATCGACAACAGCTCAGCCTGGCGCATGCGCGACAACGTGCCGCTGGTCGTGCCCGAGGTCAACGCGGAGGACCTTCGCCATCACGAGGGCATCGTCGCCAACGCGAACTGCTGCGCGATCCCGCTGACCGTGGTGCTCAAACCGCTGCACGACAAGGCCGGCGTCGAGCGCGTGCTCGTGTCGACGTATCAATCGGCGTCGGGCGCAGGCAGGGCGCTCATCGACGAGCTCGAGGAGCAGACCCAGGCGATCGCCGCCGGGACCGAGCCGCAGGTGAACGTGTACCCGTATCAGCTCGCCTACAACGTGGTGCCGGGTGGCTGGCGGCCGGAGGCGGACGGCTTCAACGAGGAGGAGGTGAAGATCGTCAACGAGACGCGCAAGATCATGCATCTCCCCAACTTGCGCATCGCCGCCACTTGCGTCCGCGTGCCCGTGCCGGTTGGCCACGGCGAGTCGGTCTTCGTCGAGACCCGTGACCCGATCACCCCTGATGAGTTCCGCACCCTGATGGGCGCGGCGCCCGGCGTGATCGTCGAAGACGACCCGAGCGCGAAGCTCTACCCGACCCCACGACACGTGGCCGGCACTGATGAGGTCTACGTCGGCCGCATCCGCAAGGATCCGTCGATCGCGCGTGGCCTCGCGATGTGGATAGTGTCCGACAACATCCGCAAAGGTGCCGCGCTGAACGCCGTGCAGGTGGCCGAGCAAGCGATCGAGATGGGCGTACTGCGGCCCGCGGGTCGCGCTGCGAAGTGACGAAGGAGGCTTAGAACCATGGCCAAAGAGATAGGTCGCCTGCTGACCGCGATGATCACGCCCTTCAAGGCCGATGGTTCGATCGACTTCGGTGCCTCGGAGAGGCTCGCCAACATGCTGGTCGCGGACGGATCAGATGGCGTGGTCGTGTCGGGCACCACTGGCGAGTCGCCGACGCTGTCGGACGATGAGAAGGTCGAGCTGGTCGGCGTGGTCAAGAAAGCCATTCCCGACCACGACGTGGTCGCAGGCACGGGAAGCAACGACACGCATCATTCGATCAGGCTCTCGGAGCGCGCGATGAAGGCCGGCGCCGACGCATTGCTAGCGGTCGTGCCGTACTACAACAAGCCGCCGCAGGACGGCATGTACCACCACTTCAAGGCGATCGCCGAGGTGGGGCCGACGATCATGTACAACATCCAGGCTCGGACCGCGATCAACATGACCGCGGCGACCACTCTCCGGTGCGCCACCCTTCCGGGCATCGTCGGCGTCAAAGAGGCGAGCGGCGACCTAGACCAGATGGGTCTGGTGTGCGCCGGCAAGCCGAAGGGCTTTCACGTTTGGAGCGGTGACGACAGCTTCACCCTGCCCTTGATGGCGGTTGGCGGCTACGGCGTGATCTGTGTCACCTCGCACCTCGCCGGCAAATCGATGAAGCGCCTGATCGAGGCGCACCTCGCGGGCGACAACGAGGCTGCACGGCGCATTCACCTTGGCCTGCTGCCGGTCATCAGGGCGCTGATGACCACGGCCGCAAACCCGGTGCCGGTGAAGTCGGCGCTGCACGCAATGGGATTCCCCGCCGGACCCTTCCGCCTGCCGCTTGTGCCGCTCACGGACGAGCAATTGCAGTCGGTCATGAAGGTCATCCGCGAGGCGGGCGACCTAATCACCTTCAAGGCGGGGGTCAAAGTCGCTTAGCGCCGTCGCGGAGCTGGCGGTTCTTCATTCCGAGGTGCGGGCCTGCACCAAATGCAGCCTGCACGCCACCCGCACGCAGGCGGTTCCGGGCGTGGGCCCCTGTCCTGCCGACGTCATGATCGTCGGCGAAGCGCCTGGCTTCAATGAGGACCGGCAGGGCGAGCCGTTCGTCGGCCCCGCCGGCAAGCTGCTCGACACTCTGCTCAGCCGGATCGGCCTCAGCCGCGCCGACGTCTACATCACCAACGTCCTGAAATGCCGCCCACCGCAGAATCGGGACCCGATGCCCAACGAGGCCGAGGCCTGCGAGCCCTACCTGCAGCGACAGCTGAAGCTCCTCCAGCCAAAGGTGGTGCTGGTGCTCGGCCGGCACGCGCTCGAGCGCCTCCTGCCCGGCCAGGGATCGATCTCTCGCATCCACGGCAGCCTCGTCATGCGCGGCGACATCGCGTACGTGCCCCTGTATCACCCGGCCGCGGCACTGCACAACGGCTCGCTCGTTTCCGACCTCGAGCGCGATTTCGACAGCGTGCGCAAGTACCTCGACCGATTCCTCGCCCCGCCTCCGCCACCTGAACCCGAGCCAGAGAGGCAGGAAGCCGAGCAGCTGCGCTTGTTGTGACGCAAGGTCGACTCCGCTACCTGCCGCTGGGCGGCCTCGGCGAGGTCGGCATCAACATGTGGGCCCTGGAGTGGGAGGACAAGGTCCTTGTCGTCGACTCGGGCCTCATGTTCCCGCAGGACGACATGCTCGGCATCGACCTCGTGCTGCCCGACATCTCGTACCTGCTGGAGAAAGGTCGGGACGTTGTCGGGATCTTCCTCACGCACGGCCATGAGGACCACATCGGCGGCCTGCCGTATGCGTTGAAGCTGCTCAACGTTCCCGTTTACGGGACTCGCCTCACGCTCGGTCTGCTCAAGCCCAAGCTGCGCGAGCACCGCATCCTGCGCGAGTCCGACCTCCGCGAGGTCCGGATCGGCGACGCCGTGCAGCTCGGCCCGTTTCGTGTGGAGGCGGTGGCTGTTTGCCATTCGATCCCGGACGCGGTCGGCCTTTCGATTCAGACGCCGGTCGGTCGCGTGGTCTACACCAGTGACTTCAAGCTCGACCCCGCACCACCGGACGGTCTACCCACGGACATGGCCCGGTTCAAGCGCCTCGGCGGCGCAGGGGTCCTGCTCCTGCTCAGCGACTCCACCAACGCCGAGCGCGAGGGACATTCCGGCTCCGAGCGCGACCTGCACGCACCGTTCGAGCGCATCTTCGGCACGGCGCCAGGTCGAATCGTGGTGGCCAACTTCGCCTCCAACATCCACCGCATCCAGCACCTGGTGCGCATGGCGATCCAGTTCGAGCGCCGCGTAGCCGTGGTCGGGCGCAGCCTGCAGCAGAACTTCAAGACTTCGCGCGAGCTCGGATTCCTCAAAGTCCCCGAAGGATTGACGGTGCCGCTGGAGGAGGCCGATCAAATTCCGTCGTCGAAGCTGCTGCTGCTCACCGCCGGCAGCCAGGGCGAGCCGATGTCGGCCCTGACGCGTTTTGCGGCGCAACGCCACCCGCTTGTAAACGTTCGCAAGGGCGACTGGGTCGTGATCTCCGCGCGGCCCATCCCGGGCAACGAGCGGATGGTCCACCAGACCGTGAACAACCTGTACCGCCACGGTGCGCGCGTTTTCTACTCCGAGGTTGGCAACGTGCACGTCACCGGGCACGCGCAGCGTGAGGAGCTGCGCGAGATGCTGGATGCGACGCGGCCGCGCTACTTCATCCCCGTCCACGGCGAGTACCGGCAGCTTTTGCAGCATGCGGAGCTCGCGAGGGAGGCGGGCGTGTCCGACGACCGCGTCGTTGTGGTCGAGGACGGCGAGGCTGTCGAGCTCGACGCGAACTCGATCCAGCGAGGCGAGAAGATCAGCACCGGCCTGGTGTTCGTCGACGGCCTGGGGGTCGGGGACGTCGAGCAGGTGGTGCTGCGCGACCGCCGGCACCTGGCCGAGGACGGGATCCTCGTGGTGACGCTGGCGCTCGATCGCGATACCGGAGCGCTGCGCGCCGGGCCTGATCTTCTCTCCCGCGGCGTCATCGAGCCCGAGCTGTCCAGCCAGCTGATGGCTGACGCCCGCAAAGCTGCGGTCGATGTCATCAAGCGGCTGGCCGATTCTCGCGACGCGAACATCCTGCAAGAGGCGATCCACGACGCCGTTTCCAAGACCGTGTGGAGGCAGACGCGACGCCGGCCCATGGTCATCCCGGTTGTGACTGAGATCTAGCGCGATGAAGCTGCCGCCGCTCGCGCTTGTCGCCCCGAGCCTGTGCCCGCGCTGCGACCAGCCGGCCATGGTCCTGGACCGGCTCGAAGACCAGCGCTGCGCGCACTGCGGCCTGCAGCTGCACAGGTGCGGCAGCTGCCACGGCGTGGCGGGACCGTTCGACCGCTACTGCGGCTTCTGCGGTCACGAGCTGGTGCGCGGCGAGGAGCGAGCTCCGTACTGGCGGCTGTGGATGCTGGCCGGCCTGATACCCCTGATCGTTGGGCTCGTCTACGGCGTGGTCTGGGCCGCTTCTCACCCCACCAAGTAGCCCCTCCTCTAACCCCCCGCTATCGCTCCCAGGATCAGGTAGGGCTCGTTTCCGGCAACGACCTCCTGGGGCAGTGGGGCGTCGATCGGGTCGTCCGAGTGATCCTCCTCGCACGCGAAGAACCTCAGCATCGGCCGCCGGCGCTTTGTTCCCGGATCCCTGATGGTCCCGAGCAGCGCCGGATAACGCGCCTCGAGCGCGTCCAGGACCGAGCGCTGCGTCACCTGGCCGGACACGTCCAGCTCGACGGTCCGGCCCGTGCCCGCAAGCGACTGCAGGTTGCGGGGCAGAACGACCTGGATCACGACAGGGTCTGCACCTCGACCGACAGCACGGCCGGCAGGTCCCGCACGACCGCCTTCCAGCTGTCGCCGTCGTCAGCCGACGCGTAGACCTGACCTCCGCTGGTCCCGAAGTAGATGCCGGACGGGTCCAGGCCGTCGACCGCCATCGCGTCGCGAAGGACGTTGACGTAGCAGTCCTTCTGCGGCAGGCCCTTTGTAAGCGCCTCCCAGTCGTCGCCGCCTGTCTTGCTCCGATACACGCGCAGCTTGCCGTCGGGCACGAAGTGGTGCGAGTCGCTCGTGATGGGCAGCACATACACGGTCTCGGGATCATTCGCGTTGACGTCGACGACGAAACCGAAGTCGGTCGGCAGGTTGCCGCTCACCTCGCGCCAGTTCTCGCCACCGTCGTCGGTGCGCATCACGTCCCAGTGCTTCTGCATGTAAAGCGTCTTCGGCTTCGATGGGTGCATGGCGAGGCGGTGCACGCAGTGCCCGACCTCGGCGTCTGGGTCGGGGATGTGGTTGGAGCGCAGGCCGTGGTTGATGGCCCGCCAGGTCTTGCCCGCATCGTCGGAGCGGAATGCGCCCGCAGCCGAGATGGCGATGAAGATGCGGTCGTGGTCGGTCGGGTCGATGATGATCGTGTGCAGGCAGAGCCCGCCGGCACCGGGGGCCCATCCGGACGCGGTCTTGTGAGTCCGAATACCAGGCAGCTCGGCCCAGCTCGTGCCGGCGTCCTTCGACTGGAACAGCGCAGCGTCCTCGGCCCCTGCATAAACGCTGTCCGCGTCGTCGAGCGAAGGCTCGAGGTGCCACACCCGCTTGAACTCATATGGATGCGGCGACCCGTCATACCAGGTGTGGGGTCCAACCTCACCTTCGTAGAGAAACTGGTTGCCCACGGTCTCCCAGGTTTTGCCCGCATCGCTCGAGCGCTGCATCACCTGCCCGAACCAGCCGCTGGATTGCGAGGCGTAGAGGCGGTCAGGATCGACCGGCGAGCCTTTCAGGTGGTAGATCTCCCAACCCGGGAATAGGGGCCCTTGAACGTCCCAGCTCTTCCGGGTTCCGTCCGAGTTGAGGATGAACGCACCCTTCCGGGTGCCGACCAGCAGTCGCACTTTGCTCACGAGCAATTACCTCCAATTCCACAAACGGACGTTGGCCAACAAGATAGATGACTGGATGAGGCGTCAAAACTCATCGGTTGAGCCGTTTTCCGCATTCCACGCAGTAGCTGTGGCGGCCCAGATTGTGATGCCCGCAGAACGTGCACACGAGCCGGCGCGGGGGATCAGCTTGCAGCCATCGTTCATGCTCGCGGCGGTACCAGATTCCGTCCTCGGGTCCCAGCATCCAGCGATGGCCCTCTCCGTCGAGCACCGCAAGGTCGCGAACCGCGAGCCTGAACGCACGAGGCTGCAGACCGCCGGCGCGCCTCTCGGCGACCAGGGTTCGATATCTCGTCTCGGCCTGGGCGAATGGATCGACCGCCACGGGGACAGTATCGCCCGCGACGCGATGCCGAACGCGGCGCGGTCCTGGGGTCCCCACGGAATCGTCAGATTCCGTGGGGCAAAGAGGTGGGGTGTAGAATCCATCGGAACCGGGCCCCGGTAACGCAGCATGCCTCGCACCACCGCACGCAGCTCACGTTCTTCCTCACACGGCGCGCGGCGCACGTCCTCCGCGCGGAGACGCTCGACGCCTTCGCGCCGCCGCGTGCAACCTCGGCTCACGCAGCGTCAGGTGCGCGAGATCGGCGCGGTGCTTCTGCTCCTGGCCGGGCTCCTGGGGCTGCTGGCAGCGGCGAGCAACCAGGGCTCGATCCTCGCCGGCATCCGCGAGTGGCTGCTGGGCAACTTCGGGCGCGCGTGGTTCGTGCCAGTCGCGGCGTCGCTCGGCACCGGCGCGTACCTGCTGTGGCCGAAGGCTCCGCGACCGCGGCCGCTGGATGTGGTCAGCGGACTGGTCGCGGTGTTCTCGCTGATCGGATTGTTCGGGCTGGCGAAAGGGCAGGGCGGCGGTCTCGGTGCGGGCATCGACCAGGCGCTCACGGAGGTCGTCGGCACGTGGGGCGCGTGGGCGCTGCTCGTCGCCGGGCTGGTGATCGGGCTCATCGTCACGATCCACTTCAGCCCAGGCGCGGTCATCCAGTCGTTGCTCGACGCCGCGAAGGCTTTCCTCGCCGAGCGCGGCCGCATCGATCGCCTGGTGCAGCTTCCGCAGGAGCAGTCGAAGGCTGCGCCCCTCAAGGCGGTCAACGGCGCAGCGGCGGCGGTCGGCCCTGCCTATCCGCCCGTTCCGACGGCACCACATCCGTGGGAGGTCGACAACGATCCCGAGCCTCAGCCCAAACGCGAGCCGGTGCGCGAGGAGCGCGAGGCAAAGAAAGAGCCTGAGGAGTCCGAGCCGAAGCCGGTGCTGCGAGTCGTGGCCGAGCCCGAGGATGACCTGCCGGAGATCGAGTGGAAGCTGCCGCCGATCGCCATGCTCGACACCGTCACAGTGCGCCGCGAGCGCATGAAAGACGAGATCAAGCGCAACGCGGTGATCATCGAGCAAACGCTCGCGACGTTCGGCGTGCCGGCGAAGGTCGTTGGCGTCAACCCCGGCCCAGCGGTCACGCAGTACGAGGTGCAGCCCGGCGCGGGCGTGCAGGTGAAGAAGATCACGGCCCTACAAAACGACCTGTCGCTGGCCCTGGCCGCCGCACCGCTGCGCATCGAGGCCCCGATTCCCGGCAAGTCGGCGGTCGGCATCGAGGTGCCGAACAAGTCGGCAAGCCTTGTGACCATTCGTGAGGTCCTGGAGACAGCTGCGTTTCGCGAGGGCACGCACATGCTCGCGCTCGCGATGGGCAACGATGTCTCTGGCGCCTCGATCGTTGGCGACCTGACGCGCATGCCGCACCTGCTCATTGCCGGCGCGACCGGGCAGGGCAAGAGCGTTTGCATCAACGCCCTCATCACCAGCCTGCTGTTCCAGACCACGCCCGATCACTTGCGTCTGCTGCTCATCGACCCCAAGCGTGTCGAGATGACGGGCTTCAACGGCCTGCCTCACCTGGCGCTGCCGGTGCTCGTGGAATCCCATCAGGCCGCAGCCGCGTTGCGCTGGGCCGTGGCCGAGATGGACCGCCGCTACAAGCTGTTCTCGGCGGAGGGCGTTCGCAACATCGCCGCCTATAACGAGAAGGCGACGCTGAAGGCTGCGCGACAGTTGCCGTACATCGTCATCGTCATCGACGAGCTCGCGGACCTGATGATGGTCGCCGCCGGCGAGATCGAAGAGCTCATCTGCCGCATCGCACAGCTTGCGCGTGCGGTCGGCATCCACCTCATCATCGCCACGCAGCGCCCGTCGACGGACATCATCACCGGCCTCATCAAGGCCAACATCCCGTCCCGTATCGCATTCGCGGTCGGGTCGCAGGTCGACAGCCGCGTCATCCTCGACACGGGCGGCGCTGAGAAGCTGCTCGGCCGCGGCGACATGCTCTACCAGCCCGTCGACGCGGGCAAGCCGACGCGCATCCAGGGCGCGTTCGTCAGCGACTCCGAGGTCGAGTCGGTCGTGAGCTTCTGGAAATCGCAGGGGCCGCCGCGTTACATGGAGGAGATCCTCGAGGAGGGTGCCGGCTCGACGTGGGAGGGAGGAGGCGAGCGCTCCGAGCGCAAGCTCGACCCACTGTTTGCGCGCGCTGGTCGCGCGGTCGCGGCCGAAGGCGCTGCGTCGGTGTCGCTGGTGCAGCGCAAGTTCAACGTCGGCTATTCGCGTGCGGGCCGTATCGTCGACCAGCTCGCCGAGCACCGCGTGATCGGCGGATACCAGGGTTCGAAATCCCGCGAGGTGTTGATGAACCTGCCCGACGTCGATGAGCTGCTGGAGCGACTCGGCCTCGAATAGGGGCCCCCACGAAATCTCGCCGAAGGCTCCGATTTCGTGGGGATTAAATCCTTCGGGTTAAAGCGCTTAGGCTGAATTTGGTGAACCTGCCGAACGCGCTCACCATCAGCCGCCTCGTCGCGATCCCGCCGCTGATGTATCTGCTGCTCGCGCGGTTCGACTATCACGACCAGATCGCGGCGGCGGTCTTCGTTGTGTTCTCGCTCACCGACACCATGGACGGACAGATCGCGCGGCGTCAGGGCAAGGTCAGCGACCTCGGCAAATTCCTCGACCCGCTGGCGGACAAGCTGTTCGTCCTGTCCGTGCTGATCGTGCTCGTCCAGGAAGGATCGATCGCCGCGTGGGTGGTCGTCGTGATCTTCTCGCGCGAGCTGCTGATCACATTGCTGCGCACGACCACCGCAGGTCGAGGCACCGACATCGCGGCCGCGCCGCTGGGCAAGACGAAGACTGTGACGCAGGTCGTCGCCGTGACCTTGCTGATCTTGCAGCGGCCCTACCCGGTGCTCGGATTGCCGGCGACGCTCGCCGTCGCGTTCGCGGTGCTGTTCACGATCTCTAGCGGACTCGACTACGTCTGGCGATGGCGCCACGTGCTCGTGCCCGGTGCGGATCTACGCGAGGAGTCACCGGTCGAGCCCGCGGCGCGCGAACTTGGTGGCGTCCTGAATGAGACCGGCCTGACGTTCGCGCTTGGTGAGTCGTGCACCGGCGGGCTGCTGGCGGCGCTCGTCACCGACCTTCCGGGCAGCTCCGCTTACTTCATCGGGGGCGTGGTGGCCTATTCGAACTCGGCGAAGGAGAAGCTCCTGGGGGTGGCCGGCAAGCTTCTCACCGAACATGGCGCTGTCAGCGCGGAGGTCGCCGAGGCGATGGCCGGCGGCGCTCGGGCCCGATTCGGGACGACACTTGGGGCCGGTGTCACGGGCATAGCGGGCCCGGACGCGGACGGTACCGAGAAGCCGGTGGGCCTGACCTATATAGCGGTGGCCACGCCTGCACGGACTTCGAGCCGCCAGTTCATCTTCCATGGGGATCGCTGGGCCAATCGCCGCCAGGCGGCGGTGGAGGCGCTCAAGATGCTGACCGAGGCGGCTCGTTCTGTAGCCGCGAACCAGAGCTCGGTAAAGAGTGCTTGACACTCCGAACACCTGTTCGATACCATGTGCGGACGGCCAGGTCTTGTAAAGAAGAGATTGCGTTCCGCCCTTCGACATAGAACACTCGCCGCAACGACCTAGGAGGCATCTGGATTGGAAAAGGAAAAGGCACTCGACACCGCGATCGCTCAGATCACGAAGAGCTACGGCAAGGGCTCGATCATGAAGCTCGGCGAGCAGGCGGCAATGCGTGAGATCACAGTCATCCCGACTGGCGCGCTGCTGCTCGACCTGGCGCTCGGAGTGGGGGGCATCCCGCGCGGTCGGGTCACGGAGCTGTACGGACCGGAGTCGGCCGGCAAGACGACGCTCGCGCTGCACGTCATCGCCGAGGCTCAGAAGCAGGGCGGCGTGGCGGCATTCATCGACGCAGAGCACGCCCTCGACCCGATCTACGCGTCTCGTATCGGGGTGAAGATCGACGACCTGCTCATCAGCCAGCCCGACACTGGCGAGCAGGCGCTCGAGATCGTCGAGGTGCTCGTGCGTTCGAACGCCGTCGACGTGATCGTCATCGACTCGGTGGCGGCTCTTGTGCCGAAGGCCGAGATCGAAGGCGAGATGGGCGACTCACACGTCGGGCTTCAGGCGCGGCTCATGTCGCAGGCGCTGCGGAAGCTGACCGCGGCGATCTCCAAGTCCAACTGCTCGGTGATCTTCCTCAACCAGCTGCGCGAGAAGATCGGGATCATGTTCGGCAACCCCGAGACGCAGCCGGGTGGTCGAGCGCTGAAGTTCTACTCATCTGTCCGGCTCGACATCCGCAAGGTCGAGGTGATCAAGAACGGGCTGGACTCGGTCGGCGCGCGCGTCAAGGTGAAGGTGGTCAAGAACAAGGTCGCGCCGCCGTTCCGAGCCGCGGAGTTCGACATCCTGTTCAACGAAGGCATCTCACGCGAGGGCTCGCTCATCGACGCGGCTCTGGAGTACGCGATCTTCGACAAGAGCGGCACCTGGATGTCGTATGGCGATCAGCGCCTCGGGCAGGGACGCGAGAACGTGCGCAACTACCTGCGCGAGAACCCGACGCTGGCGGCAGAGATCGAGGCCAAGGTCCGGGCCACCGCCGCGGGCGGGGCGGCACCGGCCAAGGTGGTGCCGATGAAGGTGGCATCCGGTGGCGGGGAGGAGTTCTAGCCGCAGGCGCCCGGTCCGACCGGCAAGCACCGCTGTCGATACCGGCTTGAGGCTGCTGGCGCGGCGAGCCCACTCGCGGGCGGAGCTGCGCCAGAAGCTGGCGCGCCGGGGCTATGAGGAGGTCGAGGTCGGGTCCGCGATGGCGCGCCTCGCCGAGATGGGCTACCTGGACGACGCCGCGTTCGCGCAGGGCCTGGTCCGGCGCAGGAGCGCAACCCGGGGCTCGCTGGCGGTTGCCGCCGAGCTCACCGCCAAGGGGATCGATCGCCAGGGCACGGCGGAGGCGCTGGCCGAGCTCGACGCCGAGCGCCAGCTCGCCTCGGCAACCCTGCTGGCCGAACGGATGTGCCCGCGAGGTGCGGAGATCGGGTATCGGGAGATGCTCGATCGGGTTGGCGTCAAGCTGCAGCGGCGGGGTTTTCCCGTGGGCATCGCTCGCGCCGCGTGCCGCGCCGTACTGGCGGAGCGGCAAGGCCGCCAGGGCGCCTAAAATTTGACTCCACGCGAGGCGCTGGGGCGCCTCCAGTCATAGAGCCAACCCATCTCGGGACCGGTCGCTGACCGGGCCCTTCGAGGACGGTTCCGCACTTTGACAAGCGAATACATGAGGTGCATGTCACATGCCTGCTTACTACTTCGTACCAGCACTGGTGGCGGCCCTCCTGGTTGGCGTCGGCGCCGCCTATCTGTACTTCCAGAGGCGGGCCGGCGATGGCGCGAATGCCGTCGAAGCCAAAGCGCAGCAGGTCCTTGCCGAGTCCGAGACTCAGGTCAAGGAGAAGCTGCTCGAAGCCAAGGAGGAGGCGGTCAAGATCCGCACCGCCGCCGAACAGGAAGCCCGCGAGTATCGGGCACAGTCGCAGCAGATCGAAAAGCGCCTACTCCAGAAAGAGGAGAACCTCGACCGAAAGGGCGAGGATCTCAACCGTCGCGAGCGTGAGTTCGGCGACAAGGAAAAGGGGCTGGAGGAGCTGAGGGCTCAGCTCGAAGACCACAAGCGCCAGCAGCAGCTCGAGCTCGAACGGGTCGCCAAGATGACCCGCCAGGAGGCTCAGGGTGTGCTGATGGCCCAGGTCGAGCAGGACCTGCGCAACGAGGTTGCGCGCAAGGTCCGGGAGTCAGAGCTGGCCGCTCGCGACGAAAGCGAGCGCCGCGCCAGGGAGATCGTCACCGAGTCGATCCAGCGGATCGCCGCCGACCAGACCGCCGAGGTCTCGGTTTCGGTGCTGCCGCTGCCGACCGATGAGCTCAAGGGACGGATCATCGGCAAAGAAGGCCGCAACATCCGAGCCCTGCAACAGGCGACTGGAATCGACCTCATCGTGGATGACACGCCTGAGGCGGTGATCATCAGCGGATTCGACCCTGTGCGCCGCGAGGTGGCAAGGGTCGCGCTGAACAAGCTCATCGTCGACGGCCGCATCCATCCAGCGCGCATCGAAGAGATCGTGGCCAAGTCCCGACAGGAGGTCCTGCAAAGGGTCAAGGAGGAGGGCGAGGCCGCGGTGCTCGAAGTTGGCCTCCAGGGTCTCCACCCGGAGGTCGTCCGGCATCTCGGAATACTGCGATTCCGCACCAGCTACGGGCAGCAGGTGCTCAACCACTCCAAAGAGGTCGCCTACCTCGCAGCCATCATGGCGGCGGAGATCGGCGCCGACGTTCGTATCGCCAAGCTCTCAGGGCTGCTGCACGACATCGGCAAGGCCATCGACCACGAGGTCGAGGGCTCGCATGCGGTGATCGGCGCAGACCTGCTGCAGCGGCACGGGGTGCCCGCCCCGGTCGTACATGCAGTGCGAGCTCATCACTACGACGAGGAGCCACAAACAATGGAGGCGCTCCTGCTCATCGCCGCAGACGCCATCTCGGCGGCCCGCCCGGGAGCGCGCCGCGAATCGTTGGAGGCTTATGTCAAGCGGCTGGAGAAGCTGGAGGAGATCGCAAACTCGTTCCAGGGAGTCCAGCAGTCCTACGCGATCCAGGCCGGCCGCGAGGTTCGGATCCTGGTCAAACCGGAGCAGATCGATGACGCGGCGGCCCAGCTCATGGCTCGGGACATCGCCAAACGCATCGAGTCAGAGCTCAGCTTTCCTGGTCAGATCCGGGTCACCGTGGTCCGC
>Ga0137395_10000475_pt1 | contig 16748 bp, 12 predicted proteins | sample czobulk216metaG_FD_108283 | JGI IMG/M metagenome (GOLD analysis project Ga0137395, IMG submission 108283) | Vadose zone soil microbial communities from Angelo Coast Range Reserve, California, USA - czobulk2.16 metaG | ecosystem: Environmental > Terrestrial > Soil > Vadose zone | place: USA...
CGAGTACTCGGTGCGCGTCGCCCGCCAGATGGGCCTCGGGAGCGCAGAGGTGGAGACGATCCGCTACGCCGCGCTCGTTCACGACATCGGAAAGATCGCCCAGCGCCCCGACGTCATTCGGAAGCCGACCGTGCTCAGCGACGAAGAGCGCAGGTTGATGATGCGCCACCCGGAGGCGGGGGCGAAGATCATCGGGCAGATCCGGGCGCTCCGCGACGCGGCGCGCATGGTGCGCACGCACCACTGGCGCCCCGACGGGAAGGGATATCCGCCCGGCCTCACCGAGACCGACGTGCCCCTGGGCGCGCGGATCATCCACGTCTGCGACGCGTTCGACGCGATGACGTCGGACCGTCCCTATCGGAAGGGACTCCCCATCCCGCGCGCGCTCGCCGAGCTTCGCGTCCACGCCGGCTCGCAGTTCGATCGCGAGATCGTGGAAGCGTTGATCCTCCTCCATGGCGGAGCCGAAGCGGAGCCGGTCCGGTCGATTCCGGTGCCGGAGCGCGCGGAGGCGTGATGGGCCGCTACGAGGAGTCGGGCGTCAACATCCGGAAGGGCCAGGAGGCGGTCGACCGGATTCGGGCGCTCTGCCGGTCTACCTTCGGCCCGGAGGTGGTCGGCGACGTCGGCGGCTTCGCGGGCGCGTTCCGCGTTCCGGGCGCGCCGGGGCAGGTTCTCCTCTCGAGCATGGACGGCGTCGGTACGAAGCTCAAGATCGCTATCCTTTCCGACCGGCACGACACGGTCGGGTACGACCTCGTCTGCCATTCGGCGAACGACATCCTGGTGCACGGAGCCCGACCGCTTTTCTTTCTGGACTACATCGCGATGGGAGCCCTCTCCCCGGAGCGCGTGGAGCTGCTCGTCCGCGGGCTCGCGCGGGGATGCCGCGAGGTCGGGTGCGCCCTGATCGGCGGCGAGACCGCCGAGATGCCCGGCCTCTACGCGCCGGGCGACTACGACCTGGCGGGCGCCATCGTCGGGATCGCGCCGGAGGCCGGGATCATCGACGGCTCGACGATCGAGCCGGGCGACCAGATCTTCGGGCTCCCCAGCGCGGGACTTCACACCAACGGCTACTCGCTCGCGCGGTCGATCCTTTTCGACGGCCTCGGTCTCAAGATCGGGGATCCGTTCCCCGCAGGCGGGGGCACGGTCGGGGACGTGCTTCTCCTAGCGCACATCTACTACGGCGCGCCGGTGGGGGTCGCGCGCGCGGCGGGGGAAGTGAGGGGCATGGCGCACATCACCGGGGGTGGGATTCCCGGGAATCTGGTGCGCATCCTTCCGGAGAACGTTCGCGCCGAGATCCGCACCGCGAGCTGGCCCGTTCCCCCTCTCTTTCGATTTCTCTGCGAGGCGGGGAAGGTGCCGGCGTCGGAAGCCTACGAGGTCTGGAACATGGGAATCGGGCTTCTGATGGTGGTGAGGCGAAAGGATGCCGAGACGATCGAGCGTGCGCTCAAGAAAGCGGGTCACCCGGCCTTCCGCGTCGGAGAGGCCGTTGCCGGAACGCGGGAGGTAGTGCTGGCGTAGGTTTTGGGGGATGGGGATGATGGCTGTGGGATGGGAGCACGACCCGGGTCCTCCGAACCGGGACCGTCACCGGGCGCTCGAGATCGGGGAGCTCGCTCCGGACGGGTACGGGACGCACGCCGAGACGCTCGGCCTGGTCGGCCGAAGCCGCGCGGTACTCGAGCTGGGGCATCGGATCGCGGCCCTGGCGCCGAGCCCGGCGACCGTGTTCGTGCACGGCGAGACCGGAACGGGGAAGGAGCTGATCGCGCGGGCGCTCCACAGCGAGAGCCACCGCTCCGAGCGTCCGTTCCTTCCCCACAACTTCGCCTCGATCCCCGATTCCTTGGTCGAGAGCGAGCTCTTCGGTCATGCGAAGGGCTCCTTCACCGGCGCCCACGCCGACCGGCCCGGTCTCTTCGAGCTCGCGAACGGTGGCACTCTGTTCCTCGACGAGATCGGCGACGCGAGCCCCTCGGTGCAGAGCAGGCTCCTCCGCGTGCTCCAGGAAGGCGAGGTCCGCCGGGTCGGCGACGGCCGCGTTCGTCGCGTCGACGTGCGCATCGTGGCGGCGACACACCGCGACCTGGCGGCCGAGGTCCGCAGCGGGCGCTTCCGGGCCGATCTCTTCTACCGGCTCCACGTCCTCACGATCCGCGCTCCCTCGCTCCGCGAGCGGAGCGAGGACGTGCCGCTCTTGATCGCGCACATCCTCCGGCGCCTGTCGCGCCGGCAGCGGCCCGAGGCGAGGCGGATCACCGGCGGGGCGCTCGAGGTCCTGGTGCGGTACCCCTGGCCCGGGAACGTGCGGGAGCTCGAGACGGCGCTCGAGCGCGCGGTTCATGCGCTCGGTCCGGGCGGGACGCTGACGCACGACTCTCTGGGGGAAGGGCTCGCCGCCGTGGATGTCCCGGTCGTCCGGGAGCGCGCGGAGAACCTGCGCGGGCGGACGCGCGAGCTGGAAGCGGAGATGATCCAGAGCGCGCTCCGGCGCACCGGCGGAAATCGCACCCGAGCGGCCCTCTCTCTGGGACTCACGCGACAGGGGCTGTGGAAGAAAATCCGCCGCCTCGCCCGCGACGAGGCCGCCGCCGAAGCGCGCGCGGTCGCTGCTTCAATAGCGAACGCGCGCGCGGACGATGCGCCGGCCTGATTCGCCTTGATTTCGCGACACCGGTCCCTATACTCGCGCGAAGTTCGCCGCCTTCACGACGCCATTCCCTCTTCGGGAGCCCTCACTTGGCCAACCGTCCCATCCGACTCGGAATCATCGGGGTCGGAGTCGTCGCCCAGGTCAACCATCTCCCCGCGCTGAAGTCGCGGAGGGACGTCGAGGTGGTCGCGGTCTGCGACGACGACGTCGAGAAGGCCCGCATGGTGGCCCAACATTTCGGGATCGGCCGCGCCGTCGCGGACTATGAGTCGCTCCTCCGGTCGGACGACATCGACGCGGTCATCATCGCCACGCCGAACCACCTCCACGCCCCGATGACCCAGGCTGCCCTCGGCTACGGGAAGCACGTCCTCTGCGAGAAGCCGGCCGCCAGGACCGCGGCCGAGGCCGCGCAGATGGCTGTCGCGGCCGAGCGCTCGGGCAAGGTTCTCATGTACGCGATGAACAACCGGTTCCGGAGCGACGTGTCCGTGCTTCGCGGCTACCTCGAGCGGCAGGAGCTCGGGAAGATCTTCTACGCGAAGACGGGCTGGCTGCTGCGCCGGGCCGAGCGCCACGGACCCGGCTGGTACGAGAACAAGAAGAGCTCGGGGGGAGGAGTGCTCATGGACCTCGGGGTCCAGATGCTCGATCTTTCGCTCTGGCTCCTCGGAAACCCCAAGGTCGTCTCGGTGACCGCATCGAAGTACGTTACCGATCCGCGCAAGGACGTCGAGGACACGGTGGCCGCGTTTCTGGTCCTGGACGGAGGCGCCTCGCTCACATTGGAAGTAAGCTGGGCCCTGCTGCTCGAGAGGAACTTCCCGTATCTGAACCTCTTCGGCACCGACGGCGCGGCGCTCTTGAATCCGTTTCGCATCCACAAGGAGCTGAACGGGAACCTGCTCAACGTGACCCCGCCGCTGGAATCGACGAAGAACATCTACAAGCAGTCATACGAGCGGGAGCTGGACCACTTCATTCGCTGCCTGACCCAAGGCGAGCGCCCGATGGCTTCCGCTGAAGAAGGGCGCGATCTCATGCAGGTCATCGATGCCATCTACCAGTCGGCGGAAGCCCGCCGCGAAGTCCGACTTCATTAGCAATCGGCTTCGCCGGCCGCTTGCCGCGGCGGCATCGGGAATCCTCCTCAGCCTCTCCTTTCCATCCGCGGGGCTCTGGCCCCTGGTGTTCGTCGCCCTCGTTCCGCTCCTGGTGGTCCTGCACCACGACTCGCCCGGCCCCGGCGACCCAGCGGCCACCCCGCGCGGGGCGCGCTGGGCGCCGTGGATCGCCGGCGTCGTCTTCAACGCGGTGCTCTTCTCGTGGATCGTGCGGCTGCCCGCCCACGCGATGACGCATCCGTGGCTGATTTTCCCGGGTCTCCTCGCGCTCGCGCTCTACCTTGGGCTCTTCATGGCTCTCTTTGGATGGGTCGTCCGGCTCGTCCGGAGGCGTCTCGGCTGGCCCGTGCTCGCCGCGGCCCCGATCGCGTGGGCGGCGAGCGAATGGGCCAAGTCGTCCGGGGTGCTCGGGTGTCCCTGGGGCAACGTCGGCTACGCGCTCGCCGAGCACCCGGCCTGGATCCAGGCCGCATCGCTCGCCGGCGCGCCGGGCCTGAGCTTCTGGATTCTGGTTACGAACTCCCTCGTCGCCGCGGCGGTGGTCTCGCGGCGATGGTGGGCCCGGACAGCCTGGGTGGTCCTGGCCCTGCTCGTGGTGTGGCTTCCGGTCCGGTGGGGGGAGGTAAGGCTCCGCGAGCCGCGCGGGAGGCCCCTCGTTCACGTCGCCCTCGTCCAGCCGAGCATCGCAAGCGACGTCAAGTGGAACCCGGCCATGCAGGACTCGGTCGTCGGAACGTTCGCGCGGATGACGCGCGTGGCGGCCTCGCTCACGCCGCGGCCCAACCTCATCGTCTGGCCCGAGACCGCACTCCCCTATTACGTTCGCCTGGAGCGGGTCAAGCTCAAGGCCTTTCTCGATCTCGTCCGGGAGGCCGGCGTGCCGGTGCTGGCGGGCTATCCGGACGCGCGGCTCTCGAATAATGGGAGCGTCCTCACGTACAACGCCGCAGGTCTGATCCTGCCGAACGGCACGTTCGCGGGCCAATACGAGAAGATCCACCTCGTCCCGTTCGGCGAGCGGGTTCCATTTCAGGGGCTACTCCCGTTTCTAGGAAAGATCGACCTGGGGCAGGCGGAGTGGACCCCGGGAACGCGTCCCGTCGTCTTCACGGCCGGGGGCGCTTCATTCGGCGCGCTCATCTGCTTCGAGTCGATCTTCCCGGACCTCGCGCGCCGTTACGCGCTCGAGGGGGCGCAGTACCTCGTGAACATCACCAATGACGAATGGTTCGGGAAGTCGGCCGGGCCGGTGCAGCACGCGGAGATGGCGATCTTCCGCTCGGTCGAGCTGGGGCTCTCCACGGCGCGATGCGCGAACACGGGGATCTCGATGGTGATCGACCCGTACGGCCGCGTCGTTGAGCGGACGCCGCTCTTCAAGGAGGCCCTCCTCACCGGGGACGTCTGGGTCGGAACCGGCCCGACGCTCTTCCTCCAGTGGGGGGACTGGGTTACCTCCCTCTGCCTCGGCCTCACGCTGATTCTCGTCGTGATCTCGTGGTTCCGGCCGTTCCAGCGTCTGGGCGCCGCGTTGACACCGAAGGGATGATCGGGTAGAGTTGGATTTTAGGTGGGTCGCCGGACGTCGGTGCCCGCCTCCGATGGCACGGAGGAAACGCAGCGAAGTGCCCGGCTCTCCCCGGTCCTACGCGATAGCCCCAGAAATGAAATCGGCGCGCCCGCTTCATCCGGCGGCGCTCCTCCTCGCGTGCGCGCTCGTCGGCGTCGGCCTGGCGCTCGGACGCTCGGCCATCGATCTCGCCGTCTTTTCTGTGCTCGGCGCCGGATTTGCCCTTCGCGCCGAGGGCCGCACGATCCGCTCCGAGCTCCCGCTCCTCACGCTCGCGCTCATTGTCTTCCTCGCGCACGCGCTTCTCTCGGGCCGCCCAACCGTTGAGGTCGCAAGAGCCGCGGCCCTGATCGCGCTCCGGCTGCTCGCGCTCCTCTACCTCTTGCGCTGGGCGGCGCGAGCCTTCCTCGGAAGCGCGGCGCGGTGGCTGCTCGCGTTCCCGGTCCCGCCCCGACCGCGGCTCCTCCTTCTTTCTGTGGAGAGCGTGCGGCACGCCCTGGCGCTGACCCCGATCGCTGTCCGCGAGGCGGAGCAGCAGCACCAGGCGCTCCGCGCCCGCGGGCTCCGTTCCGGCCACGGCGCGGCGGGCCGGGCGCGTTATCTGGCCGCCTGGCTCCTCCCGTTCCTGGGCACGATGCTCCGGGTCGGGGAATCGTACGGAGACGCGCTCCACGCCCGCGGCTACAGGCTGGGCGCCCGGCGGCGAAGCGGGCTTCGGACTACCTGGGGCTGGGCCGAGATGGGGGTGATCGCGGGAGGAGCGGCATCGGCCGCGTGGCTGCTACGTGGCGTCTGACCGCCGGGAGGCGGCGTACCGCCTGGTCATCGAGTACGACGGCTCGGAGTTCCACGGCTGGCAGGTGCAGCGGGCGCATCGAACGGTTCAGGGAGAGATCGAGACCGCGCTCAAGCGCCTGGCGCATGGCCCGGTCCGGATCGCCGGCGCGGGGCGGACCGACGCGGGATGCCATGCCGCCGGCCAGGTCGCGAGCGTGAAGCTCACGACGCGGCTCTCGGCGGAGCGGCTCCGGATGGCGCTCAACGGCATCCTTCCCAGCGACGTCAGGATCATCCAGGTGGAGGAGGTCGAGCCGGAATTCCACGCGCGGTTCGACGCGATGCGGCGCTCCTACCGATACGTGATCGAGTCTCGGATCATCCCGATCCGGCGGCGATACGCCTGGGCGCGCGCGGTTCACGCGGGGGTTGCGGCGCTCAACGAGGCGTCCCGGCCGCTGCTCGGCGCGCACGATTTCACGACGTTCTCGAAGCAGGGAAGCGAGAACGGGGGCCCGCTCTGCTGCGTCACGCGCGCACGCTGGTCCGGGCGCCGCGGACGGCTGCACTTCGACATCGTATCGGACCGGTTCCTGTACACTATGGTACGTCGGATCGTCGCCACGGTCGTTCGGGACTCGGAGAGCGGGGCCGGCGCGAGCGCGGTGGAATCCGCGCTCGAAGCAAGGGATCGCCGGGCCGCCGCACCGCCCGCTCCGGCGCACGGTCTCTACTTGATGCGGGTTCGGTATCCCCGCGTGGGATGGATCCCCAAGGAGTCACTGAATGTCGTCGCCTGAATTGAATTCACCTTCCTCGCGCGGTGCGAGCAAATGGCCGCTCGGCACCCTCGCGGCGGGGGTTCTCTTCGGCCTCCTTCTCCTGGCCGCGCTCCTTGTCGGGGCGCGCGGGAAGAAGCGCGTGGTATCCGACACACGGGGACAGGTGCCGACCGCGGTCGCCGCCGAATCGATGGCGGAGAACGCCCCCGGCAACGTCGATCGGACCCGCCGGACCGCGATCGTGGAAGCGGCGCAGCGGGTCGGCCCCTCCGTCGTCACGCTCAGCGTGGTGCAGACGCGCGTCGTCCAGACCTCGCCGGTTCCGCTCGGGAACGAGTTCTTCGAGCCATTTTTCCGGGACATGATCCCGCAGTACCGCTACCGGGAGCAGATCCCGAGCATGGGCTCGGGCTTCATCATCTCCAAGGACGGCTACGTTCTGACCAACGAGCACGTCGTGCACGGCGCGGACAAGATCACCGTGATCCTCTCCGACGGGCGCTCGTTCACGGGACGGATCGTCGGCTCGCACCCACAATATGACCTCGCGATCGTCAAGATCGACGGCAAGGATCTCCCCGTCGCGCCGCTTGGAACCTCGAACGATCTCCTGGTAGGGGAGTGGGCCATCGCGATCGGGAATCCGTTCGGGTTCCTGCTGAACGACACGCAGCCGACCGTGACCGCGGGCGTGATCAGCGCGACCCGGCGCGACATCAAATCGCAGAGCCAGACCACCGGGATCTACAAGAACATGATCCAGACCGACGCCGCCATCAATCCGGGGAACTCGGGCGGGCCGCTCGTGAACGCGCGCGGCGAGGTCATCGGGGTAAACACGTTCATCTTCACAAAGAGCGGAGGCTCGGAGGGGATCGGTTTCGCGATCCCGATCGACGCCACGAAGCGCGTCGTGGACGAGATCATCCGCTTCGGGAAGGTCCGGAACGTCTGGATCGGGGTCCGCACCTGGGAGATCACGCCGTATGTCGCGGAACGCCTCGGAACCGCGGATCGGAACGGCCTCTACGTCGCGGTCATCGAGCGGGGGAGCCCCGCGGACAAGGCCGGCGTCAAGGTGGGGGACATCATCCGCAAGGTGAACGGGACGCCCGTCCGGGACAGCAACGAGGCCTATCGCGTGATCTTCGGAGCAAGCGTCGGGGACACGATCTCGCTGACCGTGGAGCGCGACGGGAAGCTCCTCACGATGAAGCTCCTGCTGGAGGAGATGCCCGAGGAATGACGCTATGATCGCGCGCTACAGCCGGAACGAGATGGCGGCGCTCTTCGATGACGAGGCGCGCTACCGGAACTGGCTCGAGGTGGAGCTCGCCGTGGCGCAGGCTATGGAGCGCCGCGGCGAGATTCCCCGCGGCATCGCCGCCCGAATCCGCGAGCGGGCGCGGGTCGACATGGCCCGGATCGACGAGTTGGAACAGACGCTGCACCACGACGTCATCGCCTTCCTGACCCAGGTGGGCGAGAGCGTCGGCCCCGAAGCGCGCCATCTCCATCTCGGCATGACCTCCTCCGACCTGGTCGACACCGCGCTGGCGCTGACGCTCACCCGCGCGGCCGATCTCCTCTCGAAGGAGCTGGATGCCCTGCGGGAGACGGTCCGTGGGTTGGCTCTCCGATACAAGGAGACGCCGATGGTGGGCAGGACCCACGGCATCCACGCCGAGCCGATCACGTTCGGGCTGAAGCTCCTGGTCTGGTACGAGGAGCTGGGGCGCGCGCGGACGCGTGTCACCCGCGCGCGCGAAGCGATCGCGGTCGGGAAGCTCTCCGGCGCGGTGGGGACGCTCGCGCACCTGGGTCCCGAGCTCGAGGAGCAGGTGTTGGGCGCGCTCGGCTTGAAGCCCGAGCCCGCGGCGACGCAGGTCGTCCAGCGCGACCGCCACGCGGAGCTTCTCTCGACCCTCGCGCTCCTCGGTGCCTCGCTGGAGAAGATGGCGGTGGAGATCCGCCACCTCCAGCGCACCGAGGTTTTGGAAGCGGAGGAGCCGTTTCGGGAGGGGCAGAAGGGCTCCTCGGCGATGCCGCACAAGCGAAACCCGGTGCGATGCGAGCGGGTCACCGGCCTCGCGCGCCTTTTGCGCGCCAAAGCGCACGCCGCGCTGGAGAACGTCGCGCTCTGGCACGAGCGCGACATCAGCCACTCGAGCGTGGAGCGGGTCATCCTCCCCGACTCGTTCCTGCTGGCCGACTTCATGACGAGCGAGATCCGGGAGGTCCTGGCCGGCCTGATCGTCTACCCGGAGCGGATGCTCCAGAACCTCGGGTTGACCCGCGGCCTCGTCTACTCGCAGCGGGTGCTCCTCGCGCTCGCGACGGCGGGGCTCTCCCGCGAAGAGGCCTACGCAGTGGTCCAGCGTCACGCCATGGAAGCGTGGAAAGGGGGCCCCGAGCTGAAAGCCCGGCTCGCGGCGGATCCCGCCGTCACCCGCGTGCTCAAGCGCGAGGAGCTCGAGGCGTGCTTCGACCCGAAGCACTTCACTCGGAATGTGAATCAAATCTTCGATCGTGTTCTCGGAGCGTCAGTTGTCGCCAGTGGCTGAAGCCAACGTGCTCCCCCTCGCCGAGGCGGATCCGGAGACCCTCGGGAGGCTCCTGGCCGCGGAGGGGTTCCGCCTGACGCCCGAGGAGGCGAAGCGGATGCTCGACCTCCTCGGTCGCAATCCGACGCGCGTCGAGGCGACGATCTTCGACACGATGTGGAGCGAGCACTGCTCCTACAAGAGCAGCCGCTGGGTGCTTCGGTCCCATCTGCCGACCGAGAGCCCGGACGTGATCCTGGGTCCCGGCGAGGACGCGGGCGTGGTCCGATTCGGCAAGCACCGCGGCGTGGACTACGCGCTCGTGTTCGCCCACGAGAGCCACAATCACCCGTCCCAGATCGTCCCGATCGAAGGAGCGGCCACGGGAATCGGTGGCATCGTCCGCGACGTGGCGTGCATGGGCGCGGAGGTGATCGGCGTCATGGACGCGCTCCGCTTCGGGGACCCGGAAGGGCCGCGAGCGAGCGCGGTGCGCGAGACCGTGCGGGGCGTCGTCGACGGAATCTGGCAGTACGCGAATCCGCTCGGCGTGCCCAACCTGGGCGGAGACGTCTTCTTCTCGGGGCGATACGACGAGAACTGCCTCGTGAACGTCGTGGCGCTCGGGATCGTCCGCGCGGACCAGGTCGTCCGGAGCCGCGTTCCCGACGCGGCGAAGCGCGAGCCATACGTCCTCGTGCTCGTCGGAAAGCCGACCGACGAGACCGGGTTCGGCGGCGCCTCCTTCGCGTCCGCGATCCTCGAGGAAGGCGCGCACGATCAGCGGGGACACGTGCAGGTGCCTGATCCATTCTTAAAGAGGGTCCTCCTGGAAGCGAGCCGCGCGGCTCTGGCGTGGCTCCACGCGCAGGGGGCCCCGTTCGGCTTCAAGGACCTGGGCGCCGGCGGAATCGCGTGCGCCTCCTCCGAGCTCGCGGCCGCGGGAGGATTCGGGATGGACGTCGATCTCGATCGCGTGCCGACGCCGCAGGGCGAATTCCCGCCCGAGGTGATCAGCTGCTCCGAGACGCAGGAGAGGTTCGCCTTCGTGGTCCCGGAGCGCCTGGCCCCCCGCGTCCTCGAGATCTATAACGAGGAGTACGCGCTTCCCGCGGTCTACGAGGGGGCCCGGGCCGCCGTCATCGGCCGCGTGCGCGACGACGCGCGGTATCGAATCTTGAAGGGCGGGCAGCCGGTCTGCGACGCCGCGGTCGAGGTGATCACGGCGGGGATCGAGCACCGGCGGGCCCAGCGGCCCCGCGCTCCTCGGCCGGTGGGCGCGCCGCTCCCGCCGGTGCGCGATCACGACGCGCTCTTCCGCCGGCTGATCGGCTCGCCCAACCTGGGATCGCGCGAGCCTCTCTGGCGCTACTACGACACCGAAGTACAGGGACGGATGGTGATCCGCGCCGGGGAGGCCGACGCCTCGGTGATGGCGCCCGTGCCTGGCTCACCGCTCGGCGCCGCGATGTCCGTGGGCGGGAATCCCTGGTACGTCGCGGCTGATCCCTACACGGGCTCGGCTCACGCGGTGCACGAAGCGCTCCGGAATCTCGTCTGCGTCGGGGCGAGGCCCACAGCCCTCACCGACTGCCTCAACTTCGGGAACCCGGAAGATCCCGAGGTCTTCGACGAGTTCGTTCGCTCGGTCCGCGGGCTCGGGGACGCCGCGCGCGCGTTCGGCCCGAGCGGCACGGAGGGACCGCCGATCCCGTTCGTCTCGGGCAACGTCTCTTTCTACAACGAATCCTCGACCGGCCGCGCCATCGAGCCCTCCCCGATCGTCGCGGGGCTCGGCGTCCTCGACGATTACGCCGTGGCCACAACCGGCGCGATCAAGCGCGCCGGAAGCGTGATCGTTCTGAGCGGCCCGCGGGAAGACCGCCTCGGCGCGTCGCAGCTTCGGCACGCCCTGACCGGGGACACGGGCGGTGACCTTCCGGCTCTCAATTTCGATCGCGAGCGGCGGCGCCTCTACGCCGTGCTGGAAGCGGTGCGGCGCGGATTGGTCCTCGCGAGCCACGACATCGCCGAAGGCGGCCTTGCGGTCGCGGCGTTCGAGATGGCCCTGGGCGGCTTCGCCTCGCAGGGGCTCGGCCTCCAGATCCCGATCTCGGGCCTGGGAGGGAACGCGCCCGAGGTCCGGCTCTACTCGGAATCGCCGGGGTTCCTCCTCGAGGTCTCGAAGGAGGGGCTGACGCCCCTCCTCGATCTCTTCAGGTCGCTGGGGGTCGACGCGACGATGATCGGGCGCACGCTGCCCGAGCCCCGATTCCGGCTCCTCGACGGCGGGCTCGCGCTGGTCGACGCCGACCTTGCGGATCTCGCGGCGGTTCACCGCGGCGCGATCCGCCCGTACGTGGAGTGACGATGGCACGAGTGGCAATCTTGCAAATCCCGGGCGTCAACTGCGAGTACGAGACCGCGCGCGTTCTCGAGGCCGTGGGGCTCGAGGCGCGCATCGTTCGCTCGAACGAGCCCGCCTCGGTCTTGAGCGAGTTCCAGGCGTACGTCCTCCCGGGCGGCTTCGCGTTCCAGGACCGGATCCGCGCGGGCGCGGTGGCGGCGAAGCTTCCCGCGGTGGAGCGCATCGCGACGGAATCGGAACGGGGAAAGCCGGTGCTTGGAATCTGCAACGGCGCGCAGGTCCTCGTCGAAGCGGGGCTCGTTCCCGGGATCCGATCCGGGCGCGTGGAGATGGCCCTCGCGCCCAACCGCGCGCCGCGGCGCCAGGGATACCTCTGCCGGTGGGTGCGTGTCCGGGTGGAGGAGGGCCCGGGCCGGAGGATCTGGAGCTCCGTGCTCCCCACGGGAGAGGTCGCGCCGCTTCCGATGGCCCACGGGGAAGGGCGGTTCGAGACGGCGGATCCGCAGGTTCAATCCCGCATCCAAAATGAAGGGTTGGCTCTCTTCCGGTACGTCGACGCGGGCGGCGCTCCGGCGAGCCGGTTTCCGGATGATCCAAACGGTGCGCTCTTCCAGGCCGCGGGGATCACGAACCGATCGGGAAACGTGCTCGCGATCATGCCGCACCCGGAGCGGGCGTCGTGGCTCAAGCAGGTTCCGCTCGAGTGGCCGGGCGCCTGGGGCGATCGGCGCCGCGGTTCGGTCGGATCGTACGACGCGCTCGAGGCCTCGGGGCCAGGGCGATTTCTCTTCGAGTCGCTGGCGCTTTCCCTCGGGGTCGCGCGCGCGGCGGAGGTCTCCCCATGAGCGCGGTACTCCTGACCCGATACAAGATCGCCGACCTCGCGGCGTGGACGGCGCTCGAGACGGGTCGTCGTCTCCTGCCGGCGGGTTGCGCGCTTCACCGTCTGGTGAGGGAGGAGCTCTACCTGTTCGAGCCGGACGCCGGCGCGGCGCCGGCGGCGTTCGAGGGGCCGCTCCGCCACGCGATCGAGAACAGCAACTTTTTCGTGAACCCGAACAAGGAGCGGTACCGGTTCCTGACGTCCTCCGGACGCGGCGAGTCGCTGGCCGCGCCCGAAGGGGCTTGGGGCATCCTGGCCCGGCCGAGAGACGACACGCGGGACGAAGGCTTGCGCGACCGGCTGTCGCGAGAGCATCCGATCGACGGATTGGGCGCGATCCGGCACGCGCGCCTCTGGTGGCTCTGGACGGAGGGACCCGAAGGGAGGTCGGCGATGAAGGAATGCTACGAGCAGATCGGCCCCGTGACCGGGGGGCGGCGCGGGCTCCTCGTGAATCCCCACGCCGAGTCGGATCTTCGAATCGAGGGCTCCGTTCCCTGGCGAATGGTCGAGGCGTTCCTCATGGAAGCTGCGCCGCCCGTGCGGAGCGCGGCTTGATGGAGAAGACCATCGTGAAATCGACGGACGGCGACCGGCTTCGGGAGGAGTGCGGCGTCTTTGGGATCTGGGGCGCGGAGAACGCGGCCCGCCTCGCCTACGCGGGGCTCTACGCGCTCCAGCACCGCGGGCAGGAGAGCGCGGGCATCGTCTCGACCGACGGCGTCGAGTACCGGGAGCACCGCGGGGTCGGCCTCGTCTCCGACGTCTTCGTGGGAAACGCGCTCGAGCCGCTACGGGGCCACGTCGCGATCGGGCACAACCGCTATTCCACGACGGGGGGAAGCCAGCTCCAGAACGCGCAGCCCCTGGTGGTCAACTATCGCGAGGGAAAGCTCGCGATCGCCCACAACGGAAACCTCGTCAACGCGCTCGCGCTGCGCGACGAGATGGAAGGGAAGGGCTCGATTTTCCAGACGACGAGCGACACCGAGGTCATCCTCCACTTGATCGCGCGATCCTCGGCGACCGAGATCGAGCGGATGATCCCGGAGGCGCTCGCGCGTTGCCAGGGCGCGTACACGCTGGTTCTCCTCGCGGGGGACAAGCTGATCGGCGTCCGGGATCCTCGCGGCTTCCGGCCGCTCTGCCTGGGGCGCCGCGGCGATGCCCACGTCCTGGCGAGCGAGACGTGCGCCCTCGACATCGTCGGCGCCGATCTCGTGAGGGAGATCGAGCCCGGCGAGATGGTGATCATCGACGGACGCGGCGTGCGGTCGTTCCGGATCTTCAAGGCGGAGCCCGCGCGCGCATGCGTCTTCGAGCTCATCTACTTCTCGCGTCCCGACAGCGTGGTCTTCGGCCAGAGCGTCGACTCGATCCGCCGGCGCCTCGGCCATCGGCTGGCGGATGAGCATCCCGCCGATGCCGACATCGTGATCTCGGTGCCCGACTCCAGCAACTCGGCGGCCCTCGGCTTCTCGGAGCGCTCCAAGATTCCCTTCGAGCTCGGACTGATCCGGAACCACTACGTCGGGCGCACGTTCATCGCGCCCCAGCAGATCACGCGCGACTTCGGGGTCAATCTGAAATTCAACCCGGTGCGCCGGATCTTGGAAGGGAAGCGGGTGGTCGTGGTGGACGATTCGATCGTGCGCGGGACGACGAGCCGGAGCCTGGTCGCGATGCTGCGCGGAGCCGGGGCGCGCGAGGTCCACTTCCGGGTATCGAGCCCGCCGATCGGCTGGTCGTGCTACTACGGGATCGACACGCCGAACCGCCGCGAGCTGATCGCCTCGTCCCACACCGTGGAGCAGATCCGGCGCTACCTGCACGTCGACACACTCGGCTATCTCTCGATGGACGGGCTCCGAGCCTGCGTCGACCGGCCCGACGACCACTGCTACGCCTGCTTCAACGGCGACTACTCCGCCCGCTTCGGCGAGGAAATGGACAAGCTCGCCATGGAGCGCGGCCGGAGCCGGGTCACGGAGACGCCCTCGTAGCAAATTTTTGGGCAGGCGGATTGCCTCCGGGTCCCGATGGCCGTATGTAAATTGCACGACCGCGGAACGGTCGTTTCCCCCATCCCCGCCGCAACTTAACGGCCCAGCCCGCCTCGCGAGGATCAACTCTGAAGTCGTTCCCTGGCATGAACATTGCCCTTACGACCCGCGCGGGCATCCTAGCCGCATCCCACAACACGGAATTTCGAGGGCCGATCCGTGGCTACCGAGAACGGGAAGCGCAAGAAGCTGGGCGAGTACCTTCTCGAAGCGGGGCTGATTACCGATCAGCAGCTGAAGGAAGCGCTCCGCCGGCAGCGTCAGACGAAGGAGCCGCTGGGGCACATCCTCTCGCGCAACGGGATGGTGTCCGAGGCGGACGTCTGCCGCATCCTCCACACGCAGCTCGGCCTACCGATCGTCGATCTCCAGGCCATCGCGATCGACGACGGCATCATCCGTCTCATCAAGGAAGAGCTGGCCAAGAAGTACACCGCCATTCCGATCGAGGTGGAGAACCGCACCACGCTCCGGGTCGCGATGGCGGATCCGCTGAACGCGGCGGCCCTCGAGGATCTCCGCTTTCAGAGCGGCTACTTCGTCCGCCCGGTTCTCGCCCCGCCCACCGAGATCGTCGAAGCGATTTCGAAGTTCTACCACATCGACGCCTCGGTCGTGGAAATCCTGGAAAACATCATCAAGAATGATCCCGTCGCCGAAGTGCGCGAGATCGTCGATGCCGAGCCGGACGAGTCGCTCGACGAGCTGATGAAGATCAGCGCGGGTCCGCCGATCGTGCGGCTCGCGAACTGGCTCATCACGCGTGCCGTGGAGATGCGGTCGAGCGACATCCACATCGAGCCTCAGGAAAAGGGAGTGGGCGTCCGCATCCGCGTCGACGGCCTCCTCCAAGACATGGAGCGCCTCCCCAAGTGGACCCAGGGGGCACTGATCTCGCGCATCAAGATCCTCTCCTCGCTGGACATTGCGGAGAAGCGGCTGCCGCAAGATGGGCGCTTCCGCGTGGAGATCGACGGCAGGCGAATCGATTTCCGCGTCTCGACCCTTCCGACGGACCACGGCGAGAAGATCGTGATCCGCATCGTCGACCAGGAGCGCTCGGCCCTCCGGCTCGACACGCTCGGGTTGAGCGATACGGTGCTCGCGAGAATCCGCGCGTACGGCCTGCGTCCGCAGGGGATCCTGATGGTGACCGGTCCCACGGGGAGCGGGAAGACCACGGTGCTCTACTCCCTGCTGCAGCACATCCACTCGGTGACCAAGAACATCGTGACCGTCGAGGACCCGATCGAGTACCAGGTCGCCGGCGTGAACCAGGTCCAGGTGGACGAGAAGAGCAAGAAGACCTTCGCCGCGATCCTTCGCGCGATGCTCCGGCAGGATCCGGACGTCATGATGATCGGAGAGATCCGGGACTTCGAGACGGCCCAGATCGCCTTCCGCGCCTCGATCACCGGGCACCTCGTCCTCTCGACGGTGCACACGAACGACGCCCCGTCCGCCATCACCCGTCTGGTCGACCTCGGCCTCCAGCCCTACATGGTGGCATCGAGCCTCGCGGGCGTCGTCTCGATGCGGCTCGTGCGCACGCTCTGCCCGAAGTGCAAGGATCCGTACGTACCGTCCCCCGAGGAGCTCCGTCTCCTCGGCCTCGGCGCGCGCGAGGGCGCGGACTTGACGCTCTACCGCCCTGTCGGTTGCGAGCACTGCTTCGAGACCGGCTTCCGGGGGCGCATCGGGGTATTCGAGGTCCTCGACGTGACCGATCCCATCCGCAGGCTGATCTCGAGCGGCGCGCCGGAGTCGGTGATCCGCCAAGCGGCGCTCGAGGCAGGAATGGTCCCGATCGGCCAGGACGGGATGGCGAAGGTGCTCTCCGGCCAGACGAGCCTCGAGGAGCTGCAGCGGGTTGTCTATTGCGAGGAGGAGCTCGCCCGGATCTGCCCTTCGTGCCACGAAGCGGTCTCCTCGGAGTACCTCTTCTGCCCGCACTGCGGCAACGCCGC
>Ga0137395_10000478_pt1 | contig 16694 bp, 13 predicted proteins | sample czobulk216metaG_FD_108283 | JGI IMG/M metagenome (GOLD analysis project Ga0137395, IMG submission 108283) | Vadose zone soil microbial communities from Angelo Coast Range Reserve, California, USA - czobulk2.16 metaG | ecosystem: Environmental > Terrestrial > Soil > Vadose zone | place: USA...
CCGTACCGCGCCTTGGCCACCACTTCGTTGAGAAAATACGACAGGGCGCTCGCGATGATCATCATCACGCGCATCACGAAGATCCACACGAGCAGCTGCACCTGAACGACCTGGCCGTGGACAGCCATCAGGATGAAGGTGATGAGCGCGACACCGGTCACGCCGTATGTCTCGAACCCGTCGGCGCTGGGGCCGACCGAATCGCCCGCATTGTCGCCCGTGCAATCGGCGATCACTCCGGGGTTCCGCGCGTCGTCTTCTTTGATGTTGTAGACAATCTTCATCAGATCCGAACCGATGTCGGCAATCTTCGTAAAGATGCCGCCGGCGATTCGAAGCGCCGCCGCCCCCAGCGACTCGCCAATCGCGAATCCGATGAAGCACGGGCCGGCGTAGTCGCGCGGGACAAAGAGGAGGATGCAGAGCATCAGGAAGAGCTCGACGCTGATGAGCAACATCCCGATGCTCATGCCGGCGCGCAAGGGAATCGCGTAAATCGGGAAGGGCTTGCCTCTGAGGCTGGCGAACGCCGCCCGTGAATTGGCAAAGGTGTTGACGCGAATGCCGAACCACGCCACGCCGTAGCTACCGGCGATGCCGATCAGGCTGAAGAGCAGGATGATCACCACGGTCGTCGGCGGATAGCCGTGCACGAGCGCGCCTGACGCATCGACGGTCGTCGCCAGCCGGCCGAAGTACAGCGCCGCCACGGCGCCGATGAAGACCCACAGCAGCAGAATGAACTTGCCCTGTGTCGTCAGGTACGTCTTGCACGTCTCGTAAATGAGTTCCGAGACCTCGCGCATGGACGGATGAACGGGGAGGTTCTTGAGCTGTGTGAACGCCACAAGGCCGAACACCAGACCAAGCGCCGCCACCACGAGGCCGCTCATGAGCAACGTACGCCCGTTCACGCCGCGAAACTCGACCGACGACAGGTCCGGAAGCTTGAGATCCATTTCGCCGCCGCGCGCCGGCGCCGACGCGGCCGGCGCGGCGTCCGGCTGGCCCTGCCCTGCCCACGCCGGCCTCGCCGTTGCGATCAGCGCGGCCAGAAGAATCATCGGCGCCACGACACGCACGAAGAGCTTACGAACGGTCAGACTCATTGAACCTCGCACAAAGGGGAGGAATTATAGCCGCACGCTCGGCGGAAGCGCCATGCCGCCGGTCAGAACGATGCGAATACCCTCTTCAACGGGAATGTCGGGGAACATCACTTGATCGCGTCGGCAGATGACGATGTCGCCCAGGTAGAGATGGTTCGTCGGCACGTACACCGCGATAACCGGCTCGGAGCCACTGCCCCGGTCGAGGCTGAACTCCTTCGTGAGAAACCCAATCGCATACCCGCGCGCCGCGTGCTCGATCAGGACGACTCGCTTGAAGCCCGACTCGTTGTCGGGCGAGAACGCAATCACGAGCTGCTTCACCGGCGCATAGATCGTGCGAAACACCGGTACGCGCAGCAGGATCTCCTCGCCTCGCTGCAGAAGACGCCGGCCGATGACGTTGGTCGCAATGATGCCGACCATCATGATCGCGACCACTGTGGACAGCATCCCCAGACCCGGCACCGGCCGCCCGAGCAGCCGGTTGTAGTACGGCGTGGTGAGACCGTCCACGACGCCGAAGAGCCACACGAGCGCCGCGACGCTGATGAACAGCGGAACGGTCACAAAGAATCCCGTGAGGAATCGCCGTCGGAGCCACAGCCACATCAATCAAGTCCCCTGGTGCGTGAAGTCTTCGCGACCGGTGCACTACGGGCGCCAGCCGGACCACAGCGCCGCGAGCAGCCCTATGCCGGCGACGATGCGATACCAGGCGAAGGGCTGAAAACCCGACCGGCGAACGTAGTTCAGAAACGGCTTGATGACGACAGCCGACGAGATGAACGCCGTCACGAAGCCGATGGCGATGGTGGTCGACTGCCCGGTCGTGATGTCGTGGCGCACCCGCCAAAGACTATTCGCGAAGGCCGCCGCCAGCGTCGGCATGGCCAGGAAAAACGAGAACTCCGTTGCAACGGCCCGATCGAGGCCGAGCAGCATGCCGCCGACGATCGTCGCTCCCGAGCGCGAGGTGCCAGGAATGATCGCCACCGCCTGGCACACGCCGATGCCGAACGCCTTGCTGACCGGAGTGCTGTCCACATCGTGCACCGTCACGGCGGGCCGAGAGCGCTCCACGAACAGAATGACGATGCCACCGACGATAAACGTCACGCCGTTGACGGCCAGCGCATTGTAAAGGACGCGTGTGACAAACCCGGACAGCGCGGCCCCAGCCACGAGCGCAGGCACGACGGCCACGGCGAGCATCAGCGCGAACCGGCGGGCTTGCGGATTCGCCGGCAGCCCGGTGAGCGTGGCGAGCACTTTCGCGCGAAACAACCAGACGACGGCAAAGATCGACCCGAGCTGGATCATCACGGTGAACACGCCACCCTGATCCTGGAAGCCGAGAAGGCGCTCCGCAATCAGCAGGTGCGCCGTCGAAGAGATCGGCAGGAACTCGGTGACGCCCTGGACGATGCCGAGGACCGCCGCTTGAAGGAAAGCGGGCACTTACGAGGCGCGCGCTTTGCGTTGAGCCTTGGTCTTGCGCGTCGGCTGCTGCGGAACGGGGGCCGGGGTGATCGGCATGCTTGGAGCATGCGCGCCGGCCCGCGTCGGCGCCTTGCCGCGCCAGAAGCTGACGACCGCAGCGGCGATGAAAACGCTCGAGTAAGTTCCGGTGACGATGCCGACGATCATCGTGAACGCAAACCCGTGCAGCACTTCGCCGCCGAAGAAGAACAGCGCGACCGCTGTCAGCAGGGCCATGCCCGAATTGATGATCGTCCGGTTCAGCGTCTGGTTCACCGACGCGTTGATGACGTCGTACATCGAGTCGCGCCGCATCGATCGCAGGTTCTCGCGGATTCGATCGAAGATGACGATCGTGTCGTTGGTCGAGTAGCCGGTCATCGTCAGAATCGCCGCGATGACGTTGAGCGTCATGTCGTAGCGGAAGAACGCGAGGAACGCGAGCGTAATCAGCAGATCGTGGATCGTCGCGATCACGGCGCCGACGCCGAAGCTGAACTGAAAACGGAACGCCAGATACGCGAGGATGCCGACGAGCGACAGCACCGTCGCCCAGAGCCCCTTGTTCGTGAGCTCGGCGCCAACCGTCGGTCCGACGATTTCCGTCCCCGTCACCCGGAAGGAACCAATGTTGGCCTTCTGGAGGGCGGAGACGAGCGCGTCCTTCGTCGTGCTCAGCGACTGACCGTTTTCCGCGCCGAACGACGGCACCCGCACCATCACCTGCTTGCGTGCGGGCTCGCCGTACGACTGCACCACCACGTCCTGGCCAAAGGTGCGGTCGAGGGCCGAGCGCACCTGCTGCACCGACGTCGGCTGGTCGAACTCCGTGATGACCACGGTGCCGCCGGCGAATTCGACGCCCTTGGGGATCCCCTTCGTCACGAGCACGAAGATGCCCGCAAGGATGATGATCCACGACACCACGAGCGCATGCCAGCGCCAGCGGAGGAAGTTGTAGTGGGTGTCCTTGAAAATATTCATGGCTAAATCGATATCGTCGCGACCTGACGCCGGCGCGACAACACAAGCTCAAAGAGCGTTTTTGAAACAAATACCGAGGTAAACAGATTCGACACGAGGCCGAGGAACAGCGTGACGGCAAAACCGCGGATTGGGCCCGTGCCGAAGTTGAACAGGAACGCGGCCGAAATCAGCGCCGCGACGTGCGTGTCCATCAGCGTCCAGAGCACGCGGCTGAAGCCCGCGTTCATCGACGCGCGCACACCGTGGCCCGCCTCGAGCTCCTCCTTGATGCGCTCGAAGATCAGCACGTTCGAGTCGACGCCGATGCCCATCGTCAGCACGAAGCCCGCGATGCCCGGCAGGGTCATGACTGCGCCGATGTACGCCATCAGGCCGAGAAGGATGATCAGGTTGAAGACCAGCGCGACAACAGCGTTGACGCCCGACAGATGGTAATACACCAGCATGAAGGCGACGATGAGCAGCAGGCCGACCAGTGACGCCATCAGACCGGATCGGATCGAATCGGCTCCCAGGCTCGGACCGATTGTCCGCTCCGAGAGGTAGTCGAGCTTGGCCGGCAGCGCGCCCGATCTCAGGATGAGCGACAGGTTGTTCACTTCCTCGTTCGTGAAGCTTCCGGTGATTCGTCCGTCGGTCGTGATCCGGCCGTTGATGCTCGGCGCAGACTGGACACGGCCGTCGAGGATGATCGCGAGCTGGCGGCCGATGTTCTCGCCGGTGACGTTGCCGAACTTCCGCCCGCCCTCGCTGCTTAGCGTGAAGCTCACGGCGGGCTGGTTGTTCTCGTCGAGCGAGGGACGAGCATTGCGCAGGTCGCGTCCGGTGACGGCCGCCACTTTGCGCACCAGGTAGTAGACGGTCGTCGCGGCGTTCCCCGGACCGCCACCAGCGCCGGGCACGACGTCCATGCCGGATGCCGGCTGGCCATTCACCAGCAATTCTTCCTTTGTCGAACCCTGGCGCTCGACGATCTTCAGTTCGAGGAGCCCAGGCGATCCCATGATCGCTTTGGCACGCTCGACGTCCGTGACGCCGGGCAACTGCACGAGCAACTGATCCTTGCCCTGCTGCGAGATGCTCGGCTCGGTGACGCCGAGATCGTTGACGCGGCGCTCCAGCGTTTCTCGGGCCTGCACGACGGCTTCGTCGCGCAGCGTCACCTGCACGTTCGGCTTCATCGTGAAGAGGTACGTGCCGTTCGCGCCTGGGCTCCGGTCGAAGTTGGCTTGCACTTCGTTGGCCGCCTGACGAAACGTCGCATCCTGCGCCGTCGGAACGCCCTCGACGCGGAAATGCGTTGCGTCGGGCGCGACGAGGTTCGTGAACGTGACGGTGCGCTTCGTCAGTTCCTCGCGCAGGCGTTCCGTTTCCGTGTCTGTTTCGAGGCGCAGCGCATCGTCGGTCTGAACGCGAAGCTCGAGGTGAACGCCGCCCTTGAGATCGAGGCCCATTTTGAGCTGCTTGTCCATCAGCCAGGACGGCGACTGGATGCCGCGGCGGGCGGCGAGAATCGGATAGACGCCCACGGCCGTAAACACCACGAGCACGACGAGAATCGTGATGACCTTCCACCGAATGTTTGGCATGACCTGTTGCCTGCTTTGACTAGCTCTTCGCGTCGTCAGATCCGGCGGGTTCCTGAACCGCCGCTTGACCCTGGAGGCCGCCCACCGCGGCCTTCGACACGTCGATTCGAACCTTGTCCGCGACTTGAAGCTGCACGGTGTCGCCGCTGAGGCGGGTGACCTGCCCGTAGATGCCGCCGGTCGTGACGACTTTGTCGCCGACTTTCAGGCTGTCGAGAAACTGCTGCACCTTCTGCTGCTTACGGCGCATCGGCAGCAGGATGATGAAATAGAAGATGCCGAGCACGAGCACGAACGGCACCAGCTGAAGCCATGGGCTGCCGCCCTCGGTCGTCGAGCCCATCGCGAAGAAGGTGTTGATGTCGAAAAGGTTCATGGATCCTGTGGTTCGCTGGAGAGCTTCTGACGGAATGCTACTCTGAAACTTTCGAACCGCCCGAACGTTAAACTTTCTCTAATCCGCCGAAGCGTGTCAAGGTAAAAGTGCAGGTTATGCAACGTGTTAAGGGTTGCCGCGTTCAATTCATTCACGGCAAAGAGGTGCCGCAGGTACGCGCGCGAAAAGGTGCGGCACGTGTAGCAGCTGCAGTCAGGATCTGCCGGACCGTCGTCCTCGGCGTACCGGGCATTCTTAATATTGAGGCGGCCCCGGCTGGTGAATAGCTGACCGTTCCGAGCGTTACGGGTCGGCAGCACGCAATCGAACATGTCGATGCCGCGTGCCACAGCCTCCACCAGATCTTCAGGCGTGCCGACACCCATCAGGTAGCGAGGGCAGGTGTCTGGAAGAAAGGGCGCGGTGTGCGCGACGACTTCGTGCATGACCTCCGGCGGTTCGCCGACGCTCAATCCCCCAATCGCGTACCCTTCGAAGCCCACTTCGACGGTTTTTCGCGCGCTTTCCTCACGCAAGTCACGATGAACGCCGCCCTGGACGATGCCAAACTGCGCCTGGCCGGTGTTGGTGACGACGACGCTCGTGGTTTCGCGAGCATGGAGCGCCAGGAATCGATGGCGGGCCCGCCGCGCCCACCGCAGGGTTCTCTGCATCGACTCTCGGACCGCGCTCGCCTCGGCGGGCAGCGCCAGGCACTCGTCGAGGACCATGCTGACGTCCGAGCCGAGCTGCGCCTGAATGTCGGCGGCCTTTTCCGGCGTCAGAAGATGCGCGGATCCGTCGAGATGCGACCGGAAGTGCGCGCCTTCTTCGTCAATGGCACAGCGTTCGGCGAGGCTGAACACCTGATAGCCGCCGCTGTCGGTCAAGATCGGACGCCGCCAGCCGATAAACCGGTGCAGGCCGCCGCGGCGCGCAATCAGGTCGTCGCCGGGCCGCAGATACAAGTGATACGTGTTACTGAGCAGAAGACCGGCGCCGAGCCCTTCGAGATCGCGGTGCGTGACACCCTTCACCGCGCCCTGGGTGCCGACGGGCATGAATGCGGGCGTCTCGACATCGCCATGCTCGGTCGTCAACACGCCGGCGCGCGCGCGGCCATCGGTGTGTGCAATCTGAAAGGCAAACGACACGTGCTAAGTTTAGTCGCGGGATTAATCGTGTGAAAAAGCTTCGCGTCGGCGTCATCTACGGCGGCCGGTCGGGCGAGCACGAGGTGTCGCTCGCGTCCGCGGCCGCGGTGTTTCAAAACCTCGATCCCGAGCGGTACCAGCCGATCGCCATCCTCATAGATAAGGACGGTCGATGGGCCTTGCCGGCGCGGCCCCCTGCGATTGCCGTCGCGGCGGATGTGATTCAGGCGGGACGCAAGGAAATCAGCGAACCGTCACGCGAGGCTCATCTCGTGGCGCATCCCGGCGGCGACACACTACTGACAGTCGATCGCCGCGAACAGGGCGCCGTCGTCGCCGGCCTTGGGCTCGACGTCGTCTTCCCGGTGCTCCATGGGCCATACGGCGAGGACGGCACCGTCCAGGGACTGCTCGAACTTGCGAATGTCCCGTACGTCGGCGCAGGCGTGCTGGCGTCGGCCGTCGGCATGGACAAGGCGGTGATGAAGAAGCTGTTCGCCGCGAACGGCCTGCCGGTCTGCGACTACGAAGTGTGCCTGACGCGCGCCTGGCGGCGGGATGAGCGCTCAATCATGAACGTGGTGGCAACACGACTGGGCTTTCCCGTCTTCGTCAAGCCGGCGAACCTTGGATCGAGCGTGGGCATTTCGAAGGCGCGCCATGCGGTCGAGCTGCGCGATGCCATCAACCTTGCGGCCGAGTTCGATCGCAAGATCGTCATCGAGGCTGCGGTTCCGAAAGCCAGGGAAATTGAGTGCTCGGTAATCGGCAACGACGATCCCGAGGCATCGGTGCCGGGCGAAGTGGTGCCGTCGCGCGAGTTCTACGACTACGAAGCGAAATACCTCGATGCCGGATCGAAGCTGCTGATTCCGGCGCCGCTCAGCGAGGCGCAGGCACAGCAGGTTCGCGACCTCGCGATTGCAGCGTTCCGCGCCATCGACGGCGCCGGCATGGCCCGCGTCGACTTCCTGATGGCCGGAGAGACCGGCGTCGTCTATCTGAACGAAGTCAACACCATCCCCGGTTTCACCACGATCGGAATGTATTCGAAGATGTGGGCGGCCACGGGTCTGCCATTTCCCGCTCTGCTCGACCGCTTGATCGGGCTCGCGCTCGAGCGCCACGCCGAAAAGCAGCAGCGGCGGACGAGCATGTGACATCGGGGCTCGCGGCTCGGGGCTCGGGACTCGCCGTTCTGTTCCTGGCGCTGGCCTGCCCCTGCGATGCGAAGCTCACCGGGTCTGCTCAGCTCTCCGCGGTCTACGAGTCGATTCTCAGCGCCCGGTTCGATCGCGCAGACGAGCAGTTGAAGCGCGCCTGTCCGCCTGCGCCATCGGAAGCCTGCGAGGCCCTCGGAGTTGTCTCCCTCTGGTGGCAGATTCAGATCAATCCAGACAATCACGTACAGGATGGGCGGTTCACTGAACGCGCGGCTGGCGCGATTGCATCCGCCGAAGCATGGACGAAACGGGAGCCACGGCAGGCTGAGGCCTGGTTCTATCTTGCCGGCGCCTATGCGCCCCTTGTCCAGTGGCAGATCCTTCGTGGCGAGCGCGTGTCGGCCGCACGAGAGGGCAATCGCATTCGTCTCGCGCTGGAGCGCGCCTTGGCCATCGATCCCACGCTGACCGACGCCCACTTCGGCATCGGCCTCTACTATTACTACGCCGATGTCGTATCGGCCGGCGCGAAGTTCCTGCGGTGGCTGATGTTTCTCCCCGGCGGCGACCGTCAGAGAGGCCTCAGCGAGATGTCACGCGCGCGTGACGACGGGGAATTATTGCGCGGCGAGGCTGATTACCAGACCCATCTCATCTACCTGTGGCACGAGCGCCGGCCACAGGATGCGATGGCGCTCCTGCGATCCCTTGACGAACGGTATCCGTCGAACCCGCTGTTCCTCCAACGCATCGCTGAGACGTACGACATGTACCTCCACGACGTGCGCGCGAGTACGGCTGCGTGGCAGGCACTCGCCGAAAGGGCGTCGCACGATCGCGTGTACGACGCCGCGCGCATTGCTCAACTCGCCGAGATGAAACGACGCGCGATCGTCACACGCGAACGCAAAAAATAGTCGCGCACGTTCATGCGCAATCGAAACTTTTTGACTTTTGAGAGCACTTTGTGCTTGACATCGCAAGTTACGCATCCATAATCTACATCTGGTATGAGGATGGCTTGCTGAAGCCATTCCTTGTGACCAGGGCAAGACGCGCGCGACGTGATCGAGTGAGCGTGCCAGGCGGCAGCCACTGACGAGCGGTCGCGTGAAACCCACTTGAAGGGGGGGATAAAAGACAATGGCGAAGAAAGCCAAGGGCGGGAAGAAGAAGGCCGGCAAGAAACGGTAAGCCGACCTCGCCCGCGATAAGAAAAGGGGGCGGCTGTCGCCCCCTTTTTCCATTTCTCCCCTCGTATTTTCCAGACTGAACGCTAATTCGGCGGCGCCTCGAGCAACTGCTGGCCGTCCCAGACCCGCACGCGGCGAATGACGTCGCCCTGCTGAATCTTGTCGACGACGTCCATGCCCGCAATCACGCGGCCGAACACGGTGTACTTCGCATCGAGGTGCGGCTGCGGCGAATGCGTGATGAAGAACTGACTGCCGCCGGTGTCGGCCCAGTCGAGGGCGATGCCGACGGTCCCGCGCAGATATGGCTGCTGGTTGATCTCGTTGCGCACCGTGTACCCGGGTCCGCCCTCTCCATCGCCCCGCGGGTCGCCTCCCTGGATGACGAAGTCGGGCACGACGCGATGAAACGTCAGGCCGTTAAAAAAGCCGCGGCGAGCGAGCGCGATGAAATTGTCGATCGTCAGCGGCGCGTCGAGCACCGCGAACTCGATCTGGATGGTTCCGCGATCGGTGTCGATGAACGCCTGCGTCGACACAGGCGGGTTGACCAGATTCACGGACTGATAGCCGTCCGCGGCCATCCTCGCCGGTGCGGGCCGGATACGGTCGTCGGCATTGGTCGTCGGTTCGCCCTGCTTGAGCAGCGCCGCAGCCCGGATGCGCACGGCCCAGTCCTTGTCGGCAAGGGCGGCGTCAAGGAGTGACCGCGCCACGCTGATGCCGTATTTCGAGAACGCCTCGATGGCGGCCGCGCGAGCGACGTATGTCGTATCGCGCAATCCAAACTGATACGCGGCCGGCAACGCCTGCGCACCGGCGGGCAGTCTCAGCTCGCCGATGCCGCTGGCAGCCGCGGCCCTGACGACGGGATCGTCTGCCTTGAGATGATCGAGCAGGACGTCGCCGGCTGTTGGCGCACCGACCTTCACGAGCGCAGTCAGAACGGCGGCGATGACGCGCTGGTCGGTGTCGTCGAGCATGCGCGTGAGCCGGAGCAGCGACGTCTGACGCGGCAAGTCTCCCAGCAGCGAGGCGAGAGCTGCGCGGGCGCGCCAATCGGGATCGGACTCGAGCCCCGACAGAATCGTGACGAAGCCTTCCGGATCGACCGTGGACGCCGATCGAAGCGCGGCGGCACGAACCAGCGGATCGCGATCGCCAATGGTGTCGACAAGGACATCGGCCAGCCCGGCGACACGCAGATTGCCAAGCGCAGCGACAGCCTCAACCCTCGTCTGCTGAGGCGTGCCCCGGCCCTGCACGATCCGCAGCAGCGGGTCGGCCGAGGCCGGATCGGCGATCTTTCCAAGCGCCCGGATCGCTTCGACGACGACGCCGGCTTCGCGGCTCGAGAGCAGCGGAACGATGGTTGATGTGGCCGAGCGATCTTTCAAGGTCCCGAGACCCTTGACCGCAAACGCACGCGTATAAGGATTGCTGTCGCCCGCGAGCGCCAGCAGCGCCGCCATTCCGCGCTTGTCTTCAAGGCGTTGCAGTGCGAAAGCGACAGGCCACCACGTGACGCGCGGGCGTCCGGACGGGTCGAGCACGGCCGACGCGAACTGATCGTAGGCCTTAAGCCGGACGAGGGCGAACACTCCGAGCCGGAACACAGCCGCCGGCGTATCACGTCGCGCTTCCTCGTCTTCCGCGGGCGGTGAAACGAGCGCGCCCGATTGAACGACGCTCGCCACGAGGCGGCCGACCGGAGCGGCCGCGGCCGGGTCGCCGATGAGGCCCAGCGCTTCCGCCGCGCTGGCGCGCACGAGAAGGGACTCGTCGCCGAGCGCCATCACGAGCGGATCGCGGCCCTGTCTGTCGCCCACCAGGCCGAGCGCGAACGCCGCCATCTGCCTGACCTCGGGTTCGGTGTCGCCGAGCAGCGTCACAAGCGGACCAACACCGCTGGCGAGACCGACTCGTCCAACCGCAAGCGCCGCGCGCCGTCGTACACGCGCCTGAGCGTCGGACAGCAGCCGAAGCAGATCCGGTGCCGGCGATTCGGGATCCTTCAGCACGCGTCGATCCTCCAGCCGGAGAATCCACGCCATCTTCTGCTCGAACGCCGGAGGCGCGGCCGCTGCCGGAACGGCAGGCTTCGCCGGCGCGGTCGCGCACGCGCAGGCGCATCCGATCCACGCCGACATCACGCCAATCCAGGGAAGTCGCCGCACTGGCACAGGAGGATACTGTCGCGATGATATCATCGGCTCCGCTTTGCAGTTTCGCCACATCGCGATCGAAGGACCGATCGGCGCCGGAAAAACCGCGCTGACCGAACGGCTCGGCACGCGCCTCGATGCCACCGTCGTCCTCGAAGAAACCGACAACCCGTTTCTCGCCGACTTCTACGCCGATCGGCCGGGTGCGGCGCTCCAGACGCAGCTTTTCTATCTGCTGAACCGGCACCGGCAGCAGATTTCGCTGCGCCAGACGGATCTGTTCAGCCAGATCACGATCTCGGACTACCTCTTCGACAAGGACAAGATCTTCGCGTTCCTCAATCTGGACGACAACGAGCTGTTCATCTATCAGCGGCTGTACGAGCTTCTTGCGAATGATGTCGCGCCCCCCGATCTCGTGCTCTACCTGCAGGCGCCCACTGACGTGCTGCTTCGGCGCGTTCGCAGCCGCCGGTCCGATGCGGAGGCCGTCGCGCTGCAGCCGGAGGATGAGTACTTGAGGGAGCTGAACGAGGCGTACCATCACTTCTTCTTTCATTACAACACCACGCCCCTGCTCGTCGTCGAAACCTCGCAGTTCGATTCGGACGCGAGCGAAGAGGCGCTCGACGACCTCATCAAGCAGATTCGCGCCATGGGATCGGGCACTCGCTACTACGTGCCGCGCACGAGGTAGCGGTGGTAAGCTGAGCCCTCATGGCCTGGTTCAAGAAGGCCCGCAAACCAATTGCGGTTTCGAAGAGCAAATCGAGCCGCGTGCCCGAAGGGCTCTGGGTCAAGTGCGCCGGCTGCGCGCAGGCGATTTACAACAAGGAGCTCGCCGCCAACGTCAATGTCTGCCCCAAGTGCGGGCATCATTTCCGCATGGGCGCTGCCGAACGCCTGCGCCTCCTTTTCGACGATCAGCACTGGACGGAGTACGACAAGGACCTGGTTTCGACCGATCCGCTCGCATTCACTGACACCAAACCGTACCGCGCGCGCCTCGAAGCGGGCATCGAAGCGACTGGACTCAAAGACGCGATCATCGCGGCATCAGGACGGATCGAGGGCATCGAGACGATGGTCGCGGCGATGGAGTACGGCTTCATCGGCGGCAGCATGGGCGTGGTGGTTGGCGAGAAGATCACGCGCGCCATCGAGCGCGCGCTCGAGCGACGCTGCCCCGTCGTCATCGTATGCTGCTCGGGAGGCGCGCGCATGATGGAGGGCGCGCTGTCGCTGATGCAGATGGCGAAAGTCTCGGGCGCGCTCGCGCGGCTCGATCGAGCACGGCTGCCGTACATCTCGGTCCTGACCGATCCGACGACGGGCGGTGTGACGGCGAGCTACGCCATGCTCGGCGATCTGAACATCGCCGAGCCGAAGGCGCTCATCGGATTCGCCGGTCCCCGTGTCATCGAGCAGACGATCCGTCAGAAGCTGCCCGAAGGCTTCCAGCGCAGCGAGTTCCTGCTCGATAAGGGAATGATCGACCTGATCGTCGACCGCCGCGAAATGAAATCAGCCATCGCCAGGGCGCTGCGCTTCATGGGCGCGGTCTCCGGACAACCCGCCCCAGCCGCCTTCGACCAATCGAGCGTGGCGGAGGCAGTCCCGCAGCTCTAGGTGGACGAGCTCGCGTATCTCTTCAACCTCGAGCAATTCGGGATCAAGTTCGGTCTCGACAACATCCGGAATATCCTCGCGCGCCTGGGTAATCCGGAGCGCACGTTTCGATCCATCCATATCGCCGGTACGAACGGAAAGGGATCGGTCACGGCGATGGTGGACGCCGTGCTGCGGAGGGCCGGCCACCGGTGCGCACGTTACACGTCGCCGCACCTGGTCAGCCTGACGGAACGATTTGTCGTGGACGGACGCGCCGTCGACGCTGCTGCGATGCGTGAAGCCGCGCGCGACGTGCGAGACGGCATTGAGGCGCTGCGCGCGGACGGGACTCTGCAGGCGGCGCCGACGTTTTTCGAAGCGACAACCGCGCTGGCGTTCGAGCTCTTTCGTCGGGCCTCCGTGGAGGTGGCCGTGATCGAGGTCGGGCTGGGCGGCCGGCTCGATTCGACCAATGTGATCGATCCAACGGTGACGGCCATCACGTCGATCGATTTCGACCACCAGCAGTATCTGGGCTCGACGCTCGAGGCCATTGCTCTCGAGAAAGCGGGCATCATCAAGTCGGGTGTGCCGGTGATTGTGGGTGACGTCGGCGCGGAAGCGATGACGGCCATCGAACGCACCGCGCGCGAACGGCAGGCGGAGATCGTGCGAGCCCGGGACGGCGTCGCCATCAGCCAACGGCCTCGCATATCCGCGGAGGCCAACGTGTTCGAACTGCGCACGCCGGCTCGCGACTACGGCGCTCTTACGCTGGCGCTACGAGGCGAGCATCAGATATCCAACGCGCTCGTGGCCGTGCGCCTGCTCGAACGGCTCGATGCGTGTGGCATCCGCGTGCCCGCCGATGCCATTCGGGACGGACTGGCGCAGGTCGCCTGGCCAGGGCGGCTGGATCATCGAGTGTTCGACGGCGGGCGCGAGCTGATTCTCGATGCGGCGCACAATCCGGCCGGCGCGGCGGCGCTGGCGTCCTACCTGAGGACCATCGGCGGTCAACAGCCGGTGCTGGTCTTCGGAGCCATGCGCGACAAAGACATCCACGGCATGCTGAGCGCGCTGCTGCCCACGGTCAGCCGCATGATCGTCACACGCGCATCGAATTCCCGTTCGGCCGAGCCGGAGGCGCTCGCCGCGGAAGCGCGCGCGATCGCGCCGGCCCTCGCGGTCGAGGTCATCGCATCGCCCGCCGCCGCCCTGGCGGCCGCACGGTCGGCGTCACCACGCGTGGTCGTGGCCGGTTCGATCTTTCTGCTCGGCGACGTGTTCAAGGAGATCGGCGCGTGAGTCGGGGCCTCGCGTCAGTCGTGCTGGCGAGCGTCCTGCTGATCGCGAACGCGGGAATCGGTGAAGCTCAGCAGCCGATTCAGATCCCCGGCATCGACGACATCGTGGCTCTCCATCAGGAGCAGATCGGCTCCGACCACTACCGGATCGTGCAGGACGTCGAGCTGAAGCTCGGAGACGCCAAGCTGTACGCGGATTTCGTCGAGATCTTCAGTGACCGCGACGTGATGGTCGCCACCGGCAACGTCACGCTCGTGCAGGCGACGAACCGGATCTCCGCCCAGCGTGCCGAGTTCAACTACAAGACAAAACTCGGCACGTTCTACGGCGCGAAGGGCTTCGCCACGATCAAGCCAGAGGCGCCGCGGCCCGGTGCGATCGCGGCACCGCCGGTGTCGAACCAGGACACCGATGTCTATTTCCAGGGCGAAGTCGTCGAGAAGATCGGCGGCCGGAAATACAAGATCACGAAGGGCGGCTTCACCACGTGCGTGCAGCCCACCCCGCGATGGGAGCTGACATCCGAAACGATCGTGCTCAACATCGAGCACTACACGTTCCTGCGGAACGCGATCTTCAGCGTGAAGGGCGTGCCGATGCTGTACACGCCCATCCTCTACTACCCGACGAAGAAGGACGATCGCGCAACCGGCTTCCTGATTCCGACGCTGGGCGAAACGACGCTTCGCGGCGAGTCGATTCACAACGCTTTCTTCTGGGCGCTGGGCCGGAGCGAGGATCTGACGTTCATGCACGACTGGTTCTCGAGGACCGGGCAGGGCCTCGGCAGCGAGTACCGTTACAACTTCGGCGGCGCATCGAACGGCAACCTGAGGGCCTACGTCCTGAACCAGCACAACGCAACGTACGCACAGGACGATGGGTCACCACCGGTGACCCAGCCCGCCGGACACCCGTACGAAATTCATGGCAACGCGACGCAGTTCTTTCCCGGAGACATTCGCGCGCGAGGACGTGTCGACTACTTCTCCAACATCGCCGAGAACCAGTCGTTCAACACGAACTACACCGCGGCGTTCACGAACCAGCGTTCGTTTGGCGGCAACGCGATCGGCGCGTGGGGCACGTACTCGATGAACGCAACCGTCGATCACACGGAGTATTTTTCCAGCCAAACACAATCTGTGACGAGTGGCAGCTGGCCACGGATCTCCTTGAACCGCAACGAGCGGCTGATTCCGGGCACGCCGTTTTACTTTTCCGTGGGGAGCGAGTATGCAAGCCTGCTGAGACACGCGCAGGATACGGACAAGGACCCGGCTGATCCGGCTTACGGGTACAACCAGGACGTCTCGCGTTTCGACTTCAACCCGCAGATCCGTTTTCCGTTCAAGAAGTGGCAGTGGTTCACGGTCAACTCGACTCTGGCCTGGCGCGATACGTTCTATTCGCGACGCATGCTGCTCGACCCAAACACGAACGCGCAAACCGTGGCGACCGACAGTTCGCTGACGCGCCGGTTCTTCACGCTGACGTCGCAGGTCATCGGTCCTGTGTTCAACAGGGTCTGGGACACGCCAAACAACGGTTACGCAGAAAAGTTCAAGCACACGGTTGAGCCGTTTCTCAATGTTTCGCGGACATCGGCCATCGACAACTTCAACGAGATCATCAAGATTGATGGGACCGATCAGTTCGTCGGCGGGAACACCAGCTACACGTACGGCGTGAACAACCGCTTCTACGCCAAGCGTCCCAGCGTGCCGGGACAACGGAGTCAGGCGCGTGAAATCGTCGACGTCTCAGTGCAGCAGACGTACTACACACAGGCCCAGGCATCGCAGTACGACGCGCAGTACGCAACGAGTTCCACGACGACGGCGGCGACGAACCTGGGGCCGTACCAGATTGCCGTACGAGCCATGCCCACCAACGAGCTCAACGCGACGGCGAACATCTCCATAGACAGCAAGTACTACGCGCTCCAGCAGGTCTCGGCTGGCGGCGGATACTCCTGGGCCAGCCGCGTGCAAACCAATTTCAGCTGGAGCAAGAACGTCCAGATCAACAGCGCCACTGACAAGTCGACGAGCAGCCAGGCTCTCAACGGACAGTCGAACGTTCACACCAGGGACAACCACTTCGGAGGCATCTACTCGTTCAGCTACGACTTCCTGCAGGGAGTGATGCTGCAGCAGCGAGTGTCCGCGTTTTACAACTCGCAGTGCTGCGGCATCGCCTTCGAGTATCAGACGTTCAACTACGGCGGCATCACGCAAAACCTTCCCGTGCCCGCCGACCACCGCTTCTTTCTGTCGTTCACTCTCGCAGGGCTCGGCAACTTCTCGCCGTTCAACGGCGCGATGAGCGGCATCCCTCGCTGATACTCGATGGGAGACACGATTCTTGTCACCGGCGCCGCCGGATTCGCCGGTAGCCACCTCCTCGATCTGCTGACCGGCGGGAACGCCCGCGTGGTTGCGTGGCGAAGACCGGACAGCACTTCTCAGAGGACGGCCGCCGGCGGCACGGCCGCGCCGCAGGCCTGGCAGTCAGTCGATCTCCTCGATCGTGACGCTGTGTATCAAGCCATCTC
>Ga0137395_10000480_pt1 | contig 16676 bp, 19 predicted proteins | sample czobulk216metaG_FD_108283 | JGI IMG/M metagenome (GOLD analysis project Ga0137395, IMG submission 108283) | Vadose zone soil microbial communities from Angelo Coast Range Reserve, California, USA - czobulk2.16 metaG | ecosystem: Environmental > Terrestrial > Soil > Vadose zone | place: USA...
ACATCGGGAACGAGATCGATGCCGAAGGTTCCCCCTTGCCGGATGACGCGCGCAACGGACGCGAGGGTCGCGGCGAGATCGTGCTCGCGAAGGAGCGACTGAAGAACACCATAAGGAGCAAGGACGGTCGAGAAGGTTCGCCGCCGAAACGGCAGGTCGCGTATGTCCGCGCGCAGAAAAGACGGGACTCGAAACTCCCGGCCGGTCGCCCGCCGGGCTCTCGCGATTGCGCGAGCCAGCATCGGCGCTGACCGATCCACGCCGATGAGGTCGACGCTGCTCTTCGCGAGCGGAATCGACACGCGACCGGTGCCGCAGCCAAGCTCGAGCACGCGGCCGGGTGCGCGGGCCGCGAAACGCTGCCAGAAGCCGACGTCGCGCCGGCCGAGTGTCCGCGCGTTTTCCCAGTCGTAAAAGGGCGCGTACTCATCCCAGCCTTCCCACCCCTGCTTCGGCATGCGACCAGCTAGACAACTCCGGCATCGTGGACGATTCGGCCGTCGACGACAGTGAGCACCGAGCGGATCTGCTTGATCTGCACGTCCGGGACAGCGAAGTAATCGCGGTCGAGCACGGCCGCATCGGCGAGCTTGCCAGTTTCGATCGTGCCGATCCTGTTTTCCATCCGCATGAACCAGCTGTTGTGCCGCGTGAACAGGCGTAACGCCTCCTGCCGCGTCAGTTGCTGGTCGCCGTTCACCTTGTCGCCAAACGAATTCACGCCTGTCGTCGCGAAGTAGATGTGCAGCCAGGGATTGAGCGGCGCGATGTGCACGCCGTCGCCGTGGATGCCCACCTGAATGCCGTGATCGAGGATCGTCCGGAACGGCGGGCCGGCGACAACTTTCGGATCGGTGGACGTGACCCAGCGGAACGCGCCCATCTGGACACCGCACCCAAGCGCTTTAAGGCGCGTCAACAGATCTGCGGTGACGACCGGAACATGATGGACGACCCAGCGGTGGCGCGTGATGTCGAATTCCCTGTTCACTGCCTCGTACGCGTCGACCACCTGAGTGAGCGCCGAAAGATCCTGCACGCTGTTCTCGTTGTGCCAGCCCGCTTGCGCGACGAGCCTCTGCGCCTCACGCCACACCGCGCCGCTCCCGAGCGGGGCGGCCCACTCGCCAATGGAGCCGGTCATCAGCATGTCGTCGCCGAAGTACTGAAATTGATTGCGCAGTCGCTCCTTCAGCTCGGGAAGCGCCGGATCGTTCTGATTCTGCAGAAAGTTCATCTGCAGCCGCACGGTCGTCTTACCCTCCTGGTGCAGCGCCAGCCACGCGTCGTACATCCGGTACTGATCGAGGTTCGACAGAATCTGATTGGGATGCAGCGGCCCGGGCGTGGGAAACAAGACCTGATCGAGGTGCGACGTCAGGCCGACGCTCGCTGAATACGACATCGCGTCGATCGTGCTTCGCTTCTTGTCGTCGAAGGTCTGCATCCGGCGCATGAGATACAGGGCGCTCGCCGAGGGGCCGCCGCCGGCGAAGCCTGCCGGCGCGATCGCGCCGTTGTCGGCCACGTTGATCTTCTTGATGTCCGGGTGAACGGGCGCCGCCAGGTCGGCCGCGTCGAAAAACCGCTTGCCGGCGCTGTTGGTGACCGCCGGACCGGTGAAGCGTTCGTACAGCAGAACCGGCCGATCCGGAACGGCCTCGTCGAGCTCCTGACGCGTCGGATGACGATGCTCTTTCCATTGATTGGGATGCCAGCCGCCCATCGACGTGATCCACTGTCCTTCCGGCACGCTCTTCCGGCGCGCCGCCAGCGCTTCCTGGATCTCGCGGATCGACGTCGTGTTCTCGAGAATCGTGTGATAGCCCGGACGGTTCGCGAGGCTCACGCTGTGGATGTGCGGCTCGACGAGCCCCGGTACCACCGTACGGCCCTTGAGATCGATCACGGTGGTGTTCGATCCGGCGGCGGGCGGCCGGCCGCCGACCGCCACGAACCGCCCGTTTCGAATCGAGACGGTGTTCACGACCGAGTTGCCCGCGTCCATCGTGTGGATACGGCCATTGGTCAGGACCAGCGTCTGATCCGGCCGCGTCCGTCCACTCGCGTCGGTTGTCCGAGGCGTCTGCGCCGACAGGACAGCGCCAGGCCTGGACCCTGCGACAGCGGCGGCCGCCGCTGCGGTGCCAAGAAACTGCCGACGCGACAGGCCGCGCTTGATGTCACTCACGAGGTCCTCCATTTCGCCGCTGGATCTCTAATCGGAGACGGCGATTTCGCCCGGAACAATCGGCCGCGTGCGTGGCAGGCGGCCGAGACGCGCAAGGTTACCGAGGAATGCAAGAATGGCAATGAAAATAATCAGCTTCGCCGTATCGCCCGTGCGCGTCTGCGGCACGACCTTCCACATCAACCAGAATGCCGGCTGCGCCCAGCACACGGCCCACACGGACCCGTAGAAGTACCGCCGCTCGTGTCCCTCCCCCTTGGTCGACGCCTTCACGCGCGGGAGTTGCCCGAGCACGCCGAGAATCCAGATCGATGCGGCGAGCGGATAGTACGCGTACTGATAGATCTGCTTCAGATGCCAGTGGCCCGTCACGATGGCGTCGATGTTGCCTGCGATGTTGAGCACGGCGAACGTGATCACCTCGCTCCAGGCCAACGTGTAGCAGACCCGCCGGTACAAAGGATTGGGACGATCCTCGGTGAAGCGGATGATGTACGGCTTCGGCTCGACGCCCGGCAGACTTCCTCGCAACCCGGCGATGCCCGTCCCAACCAGCACGGCAACCAGCCACCAGGCCATGCTCGATTTGAAGCCGTGCTCGAAGAGATCAAACGTCAGCGGGCCGGGCGCGATGAAGAAGACGAAGATCCAGATCGGCCAGTGGTTGAACCGGTAGTAGAGCTTGTTGCGTTCTCGAATCTTGCGTGTGGATGCGTACTCGACGGGGATGGAGGCCACGAACTCCTGCGCTTCTTTGCCTTCTGCGATGTGGAAGATTTCGACCGCGGTTTTGGCCGAGTATAACTCGGCGCGTGTTCAGGCGGCGCCTGGCCCCACATCCCTTTCCGCAGCGCCTGGGCTTCAGCTTCGGCACGTTTGAGCTCGTCGAGACGAGTGAGAGGCAGTCGTGCGGTCACGCGCGCCAGGCCTTCGCGGACGAGCACGGTGTTTGCGCAGACGCCGTCTTCGCGCAGGACGTACGCCAGATGCCGGCCGTAGGCGTCCAGCCGATCGCCCTCGATCTCCAGACGAACCCAGCGGTGCAAGACCAGGTCAATGAGCCTGTCGCGCGCCGCGTGCGCAAACGGCGCCGCGGTATCGAAGCCGCGCCCTATCTCAGGCGCGTCGATGCCAAGCAATCGGACGCGTCCGAATGTCGCGACGTCGATCGTGTCTCCGTCAAGGACCGCGCGTACCAGCACGGGATCTGAACGACGCAGCGCCGAGGCCGCTGCGGAACACGGCAACAGCAGCGTGGAAATAAGTGCCAAACCACAACTAATGACAATGCGCAGAAACCGCATCGCGATCTCCTCTGTCAGCTTCTTCACGGAGCCCTCGGCAGTTCGCTGCAAGCGCTCAGCCATCGGCGCCCGGCGTACAAGCGCCCCTGCGTACCTCTTGATCTCCGCTCAGGACGATGGCATCGTCGTCGTCATGACGACCGACGAGTATCTGCATTCGTACGAAACCAACCGGCCGCGTGAGCTTTCCTACGGGTTGGTGCGCGAGCCACCCGCGCCGTTCTTCTCGCATCAGCATGTCGTCCTGAAGGTCGCGCGGCTGCTCGCCGATTACGTCGAGGCGGCTGGTCTCGGACAGATCGGGGTCGCCCCGCTCGACGTCGTCCTCGATGCGGATCGATCGCTCATCGTGCAGCCCGACGTGCTGTTTGTTTCAACCGGACGGACGTCGATCATTCGCAATCAGGTGTGGGGCGCGCCAGATCTGGTGGTCGAGGTCCTGTCGCCGGGAACGGAGGCGCACGACCGGACCGAAAAGCTTGAGTGGTATCGACAATACGGTGTGCGTGAGTGCTGGCTCGTTGATCCTGCCGCCGAGCAAATCACCGTGTTCGACTTCAGCGGTGTGACGCCGGAGATTCGAACAACCGATCGGACGGGCCAAGTACGATCGACCGTGCTAGCTGCGTTCACTCGGCCAGCGACGTCACTCCTCCCGTAGCTCCGCCGGCGGCAGGAGCCGATGAAGGGCGATGCCAGCCGCCACGGCGACATTGAGAGAATCCACGTCCGATCGGATGCCGATCCGCACGCAGACGTCGGCCGATTCTTCCGCTTCCGGACTCAGGCCCGCCCCCTCGGCGCCAAGCAGCAGCGCCATCCGGTCGTGGCGTGTTGAGCGCGCATACTCATCCAGATCGCGCGCAGGTTCTCGCGGCGTCAGCGCCACGACGGAAAACCCGCCGGCGCGAAGCCGCGCGAGAGTCTGCGGCCAGGCGTCATCGACCGCCGCGACCGAAAACGGCACGCGTAGCGTCGCCGCCATCGAGGTACGGATAGCTTTCCGGTACAGCGGATCCGCGCAGCCGCGGCTCAGGACAACGCCGTCGACATCGAACGCGGCCGCATTCCGGAAGACGCCGCCGATGTTGTCGGCGTTGGCGATCTCTTCGAGCACGATCAGGGACCGCGCGTTCTCGAGCAGCTCGTCCAGCGGCAGCGGGGCGGGTCGTGACGCAAGGGCGAGACATCCGCGATGAATGTCGTGGCCGGTGAGGGCCTCGAAGTCGCGTGGCGCCCCGATGAATACGTCGATTTGCCCGCCGAGATCCGCCAGCACGGGCTGGAGCGCTCGACTGGCGGCTTCGTTGAGCAGCAATGACAGGACGTGAAACCGTCGATCCGAGAGCAGCCGCTCGACGACAAATCGCCCTTCCGCAACGAAGAGCCCATGCGCGCGCAGCAACTCTCCGTCCGGCACGTGCCGGTACAGCGCAACTCTGGGATCGTCCGGCCCGCTGATGTGGACGACCGGCATGACGACGATCAGATCACGCGAGCTTGACGCATGACGGCCTCGGACTTCTGGCGAATCTCTCGAGCCACTTCGTAGGGATCGCCCTGCTGGAACCTGGGCAGGAAAAGCTCGACGGATAGCGGGCCCGCATACCCCTTGTCCGCCAGCTTGCGGAGGATCTTTACGAGCGGCGTGACGCCTTCGCCCGGGATGACACGCGTCGCCTGGCCAAGCAGCTCTCGCGGCATGTCGGGGACGTCCTGAAAGTGCACGTGCGCGATGTCGCCGGGCTTCACCAGGTCCAGGTCCTCGAACTTGCTCTGGCCCGACCAGAAGTGATAGCAGTCAAACAGCGCGCGCATGTTCGGGTGCGCCGCTTCGTGGATCATCCGCAGCATGCTGCCGAGGGTGGCGATGAACGTCGAGGCACGCGTGAATTCCGCCATCGCCGTCATGTCAAACTGCTTCGCGACGTCTCCCACCTTACGCATGTTGTCCACGCCGGTCTTGTAGTCGTCCTGCGTGAACGTTGCCGTCGCCGTTACCGGGGCGTAAATGCGCGCCAGTCCAAACGTGCGAAACATCTCACACCGCAGCTTGAGCGCTTCGAGGGCTGCCGCGTGGCCGAGATTCGGCTCCCACAGGCCCGACACCTCGCTGGCGCACGAGACCGGTGTCAGTCCGAGGTCGGTCACCACACGGCGCGCGGCAGCCAGCGAGTCGGTCTTCAGAAAATCGTCGAGCAGCCGCGCAGTGAGCTCGACATTTCTGATTCCCGCGCGCGCCCAGCCCTCGAGCGACTTTCGATAGCCGGCACCGGCCGACGTGTTCTGGTGGATCGCAAGAGTCATCTTCCCCACCGCCGCGCTGGCCCGCGTGGCCCGAACCGCCACTGCGCAAAGCGAAGCGAGAAGCACCGTTCGTCGTGAAAACATAGCCGCCTCCATTGCGTGAGGGGTTTTACGTTACCATTGCCCCCCAATGCGTCGCGCTGGCAAAGCGGGCCTGGCGATCGTCGTCCTCGCGCTCGCCGCGCCCGCCCGGGCACATCCGGTGCCGTTCAGTTATCTCGACGTCCAGCTGCAGAAGTCGTCGATCGACGTGTCGCTCGTCGCCCACATCTTCGATGTGGCTCACGACCTGCAGGTGACACCTGTAGAGCGACTGCTCGAATCATCGACGGTCGCCGAGCGCGAGAGCGCCATCCGAATGATGCTGGCTCCCCGGCTCGAGCTGTCGGCCGACGGACGCGTGCTGACGCCGGTGTGGGGCTCCACCGAAATCCTTCGCGACCGCCAGTCGCTGCGCGTGCATCTTCGCTATGCGACGGCCTCACCGGCAGGCACGGTCGCCGTGAATACCGTGATGTTTCCGTACGATCCGATGCACCAGACCTTCGTCAACATGTACGAAGGCGAGACGCTGACATCGCAGATGATCCTCGACGCGAGGCACCCGCGCCTGGAGTACTTCGCGGGATCGCGCCAGGGCGTGGCGGCTGTCATCAGGAAGTTCGTGCCGGCAGGCGTTCACCACATTCTCATCGGCCCGGATCATCTGCTCTTCCTGGTCGGCCTGCTCCTGCTCGGAGGCACCGTCCGCCAGCTGCTCCTGGTCGTAACGTCCTTCACGGTCGCGCACAGCATCACGCTCTCGCTCGCCGCCCTCAACCTCGTGACGCCGCCCGCCCGGCTCATCGAGCCGGCGATCGCGCTCAGCATCGTCTACGTGGGCGCCGACAACATCCTCGCCAAGGGCGGCCGCGACGTTCGAGGCTGGATCGCGTTTACGTTCGGCTTCATTCACGGATTCGGGTTCGCCAACGTACTGCGCGAGATGGATTTGCCCAGGCGCGCACTCGGCTGGTCGCTTTTTTCGTTCAACGTCGGCGTGGAAATCGGCCAGTTGCTGGTCGTCGTGCTCGTGGCGACGGCTCTCGTCGCGCTCAAGTCGCGCAGCCAGTGGGCGGGCCGGCATCTCGCGTTCGCGGGTTCCATCGTCGTCATTGCCGCGGGGACGTTCTGGTTCGTCCAACGCGTCTTTTTTCCAGGAGGCCTCTCATGAAACGCGTGATGGTATTGGGCGTCCTCGTCGCGGTCGGCGGGCTGTCGCTCACCGTGTCGGGCCAGGCGCCGGCCGGTCCGTCGGCGAAGGCGCTGGCGGCGACGAAGATCGAGAAGGTCAAGGACAACCTGTACGTCATCACGGGCTCGAGCGTCGCCGATCAGGAGGCGTTCAGCGGAGGCAACGTCGCCGTGTTCATCACCGACGGCGGCGTCACAATCGTCGACGCGAAGCTGCCGGGCTGGGGTCAGGTGATCGTCGATCGAGTGAAGACGGTGACGAACAAGCCGATCACCCGCATCATCAATACCCACACGCACGCCGACCACACGGGCAGCAACGAGTTCTTCGGCGCCAGCATCGAGAGCATCGTCCAGGAAAACACGAAGGCGAACATGGCGAAGATGGACGAATTCAAAGGGAAGGCGCAGTTCCTGCCGAAGAAGACCTACAAGGACACGATGACGGTCGGAGCGGGGAAGGACGAGATCGATCTGTACTACTTCGGTCGTGCGCACACCAACGGCGACACCTTTGTCGTCTTCCCCGCGCTGCGGACGATGCACGTCGGCGACACGTTTGCGTGGAAGGCGCTGCCGTACGTCGACGCCGGCAACGGCGGCAGTGTCATGGACGGTCCGAAGACGCTCGGCAACGTGATCGCGAACGTGAAGAATGTCGACACGATCATCAACGGCCATATCCCAACGTCGAGCTGGAACGACCTGAAGGAGTATCAGCAGTTCCTGGCCGGCTTCGCGGCGTTTGCCGAAAAGGAAATGAAAGCGGGCAAGACCGCCGCGCAGGCCGCGGACGAATACAAGCTCGATCCGAAGTACAAGGGTTACGTCGTCAGCGTGAATCCGTCGTTTGCCGGCGCGAAGTCCAACATGGACATCGCGTACAACGAGCTGAAAAAGTAGGGCGGGCTCTCAGCCCGCCCTGCTTCATCTATCGCGGGGGCGCGCCGCTACGGGCGCCGCCTCGGCCTTCTCCGCGTCCGGCCACCTGCACGATCGTGTAGTCTGGCGGCACTTGGAAGAGCGACGCGGCCGGTTCCGTTCGCGAGACCCTCACAAGCTTGTACGTCGATGTCCCTGTCCGCGGGTCCGAGTGCTCGGACAACACGAGCGTCTTCAATTCCGGCGACGTCCACTCCTCCGACGTCACGACAATCGGGCGTTCGTTGCCAATGGCGCCCGCGGCAATCGTCGCCGTCCGCCGCAGGCCTTCGACTCGCAGACCCTCGATGACGCGCGGGGCGAGCCGCTCCTCCGTGCTCTGCTCGTTTCCTCGCGCGACAGCCAAGGAGCCGCCGGCGAACACCCCAGGTTGACCATTGAGAAGTACGGTGAGACGTTTCAGTTCATCGGCCTGGCCGAGCGCGGCGTTATATGAGCCGAGCGTGGCGTTATATAAACGGAGCACTCCGGGCCCCTGCTGTGCCGTGTGGTTGTCGACGTCGAGCCTCAACGTCGTTCCGGCCACTGGATCGCTGATCGTGACGGCTGGTGAGCCCGACGGCCGGTCCTCTTCCCGCCTCGTGCGGCCTTCGCTGTCTCGATACACGCGGGACGTGCCCCGATGGAAGATGTGGTTGCCGTCAGTCAGGGTTTGCGTGCTCTCGTTGATCACTTCGGCCGAATACGGCGCGCCCTTGACGGCTTCTGATTCGACGTTCAACCGGACAAGCGGCGCGGCGCCGCGGCGCCCTTCCTGCGCATACACGGTCGGCACGAGGCAGATGGACACGAATGCAACCGCGAACTTACGCATAACAGACTCCTTCACGAATCAGTGAACAAGACGGACGGCGCGCGCGAGACCGTCCTGGCCGATAAGCACGTCAGCCTGAATCGCGCCTTCAGGCGACGGAATCTCCACCCGAATCACCTGACCGCTTTCAAGCCGCGGCAACGCCGTCGCACCCGGGAGAACCACGAAGGCCGTTTCGGCGTTCACGGTGGGCGCGAGCGTTGCCGCGACAACTTCGAGGGCACCTGGCGGCGGCGCATCCCCTTTCCATCCCACCGAGAGGCTCGTCACGATGACAACGCTCGCGGCCAGCGAGAGACCCACGGCAATCGTGGCGCGGCGTGAACGCGGGCGAGGCGGATCGAACGCGGCAAGCAGCCTGCTCAACCGGCCGGGATTGAGCACGGGCTCGTTCGGCTCGCTCGCAAGCCGCCGCAGCGCCACAGACATGGCGCGTTGCCGCTCGAACAGCGCCGCACAGGACGCACACGAGCGAAGATGAGCCCCAACCTCGGCTTCGCGAGCGGGATCGAGCGCCAACCCGCGTGCGGAATCGATCAGATCAGCATTCAACCGGCGGCAAGTCATGTCGTCCTCGACATAGTGACGGGTGGCAAGCGGCACGGCCCTACGGCCGGGCGATCGCAGAGCCGGCGCGCCAACAGCGCTCGCCCGCGATGCAGACGTGAACGCACGGTGCCGATGGCACAGCCGAGCGCCGTGGCGGCGTCGACGTAGCTCAGTTCGTGAAGGTCACACAGGACGACGGCCTCGCGATATCGGACCGGCAGCGCGATCACAGCTCGTCGAAGTGCCTCGAGATGGCGCTGCCGATCGAGATCCGCAACGGGATCGACGTCGACCGTCATCTCCACCGCGCCGGAGTGCGCTTCGTCATGAAGAGACAGCATCGGCCGGACTGCCCGCGCGCGGCGCACGTAATTGCGTGCGATGCCCAGCAGCCACAACCTCGCGGTCGTCTGGCCGGGGCGATACCGGGACGCGCTGGTGATGACGGCGACAAACGCTTCGTGGACGATGTCTTCGGCCGCAGAGGTTGAGCCGCACATGTGCGCGGCAAACCGGCAGACGCCAGAGTGGTGACGCCGATAGAGCTCGGCGAACGCATCGCGGTCGCCGGCGGCGATCCGCGCGATCAGCAGGTCATCCGGAGGATCGGGTTCGCCCACATCCCTATTCGTCCGTGAGGCGAAAAAAGTTCCCGGCCGGCGTCAGGGCTGGAACTTCTTCGGATCGATTTTCGGATTGATGCGAAAACGGTCGAACGTGGTTTCCTCGACCGTATCGGCACCCAGGGCCCGCCGGAGCCGGAACGGCCATTTCATGCCGTCGACGTCGCGATAGTCAGCGAAGTAAATTCGGTTTTCCGGCGGCGGACCTGCCGGCGCGCTCGCGGCCGACGGCGAAGCGGGCCCGCGGCCCGGAGCCCCGCCACGTCCGCCACCGGGTGCAGCGCCCTGCCAGCTGACCATGATCGGCAGATGTGTAGCCTGGGCGACAAAGAAGCGCACGGTAAAGCTGGGCGCGGCTTTCCCTTCGAGCACGTCCGCTTTGCCCTGTGGCGCTTCGGCCTGGCCGACGTACGTGAAGGTCAACGGATAGCCGGCGAACGATCCGGCAAACATGCCGAGCATCAGCCGCGCGAAGTCCTGCTTCACCCCGACTGTTCGCCCACGGCGCGCGGCTTCGAGTTGTTCCGGCGTGGGCGGCGGTGGCCCACCGGGCCTGCCGGCCGGAGCGGCCTGGGGGGGCACCTGGATCAAGGTGTCTCCGCTGAAGCCCACGGCGGTCGGCCCGCTTTCCTGTGCGGGGATTTCGTCTTTGCGTACGTACTTGTCGGGGAGTTCAACGGCGATCTCGAACTCGATCGGCACGAGGTTGTCGCCGCGGACCTGCTGGGTGCGTCCCGTGGCCACCAATGTCTTCACGCCAGCCAACCGCTTGTCGCCCCCGAGTGCCTCGCGCGCGGCTGCCAGAATCGTGGATGCATCTGGCGCAGCCGTCTGAGCCAGGAGCGACACCGCCATCGTCACCGCGGCCACCGGGATGAGAAGAAACGACGCGCGCATCTGGCCTCCGATTTCCACAACAAGCCGTGCCGGTTTAGACGCCGCAGGGGGATGGTCGGTTTACACATCCCATCCTGCCATCCTGCCCGTCCTGCCCCGTAGTGCTCTACTTCCCAACGGTGAATGGCACGGACGCCATGACCTTGTCCCACGTGAACACCAGGCGGCCGCCGGCTTCAGTCATGTCAGCAAACCCCCACGTGAGCTGCTCGACGGAATACGTGAGCGCCTCGAGCTTCATCGGCGTCCGTACGACGTCTTTGTCCGCCGTATAGTCGAAGGCTCCGAACAGCGCGTCTTTGTTGCCGGGGAACTCCGGCGAGGCGGCCCATCGCGACACGATGAACGTCCAGGCGTTTGGCTTGAGATCGATGAACAGCGTGTGCTCGCCCGGCGGGACTGTCTTGCCGCCGATGACGAGCGGCACCTCAGACTTGAGTCGAGTCGACACGTTGGCGCCGGCACGCCAGACTGGCGCGCTGTCATTCAGTTTCTTGCCGTATTCGGCGCCAGACCCCCACAGGTCGCGCCCGCGCTTCAGCGGCCGGCCGTAGAGGATTTCGATCCATTTGCCGCCTTGATAAGCCGGCGCCTCTCCGCCGGCTACGTACTTGCCCCCTACCTGAGCGGCTGATGTTCCGTCGGGGCTCGGCTGACGCCCGCCCTGTGCAACGGCTAATACGCTCGCAGCACAGGTGGCGACGGCCACCGCGATCAATGTCCGATTCATTGCAGTTCCTCCAGTAGAATCCCGGTCGTGCCGGGCCCGCTCGACGACAACATCGACGACGTGACGCTCGGCGCGACCCGCGCCGTCACCCGCTCACCCGCGTCGCCTTCCGGCTCGAGCTCGACGCCATCGTCGATTCCATTCGCTCCCGGTGCGATTATCGCCGGTCGTTATCGCCTCGTCTCGCTGCTCGGCCGCGGCGGAATGGGCGAAGTGTATCGCGCGGACGATCTGACGCTCGACCAGACCGTCGCACTCAAGTTCCTGCCAGCCGAAGTCGCCACCGACGCCGATCGCCTCGCGCAGTTCCACGCCGAGCTCAGAATCGCGCGCCAAGTGTCGCACAAGAATGTCTGCCGGCTCTACTACGCGATTGTCGTTTCGGCGGTGTACCTGGCGATTCTGGTGTACTTCGGCGTCTTCCCGATGGCGCTCGCGTTTCTCGTGAATTTCATTCTCGGCCAGGGCGGCCTCACCGCGGACCTCTCGAAGCTGTACGCGGCGACGAGTGTGTGGTTGCTCGTGCTCATCGCGGGCCTCGCCGCGTTCGGTTTCTACGCGTCACGCGCGGGCGAACCGCTGCTTGGGAGATTCTCGGAGACCTGAACAGGAAACTAGGTTTTGCGCTTCGTCGTACGAGCCGTGGGTGTGGCGCTCCACGGATCGTCGGGCCAGGGATGTCTGGGATAGCGGCCGCGCAATTCCTTCCGCACTTCGGCGTAGGTCGTGTTCCAGAAACTCCGCAGATCGCGCGTGGTCTGAACCGGCCGCCCGTTCGGCGCAAGCAACGCGAGGCGTACCGGCTCTTTTCTCGGGCCAATAGTCGGCGTGTCGGCGAGACCAAACAGCTCCTGCAGCTTCACCGATGCAGACACGGTTCCGTCCTCGTCGTATTCGAGACGCGTGGTCCGGCCGCTTGGAACGAGAATCGTTTCGGGCGCGTTGCGCTCGACACGCGCGCGCTCCTCAAACGTCAGCGCGGACGCGAGGTCGACATCAGCCAGCGAGCGGGCTGCCAGCGCCGAACGCCGGACCATCTCGGCGACGTCAATCGAAATGCCCGCAAATCGCAGGCGCCGCAACAGCTGCGCATCATCGCCGCGCGGACCGCGCTTCACCCACGCGTCAGCCAGGATCGTCGCGCGCGCTTCGGGATCGGCGTCCACGGGCCGCTCCGCCAGCGTGAGCGCATCGTAGCGCTCGATTTCAACGGCCTTCACCAGGCCGCGCGTTTCGTCGAATCGATAAACGACGTCGACGCCAGTCGGCAAGAGCCATTCCCTATCGACCAGGCTCGCCAGGCGGACGCGCGCGTCGGCGTCGTTTGGTCGCGTCGACGCCTGCACATCGAGCGCGACCATGAACTCGCCGCCGGTGACACCGCTCTGTGGTGCGATGACCGCGCCGGCGCCGGACGCGAGCCGGACCTTCGGCGACTGCGGTTCGCGCCGCTGAGCGATTCGGTCGGGGTAGCCCGCGAGCACTGCTCGGCGGAAATTCGTCTCGGAGATCAACTCGGGCCTCGGGGCTCTGGACTTGGGGCTCGAAGACGCGATCGCCTCGATTTCCCTGGCAACGCGCTGCACGTGCGGCGGCACGCTCGACCATTGATCGACGGCCGACAGCAGATCGGAGGCCGTCGACGCCGTGCGCGCCGGGAGCAGGTGCCGCTCCGAGAGCAGCGCGCACGCCTGCGCCATCTGCCGCGCGCCGTCTGCCGCGACGAGCATCCGCGCGAGCCGCGGATGCAACGGAAGCCGCTGCATCGCCCGGCCGGTTTCCGTCAGCTTGTCGCCGTGAATCGCGTCGAGCCTCGAAAGCAGCGTCATCGCGGCATCAATCGCGTCCTCCGACGGACGATCGAACCACTCGAATCGCCGCGGATCGCCGCCCCATGCGATCACGTCGAGGACCGTACTCGAGAGATCGATGCGGAGGATCTCCGGCTCGCGATGCGGCCGGAGCCGATCTCGTGCGTCCCACAGGCGGCGCACGATCCCGGGGGCCGTTCGCCCTGCGCGGCCGGCTCGCTGATCAGCCGCGTCCGTGGTGATCCGCTCCACGTCGAGGCTGTCAATCCCGCGGTCGGCGTCATACCGGGCCACCTTGTGGAGGCCGGAGTCGACGACCGCGGTCACTCCGGGCACCGTGACAGACGTCTCCGCGATGTTCGTGGCCACGATGACGCGGCGTCTCGACGTCGACGCGCCCGGCCGCAGGGCCGCGTCCTGCTCGTCCGAGTTGAGCGACCCATGCAGCGGAAGAATCTCCGCGTCGCCGGCCGCACCTCGCGCGTGAAGATCATCGATTGCGCGCCGAATCTCGAACGCGCCGGGCAGAAAGCAGAGTACGTCGCCGCGTGAGGCCTGCATCACATCGCCGACGGCATCGGCGACCGTCGCACCCGGTGCGTATCCGACATCCAGCGGATGCAGACGGCCCGGCACATCGACCACCGGACAGCCGTTGAGAAACGCCGCGACCGGACCGCTGTCGAGCGTCGCCGACATGACGACGATCCGCAGATCGTCGCGCGCGAGCCAGGCCTGTTTGGCGAGCGCGATGGCGAGGTCGGCATGAATGCTGCGCTCGTGGAATTCGTCGAGCACGACAGTACGGAAGGCCGACAGCAGCGGATCCTGCTGCAGGCGCGCCGTCAACACGCCTTCAGTTGCGACCAGAAGTCTGGTTCGCGGCCCGAACCTCCGCTCGAGACGAATCTGCCAGCCGATTTCCTCGCCGATCCGCCATCCCCGCTCGCCGGCGATCCGCTGAGCGATGGCGCGCGCCGCCACACGGCGCGGCTGCAGAAGGATCAGCGGGCCGTCACCTATCAGCGCTGGAGGAACTCGTGTGGTTTTTCCCGCACCAGGCTGAGCGCACACGACCACCGCCCGCGATCGCCGCACATGAGCGGCAATCTCTGGCAGGAATCGGTCGATGGGCAGCGTCTCGATCGTGACTGGTGACTCAGGACTGGCGACTGGTGACTGACGACTGGTGACTGGTGACTGACGACTATGCGGTCACGCTCGTGCCGACTGGACAGCTGACGCCGGTGCCGCCGAGGCCGCAGTACCCGTCCGGGTTCTTCGCAAGGTACTGCTGGTGGTAATCCTCGGCGTAGAAAAACTCGGGCGCCGGAATGATCTCAGTCGTGATCTTCCTGTAGCCGGCGGCCGACAACTGCTTCTGGTACGCGTCCCTCGACGCCTCGGCAGCTTTCTGCTGTTCCTCGTTGGCGTAATAAATCCCCGACCGGTACTGGGTGCCGACGTCGTTGCCCTGGCGCATGCCCTGCGTCGGGTCATGATTCTCCCAGAACACCTTCAGCATGTCTTCGTAGCGAATCTTCTTCGGGTCGAACGCCACCAGTACGACCTCCGAGTGGTTCGTCGTGCCGCTGCAGACCTCGCGGTACGTCGGATTCTTCGTGTGGCCGGCCGCGTACCCGACGGCGGTCGAGTAGACGCCCGGCTGCTGCCAGAACTTCTTCTCCGCGCCCCAGAAGCAGCCCATGCCGAACATCGCGAACTCCAGGCCGTCGGGAAACGGCGGCACGATGGGATTGTGATTCACGAAATGGGCGTTCATCGCTGCACCTTCGGATCGAATTTCATCGCAACGCCGTTCATGCAGTAGCGCAAGCCCGTCGGCTGCGGTCCATCCGGAAACACATGGCCGAGATGTCCTCCGCAGTTCGCGCAGTGCACCTCGGTCCGCGCCATGCCGTAACTCTGATCGGTCGTGGTCGCCACGCTGTTGTCGACGGGCGCGAAGAAGCTCGGCCATCCGGTGCCGCTCTCGTACTTCGTGCCGGACGAGAACAGCTGCTGGCCGCAGCCGGCGCAGGCAAACGCGCCGTCGCGCTTTTCCTTGTTGAGCGGGCTCGATCCGCGAGGCTCGGTCCCATGCTGCCGCAATACCTGATACTGAGTCGGCGTCAACTCAGCCTGCCACTCCGCGTCGGTCTTCTCAGTCTTGGTAGCCATACCGTTAATGTAGCATTTCAACCTGGCGGCCCTGAAAGGGCCGCCCTACAAAATACTGATGTCCATCGATCGCGTTCGAACCTTCTGCCTGGGCCTGCCCGCGGCCACCGAAGACATCAAATGGGGCAGCGACCTCGTGTTCAGCATCGGCGGCAAGATGTTCGCCGTCGTCAACACGGAGAAACCGCATACGCTTGCGTTCAAGTGCTCACCTGAGGCGTTTGCCGAGCTGACCGAACGCGAAGGCATCATCCCGGCTCCGTACATGGCTCGGGCAATGTGGGTGCAGGAGCGAACGGTTGGCGAAGTGCTCGAGCGCCGCGAGATGGAGGAACGGCTCAAGGCTTCGTACGAGCTCGTCCTCTCGACGCTGCCGAAGTCGAAACGGCCTGGCGCGCCGGTCAGAAAAGCGACGCGATCTCCTTCTCGAAAACGTCCATCGGCGCGATCCCGACGTGGCGCCCGACGATCCGGCCGTCGCGGTCGATGATGATGCTCACCGGAATGCTGGGGATCGGATCGTACGCCTTGAGGATGTCTTCCTTCCCCTCCGCGAGCAGCACGGGATAGTTCATCTTCATCTCGGTCGCGTACTTCTTCGCCGTCGCCGGCGAGTCGTCGACCGAGATGCCGACGATCTGCAGCCCCCGTGCCCCGTACTTCTTCTGCAGCTCGATGAAGCCGGGGATCTCGGCTTTGCACGGCACGCACCACGTCGCCCAGAAATCCAGCAGGATGACCTTGCCCTTGAACTGCGACAGCGACGTTTTCCTGCCGTCGATGTCCTTGAACGAGAACTTCAGGTTGGCCGACGGCGTCGCGAGCAGGAGCGCCGCGACCGCGGCTGCAAGCATCTTCATGGCGCCAGCATACCCTTTCCTTCCACGCACTCGTACGCTTTGCCCGTCGCGACGTTCTTGAACTCTTCGGTCCGTCCGTTCGGCCACGAGACGACGACGCGATCGATGTGATCGCGGCTGGCGACGCCGAACGTGACCGGCAGCTCCGACTGCGACAGGTAACTCGATCCGCTCTTGACCAGCCGCGACTGTGACGTGCCGCCGTGAAAGATGCGGACGGTTGCGCCGATCGCA
>Ga0137395_10000482_pt1 | contig 16663 bp, 16 predicted proteins | sample czobulk216metaG_FD_108283 | JGI IMG/M metagenome (GOLD analysis project Ga0137395, IMG submission 108283) | Vadose zone soil microbial communities from Angelo Coast Range Reserve, California, USA - czobulk2.16 metaG | ecosystem: Environmental > Terrestrial > Soil > Vadose zone | place: USA...
CGTCCGCTGTCTTGACCGCGAATGGACGCGACCGCAGATCGACGGTCGTCACGTTACCCTGGATGATTTCCGCGCCGAACTTCTCCGACTGCGCGCGCATCTCGCCCATCAGCTCGGGTCCCATGATGCCGTCGCGGAACCCCGGGAAGTTGTCGACCATTGTCGTCAACATCAGCTGGCCGCCGGCTTCGAGTCCTTCGATGAGGAGAGGCTGGAGGTTGGCCCGGGCGGTGTAGAGCGCGGCGGTCAGGCCCGCGGGGCCCGACCCGATGATCACGACTTCGCGAGGTGACGCCATCAGTCGCCGACGTGCCGGTCGATGACTTTCTTGAGCTCGTCCTTCGGCGTGAGCCCGACGATTTGCTCGACGACCTGCCCGCCCTTGAACAGCAGCATCGCGGGAATGCCGCGAATCTGGAACTTGAATGCGGTATTGGGATTGTCGTCCACATTCAGCTTCCCGATGGTCACACGGCCGGCGTATTCGGTCGCCAGCGCGTCAATCGTCGGCGCGAGCCGCTTGCAGGGCCCGCACCACTCGGCCCAGAAATCGACCAGAACAAACGAGCCCGGCTTCATCACCGAGTCATCGAAATTTGAATCCGTAAAGGTCTCGACGTTCGCAGCTGCCATTCCCCAGTCTCCAGTCTTCCAGTCTCCAGTCAGGTCAGTCCCTGACCTCCAACCCCTAACCTCTAACCCCTAACCTCTGACCTCCAACCCAATCGCCCTCTCATATATTCTGACGTACTCCTGGGCGGAACGGTCCCACGAGTTGTCCTGTCGCATCGCCGTCAGTTGGACTGCGCGCCAGCGCGCCGGTTGGCGGTACACCGCCAGCGCCCGCTGCAACGCCTCGAGGAGGGCCTTGCCAGTGTAGTCCCGAAAGACGAATCCGGTGGAATCGGCGTCGCCGAGTGAAAAGTCGCGCACCGTGTCCGCGAGCCCGCCGACCGCCCGCACGACCGGCAGCGTCCCGTACCGAAGGCTGTACATCTGATTCAGGCCGCACGGCTCGAATCGCGACGGCATCAGAAACATGTCGGCGCCGCCCTCGATCAGATGCGCAAGGCCTTCATCGAATCCGACATGGACGCCGATGCGCCGCGGATGCTTCGCGGCGAGATTCGTCCACATGTCCTGATAGTGCGGGTCGCCGGTGCCGAGCACGGCGAACGTGGCGTCGAGACGCGCCAGATCGGCCGCGACCTCCTCGATCAAGTCCAGCCCTTTCTGATCGACCATGCGCGAGATCATCCCGATCAGCGGACGCGCCATCGTCGTCTCGTCGTCCGGCAGGCGATAGCGCTGGAGTACAGCGCGTTTGGCTTCTGCCTTTCGTTCCAGCGTTTCGGCGTCGTAAGGGGCCGGCAGATAGCGATCGCGCCGGGGATCCCACTCGCCTGTGTCGATGCCGTTCGGAATCCCGACCAGATCATGCCGCCTGCGGCGAAGAATGCCGTCGAAGCCGCAGCCGAATTCCGGCGTCTGGATTTCTTCCGCGTACGTGCGGCTCACGGTCGTCACGACGGCGGAATCGGTGATGCCGCCCTTCAGAAAGCTGAGGCGTCCCCAGAACTCGAGACGATCGACGCCAAGTTCCTGCCAGCCCAGATCGAGACGCGGCAGCCAGTCGGGCTCGAACAGGCCTTGATACGCGAGGTTATGGATCGTGAACACCGAGGGCGTGCCGCCGAGTATCGGGTGCGATGCGTAGAACGTTCTGAGATACACCGGCGCGAGGCCGGCCTGCCAGTCGTGGGCGTGCACGACGGCGGGAGGCCTCTCGCGTCGCGCCGCAAACTCGAGGGCCGCCCGAACCAGCACGGCGAAACGCCGCGCGTTATCCGGATAGTCGGCGGAACCCGCGGGCGCATAAAGCTGATCGCGGTCGTAGAGGTCCGGGCAATCGACGAGCACGGCGCGTGCACCATCCGGCAGCGGGGCCTCGAAGAAGCCGACTTCGCGTGTGTATCCACCGACGCTGACCGGAAACCCGTCGACGAGCGAGCCCGCGGTGACGCCCCGATAGCGCGGCAACGCCAGCGTGACGTCCCAGCCAAGCCGTGCGAGCGCCGGCGGCAAGGCTCCAAGAACATCGGCCAGGCCGCCCGTCTTGGCGAACGGCACGGCCTCAGATCCGATGATCAGCACCGAACGAGACGACATCGCTCCATTCTAGTTGTCACCGACCACCGGCCACCGACCACCGACCGCCGACCACCGACAAGATACAATCCCTCCTGTGAACGAACCCGTTCCACCCGTTCCTCGCCCGCCGCGATCGGAGACCCGCGAAGTCGTCGAACTCAAGCGGCTGAAGACCGACCAGCCCGAGCTTGCCTCGGCGGTCGACATGCAGCTCGCGCTCGTGGAAATGCAGCGCCGCGTGCAGTTGCGCGTCCCACTGCCGTGGATCTCGGCCGACAGCGCGTGGTTGCAGGCGCAGCAGCAGGCCGGACGCGCCCTTGTCCGCTTCAGCGACATCCCGCTCGACTGGACCGACTTCCGGCTGATCTTCCGGCAGACCGCCGACATCCTGCGCCGGTTCGACGCGCTCGATTCCGCCGAGCACAAAACGCTCGTCGACATGGCCCGCGACGGCAACACGCTGGAACCAATCGTCGCGCAGTGGTACGACGCGACATCCGGCGGCACCGCGACGAGGCCGGCGGACGCGCCGGCCAGCATCGATCAGGTGCTCGTGCTGGCCCTCCGGCCGTTCCTCTCACGTTGCGCTGAAGTCCTCACGCAGCGGACGACGCTGTCCGCGAATGCGAGGTGCCCGTTCTGCGGATGGGAGCCGGAGTTTGCGGTGATCCTGCACAGCGCCGATCGTCAGCTGATTTGCGGCCGGTGCTCCGGGCAGTGGCCGTTCGCCGCGCTGGCGTGTCCGTTCTGCGCCAACCACGATCGATCGCTCATCACGTCGTTTGCGACGCGCGACGGCCGGTACCGCGTGTCGGCGTGCGATGTCTGCAAGCGCTACCTGAAAGCGTACGACGCACGCCATGCGTCTCGTCCGGTGATGATTGCGGTGGATTCGATCGCGACGCTGCCGCTCGATGCGATCGCGATGCAGCGCGGATATCAGTAGCGGCGGGCGCTACGGCTGTTCGGCGACGGGCGACTGGGTGGCGAACAAGGTCGACGCCTTGCTCGAGAGCCAGGTGAAGAGATTCTGCGTTTCCATGAAGCGGCTGGCGTTCGAGCGCGCGCCGAGCACGACAACCGCCACCTGCTGATTGCTCGACGGCAGACGGAGCAGCGTCGCCAGGCAATATCCCGCTGCGGAGATGAAGCCGGTCTTGCCCGCGAGCACGTCCACATCCGTCCGGCCCAGCAGGTGATTCGTGCTGTGGAACGTAATCGGACGGCGGCCGCTGAAGACGGTGTACTCGGACGTCCGCATGATCGACGCGATGCGATCGTCGCTCGAGACATGCGCGATGAGACGGGCCATGTCGTATGCCGACGACACGTTGTCGGAGAGCAGGCCCGACGGATCGGCGTAGTGCGTCGCCTGCAGACCGAGTTCGGCCGCCTTCTCGTTCATCCGCCCGACAAACCCTTCGGATCCGAACGGCGAAATTCGCGCGAGCGCACGGGCCGCGGCGTTGTCCGACGCGATCAACAGCAGATGCATCAAATCGTCGGCCGTCACGTGGTCGTTCGTATGAAGACGCGTCGTCGACGCCTGAAACACGTCGCTGCGCGCCACGGTGACCGGCTGCGTGAGATCCGGATTGATCTCCATGAACACCACCGCCGTCATCATCTTCGTGATGCTGGCGATGGAGCGCGGGCTCTGTGAGTTCTCTTCCCACAGCACCTGATTTGTTTCCGGGTTGTAGATGATCGCGGCTGCGGCTCGAACGTCAGGCACCAGGTCGCCGGCCGCGTCGACTTTGTAGCGCGGGAGCGGCGTGGTCGCCATTTCGTGCGCCATCAACGTCGCACGGGCGCGAGCCAGCTTCGCTCTGCGCGTTAATGAGCGCTCGGCGGAATACAGTTTCGGCGCGGCGGGCTTTGCCTTGGCCGCCGTCGCTGTCTTCTTCTTCGCCGCCGGTTCTGCTGCGCGCGCAGAGCCACCGCAAAGGAAAAGGGCTAGGGCCAGAACCCCGATCCAGAAAGTTGATTTTCTGTTCAATTTCGGCACTTGAAGTTTACCAGACAATTCCTAGGCTGCGACGGGATTATCGTCGCGATCCGTGTGCCACAATAGCCCACTCATGGGTTCAACTCAGCAAGAAGAATACCGCTCGCTGCGCGCGACCATCGCCGCGCGCGGAACAGCACGAGTCTGGGTGTTCCTCGTGGGGATCGTCGCGTGGGCGGCGCTCATTACCGCGACCGCTGCCCTCGCGGCTTTGCCCATCGCGACACTCCTTCCGCTGCTCGTCCTCGTTGCTGCGTTCGAAGCGGTCTTCAGCCTTCACGTCGGGGTCGAACGGATCGGCCGCTACATTCAGGTGTTTCTGGAAGAGGGCCACGGATGGGAGCACGCGGCCATGGCGTTCGGACGGCCACTCCGCGGCACGCGAGTCGACCCGCTCTTCACCGTCTGCTTCCTCATCGCCACGCTTCTCAATTTCGTCCCAGTCCTGCTGGCTGAGCCGGTGGCTATCGAGTTGTGGGTCGTCGGCGCGGTTCATCTATTCGTGGCGATCAGGATTCTGCTCGGCCGCCGTTCCGCGACCCGTCAACGAGCCGCCGATTTGAAGCGGTTTCTCGAGCTGAAGGCCGCCGGCGGATCCCCGTTACCGGGCTAACGCCACCACCAGCAAGATCGCGAACTGCAGGCCGCGCCACGCATCGGTCGTATCGAAGGTCTCCGACGGCGTGTGCTGTCCCGACCCCGTCCCCCCCGCGCCAATCGCGATGGATGGAGTACCGCGCGCCATGGCCACGCTGGAATCCGTCGAGCTTTCCGTCAGCGGCACGGTGAGCCCGAGCGCCTGCGCGGCCGACAGCGCCGTGCGGACAATCGGCGCGGTATCGGGCGTGTGTCCGGCCAACCGGTCGCCGACGCGCTCCAGCCTGACGGTGATGACGCCCCGCGAACTGCTCGTCCGTGCGTTCTCTTCAGCAATGGCGTCATCGATCGCCTTCCTGAAATCCCCGTCCAGCGTCGCCAAAGCCGTGGTCGAGGACGAGCGCAGGTCGACCTCCATCCAGCAATCGGTGGGGATCGCGTTGACGGCCGTCCCGCCGTTGACGCGCCCGACGCTGAACGTTGTCCTGGGCGAAGCCGGCACGTGAATCTGGGCGATTCTGGCGATGGCGCGTCCCATGGCCTGGACCGGATTCGGCGTGCCGAAGTTCGCGTAACTGTGCCCACCCGGCCCTGAAAACGCCACGCGATACCGATGGCTGCCCACTTCCACGTTAGCGACGAACAGACCCGCTCCGTCGATCGCCAGAAACCGATCGATCGGGCGGCCGCTGGAGCCGTCGAAAACCGCTTTCACACCGCGCAGATTTCCGAGCCCTTCTTCTCCCACATCCGCGACAAAAGTCACCGAACCAGGTGTCTTGACGGCTGCACGTTTTAGCGCACGGCCGATGGCGACGAGCGTCGCGAGTCCGCGGCAGTTGTCGCCGATGGCCGGTCCTGTAAGTACAGATCCGGAGCGACGCACGCGGACGCTCGTGCCCTCGGGGAATACCGTATCGAGATGCGCGGCGACCACAACGTGTGGCCGCGCCGCGACACCAGCCCACTCCCCAAGAACGTTTCCAGCCTTGTCGGTGCGCACATCGCTCAAACCGATCTGCTCGAACGCCAGTTTCAGCGCGCCGGCTCGCCTCCCCTCTTTGAAAGACGGCGCGGCGATCTCGCAGAAACGAATCTGATCCTCCGTGATGGTGACGTCCGCTTTGGCGGCATCGAGCGCGGCTTTGATTTCAGGATTGGCGGCGAGGGCAGCGGCGTCCGGAACGTTCTGCGCTGCGACTGCCCCATGCGCGACACTCAACGCGAGCCCAAACGCGCCGATCGTGCGCGTGATCATGCAGGATGTGCATGGTAGCTCAATCCAAACGTCTGGACGATCATCCAATCTCTCGAACGCGATCGACGCGCGTCCTCTCTCGTCCGACTCGGATTCCGCCGAGAATTCACAGTGTGAGTACGCGTGCGAGTGATCTGATCGCAGGCACAAGTATTGCTGGATAAATGGTGCGTATGATGAGCCTGGTTCGACTGCTTGGCTTCACGACTCTCGCCTGCGGGTGCGTCATCGGCAAGTACCGCGAAGTGGCGACGAGTCGCGAGGTCAACTACGTCGAGGAGAAGGGGCATACCTGCGCGAGCCACGGCCATCGCCGCAACCACACGGTTTCGGCTCACGGACCCGCGAACGCATCGCCCCTGGCCTTCTCGAGAAAAGCTTCCTAGCCCTCCCCACGGCTGCCCATTAACGCCAGGGTGTGTCCCGGCCGAAACATATGGGCGATGGCCGTTCTGCTGAAACCATTCGCAACGGTTCCGGGTCGCCGGGCCGCCAACCGCTTCTTTTTGTCAGATTGCGTTGACGTTTTCCGTCACTTGGCGCCCCAGAGCGTCGACGTGATCGTGACGTCGCCGCCCTATAACCTGGGCATTCGGTACAACAAGTACCAGGACACCCTGTCGCAGGGCGACTACCTCGAGTGGACCAGCACATGGGTGGCGGCAGCCACACGGGTGCTGCGGCCGGACGGCTCCCTCTTCCTGAACGTGGGCGCCAAGCCGAGCGACCCCTGGACGGCCCTCGACGTCGCCCAGACCGTGCGCTCCCATTTGCGCCTCCAGAACATCATTCACTGGGTCAAGTCGATCGCCATTGAACGCGACCTGGCGGGCGCCAACGCCCGGATGGAACGCGACCTGGCCGTGGGCCACTACAAGCCCATCAACAGCGATCGCTTCCTGAACGACTGCCACGAGTTCGTCTTTCACTTCACGCCGACCGGTGCGACGCGGCTCGACCGCCTCGCCCTCGGCGTGGCCTACCAGGACCCGTCGAACATCGCCCGATGGCGCAGCGCCGCCGAGGGCGTGCGATGCCGGGGCAACACCTGGTTCATTCCGTACGAGACCATCCAGCGGCGCGATCGCGATCGCCCGCATCCGGCGACATTCCCCTCGCGTCTCGCCGAGCAGTGCCTGCTCCTGCATGGCCTGCCGCGGATCGAAACGGTCATGGATCCGTTCGTTGGATTGGGCAGCACGGCGGTGGCGTGCGCTCGTCACGACCTTGGATTTATCGGGGCGGACATCGACGAGACGTACCTGGCGGAAGCAGCCGAGCGGACGTGGACGGCCGTGCTCGACCGGGCCGCAGCCGACAAGCGGCCCGCCAAGGTGCGACGCACGGAACTGAAGGCGGGAAAAGCTACGGCTTCTTAGGCGTCGCTGTCGGTGTCGGCCGCAGCACGTATTCCTTGCGATAGTTCACGGTCAGCCCCGGCCGGGCCAGCCGGATATCAATAGAACGACGCCGTTTCAGGATGTCGGGATTCTTCGAGTAATACCCGATCACGTAGTAGTCGCTGGTTTCGGCGTCGATGCGCTTCAGGGCCTTCGTGAAATCGTTCGTGTTCACGACGGCGATCCCGCCGGTTTCTTCCGAAAGCGTGCGCAGGCTATCCTGGCTCTTCCTGACAAACTCCGACCACTGTTGCGGGTCGACGTTCTCGTCGAGGTCCGGCAGCGGACCCACGAGCCCACGCGGGTCGATCGTGTAAATCGTGGTGTTCGACCGGTTGGCCTGCTGCGACACCTCGTAGAGCTCGCGCGAGAGGTCGGCGTCGGCGAACTGCTCCGACTGCCGCTGCTGGATGACGTCGGGATCGTTATTGGGATCGGCCTGACCGCCGTTCTGACTCGCTGCCGAATTCGCCGCACTTCTGCGCGCCTGCGACGCCTGGTTCTGCTCGAACGGCGAGTTCGTATCCATCGTCCCGTACCGCGCTTCCTTGAACGGCGCGAAGTCGTAGCCGTCGCTCACCCACACGAGCGCTTTGCGGCGGTTGTGCACCTGCTCGAGATTCTTGAGGCCTTCGAGCATGGTGTCGAACGCTACGTGTGCGCGATAGCGGATTTCGCTCGGCCCGCCCGGACCGCCGCTGCCGTTGATGATCTCGGTCGGCTTCAGCTCGTTGCCGGTCATCTTGTTGACGGCCTGATCGAGCTGCGTCTTGTCGTAGGTCATGTCCACCTGAATGGACGATGGTCCGCTCGAGACGATGCCGAACAGATCGCCGTCGTGGACGAGCTCTTTCGCGATCTTCTGGAAGAGCTGACGCACACGCGCGGTGTTGCCGAACTGCAGGTGCTGATCGTCGACGAAAAACAGAAAGATGCGCCCCGAGACGTCCGACACGGTACGCCGCTTCGGAAGGATGATCCCTTCCGGCGCGGACGCCGTCGGCGGCGCCATCGGGTTGTAGACACGGCCGCCCGCGACGACGGTCATCGACACGAGTTCCTGCAGAACGCCGTCCTCGTACACCTGAATATCTTCGGGCTTCAGGTCGGGGACGAAGTTGCCCTTCGCGTCGCGCACGACGATGTCATTCGTCACCAGATCCACGCGCGCGCGGAAGTCGGGACCCCGCTGCGCAGGAGTCTGCGGCGCGGGCGTGGGTGCCGCGGGCGCCTGCGGCGCCTGCGCTGAGAGGCTCGCCACGAGAGCCACGTGAAGTGCTGCGGCCCAAAAACCGTGGATTTTCACACTCATGGAGCCCAAATTATACCTCGTCGGAGGAGGGCGGCGGCTCACTTGAAGGCGGCGGAGAAACAGGCCCGTCGGCTGGGGCGGGACCGTGCCGGCGTCCACGGCGCCGCCGGCGCCGCCGTCGACCGTGAGACGACGAAGCCTCACCGGCATCAGACGATGCAGCCCCGGAAACGGCCGGGACCGCCGGCTCCGGCGTGGCCGCTTCCGCGGCTGCCTCGATGGAGTGCCGAGGCTGGTCGGCCTCGTCGATCACCGCCTCGATCGCCACCTCGTCTACCGCCTCAGCTGCATCGGCCTCGACTTCCGGCTCGCGCTCCTCTCGCGCCGCCTGCCGCGCGGCGCGCTCGAGACGCCGGCGTTCCCGCCACCGCTCGGCGTCCTGCGAAGGCGGCTGCGTTGCCTTCAGGCGCGGCCAGTCGAACGTCAGGTCGGGATACCGGGATTCAATCGCCTGCTGAATCTCATCTGAGAACGGCTCCCGGCCTACTTTGATCTGCGGAGCCGTACGGAACCAGAACAGAACTCGAGGCCGAGACTGATTAGGCTGCCCCGAGCCCTCGAGCAGGTAGTACGTTTCGTAGCCGCGCTTGTCGCGCGAAACTTTCACATACGGCACGGGCGGAGCTGCTTTCGGCTATTTGCGCTATTTTCTTTTCTGGGCGCGTACGGGCTTCTTCGTCTTCGCCTTGGGCTTGGCCGTCTTTCGCGGCGGCGCGGGCCGCGCTGGCTTCTTCACCGCGCGGGCCGTGGCGACGGGTTTCGGAGCGACAACGGGTTTCGGCGCGGCAGGTTTCGGTGCCGCAGGTTTCGGTGCGGCGGCCGGCCGCCTGGCCGGAGGCACATCGCGACTCTTGTGGACGAGCGTGAAACGGACCTGATCGCCCATGCTGTGATAACTCCAGATCTCGTTCACGACGATCTGGTTGTCTTCGCTCAGGCGCCGCGCGACGTCCACCATGCCGGCGGGTACATAAAGATGAAACTCCGTCCGCAGCTTTCCGAGGTGCGTCCATTGCGCCAGGGCTTCAAGGTGGTTGACCGACTCGCCCGTTTCGACCTCGATTACGCCCTGGAGGCGGCGACCGCGCTCGAGCGACAGCAAGACAAGGTCGGGATAGATCGCGGTCGGACCAGTTCCTACCGGCGCGTTCTGTTCATTGCCGGGATTGATGGCCGCTTCGAACTTGCGGCGCAACTTCGTTTGAAGCAACCGGATTAGGCGGTCGTGCTCCAGCTGTTCGCGGACGGGCCGCACAAGGATCGGGCTCACCTGGAAGGCCTCCAACCGGTTGAAGCCAACTGAATTATCAAATCCGTAAACTGTAGCATGGATCAGCCCGACGGCCGCCGTATCCCGTTGGATTGTAGCAGGATAGTCCTCAGCCGTCCTGCGGACTCAGGTAGAATACCGAAAGTGGAAACGTTGACGAAGTCCCCAGAAGCCACAATCCTCATCGTCGACGACGATGAGGGCGTTACCCAGACATTTGCACGAATGCTGAAGCTCGAGGGTTACCAGGTGAAGACGGCGTTCAACGCCGAAACCGGGCTTCAGGTCGCCAATGAAAGCCTGCCCAACGCGATCATCCTCGACCTCCGGATGCCACTGGTCGACGGGCTCGGCTTTCTCCGCCAGCTCCGATCGGTCACCGAACACCGCAGCATTCCGGTCGCCATCGTCACCGGCGACTACTTCCTGGACGACGCGGTGGCGCGGGAGCTGCGCGAACTGGGCGCGGAACTGCGGTTCAAGCCGCTCTGGCTCGAGGATCTTGTCGGCCTGGCGCGCAACCTTCTGAAGGTGTCGCACTGACCGAACCGGCAAGCCGATTTCTGAAGGCCTGCCGGCGACAGCCTGTTGACGCCACGCCGGTGTGGTTCATGCGACAGGCAGGCCGTTACATGAGCGAGTATCGCGAGCTCCGCGAGCGCTATTCGCTGCTCGATATCTGCCGAACACCCGACCTGGCGACCGCAGTGACGCTTCAGCCCGTGCGCCGCATCGAAGTCGACGCGGCGATTCTGTTTTCCGATCTGCTGCTGCCGCTCGAGCCGATGGGCATTCCCTTCGATTTCGTCAAAGGCGAGGGACCGGCGATCGAGAACCCGCTGCGATCGGAAAGCGACCTCGCGGCCGTGCGGCGGTTCGAGCCTCGCGAAGCGCTCGCGCACGTGCTTACGGCGATCCGTCAGATTCAGGGCGAGCTTCGCGGTCACGTGCCGTTGATTGGATTCGCGGGCGCCCCGTTTACGCTCGCGTCGTACGCCATCGAAGGCGGTCATTCGAACTCGTTCGCGCACACCAAATCGTTGATGTACGGCTACCCCGCCGCGTGGCATCGCTTCTGCGATCTGCTGGCGGATGTCGTTGGCGACTATCTCGCCGCGCAGATCGAAGCCGGCGTCGACGCCGTGCAGGTGTTCGATTCGTGGGTTGGCGTGCTGAACGCGCAGGACTATCGCGAGTTCATCCTGCCGCACACGCGGCGCATCTTCGAGCGGATCGCTCCGCTCGGCGTGCCGACGATTCATTTCGGCGTCGGGACAGGCGCCATTCTTCAGGAAATCCGCGAAGCCGGCGGCGACGTCATCGGTTGCGACTGGCGCACGCCGCTCGGCGAAGCGTGGAGCGCCATCGGGTTCGATCGCGGCGTGCAAGGCAATCTCGATCCGACGGTTCTGCTCGGGCCGCTCGATCGCATCTTCGCCGCGGCCGATGAAGTGCTCGAGGAAGCCGGCGGCCGGCCCGGCCACATCTTTAATCTCGGCCACGGCATCCTCCCCATGACACCGGTCGAGCACGTCCAGGCCGTCGCCCGCTACGTGCATCAGCAGACGCGGCAATAAAATAGGTACTGGGTACTCGGTACTAGGTACTCGGGAAAGCCCGCCCGAGTACCGAGTACCCAGTACCGAGTACCCAGTACCGAGTACCTAGGACCCAGTACCTGCTCATGGTCGCAGTCCTCTTAATGGCCCATGGCACTCCCTCGTCCCTCGACGAGATGCCGGAGTACCTCCGTCTCGTCCGTGGAGGGCGGCCGCCCTCGGCGGAGCTCATCGCGGAAATGCGGCACAACTACGAGGCGATTGGCGGACGCTCGCCGCTGACGGAGATCACGCAGGCACAGGCCGATGCGTTGAGCCGCCGTCTCGGGCCGGACGTGCTGGTTGCCGTCGGCATGCGCAACTGGCGGCCATTCCTGAAGGACGCGATCGCTGATCTGGTTGCGAAGGGCGTCTCGCGAGTGATCGGCGTCCCGATGGCGCCGCAGTTCTCCACCCTCAGCGTTCAGAAATATCTCGACGCGGCAACGGCTGCCCTGCCGGACGGCGTCCGTTTCGACGCGGTCCGCTCGTTCCACTCCCACCCGCTGCTGCTGCAGGCGTTTGCGGAGCGCGTGCGCGCGGCAGCTCCGGTTGAGAATGAGGTCGTGGTCTTTACGGCGCATAGCCTGCCGGCTCGCGTGATCGAAGCTGGTGACGTCTACGCGAAGGAAGTGGCGGCAACGGCACGGTCCGTGGCTGAGCTCGCGGGCATCTCGCGCTATGAGATCGCGTATCAGAGTGCCGGACGGACGCCGGAGCCGTGGATCGGTCCGGACCTGGGCGAACTTGTCACGGCGAAGGCCGCCGAGGGCGCGCGCCGGTTCCTGGTGGTGCCGGTCGGCTTCGTCTGCGACCACACCGAGATCCTGTTCGACATCGATGTGCAGGCGGTAGCCGCGGCGCGGGCGGCCGGCGCATCTTTACGTCGAACGGAGTCGCTGAACACATCGCCGATCTTCATTGGCGCGCTCGAAGCCATCGTGCGCGACTTGTTATGACGGCGACAAGCGTCGACGTGATCGTGGTCGGCGCCGGCATCGCTGGGCTGAGTGCCGCGTACGAACTGCAGAAACACGGCCTCTCCTTTGTCGTCCTCGAGCGGGGAGCGCGCGCCGGCGGCGTGATCTTCAGCGAGCACGTCGACGGGTACACCATCGACGGCGGACCCGATTCACTGCTCACGCAAAAACCCGAGGCGATCAGGCTCTGCGAGGAACTCGGGCTCGGGGAACGGCTCGTGCCGACCAAGCCGCCGAGGCTCGCGTTTATCCAGCGTGGCGGCCGCCTGCATCCGCTGCCGACGGGCTCTATCCTCGGCATTCCGACGCGAGTCGGTCCGTTCATTCGAACACATCTGTTCACGTGGGCCGGCAAAGTCCGCATGGGCGCCGAACTGTTCGTCCCGCCGCGGCGCGACGACAGCGACGAGTCGATCGGATCGTTCATCCGCCGCCGGTTCGGCGACGAAGCCGTCACTTACCTCGCCGAGCCGCTGCTGGCGGGCATCCACGCCGGCGAGGTGGAGCGGCTCTCGATGCGGGCGCTCTTCCCGCGATTTGTCGATGCGGAGCGCGCGCAGGGCAGCCTGCTGCGCGCGTTTCGCCGGCAGCCTCGCTCGACGGTCTCGCAGGATGGCGTCTTTCGCTCGCTCCCCGGAGGTCTGAGCGAGCTGGTGGAGGCGCTCGTCAAGGCGCTCCCGCCTTCGGCTGTCCGTCTCAACACGGCGGCGAAGCGCCTGATGCTGAATCCCCATCGTATCGAGACAAGCGATGGCGAACTGATCACGGGTCGCAGCGTCATCCTCGCCGCGCCCGCGTACATCGCCGGCGAATTGACGCGGGACGCCGACGCCGGCCTCGCCCAGCTCTGCTCCGACATCCCGTACGCATCCTCCGCCACGGTCACGATGGCGTTTCCACGGTCGGCCGTCGCTCACCCGCTGAACGGATCGGGCTTCGTGGTGCCGCGTGCCGAGGGCAGCGGCATCCTCGCGGCGTCGTGGCTCTCGTCGAAATGGCCGCATCGCGCGCCGGACGACCGGGTGCTCATGCGCGCGTTCGTCGGCGGCGCACGCGATCCGCAGGCGCTTCAAAAATCTGACGCCGAGCTCGCCACGCTGGCGTTGTCGGCCCTGCGTCCGTTGCTCGGGATCGCCGGCGAGCCGCTGCTGACACGCGTGTACCGATTCGAGCGAGCGAGCGCCCAGCACGACGTCGGACATCTTGATCGCATGGCGTCGATCGACCGCGCGCTCGTGGCGCGGCCCGGGCTGTACGTCACAGGCAGTGGATTCCGCGGCGTCGGCATCCCTGATTGCGTCGCCGACGCACGAGCCACGGCGCGAAAGGTTGCGGAATGTCTCGCCTCGCCGGCCGTGTAGCGCTCTCCGCCGTTCTCGCCGTCGCAGCAGTCGTCGCGTCGCCGGCCGCGCAGTCGCGGGTGCCCGCCGACGTCGAACGGCTGCTCGCGTCGATCAAGAAGACAGACACCGCCCAACTCAGCGTGTCGGAGGCCGACGGACGCTTCCTGCGAGTGCTCGTCGTCTCCCACGGCGCGAAACGTGCGCTCGAGATCGGCGGAGCGAACGGCTACAGCGCGATCTGGATTGGCCTTGGACTGCGTGAGACGGGCGGCCGTCTGACAACGATCGAGTTCGACGCCGGCCGCGCGAAATCGGCAGCCGAGAACGTCCGGCGCGCGGGCCTGGCCGACATCGTCACGGTGGTGTCGGGCGACGCGTTCAAGGAAATCCCGAAACTCTCCGGCACGTTCGACTTCGTGTTCCTCGACGCCTGGAAACCCGATTACAAACGGTTCTTCGACCTCGTGTTTCCGCGCGTCGTGCCGCGCGGGCTCTTCCTCGCCCACAACGTCGTGAACAAGCAGGCCGAGATGCGCGATTTCCTGTCGGCGATCGATGACAGCCCCGCGATCGCGACGTCGATCGTGCGTCCGGGAACTGAAGGAATGTCGGTTTCGGTGCGATTGAAATAGTTCTAGGTTGTTTTTGATTCCGACAGCATCTCTTCGAGCGTCTCGACCAGCAGCACGAGCGAGTACGGCTTTTCGATCAACCGCGTCCGCGGGCGCAGGCGCTCGAGCTCGGCCGATTCCGACGGCACGCCCGAGAAAATGATCACCGGCACATCGGCCGGGGTCGAGACGACGACGTCGCGGCCGGAGCCGCGCTTGAGGCGGAGATCAACCACTGCGGCGACGAGCTTGTTCTTACCGAGTGCGTCGAGGCCTTCATCCGACGTTTCGGCAGTGACCACAGAGAAGCCGTGCATCTCGAGAAACTTCACGAGCGGACGGCGGACCGACACATCGTCTTCCACAACAAGCACCAGGCGCGAGGCGTCTTTTGTCATGTGAGCCGGACCAGTATACCGCGCCAACGGACCGGAGCGGAGCGGTTCGTCAGTCGCAACGCAGGGCGTTCAGCGGATCCACTCGTGACGCGCGACGCGCGGGCACGTAGCTGGCGGTCAGCGTCAGGCCGACGAGCAGTAGCGGGACGATGGCATAGACGGCGACCGTCGGATTGCCAGAGCCGACTGCGGCAGAGGTGAGCACGCGCGCGACGACAATGCTTCCCGCGCCGCCAAACACGATGCCGGCCATAGCGAGCGTCATCCCCTGGCGCAGAACCATCTTCAGCACGTCCCAGCGGCTGGCGCCAATGGCGATGCGGATGCCAAGCTCCCGCGTACGGCGGGCCACCGAGTACGCGACCAGACCGTAGAGGCCGACGAGCGCGAGCGTCAGCCCGATGACACCCATGGCGCCGGCCGTTCGCGAGACCATCAACCGGGGCGCCATCGCGCGCCGCTCGTAATGTTCCGACGCCGTCTCTACGCCAAAGACCGGCTGGTTGATGTCGATGCGCCGCACCAGATCGCGCAGAGGCGCCGCGAGCGGCGAGGCGTCGCGGTTCGCCGTTTCAACGAGCAAGGTCATCTGCTCCTGCTCGCGCTGCGCGAACGGGAAATAAACGAACGGCAACGGCGACTCGCCCACAAAGAAGTAATGGCCCGTCTCCGCCACGCCGACGATCTCGACCCAGCCCGCGTCCTTGCCGGCCAGGCGCATCCGCTTCCCGACGGCGTTCTGGCCGGGCCAATAGACCTTGCCGAACTGATCGTTGACGATCGCCACGGTGCGCGAGTCGGCGCGGTCGGCCGCCGTAAAGTCGCGGCCGAAGACGATGCGCGTCCGTGCCGTGGCGAAGTAGTGCTCGTCGACGATCGCCGCCGGAACCTGCGCGCTCGCCTCGCCCTTTGGAAACTGATAGCCGTCCGGCATCACCTTCGCGGGAAAATAGCGCGCGACATCGCCGAACGGAATCGCGCTCGCGAGCGCCGCGGAGGTGACGCCAGGCACGGCGCGAGCCTGCTCGACGAGCGTGCGATAAAACTCGTGCGTCTGGGCCGGGGTGTATCGCAGTAGCGATGTGTCCGTCGACAACATCAGCAGATGGTCTTTCCGGAATCCGGGATCGGTCTCGAAGGTCCGGCGTACGCCATCGAGCATGATGGCGGTCGCGACGAGCAGCATCATCGACATCGCGACCTGCGCCACGACCAGCACGTTGCGTCCGATCGTGCGCTGTCGAATCGGCAGGCCCGGTTCGGCGCTCTTGAGGGCCGGCACCAGATCCGTCCTCAGGCTTTGCCACGCGGGCGCGACACCGAAGAGGAGTGCGCTCGCGACGGTGGCCGCCAACGTGAACACGAGCATCCGCACGTCGAGCTGCGGATCGATCACGATCGGGACGGCCGTCGGCACGATGGTCTGCGCACTGGCGGCGAGAAACCGCGTGCCGCCGTACGCCACAGCCACACCCAGCGCGCTGCCGGCGAGCGCCAGCAGAAGGCTCTCGAGCAGCAGTTGCTGAAGCAGACGCAGCCGGCTGATACCCAGCGCGAGTCGGACCGCGATCTCTCGCGCGCGCGCCCGCGCGCGGCCGAGCATCAGGTTCGCCACGTTGGCGCAGGCGATCGCCAGCACGATGATCCCGAGCGCGGTCATCACGCCGATGAGGATCGCGTTCGCCGAGTCGGTATGAATGCGTTCCTGGAGCTCGGTGCGAACGGCGACCGTGCGAG
>Ga0137395_10000483_pt1 | contig 16661 bp, 16 predicted proteins | sample czobulk216metaG_FD_108283 | JGI IMG/M metagenome (GOLD analysis project Ga0137395, IMG submission 108283) | Vadose zone soil microbial communities from Angelo Coast Range Reserve, California, USA - czobulk2.16 metaG | ecosystem: Environmental > Terrestrial > Soil > Vadose zone | place: USA...
TGCTTACGGGCTTGTCCCCGACAACAACAGGGCCTGCAATACGAATTTCGCCAATGTCGGCTCGCTTCCCATCAGCGCACAGTGCGGCGGCGTCGGAAGAGTGCGGCAAGTCGCCGGAGGCTTTGTGTGGAAGGCCTATCGGGGTCCCCTCGGATACGTCACGGCAGGTCCAGAGATTGAGTATGTGAAGGACACCACCTATACCGCCAGGGACGGCACCTCAGCCGAAACCAATAATATCATGGTGTATTTCACCATTCGGTATTACCCCTAAATCGCGGAGCGAACTCATGAGGCAACCCTCGTTACTCGACAGACGGCGATTTCTGCTGGGAGCCGCGCCAGGGGTCACGATCGCCGCGCTAGGCGTCGGCGCGTGCTCAAAGAGTAATGGGCGGGTGGACCCATCACCCTACGCGCCGACTTACTTCACAGCCGCGGAATGGGCGTTCATCAACGCAGCGGTGGGTCGCCTCATTCCCGCCGAGGGAGCCGGGCCGGGCGGGGTGCAGGCTGGCGTTCCAGAGTTTATCGACCGGCAGATGGAGTTGCCCTACGGCCACGGCGCGTACTTCTATATGAAGGGTCCGTTTCGCTCGGACAGCCCCGCAACGCTGGGCTATCAATTGCGGTACTCGCCGCGCGAGATTTACCGACTGGGAATTGCCGTGGCGAACCTCGCGACCGAACAGACGCAGGGCAAGGCTTTTGCGCTACTGGCTCCCGTCGACCAGGATAGCTTCCTTAAGCGGATGGAAAGAGGCGACGTGCACTTCCCGTCGGTGCCGGCGCCGGTCCTCTTCGCCCAACTCCTCGGCAATTGCAAAGAGGGTTATTTCGCCGATCCGCTGTACGGCGGCAACCGCGGCATGGTTGCTTGGAAATGGATTGGCTTCCCTGGGGCACGCGCCGATTTCACCGACTGGCTCGACCAGGCCGGCCGCGTCTATCCCTACGGTCCGGTTTCCATCAGCGGCGCGAGAGCGTGATGGCCGAACGCAGGAAGCCCGTCGATGCAGTCATCATCGGGTACGGGTGGACCGGTGCCATCATCGCCAAAACCCTGACGGATGCCGGACTTTCGGTGGTCGCGCTTGAGCGCGGTCCCGCGCAGGACACCTCGCCTGATTTTGAGTACCCCCGGATTGCGGACGAGCTCAAGTACGGCATCCGTGGGCATTTGTGGCAACCGCTCGCGCAAGAAACGGTGACAGTTCGGCACACCGTGAATGATGTTGCCGTGCCGTATCGCCAGTACGGCTCATTCATCTTCGGTAACGGTGTCGGCGGGATGGGTGTCCACTGGAACGGTATGACCTGGCGCGTTTCTCCTGAAGATCTGCGGTTCCGCAGTCATATCGAGCAGCGCTATGGGAAGGCCTTCATTCCGCAGGAAATGACGATTCAGGACTATCCCGTGACCTTCGAGGAGCTGGAGCCGCATTTCGACCACTTCGAGAAGGTCTGCGGCGTCTCCGGCATTGCCGGGAATTTGCGCGGGCACATCAGAGCGGGCGGCAATCCGTTCGAGGGCGCGCGCGAGGATGAATACCCCACTCCGCCACTGCCGGCGATTCATTTTGCACAACTATTCGAGAAGGCAACGGCCGAGCTCGGTTACAAGTCCTTTCCGCTGCCGGCGGCCAATAGCTCAGTGGCCTACACCAACCCGTATGGTGTGCGGCTCGGGCCGTGCAATCTGTGTGGATTCTGCGAGCGCTTTGGCTGCTTCCTGTATTCCAAGGCCTCGCCCCAGACAACCATTTTACCAATCCTAGCCGACCGCAAAAACCTGGAGGTGCGCACAGGTGCCTATGTCACCAAGATTCTGCGCGACAACATCCGCGCGAGGGCAACCGGTGTTTTGTACATCGACGAGACCGGGAGCGAAGTGGAGCAGCCTGCGGATCTGGTCATTCTTTCCGCGTTCCAGTTGAACAACGTGCGTCTTCTGTTGCTGTCCGGTATTGGCGCACCGTACGACCCGGGGTCAGGCAAGGGTCTTGTCGGGAAGAACTATGCCTACCAGATGACCAGTGGCACGGCTGTTTATTTCAACGAGGACGTTGAGATCAACCCGTTTATTGGTGCCGGGGCAGCCGGCAAACGCGCGATCGACGAATTCAACTCGGATCATTATGACCACGCCCGGCTTGGGTTCATCGGCGGTTCACTCATCCTGGCGGGGGGCAGTGGGGGACGTCCGATCGATCAGATGATGCTGCCGCCGGGTACTCCGGCCTGGGGCACAGGCTGGAAGGCCGCCGTGCGCAAACACTACCGTCATTCCGCCCCCATCGGGACTCTGGGCAGTGTGATGTCCTACCGCGACCGGTATTTGTCTCTTGACCCGACCTATACCGACGCGCACGGCTTACCGCTGGTGCGCGTTACCTTCGATTGGCACGACAACGAAACCCGCATGGCGGCCTACACCGCGGCCAAGATAGAAGAGATCGTCCGCGCGATCAAGCCGGAGAAGCACGCGACCATGCTGATCCGGCCGGGCGATCACTACGATGTTCGGTACTATCAATCCACGCATCCGACTGGCGGCGCGATCATGGGCTCGAATCCCAGCAACAGCGTGATCAACCGCTACTCGCAAAGCTGGGAGCTGCCGAACCTGTTCGTCTACGGCGCCTCGGCTTTCCCGCAGAACTTCGGCGGCGCGCCGACGGGGCCGCTTGCCGCCCTGGCGTATTTCTCAGCCGCGAAGATCAGGGACACCTACCTAAGATCTCCGGCCCCGCTGGTGCAGGCGTGAGGTCGAAGCGGCTGGTGGCCATTGCCGGCGGCGCGTTGTTGGCGCTGTTCGCGGCCATGGCGGTCTCGTACGTCTCGGACCACGGTGCGGGCGAGAAGGGTCTGACGGCGCCGGCACCGACCGCGGCGATTATTGCGCGCGGCGGCTATCTTGCCCGGCTCGGGGACTGTGGTGCTTGCCACAGCGTTCCGATGCGGCCTGCCTTCTCGGGTGGCCTGCGCATGCGCACGCCGATCGGCGCCATCTACACGACGAATATCACGCCCGACGTACGCCATGGCATCGGCCGCTTCACGCTTGCGGATTTCGATCGCGCGTTGCGCTTCGGCGTCGCCAAGGGACGTACGCTGTACCCAGCGATGCCTTTTACCTCCTACTACAACACGAAGCCGGAGGACGTCGCTGCACTGTACGCGTACTTCAGGTATGCAGTTCCGGCGGCTTCGGTGCCCAACCGGCCGACCGATATCGTGTTCCCCCTTTCCATGCGCTGGCCGCTGACGTTCTGGCGGTGGCTGTTCGCGCCCAAGCCTTCGCCCTTCTCCTCCGTGCCGGGAATGACCACCGAAGTCGCCAAAGGCGCCTACTTCGCCGAAGGCCTGGGCCACTGTGGCGAGTGCCATACGCCGCGCGGGATTCTCCTACAAGTTCAGGCCGCCGCGCCGGCGGATGGCCCCGCCTACCTCTCGGGCGCGGTGATTGAAAACTACTTTGCTCCGAGCCTGCGCAGCGACGGACCGGGGACTCTTGGGGAGTGGAGCGCCGAGGAGTTGACGCAGTTCCTGCTGACGGGTGGAAACACACACGGCATCGCGTTCGGCTCCATGACGGACGTGATCACGCACAGCACCCAGTACATGACTTCGGAGGATGCACTCGCGACGGCGAAATATCTCAAGACGCTGCGATTGCCAAGTGCCGTACCGGAGTCGAGATTTGTCTATGACGCAACCGAACATGACGCGCTCAAGAGCGGTGACGCGAGCAAGCCAGGTGCGATGCTCTACCTTGACAACTGCGCGGCCTGTCATCGTCCGGACGGCATGGGATACGAGCGCGTCTTCCCGCGCTTGTCCGGAAATCCCATCGTTCAAGCGCCGAATCCGCTTTCGGTGGTCTCCATCGTTCTCGAAGGCGCGCGGACTCCGCACACGGGGGCGGCAGCGGCGCAGTTCACCATGCCAGGCTTTGCCTGGAGGCTCTCCGATCAGGACGTTGCAGACGTGGTCAATTTCGTTCGCACGAGCTGGGGCAATCAGGCGTCAGCGACTAGCGTCGACGCAGTGAGCCGGACGCGCAGCTCCGTACGGTAGGCACTCTACCCCCATAGGGGATTGGGCACCCATAGACGGACGAGCACCTTCGGGGGTATCAAACATGCAGTTCCAAGATGCTCCTGGACGGGACACGGATTCGATCCGTCGGTCGTGGCGCATCCTCCTGCGCCCGCTAGAACGCCTTGGGATCTTGCGGCGGCGCACACCCGCGGAATCCGAAATTGCGCTGCTTCGGGACGCTGAGTTTCAGATCATGTTGTCTGAGCTTCGGTACCCACCAATCGGCATCCCTGCGCACCTCGCACGCGACGCGCGCCCATCTTGTGGAGCCCCGGTGCTGCGCTTCAAGGAGTCCCCGGTGATCGACGTCCATCTGGTCAAGAGCACTGCAGCTCCGGGTGACGTTGGCGAGCCGGGTACCTCGGCGATGATGTCCGCGGGGGCCCATGCGATCTTTGCGGCAACGGGCAAGCGCGTCCGCAAGCTGTCAGTGAAGGACCAACTGCGCTCGGCGTAGCTGGCGTTGCCCATACATGCTGGAACAACGGATTGGCGCCCATTTCGCTCGCCTCATGATGAAGCTCATGGGTGAGGAGGCGCGAACGAATACCAATGCCTATCAATTCGCTCCGGAAGAGCGACCTATATTCGCGGGATCGCCCTTCTCGCCACCGCATCCTGGCTGGCGGCGGGCGGCCTATGTGGGCGTGGCACTGGTAACCGGCATTTCTTCAACGTTCGGAAACGCGCTTGTGACCGTCAACGTCGGCACGATTTCCGGTTCTCTCGGGCTGTATGTCGCGCAGGCGAGTTGGCTGCCGGCAATTTATGTGGCGATGAATGCCAGCGCAAATCTTACACTGGTCAAGGCGAGAGCTCAGTTTGGCATACCGGCCGTCACGTGCGGTTTGCTGATCGGCTATGCCGCCACCGATCTCTTGCAGTTCGCCTTCCCCGGGCTTGCCTCGGCCTTGCTGATGCGCGCGGTCAATGGCATGGCCGCTGCCGGGCTCGTGACGCTCACGGTGTACTACCTGATACAGGCTTTCCCGCTAAAGCTCAGGCCTCTAGCGGCCGTGATCGGCATAGGTTTGCCGCAACTGGGAACGCCTCTGGCGCGCCTGGTGCCGGTCGAACTGCTCGCCGCGGATAGTTGGCGCGGGCTGCATCTCATCGAGCTCGCCGTGGCGCTTGGCGTCCTCGCGCTCGTGTTGGCGTTTCCGCTTCCACCGACCGAGCGCAGCAGGGCATTCCAGCCGCTCGACCTTCTGACCATCGGACTCATCATGCCGGCAATGCTTTTGCTTTGCGGTGTGCTGGGCCTTGGTCGTGTCGTGTGGTGGACGGATGCGCCCTGGCTCGGCTGGGCGCTTGCTGCCGCTGTTCCATTGTTCGCTCTCGCCGCATTGGTTGAGATGCGTCGCGCGCATCCACTCATCCAGTTCGGCTGGCTCAGCAGTATCGACATCCTGCGGTTCGGCGCTATCGCGCTGCTGGTCCGTCTTGCGCTCGCGGAACAAACTTACGGCGCAGTCGGGTTGCTCACATCGGGCGGGCTTACAAACGATCAACTGCGGACCCTTTTTACCATCGTGGCGGTGGCGATGTTGGCAGGAATCTTGGCCGCTGCGCTCACACTGTCGCAGCGGCGTCTGCCTTGGCAGGTGATGGTCGCCACGCTCGCTATCGCGCTGGGTGCGTGGATCGACACCGATGCAACCAATCTGACGCGACCGCCGCAACTGTATCTGAGCCAGGCGCTGCTGGGCTTCGGTACCACGCTCTTCATCGGGCCGGCGCTCGTCTATGGTTTGCTTCGCATGTTCAGCCGCGGCGCCGATTCTCTCGTCAGCTTTGTCGTGCTCTTCAGCGTCACCCAGAACGTGGGCGGGCTGCTCGGCTCCGCGGTCCTCGGAACCTATCAGGTCATCCAGGCGCGCTGGCACGCACTCGCACTATCGGAACACCTGCTCGCCTCCGATCCCGGCATTATCGATCGCCTACGCATCGGTGCGGGCGCCATCGCGGGTGTCGTAGCCGATCCAATCCAGCGCTCCGCCGAAGGGGCGAGTCTGCTTGCCCGAGCGGTGACGCAAGAGGCGAATGTCTTGGCCTACAGCGATGTGTTCAGGGTTGTTTCGATCCTGGCGCTGATGAGCGCGCTGTATATCGCATATTTGCTCCTCGTTCGCGCACTTCGGGGGCGCCCGCAGGTTGCATTGGAGAGCCGAACGTGAACGATACGGCAGCCGATTCCGTGCCCGCGAAAGATTCCGTGCCCGCCACCCATTGGCGTCCGAATCCGCGGCGACCACTCATGATCGCAGGCATCGTTCTTATCGCGCTTGCCGCCGTAATCGCGATTTTGGCCGCGTGGGGTTTGCCGCCGTTTGGATTGGGTATCGAGCGCACCGAAAATGCCTATTTGCGCGGACGCACCACGGTGATTGCGCCGCAAGTAAGCGGTTACGTCGTCGCTGTATTGGTGAAGGACTATGCGCATGTCAGCGCAGGGCAGGTTCTCGTGCGGGTCGACGACCGCATTTACCGCGCGCACGACGAGCAGGCCCGGGCCAATCTCGAAGCTGCGGAAGCGAACTTGGCGAACAATACGCAGGCGCAAGCCTCACGAACCGCCGCTATCGCGAGCCAGGATGCGGCGCTCGCAAGCGCCCGCGCGCAACTGCTCAGGGCGCGGGCGGACATGGCTCGAGCCAGTGATCTCGTCGGCGATGGGTCGATCTCAATCAGGGAGCGCGACCAAACGTTGGCCGCGCTCCGCCAAGCTGAAGCGCAGGTCCGCCAGGCTCAATCGGCCAGAGATATCGCTCGCCAGGATCTGCGCACGGTTGAGGTGGCTCGCGGCGGGTTGGAGGCACAAGTGGAGGCAGCGCGGGCGCAACTCCATGCTGCACAAATTGATCTCGGCAATACGACAATCCAAGCGCCGGAAGCGGGCCAACTTGGCGAGATCGGCGTGCGCCTTGGTCAGTATGTCACCAACGGCACTCAGCTCATGTCGCTGGTGCCGCCCGACAGGTGGGTGATCGCCGAATATAAGGAAGCGCAGACCGCTCATATCGCTCCCGGCCAGGCAGTACGCTTGACAGTGGATGCACTGGACGGCGCGCTGTTCAAAGGTCGTGTAGAGCGGTTGTCTCCCGCGGCGGGTTCGGAATTCGCGGTCCTCAAAGCCGACAATGCCACGGGAAACTTTGTAAAGGTGCCGCAGCGGATCGGCGTGCGGATTGGGCTGGACCCTGGACAGGCGTTGGAGGGCCGCCTGCGACCCGGCATGTCCGTGGAGGTGCGTGTCGATACGAGGGGTGGTCGGTGAAGCTCGCATTCGCTCCTCTTGGCTTGCTGCTACTCACGGCCTGCGTCGGATCGCGTCCCGAACCACCGACGCACGCGTCCGTAACGCCGCCGCAAATTTGGCGCACGGATGTGAGCCCTGGAGGTGGCATCAGCTCGAATTGGTGGCAGGCCTTCGGCGATCCCGTGCTCACACGCGTCGTAGATTCCGCTGTTGACAACAATGTCGATATCGGTCTTGCCGCAGCGCGCGTTGCCGAAGCGCGCGGTCAGTTCCACCTCGCCAAAGCGCAGGCCTTGCCGAATGTTGTCGGTGTAGCAGGCGGTGGGCGACAGCGTGACTTGAATCCCGGCTTCGGCATTCCGGAAAGCCAGACTGCCGGCCAAGCCGAGGTTTCGATCTCATATGACCTCGATTTCTTCGGACGACTGACCCACGCCAGCGACGCAGCTCGTGCCGCACTGCTGTCGAGCGAAGCGGCGCGTGACAATATCCGACTCGCGGTCGCGGCTTCCGCCGCGGCCGGCTACATCACGCTGCGCGCGCTCGACGCTCGCCTTGCAGTACTACGCGCCACGCTCGCGGCGCGAGCGGACTCACTCACGATCGCACGGCGCCGTTTCGAAGCGGGCTACTCCTCAGAGCTCGATCTCGTGCAGGCGGAGGCAGACTACCGCGCCGCCGCACAACTTATACCCGCAGCGCTCCTTGCGATCGCGCGTCAAGAGGACGGTCTGAGCATTCTGCTGGGCGTCAATCCGCAACAAATCGACCGCGGCGTCGATCTGGACAAGCTTGCGTTCCCCTCGGTACCTGCAACTGTGCCAGCTACGCTGTTACGACGGCGGCCGGATATCGTGGCGGCCGAAGAGCAGCTGGTTGCCGCCGATCGTTCGCTTGATTCGGTGCGCGCCGCTTTCATGCCCGACGTGCAGCTGTCCGCGTCGGGCGGCCCTGTCGCTTCGAGCATTATCTCAAGCCCGGTTTGGATCTTCTCGCTTGGGGGCAGCATCGTCGCGCCACTGTTCGACAGCGGCAGGCTGAAGGCGCAGCAGGAAACCGTCGCCGCCCGGCGCGATCAGGCCGCCTTCGCCTATCGCAGGGCAGCGCTCACCGCCTTCCGAGAAGTGGAAGATGCCCTTGCCAGCGATCAGCGCCTGAGCGAACAGGAAGCCGCCCTAGTGGCCCAGCGCGACATTCTCGCACGTACGCTCACACTCGCCACCAACCGCTATCGCGCCGGCTATTCGCCCTATCTCGATCAGCTCGATGCCGAGCGCGGCTTGCTGTCCGCCGATCTTGCGCTGGTGCAGAGCCGCGCGGATCGCTTAAACGCCGTCGTAAGTCTCTATCAGGCGCTTGGCGGCGGTTGGCGGCGCACGGAAGACCGATGAGCGAGCGACAATTGCCTGAGGGGCTCTCGAGCGCGGAGGGAGGAGCATGATTGCCGTGGTAACTGGCGCCAGCAGGGGTGCGGGAAAAGGCATAGCCATCGCGCTCGGAGAGGCAGGGGCAACGGTCTATGTCACGGGACGAAGCCTGGCCGACGCTGACTCTCCGTTCGGTGGCACGGTCAGCGAAACGGCCGAGCGTATCACGCGCGCAGGTGGAACCGGGATCGCCGCTGCGGTCGATCATGCCGACGACGCGGCCGTCGCCGCATTCTTTGCCCGGATCGGCCGTGACGATGGTCGGCTCGACATCTTGGTCAATAACGCCGCGAGAGTCAGCGCCCCCGCCTCGGGCGGCTTCTGGGACAAGCCGCTCGACATGGTGGACTTGATTACGGTCGGCCTGCGCTCGCATTACGTCGCCAGCTATCATGCTGCGCCGCTGCTGATCGCAAACGGCCGCGGGCTAATCGTCAACACCGGTCACTACGGGGCGGTCTGCTACTATCACGGCCCCGCCTATGGTGCTCAGAAAGCCGGCGGAGACAAGATGGCGGCCGACATGGCGAAGGAGCTGAGGCCGCACAACGTCGCCGCGGTTTCGATCTGGATGGGTGGGCTCGATACTGAACGGGCGCGTGCCTATCTCGCCGCTCTCCCGCAGTCCGAGCGACCGAAGCAGAAGCGGGAATCGCCGCAGTTCACGGGCCGGGTCATCGCGGCCCTCTATGCGTCGGAGAGGATGATGGGCCTGTCAGGCAGGGCGTTGATCGGGGCGGAGCTCGGTGCGACGCTGGGAGTCACTGACATCGACGGCAGTCGCCCGCACTCCAATCGCTACACAATGGGCGGGCCGTCCGAGCTCCATCGATCACTCATTGACTGAGGCAAGGCGTCAGGACGTCACCGTGCGCGTGTGAACTTGCCGATGAGCCGCGTGCTGCGGAAAGCCACGAGTCGGACACAGGCCGTTGCGATAGCACAGCGCCGCGGGCTTCTGGCGGAGGAGGGCGAACGGAAAACGCCTTCCTGAACCAGTATCGCAGAGGTGGCAGCGTTTGCGGCAGGCGCGACCCACGTTCCGATGCGCAGCCCTGGGACGATGGCTAGGATTATCAACGCTTGCCTTGCTATCATCTTTGCACGACCGTGCGACTCGCAAGTGAGCTCGCTGCTTGACGTGGCGAGGAAAGCATCTCGGACTGGAATTTCGACGGACTGGTACCGACGAACTTTCTAAAGATACGCGAAAAATGACTTGCGTTCTGAAAACCCGCATCCAGCCCTGCAGCGATGACGCTGCGCCTGGGATCCTGCAGGCTTTGCTTGGCACGCTCGATTCTTTGCGATAGCACGTATCGATGGGGTGTGCGTCCCGTGCTCTGTCGAAACATCTCAGCGAAATAGTGTGGGCTCATTCCAGCCACTGCGGCAAGCTGCGTCAGCCGAAGATCTGTCGCGACGTTTTCCCCGATGTGATCCAGCACGCGCTTGAGACGATATTGGGGTAGTCCGCCACGATAACGCGCCGGAGCATAGTGCCTCACTGTGTAGCGATTGAGCAGATAGACGGCTAGAGCATCGGCCAGCGAGTCACCATAGAGCCGTCCGGCAGGGGAGCCTTCGTCGAGGTCGGTCCTCATCGCGAGCAGCAAGGCCATGATGTGTCGGTCCGTCAGATTCCAATGCTCAGTCAGTTCGATGTCGGTCCGGCCAACCGTCTCATCGAGTGCGCTTACTAGTAGCCCCGGATAAATTGCGACCGCGACACGTTCCGTCGGCCCGTCCCACCTGAGCTCATCGACGGTGCCGCGAGGCAGGATGAAAGTCGTTCCAGGACTTGCCAAAAACTTGAGCGTCTTGCCCCGGGTAAGCACGTCGTATTTCACAGTCCCGCGTAATACCAAGTGCAGGAAGTGCTCCACGTGTTCGTGGCGAGGGACAACTACTGGGGCCGTGGAATAGTCCTCCAGAGCGAGGCCGGACCAGCCCACATCAGCGCTGGACAGCGTAGGATGACCATGCACGAAGGGCTCGATGCGCCCTTCACGCAGCACTTCGATCCCTGCGAGCATCGGGCGTTCGGTAACGCACCGATTCCCCGCGTTCTGCGTTGGGTTTGCACCTCGATCGGCCTGCACAATAGCCATACGTCCCCGGCCAGTTTCATGCTTTCTTGCGCGTGCTCCAATATTACTCGGAAGATCTGCACACATTTCGGTCTTTTGGAGCTGCTGTCGCGGGGGCGAGCGGTTAGCTTCTCGCTGGGATGCCACAAGCAACGCTACTGAGCGCCACGGCGCCGGACCTTGCACCTAAACAGACCAACGGAGACGACGTGTGCGTGAGCCGCACGAGGTCCGGCTCGCAATTCCGGCGAGCATTGGGTACGGAGGCACGGATCGCGCGTTCTCCTCGAGGGGCAGGACGCGGGAGACCAAGCACCCATGAGCAACAACTGCGATCCCATTCGCATCATGGTCGTGGACGATCATCCGATCCTTCGTGATGGCATCGCGGCACTCATAGCCAGCCAGAGCGACATGCGCCTAGTCGCCGAGGCCGCTACGGGCCGCGAAGCGATCGAACAATTTCGCGCGCTATCGCCGGATATCACGCTGATGGATCTGCAGATGCCGGAGATGAGCGGCATCGACGCCCTGATCGCCATTCGCGGCGAGTGCCCCTCCGCGAAGGTGATTGTTTTAACGACCTATGCCGGAGATGCACTCGCAACGCGTGCGCTGAAGGCCGGCGCACAGGCGTACGTGCTGAAGGGGCTGGTGCGCAAGGACCTGCTGGAAACGATCCGTGCCGTGCACCGGGGCCTGAAGAGAATTCATCCGGATGTGGCCGCGCGGCTCGTGAGTCACCTCGGCGAGGACGCGCTGTCGACACGCGAAACGGAGGTGCTGGCGCTCGTGGCTGCCGGCAACTCGAACAAATTAATCGGCGTGCGGCTCTCGATCTCGGAGGACACCGTCAAAGCTCACCTCAAGAGCATCCTCGCAAAGCTGGGCGCAAGTGATCGCACGCATGCAGTGACGCTGGCATTGGAGCGGGGAATTCTCTTTCGCTAGGTCTCCCGCGACCCGTGATTCTTCTGGACGTGCAATTCATAAATTGAACCGGCGATCAGGGAAGATTCATTTGGGCGCCAGGATCAAGCTCTTGCAGGTTCGTAGCGCTCGCAACGTTCTTGCAGGAAGTACGCATGTTCGCCCAGCACTACCGGTGCTCCGGTCTCTCCTTGTGATGAGCGTTTTGTCGAAATCCGCAAGCACGGGCCTAAATGGCAACGACACCGGTTAGGAGCGGCAAGTGTCCCAAACGGTTGCCGAGGTCCTGATAGGCATGGCGAGATCGGCAACCGCATCTCTGTAATTGTGCAAGCGCTTCGCCCGCGCGACTGAATTCAAGCAGGCGAGCAGTATGACCTGGACCATGCCAACAGCATTTGAATGGCGCTACGGCTTCGAAATCACGTGTTATGTCGCTGATCGGTGATTGGCGCCGCCGGGCGCGCGGAGGGCGCTAGTGCCACTTTCCGGCGGCGGCGCTGAGGTGGCGGTGCAAGGTACCTGGGTACAGCAACAGAGCCCGAGCGAGAGGAGCGAGCAAGCTCTCGCGTCCGTACTGACTGCCTACACGGTTTGCGCCACGTTCTGGCTGCTATTTGCCACTGGGGTCGGACTCCTTCTGGCTTTCAAGTTCGGGGCGCCAGATTTCTGGGGTGGCGCGTGGTTGACGTTTGGGCGGCTGCGGCCAATCCACACCAACGCGACCTTCTGGGGATTCGCGAGCCTCGCGCTGATCGGCCTTTCGTATTACGTGGCGGCACGCAGCAGCGGCACTCGGTTGTATAGCGCAAGACTCGCGTGGATTGGGTTGATCCTGGTCAATGTTGCCGTCATTCTCGGAACTCTCGCGCTCGATCTGGGCTACAACGATGGGAGTCTGGAATATCGCGAGTGGCCGTGGCCGATCCGCGCGATTTTTGTCACCGCTCTGGCAATCACCGCGTGGAACCTCATTGCGACTGTTGCGCGGCGTGGCACCGAGGACATCTATCTATCCAACTGGTACATCATCGGCGGCACACTGTGGACTTGCGTTTTACAAGTCGTCGCGATTGTTCCGTGGTATCAGCACGGACTGGGCCAGGTGTCGGTGTCTGGGTTCTACATGCACAATGCGGTTGGCATGTGGTTTACGCCTCTTGCGGTCGGCATCCTTTATTACACCGTGCCGAAGCTGCTTAATCGGCCGATCTATTCGTATGCTCTCGGCGTGCTGGCGTTCTGGAGCAACCTTGTGTTCTATCCGATCATCGGAGCGCACCATTTTCTGTTCAGCCCCCTGCCGTGGTGGCTGCAGACCACGGCGATCGTGTTCAGCGTAGCGATGCTCGTGCCGGTGTGGGGTGGCAGCGCCAATTTTCTGCTGACCATGCGGGGGCGAGTGCGCGACATGACGCATTCATATCCGCTGATGTTTATCTTCGTCGGCGTGATCGGCTATCTGGTCGGCTCCACCCAGGGCACGTTCGAGGCCTTCCGATCGCTGCAGGAGGTCTGGCACCTGACCAATTTCACCGTTGGGCATTCGCATTTGACGATGTATGGGTTCATCTCGTTCGTAATTTGGGGCGGTGTGTATGCATTGTTGCCGCAGGCAACCGGTAGGGCGGCGAGTCAGCTGGGTGTTGCGGTGCACTTTTGGGTGGCAGTGGTCGGTAGCTTCATCTACGTCATTTCGCTGTCCATCGGTGGGACGGTGCAGGGGCTGGACTGGATGCGCGGCTTGCCGTTCATTCAGTCTGTCGTGGACATACAGTCGTACTGGGTTTGGCGTGGGGTCGGCGGCACTCTGATGTTTCTCAGCCACATTGTGTTCGCCTGGAACGTCTGGCACGTGTGTTACGGCACGGCGAGTGCACCGGCCGCCTCCCGCCCTCAGGAGGCCGCCGTGTGAGCAAGCTCATGCTGATTGCGGGCGGCTCGACCGGCGTCTACGCATGTCTCGCGGTGCTGATGGGCGTGCTACCGGGCATCGATCAATCGAGAGTACCCCCAGGTCCCGGGGTTCAGCCGCTAAGCGCCCTGGAGGCCGAGGGGCGGCAGGTATATGTGGCCAACGGCTGCAGCTATTGCCATACACAGCAGGTGCGTCCGTTGAAACAGGACAAGGTGTTTGGTCGTCCGTCCGCGCCGGGAGACTTTGCCTACCAGACGCCAGAGCTGCTCGGTTCCGAGCGTACCGGGCCCGACCTCACCAACATCGGAGCACGTCAGCCCAGTGAGGTGTGGCAATACATACATCTCTATAATCCCCGCGGCGTCGTTCCCGAATCGATGATGCCGGCGTTCGACTGGCTCTTCAAAGTCGTCGCTGAGGCGCGAGCAGATCAGAATCCGGTGCCCGTGCCGAAAGCATACGCGCCGGCGCGGGGCGTAATCGTACCGACCCACGAAGCTCGTGCGCTCGTGGCTTACCTCGCATCGTTAAAGCAGCCGCCGATTCCAGGATTCGACAGCGGCGGCGTGGCAGGTCAGGCGGCCTCAGCTAAAGCGACCAGCGCGGCCGTTGCTGGGACGGCCTCTGGCTCGGGCGACTCCGCGCAACCCAGTTACGACGCAGCCAAGGGTCAAGCCTTATTCACCGCGAACTGTTCGGCCTGCCATCAGGCAAGTGGCGAAGGTCTGCCCGGCGCGTTTCCCCCGCTCAAGGGCAGTGCCGCCGTCAACACAGACGATGCGGCGAATCAGCTAGACGTGGTGCTGCATGGGCAGCAGGGGGCCAAGGTCGGGGGAGTGGTTTACGCCAGTGCTATGCCGCCATTCGCCGCGACACTCAGCGATGCCGATATCGCCAACATCATCGATTACGAGCGCAGCTCGTGGGGTAATCACGGCAAACTGGTGACTGCGGCGCAGGTGGCCGCCGGACGCAGCAATTCCAAGTGAATGTAGCCGCGCGGAGCTCATCATGGAACATCATCTGTTCGGACCGTTCTGGGGCAACGTGATCATCATCACTTTGGCCACTATTGTGACGCTAGCCTGCTTCGTGGCAATGTTCTGGATGATCCTCCGCCCCGGGGAGACCAATCAGACTCACCCGAAATACGCGATCCTGCGAGACGATCGCTGAGACAAGAGCTATGGTGGCCAAACCGCACGTTCGTGTCTATCTGGATGACAACCGGCAACCGATCGTCGACGAGGAGTTGCCCGCGGATATCACCATCGACACCCGCGCCTTGCAAGACGGTCCGCATCGGTTGGTGCTCCGCGCAGAGGACCAGGACGGTCGCGAAGGCATCGAGGAGATCCCGTTTCGGGTCCGCAACGGGCCCGGCATCACGATTGCCGGCCTGCACGCCAATTCGACGCGCCGCGGTAGGGTGCGCTTTACCGTGGACGCCTTCAGCACCGACGATCCGTTCGATCCGCGCCGCGCGGAAGCGCGGTCGTCGATCCCTGTGTGGGTGTGGGTAATGTGCCTTTTGGTTGTCGCGTGGGCCGTGTGGTACGCCGCGCGCATGTGGAATGTCCCGCAGGCTTACGCGGATACGCCCACTTACAGAGCTGAGGCGGCGCGCTCCGCGAAATAGTGAGGATTTCGGCGCAACTACGAATTTCTCCGTTTGCTGACCCTGACAACCGTTTGGAACCGCATAAGAGCTCAACGGGCTGTCTCGTACGCAAGAGCCGCAAAGGAGGCTTGAGCGAATGCGTCAAAATGATGGGCCGAAGCCTAAAGCAATTCGCGTGCAAAGAGCTGTGAGCCACGAAGGCTAAACTCATGGACGCGCCGAATGATGTCCCAGACGTGCTCAATTTCGTTCGCACGAGCTGGGGCAATCAGGCGTCAGCGACTACCGTCGTGGGCAATATCACCGGCGTGTTGAGCACACGCGCACAGGGTGAGACGCTCTAGTTACCGGGAGACAAATGCCATGCAACTCACCATCAATGGGGTTGCTCACGAAGTGCAGGCCCCATCCGACATGCCGCTGCTGTGGGTCTTGCGCGATCTACTCGGCATGAATGGCACCAAGTTCGGCTGCGGTGTCGCATTGTGCGGCGCCTGCACCGTACACGTCGATGGCATTCCGACGCGAGCCTGCGTGATGCCCGCGAGCGCCCTCATCGGCCGTGCCATCACTACCATCGAGGCGATCGGGGAGACACCGGCCGGCAAGAAGGTGCAGCAGGCGTGGCTGGACCTCGAGGTGGTCCAGTGCGGTTACTGCCAGTCGGGCCAGATCATGGCCGCCGCGGCGTTGCTCGCGAAGATACCCGCCCCGACCGACACCGATATCGACCAGGCGATGTCGGGCAACATTTGCCGGTGCGGCACCTACGCCCGCATCCGCGCGGGGATTAAGCACGCGGCGCAGTTGCTTGCCGCCAGCGGAAAAGGAGCGTGATCATGGACCGCGTGTCTCGTCGGGATTTCCTCTCGGCGACTGCCGCGGCCGGCGGCGGCCTTTTGCTGGGCTTCGCCTTGCCCGGATGCGGGCAGCGGGGCGTCGAGAGAACGACGGCCCTGCCGTTCGTACCGAATGCGTTCGTGCGGATCGATCGACAGGGCCAGGTGACGCTGATCATGCACAAGGTGGAGATGGGACAGGGGACGTACACCTCGATGCCCATGCTGCTGGCCGAGGAGCTCGAGGTTGGCCTCGACCAGGTCCGCCTCGAGCACGCGCCACCGAGCGACGCGCTCTACGCCGAGCCTCTCTACGGCGTGCAGGAGACGGGCGGCTCGACCTCCGTGCGCGGCAATTGGGAGCCGATGCGCCGAGCCGGCGCCACTGCCCGTGTACTGCTCGTGGCGGCCGCGGCGCAGACCTGGAAGGTCGATGTCGCGTCCTGCCATGCCGCGCGTGGCGAGGTAATCCA
>Ga0137395_10000484_pt1 | contig 16655 bp, 14 predicted proteins | sample czobulk216metaG_FD_108283 | JGI IMG/M metagenome (GOLD analysis project Ga0137395, IMG submission 108283) | Vadose zone soil microbial communities from Angelo Coast Range Reserve, California, USA - czobulk2.16 metaG | ecosystem: Environmental > Terrestrial > Soil > Vadose zone | place: USA...
CCAGGCGAGCGTCTTGTATTCCGACAGCGTGACACCAGTTCGCTTGAGTCTGGCGGGAGGCATAGCGACTCTCAACGGCATAGGATTCAATAATGGGCAGCAGGTGAGCGTGAGCGGCACCACGGGCATCACACTTTCCGCCACGGCGAACCGGATTGAGGCGGCCTTGCCTTCCGCGTCGCTCGACGGAGCCGCTACGATTCAGGTCACGGATCCTGTGTCTGGCGGTTTTTCCCAAATGATTGGCGCCCTCACCTACGGTGCGTTATCTACGGACCGGCTGCTGCTACTGCAGGGCTCGGAAACGGCGACTGCCGTGGGCGCTGTAGCCGCCAACGCCCTTCGAGTGCGCGCGGTTGCGGCCGATGGAGCTACGCCGGTGAGCGGCGCCACCGTCGCCTGGAGCGCAACCAACGGCACGTTGTTCTCCATCTGCGGCGGCTTAAACTCCTGCTCGGTACTCAGTGATGAGGTGGGGGAATCTTCCAGCCAGATAACTCCAACCGCGATTGGACAGAGCACGATCACCATCGCGCTGGCGCCAGCCTCTTACACCACGCCGCAGACTCAACAGGCTACGTTGCTCTCTACCTCGTCCGTGCTGGACTTGGTAGCTACGACGCCGACGCGTTGGATTGGGCAGGGGGCTACGCTTGCAATTCCCCTCAGGGTTGGGGCGCTTGATCTTGGAGCGCCAAAGCCGGGTGTCGCGATCAACTTTGCAGTTACGAATGGAACGGCGACGCTCTCCGCGGTCACGGCGACCACAAATTCTGCGGGATTTGCCACTGTAACTGCAAATATTACGAATCAAAATGCCGACGTACAGGTAAGTGCGTGCGTTGCTCCGAATAATGCGCCCTGCCAGATTTTTACTTTGTTTTCGACGCCGCCTTCGCTGTGGAAACTGGAGACGGCACACGGATCGTCACAGTTTGTTCAGACGGGACAGTCATTTCAACCCTTGATCATGCGAGTGACTGATGGCTCGGTTACCGACAATCCGGTAATGGGAGTGAATGTCACGTTTAATACGACACTGGCGCAGATTACGCCCCAGAGTGCAGGCCAAGGTGGCGAATCTATGGGCGGCGAGGGCGGAATGCCCGTTATCCTTGGATCATCGCAGGTGCAGGTGATGACCACGGTGAACGGCATCGCATCGATTATTACATCTGCTGGCAACGTGGGACCAGGCGCCCTGTTTATCGCGGTGAGTGCGGGCAGTTCGACGGTACAGTTTCAAATGCAAAACGAGGCTGCCATTGTGCCAGCGCAGCCGAAAAACACTCTCCCCCGGAACACAACATCGTCGGGAGACTCTCACGCTGTTTTGAACTTCAGTTCGCAATCGTCCGGGCTGCAAGGCTCGGCAAACATGCTATTCGCAGTCCCGCAACTAATGCTAGACCAGTCCGCGGGTTTGGATGCAGCGCTCGAGACTGGTTCCGAGGGCAGTGCAAGGATCGAGGAGGGCATAGCGGATTCCAGTTCAGATGAGTCGCTTCCCGATCCGCCTCACGCAGAAACAAACGTTGCTCTGCCTCCGGCCAAGCCGCCCACCAAGCCAACTGCTTCGACGGAAGGCGACAAAAGTGACGCGCCTGCCCAACCGGCTGCCCTCTCTCTAGCAAACCATTTGTAGCTTTCGATTACATGCGGCTCAGAAGATCGTCAGTGGAGAAACGGGCGCTCCATCGACTGGCGTTATTTTTTCGTCCACTGATCGACCCAATCATTGACCGTCTTGTACCAAAGCTGCGAATTTTGCGGCTTTAGCACCCAGTGGCCTTCGTCTGGGAAATAAAGCATCTTCGACGGAACTCCCATCACTTGCAGTGTGTCAAAAAGCTGGAAGCCTTCGCTCACGTCGAGCCGGTAATCGAGCTGGCCGTGGATGACCAGCGTCGGCGTCTTGAAATTCTTGCCGTAATTCCGGGGATTCCACTTCTCGTACATCTCAGGGTTGGTGTAGGGAGTGCCCTTGAACTCCCAGCTCGGGAACCACAGTTCTTCGGTAGTGCCCCATGCGGAAACGGTGTTGAACATACCGTCGTGCGAAACGATGCACTTGAAGCGATTGGTGTGGCCGAGCACCCAGTTCGCCATGTATCCGCCGTAGCTTGCGCCCAGCGCGCACTCTCGGTCTTTATCGATGAACGGATAAGTCTTCTCCGCGTAGTCGAGACCCTTCATCAGATCTTCGAACGGAGCGCCACCCCAATCGCCATTGATTTCGTCAATAAATTTCTGCCCGTATCCCGGCGAGCCGTGAAAGTTGATCATGATGACGACGTACCCACTGGCAGCAAAAAGTTCAGCATTCCAGCGATAGCTCCACTCGTCGCCCATCGGCACCTCAGGCCCGCCGTGGATGATGAATTGCAGAGGATATTTCTTGCTGGCATCGAAGTTCGGCGGCTTGACCAGGAAGCCTTGGACTCTGTCGCCGCCAGCGCCCTTAAACCAGAAAGACTCTAGAGGGGACATGGCAACTTGGGAAAGTTCGGGGTCGTTGAGATGTACGATGGGCGTTGCCTGCGATGTCTGACATTTCGGACGGTCATACATCGGACCTGGGGGCATATGTTTCTCGTCCCAGTAGACTTCGCATATCTCGTATGAGGTCGCGGCCTGATAGATCTCGTTGGGGCTCCCGATCGACATGCGGGTGAACAGTAGGGTGGCTCCGGCGTTCGTGAGCACCAGATCATCGTTGAAGTCGGCTACAACTTCGAGAGGATCGCTGCCCACCGTTCCGAGATAGCCTTCGGCAATCTTTACATTATAGATCGGCGACTGACCTCTATTCTCTGCGGAGAAATAGATGGACATCGAATCAGGCGACCAAGCAATAGTACCGACCCAGCGATCCCACTTCTCCGTCACATTCCTCTTCTCCCCCGTCTTCCGGTCGTAGAGCATCAACCGGAAGCGGTCGCTCTCGTATCCTGGCCGCTTCTGTGCACGATAAGCAATGTACTTTCCATCGGGCGAATATAGTGGAGTCGAGTCGCTAGCTGGATTGTCGGCCGTGATGTTCTTTGGAGCGACGGGCCTCCCGTCCGTCCCCCCGCTCACCGGAACAATCCACAGATCGTTGTTAGTGGACGTGGCCTCCACCTTGTCATGGTTCGACGTGTAGCAAATCTCCTGCCCGTCGGGCGAGAAGGCGTAGTTATCCTGTCCGCCGAGCGAGAAGACAGGAGCGTCATGGTCGCCAGGCGTCAGATCGCGAGGAACGGCAGCAGATCCATCCACAGGGACGATCAGGAGATGAGCGCGCATGCCGCGCTTGTAAGAATTCCAGTGGCGATAGAACAAGCGATCGAAGATGAGAGCCTTGACCTTCGATTCGTCCACTTCTTTCACTCTCTTCGCGTTGCAGGCAGTCTCCGCTTCGGGCGCTCCATCGCATTCGGGATAGACGTTAGACGTGAAAAGGATGTTCGTGCCGTCGGGCGACCACAACTCGCCTCCGGCTTCGGTCGCGATTGAGGTTAATTTATGCACGCCAGTAGTCGCGCCCAAAGCGACGTCAAAATCTGCAATCCAAACCTGCGCACCGCCTTCCTTATTTGAAATGAACGCGAAGTGCTTCCCATCAGGCGACCAGCGCGGACGGTCGCCGTCCTGATCGGCAATAAGGACGCGCTCGGTTACTGGCGCTTCGGAGCCGCGCTGGACGGGCGAGACGCCCGTCGCTCCATTGTTAGTGCTTAGGGGCACGATCCAGATGTGCGATGTTTTTTTGTTCGCGGCCAGATCGATATCTACAGCTGCAAAGAGCACCCACTTGCTGTCGGGCGAGGGCTCAGGCTCGCCGATGCGTTTCAGCTTCATCATGTCTTCGAAGGTGAAGGGGCGCTTAGTCTGAGAAAAAATAGGAACAGAGAGCAGTATGAGGATGACAAAAGCAAAACGACGCAAAGGTGACCTCCGAAAGAAAAAGTGTAACAACAAGGTCAGACAGGTCAGAGGTTCAAGGTCAGATTGCAGAAGTGAAAACCGCAAGCGCAAAACGTCGCCGCGAATCGTGAGCCCTTAACCTCAGCAATCTAACATCTGCCCTCTGACCTAGTCCTACCCGAGCTCTTCCAGCATGGCCGTCATCTCCGACTGAGCGTGGGTATTCACGGTGCGGCGCGCGGAGGAGATGCCATCCACCAACATTCGTTTGGCCTCATCCGTGCGGTCGGCCTTCGCCAGAGCCTGTGCGGCCATGAAATAGGCGGGCGTGTAGTCGGAATTTTTCTCGATTAGCGTTTTAAATTCCTTGAGCGCCTGGTCGATTTGGCCGGCATTTGAATACTCCTGCGCCAGGCCGTAGCGCGCAAATGAATCGTCGGGATTCGCGGTGAGGATTTCGCTTAACATGGCTATGCGATCCATAAACAAGTTCTCAGTTCCCAGTTCTCAGCAAAAATCCAGATCTGACAGCAACTGCAATAATTTCGTACCCCCATTAATATCATTATCTTTAATATCACGGCTTTCATATCACAGCATTCACACTACGTGCCGCGATACAATGGCTGATCTCTGAGGGAGACAGCTTGGCTTGCCCATTTTTCGTGCCGCTTGAAATTGTTAGCGATGGCCCTTGGCCGCATCCTTCCCGTTTGCCTCTGGGAGCAGGGTGGAATGGGAACTGCACTGCGTCGGGCGGCGAATTGCGTGCCTCCGATGATCACGTCCGCGATTTTTGCAATCTTGGCTACGCCGCGGCATGCCCGCATCTTCCCCACAGCCGCGATTGGGATGCGATCCGGTTCTCGGTTGCGCACGTTAGCAGGGAGCAGCTTACCCTTTCCTTCGTGTGCGAGCGTGCGCATGCACCAATTGAATATGGGAAATTAACTTTTGACCTGACTGCCGAAGTTTGGTTACGCACGCACCATGATTCCCGCGTGCTTAGGCTCGCAACTTGCTATATGCAAACATATCGCGCGCGGCAGAGCCCTGTCGTGATTTGAGAAAGTTCTGCGGTACAGTGCGATAGATACTTGTGCCGCGCACTTTTTTGGTATGAACGATGACCACAAAGCGAAGCTAGCCCGCCCGCGCCCGGTACGGGAATCGATCTCGGAAATGACGGAGATCGTCCTGCCCAATGACGCCAATCCTCTAAACGCGCTTCTTGGCGGACGCCTCATGCATTGGATTGACCTCGCTGGCGCTATGGCCGCGCATCGCCACTCGCGTGCTTACGTCGTTACAGCTTCAATTGATCATCTCGATTTTCTTGTGCCGGTGCGGGTGGGAGACTTCGTGATTCTGCGGTCGTCAGTCAATCGCGTTTTCCGCACTTCAATGGAAGTGGGAGTAAAGGTCTGGGTAGAGAATTACCTCTCCGAAGAGAGGCGTCATGTCAGTTCCGCCTATTTGACGTTTGTCGCTGTGGATATTGCTGGCAATCGATTGCCGGTCGCGCCTATCATCCCCGAGACTGAAGATGAAAAGCGTCGCTACGAAGGTGCGGAGCGCCGCCGCCAGATCCGGCGAGCCGAATCTGCGCGGAGAAAGGGTTGTTAAGAATATTGTTCGTTCGCGTCCTTCAAAGCTCTATCAAACGAACCTGAGAATTTACCCATGGATAGCGCACTCTTAGTTCACCGTATCCATTTCGCGTTCACCGCGACCTTTCACTATCTTTTCCCGCAGCTCACCATGGGTCTGGCGCTACTTATCGTTGTGCTAAAGACAATTGCCCTGCGCCGCAACGATCCCGTCTATCACGAAGCGGCGCGCTTCTGGGGAAGGATTTTCGGTATTAACTTTGTGTTAGGTGTGGTGACCGGCATTCCGATGGAATTTCAGTTCGGAACTAACTGGTCGCACTTTTCACGTTATGCGGGCGGGGTTATTGGCCAGACCTTAGCCATGGAAGGCATGTTCGCCTTCTTCCTTGAATCGGCACTGGTTGGATTATTCCTATTCGGAGAAAAGCGGCTAAGCCCCAAGGGACATTGGTGGACCGCGGTAGCAGTGTTCGCAGGCTCCTGGTTATCGGGTTATTTCATCATCGCCACTGATGCTTTTATGCAGTATCCCGTAGGCTACTACACGGCCGCTGATGGAACCTTGCAGCTGGCGAGCTTCTGGGCGTTCGTGTTGAATCCGTGGGCGGGATGGCAATATGCCCACAATATGTGCGGGGCCGTCACCACTGGCGCTTTTGTCATGACCTCGGTTGGCGCCTTCTATCTCCTCTCAGGCAAATTCATCGAGCATGCGCGCGTTTTTATTAAGGTCAGTGTAATTACTGGTTGCTTGTTTAGCGTGCTGCAGATTTTTCCCACCGGCGACGAGCAAGGCAAAATGGTGACCGACCTACAACCCGTGACCCTAGCGGCGATGGAGGGATTGTTTCACGGCCAGCAGGGAGCGCCATTAGTCATTGTAGGTCAACCTAACGAGCAGGAGGGCAAGATCGATAATCCGATTGAGGTTCCGAGAATGTTGAGCATGCTGACTTACCGGCGATGGAATGCTCACGTTCGCGGACTGGACTCATTCCCCAGACAAGATTGGCCGGGTAATATTCCGCTGCTTTATTACAGCTATCACGTTATGGTTGGCCTTGGGACCTTCTTCATCGCCATTATGGCGATCTCGACGCTGCTGCTCTGGCGCGGCAAGCTCTTCCACGCTCGCTGGATGTTATGGATACTTTTGCTGTCAGCGCCGTTTCCTTACATTGCGAATACCGCCGGTTGGATGACCGCTGAACTAGGGCGGCAGCCGTGGTTGGTGTATGGATTGATGCGCACGGCTGACGGCTACTCCAAATTTGTATCCGCGGGAAACGGTATGTTCACGTTGCTGGGATTCATGGGAATTTACATGGTTCTCGGAATTCTGGGACTGTTCCTGGTGTGGCGTGAGATTGAACAGGGCCCGGAGGCAGAGCACGCACCCGTTGGTTTCAAGACTGCGGAGGCAAGGTAAGCATGGCTAGTCTTTGGTTTGGCATTGTCGCTGTAATGATCGCCGCTTACGTTGTCCTTGACGGGTTCGATCTGGGCGCTGGCGCGGTTTATTTGCTGGCGGCCAAGACCAACGAAGAACGCCGCCTCGTGCTGCGCGCGATCGGCCCCGTGTGGGATGGAAACGAAGTCTGGTTGCTCGCTGCCGGAGCGACGCTGTACTTTGCATTTCCTCGACTCTACGCTTCAAGTTTCAGCGGCTTTTATCTTCCGCTGATGATTGTGCTATGGCTGCTTATTTTGCGCGGCGTCGGAATTGAGTTCCGCGGCCACATCGATAACCGGGTGTGGCAAGATTTCTTCGACGTAGTCTTCAGCGTTTCCAGTATTTTGCTGGCCGTATTTTTTGGGGCGGCGCTGGGCAATGTAATACGCGGCGTTCCGCTTGATGCGACCGGCTATTTCTTCGAGCCGCTGTGGACGAGCCTTAGGCTCAGCGAGCACACCGGCATTCTAGACTGGTATACGGTGCTAACCGGGGTGGTTGCGCTCGTCACTCTTATGGCGCACGGTTCCTACTATATTGCTCTCAAGACTGATTCAGACCTTGGGCGCCGGGCCAGGGGCTTTGCCTTGCTGTGCTGGCCGGTGCAGTTTTTTCTCACCTTCAGCACGCTGGTGGCAACCTATTTTATCCGTCCCGAAATCATGAATAACTACAATCGGCACAGGATTGGGCTGCTTATTCCTCTGGTTGTTGTAGGTTGCCTCGCTGTCATGGTCTGGGCCAATCCAAAGGGCAAAGAAACAGTGGCATTCGTTGCCTCGAGCCTCTATATCACTTTCATGCTGGTGGGTGCGGCGTTTGCGCTTTATCCGGTTATGCTGCCGGCACGCGACCATCAATACGACCTCACCATCTACAACACCGCAGCAGGCGATCATGGGTTGCGCGTGGGCTTGGCTTGGTGGACGCTCGCTGCGGTGCTGGCGGTCGGTTATTTTGTCTTCGTCTACCGCATGTTTCGCGGCAAGATCAAGGTGCAGGTGGAAGAAGGGCACGGCGTATAGTGGAGCGACGGGCGTCCTCGCCCGTCCATCCGGACAATCAGGAGCGACTCTTTCTAGCCGTATAATTGCCTTATGGGCGCACATTCGCATTCTCCTGGGCAGCAGCAACCTGCACCTCAACCCTTACCTGGCGTAAACGCCATCATCGCCGTTGGTTCTGGCAAAGGCGGAGTAGGCAAGACTACGCTAGCCGTTAATCTGGCAATCGCACTCAGCAAGATGGGGCACAAAGTTGGATTGCTTGATGGCGACGTGTATGGACCGAACGTTCCGCTGATGCTGGGTACTAACGAGCAGCCCAAAGTGATGGGCGAAAATCAGATTGCGCCAATTAATTCGCATGGGCTCAAGGTGATCTCCGTTGGATTCCTCAATCCTGGAGACAAGCCGCTTATCTGGCGCGGCCCCATGTTGCATTCCATCATCAAGCAGTTCATCGGGTCGGTGCAGTGGGGAGAGCTGGACTATCTCGTGATCGACCTTCCTCCGGGAACTGGCGACGTGGCGCTGTCATTGATTCAGACCGTTCCGTTGACCGGCGCGATTGTGGTGTCGACGCCATCCGATGTTTCGCTGCAGGATGCACGCAAGGCAATTGAGATGTTTCGGCAGATGAAAGTTGACATCGTGGGCATGGTCGAAAATATGAGTTATTTTGTATGCCCGCATTGCCAGCATGAAATCGATATCTTCTCTCGCGGCGGAGCGGAAAAGACCGCGGGACAGTTTGGCATTGCCTATCTCGGCAGCGTCGAACTGGATCCCGAGATCCGAAAGTCAGGCGACGGGGGGACTCCAGCCGTGCTCAAGGGAGAAGATTCTCCTCATGCCAAGTCGCTGTTCGCGGTGGCTCGCAAAGTGGCGGCGCGAGTGGATGAGATCAAAGCCGGCAGCTCGGAGAGCGTGATTCAGATCCAGTAGTTTGCACCGGCTAGAGGCGTGGCTGCGGACCTTACCCATTTTGCCCGCAGCGACGTATGCCTGCGCGACCCTCACCACGTCTTGCGAGATTTGTTGAGATGCACTACACTGTAGTGCATGAGAGACGAAGTGTATAGCTGGCGTCTGTCGGGAGAACTTAAATCTGAGCTGGAGCGAGAAGCGCGTAATCGCAAAGTCCCAGTTTCTTCGATTCTAGAGACCGCAGTCCGCGATTTGTTAAAAAATGGAAGCAATGACGTAGCGGAAGATGAAACGCAACGTAAACTTCGCAGCGCCGCCGAGCGCTGTTTTGGCGTTCTGGCCAGTGGTCAGTCGAACCGTGCTGAAACGGCGCGCGACGAACTCCGCAAGAGACTTAGGCGCCGCCGTGTCCGCTAATGCCCTCCGCTAATGCCCTCATTGACACGGGCGCGATTCTCGCGCTGCTCGACCGAACCGATCGCTGGCACGACGCCTGCGTGACCGCGTTCCGTCAGCTACGATTGCCACTACTTACGTCTGAGGCGGTGCTCACCGAGGTTTTCCACCTGGTTGGTGATACTCGCAGAGCGATGGAAGCCGCCTGGAAGTTTGTCCGTTCTGGAGCGCTGATAGTCGCCACAATTGAAGATGAAGAAATGAGTCATCTCCAGGCGCTCATGTCTCGCTATTGGGATCGGCCCATGGATTTCGCCGACGCGACGCTCGTGTATCTGGCCAAGCGCGAATCGCTTTCCCTCATTCTTACGGTCGATCAAGCAGATTTCGCTACTTATCGCATCGAAGGGAAGCGTCAGTTTCGGGTTGTTCCTGGCAAAGCGCCGGCGAGTCGAACCTAGGCATCCGACTGCTGCGCCCTTCATCACCGCGCGACTTTGTTCTCTTCAAACCTGGTCAGTCGATACACCGCGTCCGCAGTTTCATCTTTCAAGACGAGATTTGCCACCATTTCGCCGAGTGCCGGACCATGCTTGAACCCGTGTCCTGAGCCTCCCCCAATAATCCATACGTTTGAATTGCTGGGATGCCTGTCGACGATGAAATCATGGTCGGTGGTGTTTTCGTATTGGCAGACTCGCGATTCGATCAGCGGAGCATCTTTCATCCCCGGAAAACGATAAGCGAGATAACGATGCGCTTCAGTTAGTCGGTCTTCGCTCATCACGCGCTGGCCTGCGGTTGGATCAAACTCGGGGCCGCGCGTGTCGTCGGCCACTTTGAAGCCGCGTCCCTGGTTTCCTGGAATTCCGTACATGAAGCGATCGCTGTGGTCGGCCCACACCGGCATGGTGGGTTCGTTGTAGCGTGTGTCGTCTCGGGGAGTGCCGAAGAAAAATACGTCTTGCTTGGTCGAACTAAAATGAGGGCCAACGGTGCGCGGGAAGAGCCTCCCCAGCCAGGGACCGCAGGCGAAGATGTATTGGTCGGCGACTAATGTTGTGCCGTCCGAGAGGCGCAAAGGCCTCTCAGCGCGGCTTTCCAGATCATTTTCCAGATTCTCGGCCGCAACGGCCGCCTGGCGATACTCGCCGCCTTCGGCAACAAAATGATCGACGACCGCCTGCGTGGAGGCGCGAGCTAGCAAGTATCCGCTTTGCGGCTCATAAAAGCCCCATTCAACATTTTCAAAACTGATCTGCGGCCATCTCCGAGAGAGTTCATCCACCGCGAGTTGCTCGAAGGGTATTCCGGCTTCTTTCAGAAGGGGCAGTGAACCGCGCTCGAATGCATCATCGCCCGCGACCATCCACAGCACTCCAATGGGGAAAAAGAATTTGCTATTCCAGCGCGCGTCGTATTCTTTCCAGAGTCCTAATGCGCGGGCTGCCAATTTTGTGTAAGGCTGGGCCGGCCCGTATGCGCCGCGGATGATGCGCGTCTCGCCGCCGGACGAGGAGCGCGAATTACCTGGCCCCCACGGGTCAAGAAGCGTGACTTTCGCCCCTCCGCGAAGCAGATAAAGGGCAGTCCAACTGCCAAACGCACCCGCGCCCACAACTGCGATATGACATTTCTCATTCATATTTCTCATTCACGAAGAAATTTATCTTATCGCGACCTGGCACGTACATCTCACTTCACCTCGACATAACGCCATACTCTCATCCTTGTCACTGGGCGTTCGGTATACCCTGCGTAGTGAAAAAGATGGCGCAGCCGAACTGTTTATTGCCGGATAGCCGCTCTTCTTGACACCCCAGCAAAGCCTCCCTAGAATTCCCATAGGGCGCTGTGGAATCCAATTCTAAGCCACTGCATCTAAAGTATTTAAAGGGGACGTTCAGCCCTCTTTTCAGGTAGATATGCCACCAGGACCAGCGGGCGGGCGCGAACGGGAAATCCTAACCGCCATAGTCGAGACATTTATAGCTAGCGGAGAACCGGTTGGTTCGCGCACTCTTGCGCGTACTAGCCGCGAGGGCCTGAGTGCGGCCACAATCCGCAACGTCATGGCGGATCTCGCGGATGCCGGATTTCTGGAGCAGCCGCATGCCTCGGCGGGTCGCGTGCCGACGGCCGAGGCTTATCGTTATTATGTCGAGCAGCTCAGTGGCGAAGCGCATCTTTCGCATGAGAATCAGAGCATCATTAAGGACACGCTTACCGGCGCGACCGATGTGGAAGAGTTCATGGAGCGGACGTCTCACGTACTGTCGCTGATTTCGCACAGCGTGGGGGTGACGGTGGCCACGACCGGGCCGCGCAATGCGCTGGATCACGTTTACTTTTCGCGTCTTAGCGAGCAGAAAGTGCTGGCGGTGGTGGTCGCGCGTTCGGGCGTGGTTCGTGATCGCGTTTTGCGGCTGGATATTTCGCAAAACGATCTCGACCTGGCGGCACGCTATATCAACGAAAATTTTCGGGGCTGGACAATGGACGATATGCGCGCGGAACTTGCCCGCCGCCTCGAACAAGAGCGCAGCGAGTACAACCGGCTGATGAATTCGCTGGAGCAGCTCTACCAGCAGGGAGCGCTTGCTTCCAATCAGGGAACGCAGGCGGTGTTTGTTGAGGGGGCGGCGAACCTGGTTACTGGCGATCAGGATCGCCAGCGCTTGCAGGAGATGCTGCGCACGCTTGAGGAAAAGGAAAAAGTTGTGAAGCTGCTGGGGGCGTACCTCGACACTCAGCAGGAGGCTGTACGCGTGGTCATCGGGCTCGACGAGGCGCTGCCCTCGATGCAAAATTTCGTTTTGATCGGAGCTCCGGCTCGGGTGGGTGGCGAAGTGATGGGATCGCTGGCCGTGATTGGACCGACGCGCCTTGATTATCAGCACACGATGTCAGCCGTTTCGTACATTGCGCGGCTGTTCGACAAACTTTTGAATGAATCGGAGTAGGGCGGAAGTATGCGTAAAGGAAACGGGAAAACTGAAAGCAGTATTGATTTTGGACAGGACGTGAGGCGCGACAGTTTGCGGCAGGAGGATCTGGATCGTGAGCTTCCCGCAGCGGAGAGTGGCGAGGGGTCTGCGCCAACATTCGTCGCGGGCAGATCGACCGAGGAAAGCGCGCCGTCCGAGACGGAAAAACTAAAGAATGAGCGGGATGCTCTGCTCGACCGCCTTGCCCGTCTGCAGGCGGAATTTGACAATGCCCGCAAGCGCGCGGCGCGTGAGCAGCAAGATTTCCGCGAGTTTGCCGCGGCCGACGTAATCAAAAATTTTCTGCCGATGCTCGATAGCTTTGAGCGCGCGCTAAAAGCCGGTGGCGATGCTGGCGACTTCCGCAATGGTATCGAGCTTATCTATCGCCAGTTTCAGGATGCGCTGCAGAAAGCTGGAGTGCAGCCGATTGTCGCGCTGGGTCAGGCCTTCGATCCGCGGATTCATGAGGCTATTGAGATGGTCGATAGGACGGATGTCCCGGATCATCAGGTGGTCGAGGAACTGCAACGTGGATACAAGTACAAGGATCGCTTATTGCGTCCGGCAATGGTGCGCGTCGCGCGCAACAGCGGCGGCTAGTGGCGCGGGCTCCTTAGGGGCTGAAAGCCCTTCCGATTTCAGATAACGTACGCGGTCCTGAAGGGCCGCTTTCCACGGTGGGTTTGGGAAACTATTAACTGAATTAAATAGAAGATTGATTAACTGAATTGCTTAATTAAGAGAGGGAGTTCTGGCCGCTAATACGAAACGCGATTTTTATGAGGTACTCGGCGTCACGCGTGCTGCCACCGATGTCGAAATCAAGAGCGCTTATCGCAAGCTTGCGATGACGTATCATCCCGACCGCAATCCTAATAACCCGGCGGCGGAAGATAAGTTCAAAGAAATTACGGAGGCTTACGCGATCCTCGCAGATAGCGAGAAGCGGTCTGTGTATGACCGCTTCGGGCACGCCGGCTTGGGCGGTGGCGCAGCTCCGGCGGGATTCGATCCCGCCATCTTTCAAGACTTCGGCGACATTTTCGGCGACATCTTTGGATTTGGGGACGCCTTCGGGCAAGGAGGACGTCGTCGCAGCCGCGCCCAGCGCGGAGCCGATCTTCGCGAGGATCTGCATCTCGACTTTGAGGAAGCGGTATTTGGCACGGATAAAGAGATCAGTGTTCGCCGCCATGAGAGCTGCGATGCCTGTCGCGGGTCCGGTTCCGCTCCCGGCAAGGCTCCGGTTCCCTGCAAGTCATGTAATGGTCGGGGGCAGGTTCGCTATCAGCAAGGTTTCTTCAGTATCGCTCGCACGTGTCCCACTTGCCAGGGCGCGGGCAGCGTGATCACCGATCCTTGCCCGAAGTGCAAAGGCGAAGGGCGGCTTATGCGCGAGCGGGTTGTCGAAGCGAAGGTGCCGGCTGGGGTCGAGGACGGCACGCGAATTCGTTTTACCGGGCTTGGAGAAGCGGGCGTGTTCGGCGGCCCGGCCGGCGATCTGTACATTGTTCTGCACGTGAAGGAGCACGCGTTCTTTGAGCGCGAGGGCAACGATCTTCACTGTGTAGTGCCGGTCTCGTTTCCGCAAGCTGCCATGGGCACGGAGATCGTGGTTCCAACGCTTGAAGGAGAGCATGAGCTCAAAGTGCCTGAAGGCACGCAGTCTGGAACATCGTTTCGCATTCGGAATAAAGGCGTGCCTGTGCTCAACGGGCATGGCAAGGGCGATCTTTACGTCGAGGTGCGAATCCAAACACCCAGCAAACTGAACAAACGGCAGCGCGAATTGTTGGCCGAACTGGCGCAGCTTTCTCCCGTGGAGAACAAGCCGCAACATCGGACGCTGTTGGGTCGCGTGAAAGACATGTTTGTTTAGAGAAGTTCTTAATTCCCAGTTCTCAGTTCTCAGTCTTTCGCCTTTAAGCTTCTTGTGGTCGCTTGGTCCGACAGGATTTTACTGAGAACTGAGAACTGAGAACTGAGAACCGAGAACTTTCCAATGACACGTCGTCGCTGGATTGCCGACGAAGTTGCCGGAGACACCGCCATTCTGTTGGGCGACCATGCAATGCATTTGGCTCGCGTTCTCCGCGCGCGAGTTGGCCAGGAATTTGACATCGCTATTGGCGGCGACGGGCAGGCGGAAGTTCGTCGCGGCACCATCGTTGCAATCTCCGATCATCGAGTTGAATTCGCGCTCGGAAATCAACTAGACCATACTTCCAATCCCATCTCACAAATCACTCTTGCCCTTGCCATCTTTAAGTTTGACCGTATGGAGTGGGCGATTGAGAAGTGTACCGAGATTGGGGTAGGTCGCATTGTTCCCGTCATTGCCCAGCGCAGCGACGCTCATCTTGTCGCCGCTTCCAGCAAGCGGCACGAACGGTGGCAGCGCCTTGCGCGGCAGGCCGCGGAACAGTCTCGAAGGCCGTCGCCTCCTGAGATTGTTTTGCCGGTGAAACTTAAGGAGATTGCCGCCGTGCTGCCGGCTAGCGCGGTGACGCGCGTAGTTCTTGCCGAATCGCTGTTGGGCACTGAAGACGCCCGGCTGACGGACGTTTTGCAGTCTCGGCCAACTGAAGTGGCGCTCGCCGTTGGTCCTGAAGGAGGATGGTCCGACGATGAACTGGAGTGGTTTCGCGAGGCGGGATGGGTTGCGGCATCGCTGGGGGCAACAATTTTGCGCGCGGAAACCGCCGCGATTGTGGCGAGCGCGTTGGCGATCAACGCGTTGCGGTGATTCCCTCGCTCTTCCCTCGCCCTCGCCGAATCGCAGGCGCCATTCCACACCCGGCTCTGATATTCTCCGGCTAGAGACTTACACGTGGCTTCCACCGTTTTACCCGAGACTAAAATCGTTTTTGATGAGCGCCAGCAGCGGGCCATTGGACATGTTCATGGCCCAATGCTTGTGATTGCGGGGGCGGGCACTGGGAAGACTACTGTGCTCACGCAGCGTGTAGCAAATCTTATTCGTGAGGGCCACGCGCGGCCCGACGAAATTCTGGCGCTTACCTACACAGACAATTCCGCGGCGGAGATGAGGTCTCGGGTTATAGGCGAACTCGGGAGCGCGGCCACTGCGAGTTTGCAGGCGTGCACCTTTCATTCCTGGTGCGCCGGGGTGCTCAAGAGTCGCGACGCTGATTTTGGCGTGCTTGATGACAGCGATCTGTGGGTGTATTTGCGCCGGCGCATTCGTGAGTTACATCTCAAACATTTTGTTCGTGCTGCTAATGTCGGCCAGTTTCTTGATAGCTTGCTCGAGTTCATACGCCGGTGTCAGGACGAACTCGTCGGCCCGGAAGATTATCAGCGCTATGTCGAACGCCTCGAACGTAAAGAAATTTCGTTGCCCCGCGTTGCGCGAGCCAAGAAGCACAGTGAGTTGACGGACGACGAGATACTGGAGCGTTGCCAGGAAATCTCTCACGTCTTCGCCACCGTGGAAAGCATGCTGGGAAAAAATCTCGGCACGTTCGGCCACATGATTACTCGCGCCTATCAGTTGCTGAAGGACGATCTGGCACTGCTCCATGAGCAGCGCGTGCGTACTCGCTTTCTGCTCGTCGATGAGTTCCAGGACGCGAACTTTGCCCAAGTGGAACTGCTTTCCCTTCTTGCCGGACCAGAGGCGAATGTCTTTGCCGTGGGCGACCCCGACCAGGCGATCTACCAGTTCCGGGGCGCGTCCAGCGAGGCGTTTGCGTTGTTTATTAAGAAGTTTCCTGCCGCTCAATTGGTTGCATTGGATAAGAATCGCCGATCGCTTTCGCCCATCTTGCGCTGCGCGTTTGGCATCGTGAACGACAATCCTCCAGTGTTTTCGCAAAAGGGTGCGCAAAAAGAGAATGCCATCTCCTACCAGCGGACGCCGCTGGAATCTCTGCGCGATGAGGATGCCAAGAAAACGGGTCGGACGAATGCCGCACCGCTGGTCGAGATCGTTACGTGGGGCGATAAGGAGGTCGAAGCTGCCGATCTCGCGCGCAGCATCCAGAAGAAGCGTAAAAACCTGCAAAACAAAGACCTGCGCTGCAATTGGCGGGATTTCGCGGTGCTCTATCGCCAGCATGCCCATCGCGACGATCTCGTCCATGAGTTTGGCGAGCGCAATATCCCGTTCTCAATCGAAGGGCTGGAACTGCTCGACACGCCGGAGGTTCGCGACGTCATCGCAGGCCTCACGGCCGCAGTGTCGCTGAACGATGCGGCCAGCTTGTTTCGCGTAGCAGCGCTGCCGCAGTTTGGCATCAACCCGCTGGAATTACGGGCGGCGATGCGGGGAGTACGTCGGCAAGAACTTGACTTGCGAATTGTGTTGGCAAGATTACCGAAAGGACCGGCGTTACTTGAAAGC
>Ga0137395_10000486_pt1 | contig 16649 bp, 15 predicted proteins | sample czobulk216metaG_FD_108283 | JGI IMG/M metagenome (GOLD analysis project Ga0137395, IMG submission 108283) | Vadose zone soil microbial communities from Angelo Coast Range Reserve, California, USA - czobulk2.16 metaG | ecosystem: Environmental > Terrestrial > Soil > Vadose zone | place: USA...
CGCCTTGACTACGGGTTTGTCCGTGTCGGATCGGTAGTGCAGCAACCGCGTATGCCAGGCGATCTCCTGCGGGTCGTGGCGCAGGAAATAGGGCACGTCGAGACGGCGCCACAGCGGATCCTGGACCGTGTCCGAAAGGCCGTAGAGCCGCAGCAGGCGCCTCGCCTCGTCCTGCTTGTTCTGGATGTACTGGTCCGCCTCGATCTTTCCGCCCTTCAGCAGATACTGCGTCGCGCGAAACAGGTCCTCCAAGAGCTTGCCTTTCCAGGCGTTCCACACCTTGGGGCTCGTGCCGCGGATATCCGCGACCGTGAACAAGTAGAGAGCCACCAGCCGGCGCTCCGTGCCGACGGTGCCGGCGAAGCGCCGCACCACTTCGGGATCCGACATGTCCTGCTTCTGCGCCACCGACGACATGGTGAGATGGTGCTCGACGAGGAACTCGACGAGCTTTGCGTCTTCCGGCTGGAGGCCGTGCGCGCGGCAGAAACGCCGGGCCTCGAGCCTGCCCAGTTGCGAATGATCGCCCCCGCGGCCCTTGGCGATGTCGTGAAAGATCGCCGCGATGTAAAGCAGCCAGTGGCGCTCGAGGCCGGCGATGAGGCGGCTGCACAGCGGATATTCGTGCGCAAACTCGAGCATGGTGAAGCGGCGCAGGTTGCGCACGACGGTGAGGATGTGCTGGTCAACGGTGTAGACGTGGAATAGATCGTGCTGCATCTGGCCGACGATGCGCCGGAACGCGGGCAGATACCTTCCCAGGATGCCGTATTGATTCATGCGCCGCAGCTCGTGCACGATGCCGCGCGGCTGCTGCAGTAGAGCGAGGAAAGTCGCGCGGTTGCGCGGATCGCGCCGAAAGGCCGCGCCGATCCGCGCGCCCGCGCGCCACAGCCCGCGCAGCGTCTGCGCCGTCATGCCTTTCAGCTCCGGACGCTGCTGCATGATGAGGAAACTCTCGAGAATCGCGGAAGGCTCGCGCTCGAAGAGGTCCGGCGGGCATGCCTCGAGCAATTCGCCCACGCGCCTGAACCGCTCGTTGATCGTCCGGGTGTCGGAATTCCTGACCGGGAAGATCTGGGTGCCGAGGTTCTGGAGCAGTATGGTATTGAGCTGCGTGACCGCTTTCGCCGTTCGGAAATACGCCTGCATCAGCTGCTCGCCGGCGCGGTGGTGGGCGGTGGCGGAATAGCCCAGGCCGCGCGCCAGGCTCTCCTGGTAATCGAACAGCAGGCGGTCCTCGCGGCGCCCCGCGGCGTAGTGCAGGCGCACGCGCAGGTCCTGCAGCAGCTTGTAGTGCCGGTGCGCCTGGCGCGCCTCCTCGGCGGTGATCAAACCGCGTTTGGCCAATTCCGCCCAGGAATTTCCGAGGCCGCACGCGCGGCTGATCCACAGGATCACCTGCAGGTCGCGCAGCCCGCCCGGCGCCTCCTTGAGGTTGGGCTCGAGGCTGTAGGGGCTGTCCTGGAATTTCGTGTGACGCTGCTCCTGCTCCAGACGCTTTGCCTTGAAAAATACCTGGCCGTCGAGGCATTCGCGCCGCGTGCGTTCGAAACGGGCGAAAAGTCCGCGGTTTCCCGCGAGCAGTCTTCCCTCGAGCAAGCTCGTCATCACGGTGACGTCCTTGGTCGCCTCTTCGACGCATTCGGCGACGGTGCGCACGCTGTGACTCAGCTCAAGCCCGGTGTCCCAGAGCCGTCCGACGAGCTCCTCGATCATTGCGGCCAAGCCCGCCGAAGGCGCTTCCGGGAGCAGCACCAGGACGTCGATGTCGGAATGAGGATAGAGCTCGCCGCGCCCGTAGCCGCCGACCGCGAGCAGGGCGACAGACGCGGGCAGCCGCAGTCGCGACCACATGTTTTTCAGGACGCGGTCGACCAGGCGGCGGTGCTCGCGCAGCACCCACGCGCCGTCGGCCGTTTTCTGGAATTTCGCCCTAAGCTCGGTGCGCTCGGCCTGCACGCCGGCCTTGAGCCGTGCAAACGCCGGTCCGGGGTCGGTGAACGCCGCAGGCGGAGACAACATGGAGCTAATTCCTCGGCGGGGGCGGCGTGCCCGCCGAAACCGTCAGAACCTCGTACCCTGTCGCGGTGACCAGCACCGTGTGTTCCCACTGCGCCGAGAGGCTGTGGTCCTTGGTGACGATGGTCCAGCCGTCGGCAAGCTCGCGGATCGCCGGCTTGCCGGCGTTGATCATCGGCTCGATCGTGAAGGTCATTCCCGGCTGAAGGCGAGTGCCGGTTCCCGCACGCCCGTAATGCAGAACCTGCGGCTCTTCGTGGAACTTGCGCCCGATTCCATGGCCGCAGAACTCGCGCACCACGCTGTAGCCCCGGCCTTCGGCATGTTGCTGGATGGCCGCCCCGACATCGCCGAGAAAGGCCCCCGGACGCACCGTATCGATGCCGAGCCACATGCACTCGTAGGTGGTTTCGCACAGCCGCCTGGCCTGGATCGAGGGCTCGCCGACATAGAACATGCGGCTGGAGTCGCCGTGAAAGCCGTCCTTGATCACCGTGACGTCGATATTCAGGATGTCACCGGCTTTCAGCACGCGCTCCCCGGGAATGCCGTGGCAGACCTGATGGTTTACGGAGGTGCAGATCGACTTGGGAAAGGGCTTGTAGCCGGGCGGCGCGTAATTGAGGGGGGCCGGGATGGCTTTCTGCTCGTGAACGATGAGCTCATGACAGAGACGGTCGAGCTCGCCGGTGGTGATGCCGGGCTTCACCCGCGGGGCGACGAAGTCGAGCACTTCTCCGGCGAGCCGCCCGGCGACGCGCATCTGCCCGATTTCCTCGGCGGTCTTCAGGTGTATCGCCATGCCTCTACAAAAAAAGTGCGAAGGATATGTCAAGCACCCGTCTCCAGCAAGGCTCGCCGAGCCAGCGCTGGACGGTCGCGACCAGAACGGAGTAATACTCTGTTTGCACAGGAAAAACTTGCGCCGATTTCAATACGCGTGCTACCATTCTAAATCTAGCCGGGCTTGACCTCGGCTAAATTTTTGCCGCTTCGCCGTTAGGGTGCCCGAAATCTCGGGTGATGGGGCCGGGCGGCTGAGAATCAACCCTAACCGGAGTGTCACCATGTCGACCACGATGCGCCAGATGCTCGAAGCGGGCGTGCATTTCGGCCACCAGACCCGCTACTGGAACCCGAAGATGGCGCCTTTCATCTTCGGCCACCGCAACAAGATCCACATCATCAACCTGGAAAAGACCATGGTGATGTACCAGGAGGCGATGAAATTCGTGCGCCAGCTCTCCTCCAACAAGGGCCGCGTGCTGTTCGTCGGAACCAAACGCCAGGCGCGCGAGATTGTCCGCGAGGAAGCCGAGCGCTGCGCCGCCCCGTACGTCGATCATCGATGGCTCGGCGGGATGCTCACCAACTTCAAGACCGTGCGCCAGTCGATCAAGCGGCTGAAGGATATGGAAGCGATGATCCAGGACGGCAGCCTCGACAAGCTGCCGAAAAAGGAGGGGCTGCACTTCCAGCGCGAGCTCGCCAAGCTGCAGCGCAGCCTCGGAGGCATCAAGGAGCTGGACAGCCGGCCCGACGCTCTTTTCGTAATCGACGTCGGTTACCAGAAGGGCGCGGTCGCCGAGGCGAAGAAGCTCGGAATTCCGGTTATCGGGGTAGTCGATACCAACCATTCCCCGGACGGGATCGCCTACGTCATTCCGGGCAACGACGATTCCAGCCGCGCGATCCGTCTGTATGCGCGCGGTATCGCCGACGCCGTCCTGGAGGGCCGCGACCAGGTCGTGCAGGAGATCGTCGGTGCGGCCTCGGACGAGTTCGTCGAGGTCGAAGAGTCCGGCGCGAAAGCGGAATGATCGGCGACGCATGCGTGAAAAAAGGGCGGCAGGCCCTTTTTTTTTAAACTTTTGGAATGAGTGAGGGGATGGCGGAAATCACCGCAGGCATGGTCAGGGAGCTGCGCGACAAGACCGATGCGCCGATGATGGAGTGCAAGAAGGCGCTCGTCGAAGCGGGCGGGAATCCCGCCAAGGCCGAGGAGCTGCTGCGAATCAGGCTGGGCAACAAGGCGTCCAAGGCGGCGACGCGCACGGCGGCTGAGGGCGTCGTTGCAGTTTACGTCGCACCCGACGCGAGGACGGGTGCGATCGTGGAGGTCAACTGCGAAACCGATTTCGTCGCCAAGAACGAGGGGTTCTTGAAGTTCGCTGCCGGGCTGGCCGAATCGGTCGAGAAAAAGAATCCCGCCGACGCGGCGGCGCTCGCCGCGCTGCCGCTCGGCCCAGCCACGGTCGAAGAAGCGCGCAAAGCGCTGGTGGGGCGGATCGGCGAAAACATATCGATCCGCCGTTTCGCGAGGATCGAGGCGAAGGGGCGCTTGTCGCACTATGTTCACGGCGGCGCCAGGATCGGCGTTCTGATCGATTTTACGGGCGGCGACGAGCAGCTCGGCAGGGATCTCGCGATGCATATCGCCGCTTCCAGGCCGATTGCCCTGTCCAGGGACGCGGTCGCCGCGGAGCTCGTGAAGAAGGAGCGCGACATCGCGCGCGCAAAAGCGGCCGAGTCGGGAAAGCCGGCCGATATCGTCGAGAAGATGGTCGAGGGCAGCGTGCAAAAATACCTGAAAGAAGTCACGCTGCTCGGTCAGGTCTTCGTGAAGGACCCGGCGGGCAAGCAAACGGTCGAGGCCCTGCTGAAGGCCCGCGGGGCGTCGGTGTCGTGCTTTGTTCTTTACGTCGTCGGCGAGGGCATCGAGAAGAGATCGAGCGATTTTGCCGCCGAGGTCATGGCGCAGGTCGGCATGGCGAGATGATCCGCGATGGCGCCGAAATACAAGCGGATACTGCTGAAATTGAGCGGCGAGGCCCTGATGGGGGACGATTCCTTCGGGATCAATCGCTCGACCATCGAGCGGATCGTCGGCGAAGTCGCTCAAGTCGCGGCCCTCGGCGTGGAGATCGCGATCGTGATCGGAGGGGGAAACATATTCCGCGGGGTGGCACCGGGCGCGGCGGGAATGGACCGCGCGACCGCCGATTACATCGGCATGCTCGCCACCATAATGAACGCGCTGGCGCTCCAGGATGCCATGCGGCAGGCCGGCTTGAACGCGCGGGTGCAGTCGGCGCTCAATATCGAGCAGGTGGTGGAGCCTTACATCCGCAACAAGGCGATCCGCTACCTCGAGGAAGGCAAGATCGTGATTTTCGCCGCGGGGACGGGCAACCCTTTCTTCACCACCGACACCGCGGCGGCGCTGCGCGGCACGGAGATCGGGGCGGAAATGGTGCTGAAGGCGACCAAGGTCGACGGCGTCTATACGGCCGATCCGAAGCTGCACCCGGACGCCAAGCGTTACGACAAGCTCTCCTTCGACGAGGCCATGATCAAAAATCTGCGGGTAATGGATGCCACGGCGTTCGCGCTGTGCCGCGACCAGAAGCTCCCGATCACCGTGTTCAGCATACTGAAGGCCGGCGCGATGAAGCGGGTCGTCACCGGGGAAAACGAAGGCACGCTGGTCTACGTCAGCGCTTGAGCGCTGGAGGGATGGAGTGAGTCATGAATACCGTCGCCGACGTCAGAAAGACCACCGAGCAGAAGATGCACAAATCGCTCGACGCGCTGAAAACCGATCTGGCCAAGGTGCGCACCGGCAGGGCGCACACGGGGCTGCTCGACCACATCACGGTGGACTACTACGGCACGTCGATGCCGATCTCCAAGGTGGCCAACGTGAGCCTGCTCGACGCCCGGACCCTGGGCGTATCCCCGTGGGAGAAAAAGATGCTCGGAGTGATCGAAAAGGCGATCCGTGAATCCGATCTCGGCCTGAATCCCGCCACCCAGGGCGACGTCGTCCGCGTGCCGATGCCCTCGCTCACCGAGGAGCGCCGCCGCGAGCTGATCAAGGTGATCAAGCACGAAGCTGAAAACACCAAGGTCGCGGTGCGCAACCTGCGCCGCGACGCCAACCACGCGCTCAAGGAACTGCTCAAGAGCAAGGCCGTGTCGGAAGACGAGGAGCGGCGCGCCCAGGAGGATATCCAGAAAATCACCGACAAGCACATCGCCGACATCGACAAGATGATCGCCGGCAAAGAAGCCGAGCTGATGGCGATCTGATCCTCCATCTCGAAGAACCTGCTGATGAAATCATTCTCCAGCTCCACGCGCGAGATCCCGCCCGCTGGTGAAATTCCCAGGCACATCGCCGTCATCATGGACGGCAACGGGCGCTGGGCCAAGAAGCGCTATCTGCCGCGCGTCGCCGGCCATAAGCAGGGCGTCGAGACGGTGCGCCGGGTCACGCGCGCGTGCGGCGAGCGCGGCGTCGAATACCTGACCCTGTTTGCGTTCAGCTCGGAGAACTGGCGCCGGCCGGCCCAGGAGGTTTCGACGCTCAAGCAGCTGTTCATGGCGGCCCTGGAGCAGGAGGCCGAGCGGCTGCACCGGAACAAGGTGCGCCTGAAGATCATCGGCGATATCGCGCCGTTCGGGGCGCGGGTGGTCGAGCTCGCGCGCCGCGCCCAGGAGCTGACCTCGGCCAATTCGGGGCTTACGCTTACCATCGCCGCCAACTACGGAGGGCGGTGGGACCTGATGCAGGCCCTGGCGAAGCTGATACGCAGCGGGCCGCTGCCTGAGGACGGCTTTACCGAGGAGCAAGTGGCTTCGCAGCTCGCGCTCAATTACGCGCCCGAGCCCGATCTGTTCATCCGCACCGGAGGGGAGCAGCGCATCAGCAATTTCTTGCTTTGGCAGCTCGCCTACACCGAACTTTACTTCACTCCGACGCTGTGGCCGGACTTCGACGCCGGGCAGCTCGACGCGGCGATCGCCTGGTATCGCGAGCGCGAGCGCCGCTTCGGGCGGACCAGCGAGCAACTGGAAAAAGCCAAGCGCGACTCGAACGGCCGGCGGAGGATCGCGTAAGGCTTCCTGCTCTCGCGGGGAGGCAAGCGCGGGCCGTCATGCTGAAAACCCGCGTGCTGACGGCCGCGGTCTTGCTGGCGGTGCTTCTGTCGGCGCTGTTCCTGCTGCCCAGGAACGGCTGGATCGCATTCTGCGCTTTGCTTCTCGGCATCGCCGCCTGGGAATGGGGCGCATTGGCGGGGCTCGCCGCGGCCGGTCGCTCGATTTACACGGCATTCGTGATCGGGCTTTTCGTCTTGCCCGAGGTCCTCGAGGTTTCCCGGGCCGATGGCTTGTACGTGCCGATCTGGATTTACTGCGCGGCCGCGCTTTTCTGGATCATCCTCGTTCCGCTGTGGATGTGGCGACGCCCGCAGATGGATGGCCGGGCCTTGTTGCTCACAGCGGGCGCCATCGCGCTGGTGCCGGCCTTTGCCGCTGCGGTTGATCTGCGGAGCGTCCGTCCGTCCCTCTTGGTCGCCGTCCTGGCGACGGTCTGGATTTCCGACTCGGCTGCGTATTTCATCGGCCGGCGTTTTGGCAAGCGCAAGCTCGCCCCGGCTATCAGCCCGGGAAAGACCTGGGAAGGCGTCGCCGGAGCGCTGGCAGCGGTCGCGCTCTACGCGCTTGCCTGGGCAAGCTTGAGCGGCCCGGCCGGCCTGTCTCTCGGGCCCGGCCGGGCGCAGTTGGGGCCGGCGTGGATCCTCCCGGTCCTGCTCGGGCTCGCCGTCGCCGGAATGATTGGCGATCTGCTCGAATCTCTGATAAAACGCCAGGCGGGAGTCAAGGACAGCGGCGCATTGCTGCCCGGCCACGGCGGCGTGCTCGATCGCATCGACGCGCCCCTGGCGATGCTCCCGCTTGCAGCGCTTGCGTTCGTGAGGTGACTACGATTCAGAACATCGCGGTACTCGGAGCAACCGGCTCGATCGGAGCGAGCACGCTGGATGTGATCGCGCGCCATCCGTCGCGCTTTCGCGTAGCGGCGCTGACCGCCAACCGGCAGGTCGACGAGCTGGCGGAGCTCTGCAGGCGGCACCGCCCCGACTACGCCTGCGTCGCCGACAGTTCGCGCGCGCCGCGGCTGCGCGAGCGCCTGGCGGGAGCCGGCGTGGCCTGCAAGATCCTCGCGGGAGAAGCGGGCCTCGTGGAGGTCGCTTCGCTGCCCGAAGTGGACTGCGTGATGGCCGCCATCGTCGGAGCGGCAGGAGTGCGCGCGAGCCTCGCCGCCGCGAAGGCGGGCAAGAAGCTGCTGCTCGCGAACAAGGAAGCGCTCGTGGTCGCGGGCCCCGTCTTCATGGAGACGGTGCGCTCGGGCGGCGCGACGCTGCTGCCGATCGACAGCGAGCACAACGCCATCTTTCAGTGCCTGCCGCCGTTCGCCGCCGGCGGGCTTGCCGCCAAGGGCGTCCGCAGAATCCTGCTCACGGGATCCGGCGGGCCGTTCAGGGCGCGAGCGCGCGCCGAGCTGCACCGCGTGACCCCGGAGGAGGCCTGCGCTCATCCGAACTGGGTCATGGGACGCAAGATCTCGGTGGATTCCGCGACCATGATGAACAAGGGGCTCGAGATCATCGAGGCGCACTGGCTGTTCGGCGCGAGCCCGGAACAGATCCAGGTCGTCGTCCATCCGCAGAGCGTGGTGCACTCGATGGTCGAGTACGCCGACGGTTCGGTGATCGCCCAGCTCGGACACCCGGACATGCGCACGCCCATCGCCCAGGCGCTCGCTTACCCCGAGCGGATCGATGCGGGGGTCTCGTCGCTCGACCTTTTCCGGATCGGCGCTCTCAGCTTCGAGCAGCCCGATTTCGAGCGCTTTCCGGCGCTCGATCTCGCCTACGCGGCGCTCAGGAGCGGAGGAGCGGCACCGGCCACGCTCAACGCAGCGAACGAGGTCGCCGTGGCGGCCTTCCTCGAAGGGCGCCTGCCTTTCCTGCGCATCACGGCGGTCATAGAGGAAACCCTGGCGAGCGCGGCAGCCGGCACGCCAGGCACGCTCGAGGACGTGCTCGCCGCCGACGCGAGCGCTCGCGGCCGCGCGAGCCAGATCGTCGCCCGGTTCAACTCCCACGCCGCATGAATCTCGCCATCACCATAACGGCCTTCGTCTTCGCGCTCGGCGTGCTGATCGTGATCCACGAGTATGGGCACTACCTGGTCGCGCGACTGTGCGGGATCAAGGTGTTGCGCTTCTCGGTCGGTTTCGGCAGGCCGCTGTGGAAGGTCCGGCGCGGCCGGGACCAGACCGAGTGGGTGATCGCCGCGCTGCCGCTCGGCGGTTACGTGAAAATGCTCGACGAACACGAAGGCCCGGTCGCGCCCGAGGAATTGCACCGTGCTTTCAACCGCCAGAGCGTCTGGCGGCGCATCGCGGTCGTCGTCGCGGGGCCGGCTGCGAACTTCCTGCTCGCCATCGCGTTCTACTGGGCGCTGTTCGTGGGCGGGGTGCAGGAGGCAAAGCCGGTCCTCGCCGCGCCGGAGGCCGGAACGGTTGCGGAGGCGAGCGGGATCGCGCGCGGCGAGACCATTCTTAAGATCAACGGAGAGCCGGTCGCGAGCTGGCAGCAGGTGCGCTGGCAGCTGCTGCAGCTCGCGGTGGAAAGACAGCCGGCGCGGCTCGAGGTCATCGACGCGAAACAGCGGCTCACTTGGCGGACCCTGGATCTGTCGCGCTTCGACCTCGAGGGTTTCGACAGCGACCCGCTTGCGCGCCTGGGGCTGCGGCTGAACCGGCCCGACGTCGCCCCGATCATCGGCACGGTCGTGCCGGGAAGCGTGGCCGAGGCCGGAGGGCTGCGCGCGGGGGACCGCGTAATCTCGATCGACGGCGGCGCTATCCTCGTCTGGGAGGATGTCGTAAAGGCGGTTCGGGCACACCCGGCCGAAACGCTGCAGCTGCAGATCCTGCGCGAAGGAAACAGGATTGAGATCCGGCTGCGACCGGAGGCGGTGCAGCAGAACGGCGAGCGCTTCGGCCGCATCGGGGCGGCGCCGCAGGTCGACGCCGGGGCGATGAAGGACCTGGTCGCGACCGTGCGCTACGCTCCGTGGCCCGCCCTCGTACTGGCGTTCGAGCGGACCTGGGAAACATCGGCGTTCAGCCTGAAGATGCTCGGCAAGATGGCGATCGGCGAGGTCTCCTGGAAAAACCTGAGCGGCCCGGTCACGATCGCCGACTACGCGGGCCAATCGGCGCAGCTCGGCATCGGCGCCTATGTCGCCTTCCTCGCGCTGATCAGCATCAGCCTCGGCGTGCTGAACCTTCTGCCGATTCCGTTACTGGACGGAGGGCACCTGCTGTATTATCTGGTCGAGATCTTCAAGGGCAGCCCGTTGTCCGAGCGAGCGATGGAGCTGGGCCAGCGTCTCGGGCTGACGCTGCTTCTCTCCCTGATGGCCTTCGCCTTCTACAACGACCTCAACCGCCTGTTGGCGGGTTGATAATTCCTTCGGTGAAAAACGCGCTGCGGGCCGCGATCTTCCTGCTCGTGCTCTGCGGGCCGGCGTGGGCGCTCGGTCCTTTCGTCGTGCGCGACATCCGCGTCGAAGGCATCCAGCGCATCGAGGCGGGAACCGTCTTCAATTATCTTCCCGTCAAGGTCGGCGACACGATGACCGACGAGAAAGCGGCGGGGGCGATCCGCACCTTGTTCGCCACGGGCTTCTTCCGGGACGTGAGGCTGGAAGCTCAAGGGAGCGTGCTGATCGTGACGCTGGAAGAGCGCCCGGCGATCGCCTCGATCGAGTTCACCGGAATGAAGGAATTCGAAAAGGACAAGGTCAAGCAGGGCTTGCGCGACGTCGGGTTCCAGGAGGGCCGCATTTTCGACCGCGCGCTGCTCGACCAGGCCGAGCAGGAGCTCAAGCGCCAATACTTGACCCGCGGCCTCTACGGCGTCGAGGTGACGACCACCGTGACCCCGCTCGAGCGCAACCGCGTCGCGATCAATTTCAGCATCAACGAGGGCGAGGTCGCAAAGATCGCCAGGATCAACATCGTCGGCAACCGGGCGTTTTCGCAGGACGAATTGCTCGGCATCATCCAGCTTCGCACCCCCGGCTGGTTCACCTGGTTCAGCAAGAACGACCAGTATTCCAGGCAGAAGCTGCAGGCCGATCTCGAATCGCTGCGCTCCTATTACCTGAACGGCGGCTACCTCGAGTTCGGCATCGACTCGACCCAGGTCTCGATCACCCCCGACCGGCGCGACATTTACATCACCGTCAACATCACCGAGGGCGAGAAATACGAGGTGACCGAGGTGAAGCTCGGAGGCGAGCTGCTCGTCCCGGAGGAGGAGCTTCGCGCGCTGATCACGATCAAGCCGGGAGAGACGTTTTCGAGGGAAAAGCTCACCGAGTCGACCAAGGCCATTGTCGACCGGCTGGGGCGGGAGGGCTATGCCTTCGCCAACGTCAACGCGAATCCGGCCGTCGACAAGGAAAAGCGCAAGGTCGCCTTCACGTTTCTGATCGACCCGGGGCGGCGCGTCTATGTGCGGCGGATCAACGTCGTCGGCAACACGCGCACCCGCGACGAGGTGGTGCGCCGCGAGATTCGCCAGCTCGAGGGAAGCTTTTTCGACAGCCAGAAGCTGCAGCTGTCCAAGCAGCGGATCGACAAGACGGGCTTCTTCAGCGAAGTCGAGGTCGAGACGCCGGCGGTACCCGGGACGACCGATCAGGTCGACGTGACCGTGCGGGTCAAGGAGAAGCCCACGGGCGCGATCATGCTGGGCGTGGGTTTTTCGAGCGTCGATAAACTCATCGTGCAGGCGTCGGTTCAACAAAGCAACTTCTTCGGCACCGGCAATACCCTGGGCGCGCAGATCCAATCCGGGACGGTCAACAAGGTCGCCTCGTTTTCCTTCACCGACCCTTACTACACGATCGACGGGGTCAGCCGCGGGTTCGACGTTTACCGGCGCGACGTGAACGCGACCTCGCTCGGGATCGGCAACTACCGGACCAGGACGGTCGGCGGGGCGGTGCGCTTCGGCGTGCCCTTCACCGAATACGACACCTTGTTTTTCGGGCTGGGCGTGGAACGCGTCGCGCTGGCGCTTCAGGCCGACAGTCCGGCGCGTTATCTCGACTTTCAGAACCAGTTCGGGAGCACCTACGCGGCGCTGATCGACACCGCCGGCTGGGTCCGCGACACGCGCGACAGCGCCATCTGGCCGACCAAGGGGCACCTGGAGCGCGCGACGCTGGAGCTCGCCACGCCGCCCGGGGACCTCGAGTACTGGAAGTACTCCTACACCCACCAGTACTTTTACCCGTTCTCGCGCAGCCTCACCTTGCTGCTGACCGGGGAGCTCGACGCGGGGGACGGGTACGGAGGAAAGCCGCTGCCGTTTTTCAAGAACTACTACTCCGGCGGGATCGGCAGCGTGCGCGGATTCCGCAACGCTTCGTTGGGGCCGCGCGACATCGACGGCAGCTTCCTCGGGGGCAACCGCAAGGTCAACGGCTCGGCCGAGCTGCTGTTTCCGGTACCCGGCAGCGGGCTCGACCGGTCGATGCGGTTCGGCGCCTTCATCGACGCCGGGCAGGTCTACGGAGGGAGCGAAAAGGTGGATTTCTCGCTATTGCGCGCCTCGTACGGACTGAGCTTTGCATGGAACTCCCCGGTCGGGCCGATGAAGATCAGCATCGCGCGTCCCCTGAAGCAAAAGCCGGGCGACGACACCCAGCCCATCCAGTTCACCCTCGGCTACATATTCTGACGGCCCGGTATAATCGCGTTTTTAGAGGCGGAGTTTGGCGGGAGAGCGAATTGAAAGGAAAATCGGCCGCCGTCTGGATCCTCGCGGGGCTGCTCGGAGCCGGCGGTCCGGCTCTGGCCCAGTCGAAGGTCGGATTTGTCAGCCTGGAGCGGATCCTGCGCGAGGCGCCGGCCGCCCAGCGGGCGCAGAAGAAACTGGAGCAGGAGTTCTCCAAGCGCGGGCAGGACGTATCGAAAATGGCGGAGCAGCTGAAGAAGCTGCAAGAAGACATGGACAGGAATTCGGTGACGATGTCGGAATCCGACCGGCAAAAGCGCGAGCGGGAATTCGGCGAGCTCAACCGGGATTTCCAGCGCAAGCAGCGCGAATTCAACGAGGACCTGGCGCAGCGGCGCAACCAGGAGCTCTCCGAAGTCATCCAGCGCGCGAACCTCGCGGTGAAGCGGATCGCCGAGGCCGAAAACCTCGACGTCGTGCTTCAGAACGAACAGGTCGTGTGGGCGAGCCCCCGCATCGATATCACCGACAAGGTCATCAAGGCGCTCGAAGATACCCGCGCGGGCAAGTAGCTCGTGACGCAATCCAACTCGCGCACTTACCGGCTCGGTGAAATCGTGGCGCGGCTCGGCGGGGAGCTGATAGGCGATCCCGGCGCCGAGATTCGCAGGATGGCCACGCTGGAGAGCGCCGGTCCGGGAGATCTGTCGTTTCTCTCCCATCCCAGGTACCGGCGGCAGTTGCGCGGCACGCGGGCCTCCGCGGTGATTCTCGCGCGCGACGAGCGCGACGCGACGGCGCTGCCGCGCATTCTCTGCGAGGACCCCTACGTCTACTTTGCCCGCGCCGCGCAGCTGCTGAGCGCCGAGCCGCGTCCGGCTCCGGGCGCGCACCCGCAGGCGGTGATCGAGGCCGGCGCGATCGTTCCGGACTCCGCGAGGGTGGGCGCGGGATGCCGAATCGGCCGGGAAGCGCGCCTGGGCGAGCGCGTCATCGTCGATTCCGGCTGCAGCGTCGGGGACAGGGTGGTGATCGGCGAGGAAAGCCGCCTCTACCCTTCGGTCACGATCTATCCGCGCTGCGTGATCGGCAAGCGCGCCGTGATCCACTCCGGCGCGGTGATCGGGGCCGACGGTTTCGGTATGGCGCCCGATGGAGACCGCTGGATCAAGATTCCGCAGACGGGGCGGGTCATCATCGGCGACGACGTGGAGATCGGGGCCAACACCACCATCGACCGCGGCGCACTCGACGATACCGTGATCGAGGACGGCGTGAAGCTCGACAACCAGATCCAGATCGGCCACAACGTGCGGGTCGGCGCGCATACCGCGATGGCCGGCTGCGTGGCCGTCGCGGGCAGCACGCGCATCGGCCGGCACTGCGCGATCGGCGGCGCGGCGCGCATCATCGGCCACCTGGAAATAGCCGACCGCGTCACCATCTCCGCCGCCGCCGTGGTGACAAAATCCATCACCCGGGCGGGCGTGTACACCGGCGTTCTCCCGTCCGCGCCGAGCCGCGAATGGGCGAGGACGGTGGCCCACCTGCGGGGCCTCGATCGGCTGGTCAAGCGCGTGCGCGAGCTGGAGAAGCGACTATCCGAACCGCGAAAGAAAAAGAGGTAAACGATGGACATCCGCGAGATCCTGGAGCACCTGCCGCACCGCTATCCCATGCTTCTGGTGGACCGGGTGCTCGAATGCGAGCCGGGCAAGCGGCTCCTCGCGATCAAGAACGTCACTATCAACGAGCCTTTCTTTGCCGGCCATTTCCCGCACTATCCGGTCATGCCCGGGGTCATGGTCATCGAGGCGCTGGCTCAAGCCGCGGCCATATTGTCTTTCCGGACGCTCGGCACCAAACCGGACGACCGGTCCGTCTACTACTTCGCGGGAATCGACGAGGCGCGCTTCAAGCGGCCGGTCGTCCCGGGCGACCAGCTGCTGCTCGAGGTGACGCTCGAGCGGGAGACCCGCGGCCTGTGGAAGTTCGCTGCGCAGGCGCGCGTCGGCGACGCGCTCGCCGCCGAAGCCAAGATCCTGTGCACGCTGCGCTCGATATGATCCACCCGAGCGCGGTGATCCACTCCGGGGCGAAGCTCGCGCCGGGCGTGTCCGTGGGCCCGTATTCGATCGTCGGCGAGCACGTCGAGATCGGGGAGGGGACCTCGATCGGTCCGCACGTCGTGATCGAGGGGCGAACCCGCATCGGCGCGGGGAACCGCATCTTCGGGTTCAGCTCGCTCGGCGGCCCGCCCCAGGACAAGAAGTACGGCGGCGAGCCGACCGCGCTCGAGATCGGCGAGCGCAACACGATCCGCGAGTACTGCAGCTTCAACTGCGGCACCGCGCAGGACGCGGGCGTCACGCGGATCGGGAGCGACAACTGGATCATGGCTTACGTGCACATCGCCCACGACTGCCAGGTCGGCGACCATACGGTCTTCGCCAACGTCGCGACGCTTGCCGGCCATGTCCGCGTCGGCGATTACGCCGTTCTCGGCGGATTCACCGGAGCGCACCAGTTCGTCTCGATCGGCGCGCATTCGATCACCGGGGTCGCGACGGTGCTGCTGCAGGACCTGCCTCCGTACGTCATGGCGGCGGGCAACACCGCGAAGCCGTTCGGGATCAACAACGAGGGGTTGAAGCGGCGCGGCTTCAACGCCGAAAAAATCGCGGCGATCAAGAAAGCCTACAAGACCCTGTACCGCTCGGGGCTCGTCTTCAAGGAGGCGCGCAGGAAAATCGCCGCGCAGGCAAAAGCCTGTCCCGAGCTGCGGGTGCTGGTGGATTTCCTCGACGGCTCGCGCCGCGGGATCATCCGGTAGCCTCCGGTGAGCGACGACCCCATCGTCGTGGGCATGGTGGCCGGCGAGGCCTCGGGCGATTTTCTCGGGGCGCATCTTATCGCCGCACTGCGTAAACGGGTTTCCAATCTGCGTTTCGTGGGCATCGGCGGCCCGAAAATGGAAACGGAGGGATTCGAATCCTGGTTCAACATGGAGAAGCTCGCGGTGCGCGGCTATGTCGAGGTGCTGCGGCATTTTCCGGAGATTTTCGCGATCCGCCGCAAGCTCGGGCGCAGGCTCGCGGCGGCGCGGCCGAGGCTGTTCATCGGCATCGACGCCCCGGATTTCAATCTGGCGCTCGAGCGCAGGCTGAAGCGGGCCGGCATCCCCGCGGTCCATTACGTGAGCCCGTCGCTGTGGGCCTGGCGGGGCGGGCGCATGCGCTCGATCGCCGCGTCGGTCAGCAAGATGCTGGTGCTGTTTCCGTTCGAGGAGCCGCTGTACCGCGCCGCGGGAGTGCCGGTCGCCTACGTCGGCCACCCGCTTGCGGACGCGGCGCCGGAGGAGGATGGATCGCAGGCCGCAAGAGAACAGCTGCGGCTGCCCGCCGCGCGCAAGGTCATCACGCTGCTGCCCGGCAGCCGGCAGTCCGAGGTCCGCTACATGGCTTCCACCTTCGTGCACGCCGCCAAGCTGATCGCTGCGCGGCAGCCCGGTGTGCATTTTCTGGTGCCGCTCGCAAGCCGCGAGACCCGGGCGATTTTCGAAGAAGCGATGCGCGCCGCCGGTGCCGGGGATTTGCCGCTCACCGTCCTGTTCGGCCACGCGCGCGACGCGATCGCGGCTTGCGACGTCGCGCTCGTGACGAGCGGGACTGCGACGCTGGAGGCGGCGCTCGCCCGCAAGCCGATGGTGATCACCTACAAGATGGCCGGACTCACCTATCGCATCATGACCGGGATGGGGCATCTGCCGTGGATCGGCCTGCCCAATATCATCGCCGGCGAATTTCTCGTGCCGGAGATCCTCCAGGGCGATGCGACCCCCGAGAACCTTGCCCAGGCGACGCTCAACTCGCTCAACGATCCCGCCGTCGGCCGCCGGCTTCCGGAGCGCCTCGAGCAGATCCGGCGGCTTCTTCGCAGGGACACGGCGGCGCGTGCGACCGAAGCCGTTCTGCCGTGGCTGCAATCCGCCTGATCTGCGGCGTCGACGAGGCCGGC
>Ga0137395_10000487_pt1 | contig 16631 bp, 14 predicted proteins | sample czobulk216metaG_FD_108283 | JGI IMG/M metagenome (GOLD analysis project Ga0137395, IMG submission 108283) | Vadose zone soil microbial communities from Angelo Coast Range Reserve, California, USA - czobulk2.16 metaG | ecosystem: Environmental > Terrestrial > Soil > Vadose zone | place: USA...
GAGTGCCAATGACGTGTGGATCGGGACGGATGTGGCGGGCGGCGGAGTGGCGCTGAACGCAGGGCAACTTGCGTTTGGAGCGCCGGTTGCGATTTCCAATTACATTAATGCCACCGGCGACGGCGTTCATAGTAACTGGCTGGAGCGGCTGACGGCATCGCTGCGTGAGTTCAATGTACCCGTAAAGTTCGACCAGGGCGTAACGATCGCGGCGAGTGGAAACCTGGTATTGCCGCAGGCAAATGGCTATGTTCCGCCAGTTGGCGGCATCGGCCTAGACACGGCGGCCTCTTTACCGGTGGTGAATGTCGGCGGCACAACGCACCAAGTTGCGTTCACGAGCTCTAACATCAGCGGCCAAGCGGGCACGGCGCTCGCTCTTGCCGCCGTTCCAACGCAATGCAGTGGGTCCTTTGCCACGGGAATTGCGGCAAATGGGAATGCGAACTGTACAACGCCAAACGTGATTCAGTTATCCGAAACGGTACAACCTACTGGAATTCCTAACTGGGGCGTGTTTTGGTTTGACTCAGCGACGCACACTCCTCGAGTTATCGATAACAATGGACAAGTCACTCAACTGGGACTGACCAATTTATTCAACTCCGACCCAGGCGGAGATCCGGCAGACAATCTTGAGCAGCGAAATGGAAGCACCGCACAGAGTCTTCGTGTGTATTCCAACTTTGGGAACAGTACGACGTGGCAGCGGACGTCACTGGGTTATGACGCGACCGACAACTATGCGGTACTGCGCAGCGAAAACGCGACCTCCGCGTCAGCTCCTGGATTAGGTTTGTGGATTGGAAGCGGCTTGAAGTGGGTGGTCGATGCCGCCGGAATTCTTAAACCGTGGACCGACAATACATTGAACCTCGGTAGCGACAGCGGGAATGCAGTAAAAAGCGTTTTCGCCAAGACATCATTTAATTCAGTTGTATTTGGCCGCAACGATATCGAAATTCCCAATGACGTAGCGACGGGCACGGTACTGAACAAATTGGCTATCTTAAATGCCAGCAGCCCGTCGCAGGCTATTCTCGCGGGTACGTCCTCGAATACAGGGGTGATTGGAATTGTGCAAGGTGGGGCGGGCAAAAGCGGAAATGCGGCAGTTACATGGCGTGGCTATGCGTACTGTATCTTCGACAATGCTACAACCGCAGGCGACACGGCGGTAGCGAGTACCAGCGCAGCGGGTGAGTGCCACGATACGGGATCTGGAGCGCAGCCTTCCACACAACTTATTGGTTATGTCGATGTTACTAACAGCTCTTCCGGGCAGACAATCGGTCTCCGCGTTACCCTGGATTCGCCGGGTGGAAGCGGAGGCGGCGGGAATATTGCGTCAGTCTTCGGACGTACTGGGACGGTGGTTGCGACTACCGGCGACTATTCCGTGTCGCAAGTAACCGGGGCGGCGGCGGATGCCGCTGTTGTACACCTGACTGGAGCGGAGACGATCGCGGGCGCAAAGACATTCTCGAGCAATGTAACGTTCAACGGGAATCTTAGTGTAGCAGGAACTATCACCCAGACCGGGACTGGTCCGACGCAATGGTCGGGACAGGAGTGGACGGGCACGACGATGGCGGTGCCGAGCGGAATGGACTTCTCGCTTGGGGTTGGGTCAGACAACATCTTCAAATGCCAGCTGTCTGGTGGTGGATCGTGTATGTCGGGATATGTACCCACCAGCACGACGGTCAATGGACACGCGTTGTCCTCGAACGTGACGATTTCGGCGTCGGACATAACCACAGGAACGCTACCGGCAGCCCAGTTGCCTATACCTAACTGCTCATGGGTGACGGTGCCGACACAAGGGGGTACCGGCAACGCGTTTTCAGGAACAAACAAGGCGATTGTCTGGGGCGTGTATAACCCGTATCCGTGTGTGACTAATAATGTCGCTTATGTGGTGGGAACGGCTGATAGCACAGCTAATACTTACGCCCTTGGTTTGTACTCTGGCGGGCCTGGCGGCAGCGGCACGTTGATCGCGACAACCGCTTCGACGGCGGGCACGAGCTTCGTATCGTCCACTGGTATCAAGCACATAACATGGAATGCTAACAATGTTCTGGTACCCGCAGGTAGAGTTTATATTGCGCTCACCAGCAATTGCGCCTCGTCTTGCGCGGCGCTGCTGGGCAGTTCGGGAACGGGAGTAACTTGGGTGGCTAACGTTCAACTGAGTGTCATGACGGGTGGCGCCGCGCTGCCGGTCAGCGTGACGCTGCCGGCTGATAGTTTCAGTTCTGGCGCTTCGATACCCGCCCTGATCGTGTACTAATCTCGCCTACTAATGATAAGGCAAATCATGATCAAACAAGTGTTACTGCTCCTCTTAGCAGGGGTGCCACTAGCGTGTGCTTCCGATTATTACGTGGATTGCAATTACGGGTCGAATGGCAATCCGGGAACGAGCCAGCAGCAGGCTTGGCGGACGCTGCTGGAAGTTGGGATTTCCAGCTTTCAACCGGGTGACACGATCAATCTGCGACGGGACTGCACGTGGAACGAGACGTTAACGCCTCCGTCGAGCGGAAGCAGCGGAGCACTCATAAAGATTGACAGTTATGGAAACGGGAAACCCCCGCATCTAACGGGCTATTTGCCAATAGCAGCGCAGTGGTGGACGCAAGTAGGGGCGACTAATGTTTGGGCGTCAACATTGTATTCGGCGACGAGTGGAATCGCGGGCGTGGTGCAGTGCGGCATTCGGGACTTCTACTGCCTGACACAGGCGCCATCGCAACTGGAGTACGTGCGCTTCGGCCAAGTGTGGGGTACGGCGCAAAGCAGCGAGGCGGCACTCAGCCAGGATAGAGACTTCTGGTATGACTCTACGAATTACGTTTTGTATGTCTACAGCGCTGGCGGGAATCCAGCCTCGCATTACGCGACGGTGGCTCCGATTGCACTTAGCGGCGGCAGTTTACTGAATTTGACCAACGTTTCATGGCTGGAGATACAGCACCTGCAACTTGACTGGTTCGACGCGTACGGTGTGCAGGTGCAGGGGGCGAGCGATCATCTCTGGTTGGCGAATATGGCCGCAGACAGTGAGGTGGAGAATGGCGCAGTCCCTCTGGGTTTTTATGTTCATCCGAGTGGGACGCCGGTGGACATTCATCTCTACAACACTGACGCAAATATGAACTATGCAGGTTACAGGTTTGATGGCTGCGGTAGCGGCGGATGCGGATTTGAGATCAAGAACTGCCGCGCTTATGCGAATCGCGCGTACGGGATTCTGGATAACGTGCAGGGGGCGGTGAGCTATGACTACTGCCATCTCTATGCTAACAACCTAGCGACAGCGCTGACAGTGGACACCTCCGGAACGCCGGGTCCGGCTGCGGGCGTGCATAACGTGACGGCTGAGACTCCGCCCTGGGTACGTTTGTGGCAACGGTGGCCAGCGTACACCAGTGTGACGTATGACGATCCGGGATTGGTGTTGTACAGCGATAGTTACATCAACGCTTTATTGCCGATTATGTCGGCGAAGTCGATACCTCTTTCAATTGCAGTGGTGACGGGCGGGAGTTATTCGCAGTCGATTGTAGGTGAAGTGCAGGGCTGGATTAATGCGGGATGGGATGTGAATGCACACTCGATATCCCATGAGTATTGGAATCCGCCTGCGGCGAGTTGCGGGGTGAGCGGGCCATTTCCGGTTCCGTGCCACGCTTTTGAAAATCTGCAGTACATAGGAAGCATAGCGTCGAGCGTGACTTTAAATGTGACGCATCCGGCGGCGGGCCACGCTACGTTGACTGTCGTTAGCAGCCCGGACGACCCGGCGGCGGATATTAACTGGGATCTGACACCGGCGGCGCCGGGACAGACGTCTAACGGGCTCGATACTCTGGGCGGGATTTTGTATACGCTGCAACAACGCGGCGTATTTTCCGTGAGCATGGATGGGAACGCGAAGAGCACGGCGCGCAGTATTTCGCTGGCGAATGTGACGAACATGGACGTTGTGAGTTCAGCGATGAACCTGGATCTGGACGAAACGCAGATGGAAACGGAAGAGATGAGTTGGGCAAAAGCGTGGATGAACCTGAACCTCACCGGCCTTCCTGTGCAGCGGGTTTATGTGATGCCAGGAGTTATGAGGATCCGGTGACAGAGAACATCGCCGCGAGTCTCGGATACGTGGGGGTGCGTGGAACCGGTAGTTTGAAGCCGTGTTGCGGGGCGAACACCACGCTCGCGTTGGGGTATGACGTTTTCAATATTTTGAGCCAGGGAGTGGTACCCAACTACCAAAATCTTAGTTATCAGCAATTGAGGAATCGGGTTAGCCAGGACATATTCAAGAATGCGATTTGGGGAAGGCCGATCGGATATTTCTGGCATGTAAATGAGTTGCGTCCGGATGAAGTGGCGAACTTTATGGACGCACTGGTGCAGGGCGGGGCAACGCTCGAATCGAATACGCAGATGGTGAATATGTTGCTTTCATGCCAAGCGAATGATGCGGTTCCGGCGGGCTATGTGGCGGGCAGTTTCTACGTGTGTGGCGGCAGCGGGAATGAGGCGGATTTCAGGCCGACCGTGAATTCACCAGTAAGAGATGCGGGCGCAAATTTGGGGGCGGAGTATCAATACGATCTGCTGGGAATTAATCAGAATTCGTTTGGATCGGGGTGGGAGATTGGGGCCTACGCGTATGTGCCGGAGACTTTTAGCGCCACGCATTGAAAGAGGAGTGTTCAGCAGACTGTGGATTAGATATTTTCGTGAACCTACCTCTGGGGCTAAAGCCCGTTTTTATTTTGAGGTGGATATGGCACGGCTGAAGCCGCGCCCCTTCAAAGCAAAACAACCGCCTCCTTGCATGGAATGGCGGTTGTGACGTTCGAATTGACGCCCGAACGTTTGAAGTGGTTGGGAGAGCATCTTGATACGCCGCGTGAAATTCAGCCGCTGGTCCGGGAAGAAGTAGAGCCGAGCAAGGTATGGGAGTTAACGGAACGCGATGGTTTCATCGAAGACTGGCTGAGGATCCGATCGAAGACGACGAGCGGGGCATTATTGCAATTGAACCCGATGCAGCGGATGTACTCATCGAGCTGCACGAAGCGGAATGTGGTGCTGAAGGCGCGCCAGGTGGGCATCACGACCTACATTGCCGCGAGATTCTTCACGCAGACGATCACGCACGGCGGCATTCTGAGCATGCAAGTGACGCAGAGCCGGGAATCGGCGGAGGATATTTTCCGGATCGTCCGGCGGTTCTGGGAGAACCTTCCGGAGGAGTTGCGGAAAGGCCATTTACGAACCTCGCATCGCAACGCCCGGCAGTTGGTGTTTCCGAATATTGACAGCGAGTATTGCCTGGCTTCAGCGGAAGAGAACGCGGGGCGAGGGCGCACGATTCAGAATCTGCATTGTTCCGAGGTTTCACGGTGGGGCCGGCAAGGAGAAGAGGCGCTTGCTTCCTTGCGATCGGCACTGGTGCCGAGTGGGGAGATTGTGCTGGAGTCGACGGCGAATGGAGCGGGAGGGCTTTTCTACGAGGAGTGGCAGCGGGCAGAGGATACGGGTTATCAGCGTCACTTTTTTCCATGGTGGGTCGATCCAGCCTATGCGGTTGAGCTGGGAGCGGATTTTCCTCCGCTGTCTGCGCTAGAACAGGAGCTATCCGGCCGTCACGGGCTGAAGCCGGAGCAGATCGCATGGCGCCGGAAACAGTGGGCATCGTTGCGTGGACTTGCGGTGCAGGAATTTGCCGAGGACCCGGTGTCTTGTTTCCGGGCATCGGGGGAATGCGTATTTGACCTGGGGACGGTTGAGGAGGCGTTACGCGGTCTGAGCGAACCCTTCGAAACGCGCGACAACGGGCGGGTGACGATCTGGTTGCCGGTGCAAACCGGGAGAAAGTATGTGATTGGAGCCGATCCGGCCGGGGGTGGGATCGATGGGTATTACTCGTGCGCAGAAGTAATCGATCGCGATTTGGGAACGCAGTGCGCGGAGTATCACGGTCATTGCCCTCCGCGGGAGTTCGCGAAGGAACTGGTGAAGCTGGGCAAGGAATACAACTCGGCGCTGGTGGCGGTGGAGAGGAACAACCACGGATTTGGGGTGCTCGCTTGGTTGCGGATGCTGGACTATCCACAAATCTACGAGCAGGGGGGGCAGGATGGGTGGATGACATCGGCAGTCAGCCGTCCGGTAATGATTGAGACTCTGTCTGCAGTTTTGGGGGAGGAGCCGGGACTATTCAGGAGCGCGACCCTGCTCAACGAAATGCGAACGTTCGTGAGATTTGCGAACGGAAAGAGCGGGGCGGCTGCGGGGACGCACGACGACTGTGTTCTGGCGCTGGCGATTGCATGGGAAGTGAGGAAAGCGGAAGCGGGTCGGGGCGCGAGTACGAGGAGAGCATGGTAAGACTATCGAGAAACTGAAATTGAACATTTGCGGTGTGGCGGCTGTCACAGGCAGAAAGCTCGGTAACCGGTATCGTGCTCATGATGCCGACTGAAGCGGTGCAACATATTAAGAGGATGCGGGGCGGCGCACAAAGCCACTTGATGCGCTGCGACGATGGGCATTATTACGTGGTGAAGTTTCGAAATAATCCGCAGCATGAGAGGGTTCTGGCCAATGAATTCCTGGCGACTCGGCTAGCGGAAAGAGTGGGGCTACCGGTTCCAGTGGCGGAGGTCGTTGATGTTAAAGCGTGGCTGGTGGAGCACACTTCAGACCTGACGATTTTGCTGGGCGGACGCGAGATTCAGGTAGAGGCAGGGCTGCAGTTTGGATCGCGCTATGTGGTCAGTCCGGTGGAAGGGCAAGTGTTCGATTACTTGCCTCCGGAGATGCTGGACCGGGTACGGAACCTGGGTACGTTTGCTGGGATGCTGGCACTGGACAAGTGGACTTGCAATGCAGATGGGCGGCAGGCTGCGTTCTGGCGGAAATTGAGAGAAAAGAAATATTCGGCGGCATTCATCGATCAGGGATATTGCTTTAATGCTGGCGAGTGGACTTTCCCGGATTTTCCTTTACGCGGGGTGTATCCGAGGAATGAAGTTTATGCGCGGGTAAATGGGTGGGAATCTTTTGAGCCGTGGCTGTCCCGGGTTGAGAAGCTCGATAACGAAGCGATCTGGAGAGTGGCGGGTGAGATTCCGCCATCGTGGTATGCGGGATCGTGGAATGAATTGGAAGCACTGGTGCAGCGGCTCATCGAGAGAAAGACGATTGTGCGGGAGTTGATTTTGGCGTTTCGAGGATCTCCGCGGAGGCCGTTTCCGGAGTGGGGGAGCGAGGCGTAGGGGATCGTTTGAAATAGGGGCATTGTGTTCTCAGTCGCCGGCAAAAAGCGGTAACCACAGAGGACACAGGGGTACGGAGGTCACAGGGGGCGAGCACGAGCTAAAACAGAACTATGGCTGAAAAACGAAAGCTCGAGCTTCATCTGCTGCGGCTTTTGCCGCATCCTTTGAGGGACGATTTTGTTACGGTGGGGCTGTTGCTGCTGGAGAGCGATGGCGGGTTTGCCGAGGTTAGATTTACTCGCGATTGGCGGATGCTCCAGTGCGTGGCTCCGAATGTGGAGTTGGAGTGGTTCGCGATGGTGGAAAGCGAGATTCGGGGAACTCTGGGAAGTTTTCGGCGTCGTGAGGAGTTGCGGCAATTCGTCAACGACAGATTCGGTACGATTATCGATGTTGCTCCGACCAAGGCCATATTGACAGATGATCCAGCGAAGGAAATGGAAGCGCTGACTTCGATCTACCTGGTTCCGCTGGAGCGAGGCGAACGACGGAGACAGCGTACTGGCCGCGGAGCGATTGTTGGTTTGATGGATGAAGCTTTCAGCGATGCCGGCGTGCTGGAATTGATGCAACGAGATTTGGATGTGGTGAAATACACGGGGCTGGGAGATCCATTTCGGATTGATTTTGGTTATAGAGTGGGGAACGTGATGAAGATGTTCCACGCCGTTTCGATTGTAGCTAATGTCGATCAGGCGTTGGCTTTGGCGTATCGCTACTCGCGGGTCGAGGTGGGGATGCGGCAAGAGCAGTTGCAGGCATCGTTGACGGCGGTTGTGGATCGTCTGGTGGAGATGCGGGACGAGAGGACGCAGTTCGCTATTGGGATGCTGGAGCAGAATTCGGTTCGGGTGAGGGCGGTCGGAGAGATGGCGGAGATTGCGGGCGAGGTGCGGCGGGAGCTGGGAGTGTGAGAGATCGGAGGTCGCCAGACTGACACAGAATTGAGTCTGTAGGGAATGAATTGAGCGGCACGGCGAAAGCTGTGCCGTTTGTTTTTTGGAGAAAATGACGGGAGGCCGTCGAGGAGGTGTGGGGCCCTTCGACTGCGGTTGCTGCTTACTTCGTAAGCAGCAATCCTCGCTCAGGATGACAGGGTTGATCCTTGGGACGAGGCTCGCGGCGTTGGCCTGCATCCCGCATTAAGTCCCCATAGCACGTCCGCACGCAAGTCGAGGAGATCCATGAAAATTCTAGAAACGGTTCGCGGCGCTATACGCCGGGTGGGAGAGGTGTCATTGCGGGAATTGCTTTCCACGGCTTTGTTTGCCGGCCGGGATGGACGGCGGACGGGGGGGCGGGGTCGAACCTGGCTCCGTTCTCTTCGCCTAATTTTTCGCGGGCGGGGATTCCCGGCGGGGGTTCGAGGACAGGAGTGTCCGCGCCACACAATCTGGTGCCGAAGCCTACGCCGGCGAATTTGCGGAGGTTCGCGGAGACGCCGGTGGCACGACGTGCCATCAACGTAATTAAGGATCGGATTGTGGGAATGCGATGGCGGATTCAGCCGCGGCGCGGGCGGACGCTGGATCACATTCCGAATGGGGCGCAGCGGATACAAGTGCTCACTGAAAATTTTGAAGCTCCGAATCCCGATGATTCGTTTCGCTCGTTGCTGGAGCAGGTGCTGGAGGACGTGATTGTTGGTGGATTTGGAGCGATCGAGATTGATCTGGTGGAGGGTTGGTCTGCGGATTCTGCGGGTAATGCGCCTTTGATGATGTGGCCGGTAGATGGGGCGACGATCCGGATTATGACGGACTGGGACGGGCGTCCGGACTCTGCGCGATATGCGCAGATAACGGGCTTGTACGGCGCGGAGGGGCAGATTGTCCTCAATGACCGAGGAGCTGAGTTACATCCGACTCAATCCGCGGACGCACACACCGTTCGGGCTCGGTCGAGTAGAAGTGGAGTTCGAAACGATCAATGCGTTCCTGAGTGCCAATCGATATGCAGGACGGTTGGCTTCAAATTCGGTGGTGCAGTATGCGCTGTGGCTACAGGGTTTGACGCCGGCACATCACGATCGGCTGATCCGGTGGTGGCAAGACGAGATTGAGGGCACGGGGCGAGTTCCGATTATTTCAGCGGAGTCAAAGCCGGAAGTTTTGCGATTTGGGGCGGGGACGGATGCGGATCTGCGGTTGGCGTGGCAGGAATTTCTGTTGCGAATTATTGCGAACGCATTTGATTTGCCGGCCGTATTCCTGGGATTGGAACAGGACGTGAACCGGTCGACGGCTGCCGAGATGACCGAGATGGCGTTCCGGTCGGCGATTGTTCCTACGGCGCGGCTGGTGGCTGAATACCTGACGCGAGATGCGATTGGGAAGAGGCTGGGGTGGACGGACCTGGAGTTTGTATTTACCGACGTCGATGCACAGGACGAGATGGAGCAGGCGCAGATTGACGAAATTCTTTTGCGCAACGGGGTGGTGACGGTTAACGAGGTTCGGCGTGCTCGCGGATTGGCGGAGATTATTTGAGCATTCAAGGACCGCAACCCCTTTTACCACAGGGGTCACAGGGGTAGCAAAGAGGTCACAGAGGGATGCATTGCACAAAGGTCAAACGCCTGACAGGTTGCAGGTATGAGGAGACAAAAGATGGGATTGTCACTGGAATCGATGGCGATTGACATGCCGATGGTGCATGGGCATCCGAACCGGGCGGGGTTTCGTGGCGCATTGACGATAGTAGATGTGGCATCGGACAAGGCGCCTTCTGGGGCGCGGGGGCACCGAGTGTTGCTGACTCGCGGGGCTGCGGAAGCGGCGATACCGTCGCTGATGGGGATGGGGCTGGATTATTCGCCGAGGCTGGATCGTCACGATGCAAGGCGAAAGATTGGGGTGATTACGCGCGCGGAAATTGTGGGGCGGGTCATCGAGGTTGGCGGATTCTTGTATGCGCGAGATTTTCCCGAGATTGTGAAGGAAATTGGGAAACCAAAACGGCTGGGGGAAGCGGTGTTGGCAGGAGGGAAGGATGTAGGTAGCAGTACCCGCTCGGCGCATGTGAGGCTGGGAATGTCATATGAGATCACGGATGCTTTGGTGGAAGACATCAAGGCCAGTGTTTGGGTGCTGAACCGAGTGACGTTTACAGGGGCAGCTGTGCTGCGGCGAGACAAGGCGGCGTATTGCTCGACGTGGATCGAGTTGGCGTGACAAGAGGGTACCTCGGCTGAGGTAGCGCCCCTTCAAAGCAAAGTTAGCGTCGAAACAGGATCAGCTTCAAAGAGAGATTGGCGTCACAAATTGAATCAAGGAAACCAAGGAGGTTTTGAAAAATGAATGAAGAAATGATTCAGCAGATGACGGTGGCAGCGGAACGACTGGCTGCGGCTACGGAGACACTTGATCGCGTCCTGGGAAAACTGGACGCACAGCAGGAGGTGCTGAATGCGAAAGTGGACCGCATCGTGGCTGCGGTCGAGGAGAGCGTGACGCAGACAACCGAGCGGCGGCAGGAGGGCAGCGGCGGAAGTGAACTGCAGCAACGTGTCGTGCAACTCGAGAAGTCGAATGCAGATTTAAAAGCACAGGCGTCGCGGATGGTGCGGAAGACACTTTCGCCGGTGGTCTCGGCGCTAATTGGAAAGAACGAAATCGAAGGGGAGCGGCTGGACCCGGGGATACTGAATAAAACGCTCGCGGCACTGAGTGTGGAACAGCGGATCGCGGTTAAAGCGGAGTTGGCCCGGGCGGGGATGATCGACTAAGTCGTTATTAGTCGCTTGTAGTTTGTCATTGGTCTTTAGTTATTAGTCGATGGGACGCGAGCTAGATCGCGTCTTTTTTTTGCGGCCGAGAAGAATCGGTGGGAAGTTCTGGACGTACGAAACGCCCGTCGCTCCATCGACAAGGATGGGTTACGCACGCAGTAATAAATCTCAATTGAGGAGAAGACATGAAGGCTAATTTTCTGGATTTGCATGCAGCGGCGGACTTTCTGGGGCCGGGCGCGGTCGAGATAGAGCGGTACCAGACCGAGATCACGGACATTGTGCGCAGGCGCGGAGTGTTCGGACAACGGATGAAGCAGGTGCCGGCGACGGGACATCCATCGCGATTTTTCGAGCAGACGGCGATTGCTTCGCCAACGGCGACCCAGGCATTCGTCGACCCGCGCAGCATTACGCCGGCAACAGTGACCCCGACGCGCGTGGAGCGCAGCGTTCCATTGAAGGCATTGGTGTCACAGATCAACTACAACCTTTTTGACATGGAGGTGGGAACACAGCAGAGCCAGTTTGCCTATCTGCAAGCCAAAGACCTGGCCGATGCGGTAGATGGGATTTTGCGCACGCATGACGTGGCATTGTGGAATGGCAACGACACTTCGCTTAGCACTCCTACGACGGCCCAGTATTTCGGGGCTATCGGACAGATCGAAGCGGGAGGCAACAGCGCCACAGTCGCGGCCGGAGCCAGCATCGTGGACGGGCTGAAGAGCACCATCGCGCAGATGGTCTCAAGCTCTTCGTATGAAGTGCGGCCCACAGCGATTTACGCAAATCCGGTACTGCTCGATCTGATCGACAGGGAGATGAAGGCGGAGTTCAATGTCGTGCTCTCAACGGCGCAGATTACAGGCGGACTAACAGTGAAGACCTTGAGCACACAAGCCGGCGAATTACCGCTCATCCCGGAATGGACCCTGCCTTACACGGGAACCGGCGGAGCCGGAAGCGTGCTGCCAGCCTACATCGTGACCGAGGACATGATCGAGTACCACTGGCTGACAGATCCGAATCCGCGGGTATTCAGGCTGGGATTGCCGACTTCATTGACGACCGAAAGCGTCGTGGTGAAGTTCGGCGGCGTGGTCGTCAAGGGTGCGTCTTATGCACACTACGAAGTGAAAGTGAACCGATAGTCGAAGTGCGCGGGATGGGGTGTTCCCACCCTTTCGCAAAAAGCGCGAACGTGGGGCACCCTAACGCGACCTAGGAACCCATCATGAATTACTTGCAACCATCGGAATATGAGTTGTATGGACTGGAGCCAACAACGGCTTTGTCGTGGGTGACAGCGGCATCGGCGATTGTTGATGCGCATTGCCGAAGGACCACTCTGGCAGTCGCGCATTACACGGAGCGAATGCGGACACAGAACGGGCAACGGCCGTTGCGGCTAACGTATCTGCCGCTGAATCCGGTGGCGCCGGCGATCTCTCCTCTTGTTTCTGCGCGGGCACGGTACGCCACCCCGCGGCGAGGCGAGGTGGAGTTCGAAGCGATTGTCTGGGACGCGGCGATCGCGTTTGGGATTCCGGGAACGTGGGTGGATTTGAACGTGGCCGATCTGGACGTGTTTCTGGAAACCGGCGAAATTACGCTTCCCGTAAATGCGCTGGGGTGGACGTTCACGGAAATTGAAATCGCTTATACGGCGGGACTCGATCCGTTTCCCGATGTGGTGAAAGTGGCGTGCGCGCAAATAGTAAAAAATGCGCAGGCGACTCCGGCGCTGAATGTGAAGCGGAATGTGCTTCCGGACCGGATGCAACTCTTGTACTTCTCCGATTCTTTGATGGATGAAACGGTGCAGTCACTGCTGGCGCCATATGTAGCGCAGAAAGTCGGATGACAAATGACTGGTATTTCTGGAACGGCTGCGGCACGGGCGGCGGATGCCATGTTGCAAACTCTCGGCGGCACTCAAATCACTCTTCTTTTTGCGGCTGCGGGGCTTCCGGGGGATGCGATAGCTCAATTAGGACTGGTTGATCCGGGAGTTGAACAGGTTTTGATTACGCCGGTAATGGTCAGGGAACTGACCACAGAAAACAGTGGCCCGCGAAGGCGGATTGAATTGCTGGCGGGCCAGGCGGCGATGGCAGAGTCTGTGAGCCAGCGGAACGTGGCTTCGGCAGAGGTGTTGTTCGAGACTGCGCTGGGATTGGTGTATTGCGGAGAAGTGTTCCACATAGAAGGGTTCGTTGTCGAACGGATGGGTGGCGTCAGTTATCTGTATCGGGTGGCTGCGGTCTCTTAGAGGAAAACTCCGAAGCAAACTCTGGGGCATTGAACTAAGCGCGGAAGCGACAGGAGAAACATGCAGGCAGCGAAAGACAGTTTTTACGTAGCGCTGCGGGGCCGGCTGGCGGCGCTGAACGCGGCGCGAACCATGGTGATTGATGGGGTTACGGTGCCAGCGATCGTGGTCCGCGAAAATGTGGAGCCCCGGTTTGGAGAAGCACAGGCTGGAGCCTTCTATGTGGACTTTGGGGAAATACTCATCGCGGAGAGCACACGTCCGATGCTCGGCATAGATTGTCACATCTGGTATGGCAGCGAAGGCAGCGGTGTACGGGGGTTGACCGAGGCCGCGTGTTGGCGGAGATGGACAGGGAACTGCTTGGAATGTGCGACCCTCCGCATACGGCGATGTTTGATTATAGCCAAACACCAATTGCAGATCTGGGATCTGGAATTTTCTGGACCGTGCCTGTAATGGGCAACGCACCGGGAGACGCGTCGATCCAGAATCAGCAATGGAGCGCGAGCACGGCGCGCATCGATCGCTACGCACAACTCAGAATTTATTTCTTCCTGCCCGAGGTCGAGGCATGACGCGGGCAGGATTAAGACCGATCGCACGGCAGACGCGCGCCTACTTCGCGCCGGTGGATAGGGTGAACGGGCCGACGGCAATTTTTGATCCATCGAAAGATAACAACTTTGAACTGGATGCTCCACCAGCGCCGTGGATTGACCTGGGATGGATTGAGAATTTTCAACGAACGACGACGTCGCAGATCGAGGCTTTGACTGGCGGAATTGCCGGCGCGGTGTCGGCACAGGCGCGACATGCTTTGGGAGCGCGCGTGGATTTCGAATTTTGCGACTGGGGAAAATTGCAGATGGCTTTGGCGGGCGGCGCGGAACATATGAATGTTCTGGCGACCGATCCGAGTGCCTCGCGGGCGGGATCGGGGGGCATTCCTTTGGCGGGCGTGCCATTGCTCGCGGGTTCAACAGCGATCGAATTGGTGTTGGGAGCAGGAGCTATCACTGGATTTCAGGCGGGTGATCTGGTGGCATGCGACGTCGATTACGGGGAAGAGGTCGGGTACGTCGGAACTGGCATCGCGGCGGCGTATGTCAAGAATCCTGCTGACGTACGAGAAGACGCGAACTATGTGCGGCGAGTGACTTTCAATGTGAGTCGAGTGGCACTGGTGACAGCGACATCTTTGTTGCTGACACAAGCTTTGCCGGGCGGCATACCGGCAACCGGGGCATCGGTGCAGAAGGTAACTGCTTTTGTGGACCGCGAAGGCGGCTCATTTTTGCAGCAGTGGTCGGGATTATTTGTGGCGGAAGAAGAGTCCGGGGGGCGCGTTTGTTTCTTCTATCCGATTTTAAGTCCGTGCACGGCGAAAGCGGAGTGGGCGCGGGAAAGCCTGATCGAGATTCAAAAGCCAATTGGACAACTGGCGCTGCAGGCGTCATTCGCGGCTTTGCCCACTGTGGACGGCAATGACGGGGCGCTGGTGCTCAGTTATCGGAGTTACTTCCCGGCTAGCGGGGCGGCGGTTTACTAAGCAGCCTTTACCGGCGTGGTGAGCATTCACATTCAGTGGCAGAGCAGCGCAAAGGCTACCACAGAGGGCACAGGGATACAGGGGACACAGCCGATAAGCCATGAAATTACTGATTGATAATCTCGGTGGCCTTGGGCCGCAGGATTACACTGCGTTCGTCGATTCGAGCAAAAATCCGAATTTGATTCGCAAGCTTAATCACCCGGCGGAGCTGAAGTTCGGGCTTATACCCGGACCCGGAAGTTTGGAGGTTCCGGTGACGGGCGGGCGCGTTGTACTGAGCTTGAGCAACGGCGATGATCTGTTCACCGGTTACATCGTCCATTCTCCGACTTACCAGTATTTGGGCTGGGGAGATTCCGGGGCGCTTTATCGCTACGAGGTGGACGCGGTGAGCGATGTCATGCTGCTGGATCAGAAAGCGCCTCCTCGCCATCCTCCGTTTGTGAATCGTAATGCCGGCGATGCATTTGATGAGCTGACGGCGGAGGCGCTACCGAACTGGTTTGATGTGAGCGGCGTTGAGGCGGGAGATCCGATTCCGTATTACAGCGTTGATCCAGCAAAGAAGTGGACGGCTTTGGCAGCTGAAATTGCACTTTCGGCGCGCTGCTCTTATCGCGATGACAACAGCAAGCTGTACTTTGCGCCGCTGGCGGCGAACACTTATGCGCTCACGGAGGGTGCAGCCGACTTCTCTCCGGGTGATTTGCTATTGCAGAGCGTAAATCGGGTGGTGAATGATTTAACGATTCTGGGACCGCTTGAGCCGAGCGCTCATGTGAAGGATTTCTTCGTTGGAGACGGACACACCACAAAATTCTACATGTCACAGAAGCCGTTTACGCGGAGCAGTCAGGTTGCACTGTATAACCGGACGATCCTGGATGAGAATTACGCGGAACTTGATCCCACGCACTGGAGCGTAACCGATCCGCTCAATGCGATTTCTGTGAGCAACGGGCAACTGCAGATTGGCGGGGGGACGGGGATAGATGGACAAACGCTGCTGACGTTTATCGAAAAGATTGAACTAGGCGGAGCGACGCTTCTGGAGCACGGGGATATTGTCTTCAATGGGCCCTCAGATGGAGTGATCGGCGGCCTCTATGCGGGCGGTGTTTCGATCGCGGGCTGTCTGGCAGGGTTTCGCATAACGCCTTCGGGAAGCAACTGCATAATTCAAGCACTGGTTGGAGGCGTTGTTACTGGCACAGCGCTTCCTACACAGGCGGGGCATCATTATGTGTTTACGACGCAGCTCTATCCGACCGAGGTGTATCGAACACAGCAGGTATTTCATTCGGCGTTGCATCCGAGTGGAGCGTCGCGAGGGGGAGCCGCGGTAGGCTGCGATACTCGGATCGTGTTAGAACTCCAAGATATTGATCCGGGTAATCCCGCAACACACATCGCATCTGCGACCGTGCTGTACGACGGCATCATCGCGAATGCGCCTTCATTTTGCGCGTATGCACTGATCAATGCGGGGAACATTCAAGCTTCGGTAACTTTCACTTACATATGGTTTCCGGTGGACGCATTGGTCCGTACGACATTGCCTGGGGCAAGCACAGTGACTGTGCTGGCGGGATCGTTGCTGGCGGGCGCGCAGTGTCAGGTTTCAACTTCACCGGCGCTGGAATTTTATCCAGAGTACATTCCCGCGGCGAATGAGTTGATCGAGGTGAGTTACCGGGGACAGGGCCACGCGGCGGCTCGCGTAATTGATTCGGCCAGTATTGCGGCTCATCAGAACGGGGGGGA